>Ga0310697_10000235_pt1 | contig 79785 bp, 101 predicted proteins | sample 172DNAGHGlowgp2_FD_203883 | JGI IMG/M metagenome (GOLD analysis project Ga0310697, IMG submission 203883) | Sheep rumen microbial communities from Palmerston North, Manawatu-Wanganui, New Zealand - 1728 DNA GHGlow gp2 (v2) (version 2) | ecosystem: Host-associated > Mammals > Digestive system >...
GGTGCATCCCTGTGCCTGTGGTGGCCTGTGGGTGCATCCCTGTGCCTGTGGTGGCCTGTGGTGCATCCCTGTGCCTGTGGTGGCCTGTGGGTGCATCCCTGTGCCTGTGGTGGCCTGTGGGTGCATCCCTGTGCCTGTGGTGGCCTGTGGGTGCATCCCTGTGCCTGTGGTGGCCTGTGGGTGCATCCCTGTGCCTGTGGTGGCCTGTGGTGCATCCCTGTGCCTGTGGTGGCCTGTGGTGCATCCCTGTGCCTGTGGTGGCCTGTGGGTGCATCCCTGTGCCTGTGATGGCCTGTGGTGCTTTTGCTATGGTGCAATAACAAAAGCAACAAACAAAACTACCTCTTACTCAAGCAAATAAACCGAGTGAGGTGAGGGAGGCCTCGCTAGTATCTCAAATTAAAGGGAGGGGGAGGGTGAGGGAGGAGGGCACTAGGTGGTGCAAACACTTGATTTTTGAAAAAAAAAGAAAAAACGATTTTAAGGCGATTTAAGGGCATCAAAAATTTGGGGTGGTATAGTTTATTGTTTTTGATATTAGATGCGCTTAGAAAGCACGCTAGACCCCTTAAATCAAGTTTTATGGTTGTTGGTATGGTTGTAGAATTGTTTATTTTATGATTTTGTGTAAATTTCGGCATTAAAATTTGTGTTATTTGTGATATTGTTATTAATTTTGCAAGAAAAAAGTGAAATAGGATGGCTGACATACAGATTTTAGGTTTCATAAGGAACGTGAAATATTTGCCTGATGGTTGTTTAGTGTTCATTGATGAATACAAGTCGGGGTATAGGCGCAATGATGGCACTGTTGTTGATGAAAAGTTTTTGTCATGGCGGTGTATATTTGCGAATTATTTCAAGAATTTCATAGCCAAGCATTTTGGCAATGGTATGTTGGTTCAGGTGAAGGGTGATGTTTTGCCTTATGCGATTGAGAAGGACAAGGTTATTGATGGTTACAGTGTAATGGGTCAAACAATCAACCGAGCTTCATATCCCAAGAGTGGTGCTAAGGCGGAGATAAAGGCGGTAAAGGATGGTGAGGAGTTTCTTTCCCGCAACAATGAGGTTCCTGATGTGGATGGTTACAACGAATCTGATTTTTAGTTTTTTTATTATCAACATAATAGTTTAATTTCAATTGCAATTGATTATGAGTAAGGAAATCGTTAAGGTTGATGGGAAAGATATTGTCGTTCCCAATCAAGAGGAGGAAAAGGTTGTTGTGACCAAGCATGATGAATTATCCAGTCGAAGTGTGTTGGAAAAGATGCGCAAGGCGGAGTTGGTTGATTTGGTCATTAGCACGGAGATGCGGTTAAACGAGCAGGTTGACACGGTTGCTTTGCGTGATGCCAAGATTGCTGGTCTTTTGTTTCGTATTGGCAAGTTAACCAAGGAGCGTGACAATTTGGATGAAAACGGCAAGAAGATGGTTGAAAGCATTGCCAAGATGCGTGGTGATTTAAACCAAACCAAGCAAGCGAGTGCTGCCAACAAGGTATTAGCTGACAATCTAAAGGCTGAGGTTGAGCGTTTAAAAAGTGTGATTAGTGGCATGGACAAGAATTTGGATGCCATCACTAAGGAGCGCAATGATTTGTTTGACAAGTTGCGTGCTATTGATGAGAGTAAAAAGGCTGGTTTTTGGCACAGGATTTTCGGTTAGTCTTATACCCTTTGTTTTAGTTTTGTTATTATAAATTCAAAGCCGCTTGCCCATCTCGGGTTTGCGGCTTTTTTCTAACTTGATTCAAAACCCCTTAAATCAGATTATAAGAAAGAAAAACATCCAAATTAATTATTATTATGGTAGTAAGAAATTGTTGTTAATTGGGAGGTTGCAGGTTATGCAATCGTATAGTGCCGAGCATATAGTTTGATGTTGGGTTGCGGTGTAACTTTATCGTTGTCGGCTCATACTTTTCCAAGCAAGCGCATTTCACTTCTTTGTTTGCGTATTCTGATTTCACCCAAAGTATGCCGCTTGTAAGGTAGTTGATGAAGGCATCGTGTTGTGTTGCCACGTCAATTGCTGCGGATGAGTTGGCATATTTTTGGTGTACGATGAAAGTGATTGAGATATCCGAGTTTTTGTGTATCACAACGGGTTGTTGTGTTTGTTCGTCAATCGTTGTGACCATAACGTCTTCGACCTCTGAATCAGTCCATTGTGCCGTATATACGTTTACTGGCTCGCCTTTGTCGAAAAACCCAGTTATTGCAAGCACACGGACACCATTGACAAGCGTTGTAACGTCTTGCCAATCTTCTTGTTCGCTTTTTCTAACGAAATAGGTGTTTCTTAGTTCGTTGTTGATTGGGTTGCTCATAATCTAAGTTGTTTTCTGTGTACTTTGATTTTGTTTGAAAGGCAATATTGCCCGATTTGCGTAACGCATTGGTCGCTGTATTCGTAAACCGTTGCTGAACACGTTTTATCGGCTTCTTCAAACACCACTTCCGATGTATCAAATAGGTAAATCCTTGCGTTGTTGAAGCCTTGCATGGAAAGGTGCAGTGTTGTATTGCAACCGACATAGAAAGTGACGCATCTTGAGGTTGGCATTTCGACAATTGGGTTGTCACACCACATAAAAGCGTTCACATCTGCTTGTTCGTTGATTGTGTCGTTAAAATCCACATACAATTGGTAGGTATAACAGCCTTTTACTCCATCGGCATCATAGATAATTTGCTTTCCGTTGATATAATCGTTGAAATTGTCAAGGATATACTTTTTTGATAGCCCTTCGCCATTCCAGCAATATGTCATTAGATGAGGGAGTGCTTGCTGGCTTAGTGCCAACGTGATAAGTTTGCGCTTATCCGTACCAGCGGCTTGCCAATACCCACGATATTCACTGCAGAGGCCATTGACAAGTGCCGATTTTCGGTATTTTATAAGTTCATCCATCGTTTTGTTTTTGCAAAGATAGTGATTATTTTTACTAATCGTCTATTTCTACTTGATAATTCATCAAAGCATTGTAAACTTTTTCAGCAATTTTTCCATTATTGAAATATTCGGTAGCAATTTCTTTGATAATTTCTTCTTTCTTTGCCTTGTATGCGTTAAATGCGTCAACAGCGTTGTCAAAACAACCAATATTTACACGTTCACCATTTTTTGAAGTATAAGCGAAATATTTTTGATTGTCCTTGCGAAAATGCACTCCTATTGGGCAATCACCACGCAACTTTTGTGTTTTTGTCAACAATGAATTGATTTCAATAGGCACAAAGCAGCAAGTTTGTGGGGAATAAAGTTTATTGCCTTTAACCAATATATCCTTGTCTAAGGCATATCCTTCAATGTAGTTCTCATCAAACCACTCTTTGAAATTTGAAAAACTTAGCCATTCTTCACAAACACAACAATCTTTGTATGTTTGATTTTTTTCTTTGAATTTTGTATCATAGCATCGTTTTAGCATTTGTTCCCAAGTGTGGTAAGATTGTATTTTGACTTTGTTGTACTTGATGTTGCCTTCATAATCATTCTTTCCTACACCACAAACTAATTTTGGTCTTTTTCGCACATTGCCAGTATTGCTTATTCTGCGTTTGATGTTTGCGCATATTGGGCAACCTTGACCGATTAAGTGATTCCACACTGATATATGAAACAAGCCATGTTCCTTGCAAATTACAGGGATTTTGGACTTGTTGTTTTTGTAGTTTACATCACTCACTTGACCATAGCAATACCTATCACCATGCACTTCACTAAATTCATACAATAATTGCACTAAAGATTTTTTCTTTGCCATATTGTCTATACTTTTTACGTCTATCAATTTGAAAGTGGAAAGGGCGATAGACTTACCCCTTGTCAATCGGTCATGACTCCGACCTATCCACTTTGCAAATTTACTAAACATTTTTGAATTACACAAATTTTTAGTTTGCTAATTCAACACGCACTGCTAAACCGTTCGCATTCGACCAGCCTTGCAATATAGATTGGATTGACATCTGAACTTGATAGGATTGTTGCAACTCGAAAAGAATCTGGGCATTGGTGGCTATTGTGATGTCACCTCCAAAGTTTACAAGTATATCCCTAATCTGAGTTAGTATGTCCGATTGGTAATATACTTGTTGAGATACAGAGTTCATGTACGCTTCAAGTGCTTCAGCTGTTGTTTCGCTAATATTAGTGATGCCTTGTTGTAGGGCGGAAAGGTCTGCTCTTCCTGCGTTTTGGCCAAAAGTTATACCAAAAGCATCCATGTATGCAAGGAAGTTATTCTTGAAATCTTCACGGCCTTGTTCAAAGAAATCACGCATACCAGCAATATCCTCTGGTGTAGGTGTGATTGCTGCGTTATAAGCCGCAAGAGCATCCTCGTATTTTTTCCTCCACATATCACGCAGTTGCAAATTTGTGTATGTGGGTGATTCTTCGGCAAGTTTTTCAAATCCTATAAGTTTATTTTCAGCTTCTGTTAAATCCTTTTCTGCTTGTTTTACCCTGTCGCTTTCTGCGACTTTAGCGTTTACTCTATCCCAAATGCTGTTAATCCAATCACCAACAAGCCTTGACACGATTGCTTTCATAATCATGTTGTCAACCATATCTTCAAAGGCATCCTCAAAGACTTTCATGTAATCCTCGCCTTCTTTGAAAGCGTTAATCATGTCCTTGACGAGTTGTTCGGCAAAGTCACCCTTTGATGAAATGCCAAGCAAGTCGTTAACGATGTCTTCGGTTGCGTTGTTGATTTCGTTTCTAAGGTCAGCGATTTGTCCTCTAAGGTCTTCGATTGCAGATTCGTCACGATATTTGCTTTTTCTTGAACGCTCAAGCATTAATTGACGTTCAAGTTCTGCAAGTTGCATTTGCTTATTAAGGATAAGTGCTTTTTTTGCGCCATATTGTTCTGCGCCATAAGCCTTATTTGCGGCATTTTCAAGCACATTGTATGCGTTTGCCAAGCGTTTAACCGCCACTTGGCTTTGTTCTATTGAGTGGTTGATTTCATCATTGCCGCTAACCCAATCTAGTATTTTAGGGATTAATGCGGTTACACCGCCAATGACTGCTCCCCACCAGCCTCCCATAGTTTTTGCGCCAGCTAGTGCAGAACCAACCACATCGACGACATCAGAAATGGCTTTAGCCACTTGTTTTAATTCGTGGTTGTTTGTTGAATCGGCAAAGTTCTTAAAAGTGTCGCTGAATTGCTTAAACAAGTCAACGTATGCTTGTACTTGTTCGATTTTCTTGATAAGAGGTATCTTACCTGCTTCCGATTTTTCCTCTTTCAATTTAGCGATTTTTTCAAGCAACTTATCCAAGATGTCTTGTTCTTCTTTTGTAATTACGATGCCTTCTTTTCTTTTATTTGATAAACCCATTGAATCAATTTGTCGTTGCAATTCGGCAATTTCGGCATCGTATTCTTCTGCTCTTTCTTTTGCTTCTTGTGCGGCAATAGAATATATCTTGAACGGGTTATCTTTCATTTGTTCCTTGCGAAGTTGTCTCAAAGCCTTGTTCAATTTCAAGATTTCCTTTGGTTCAAGGTCTTTTGCCTTCTTTTTGTATTCGGTTATACGCTTGATAAGCAATTCTATTGCCGAATCTGCAAGATTTGAAAGGTTTCCAGTGGCTGTAATCCAAGTAGCCGATTTTTGGAACTCATCAAAGTCCAACTTAGCGTATGCTTGAAGTTCTTTTTTGTTGATAGCATCAAAAATTTCCTTTCCTGCGTTGTGTTTTGTCGCAATAGCACGTTCACGTTCAGCTTCTTTTGCAATAGCCGAGCGTTTAGATTCATATTCAGCGTATTTTTCAAGCAATTTCTCCCATTCTTCGACAATTTGCTTTGTTTCTTCTTGTCGTGTGTTATTTACGGCTTGGCGCATATTATCTAATGCCTTAATTAGACCGCTATCCATTTCAGCACCGAATGTATTTACCCATTCATCGAAATTTGCTTTATTTAAGTTGTCGATAAGACTGAAGCCGACCTTACCTAAGGTTTGGTCAATCATTGCTTGCATCCTATTCAGCATACCTTGCCAATCCTTTGGCAATTCTTCGAGTTCTTCTTGTGATATGCCCAACAAATCGGCAAAAATTCCGCCTAATTCTGGATTTGCTTCAAGCTGTACGGAAAGTTCGTATTCTTCCTTGATTTTGTCAAGTTCGTTGTTCAAGCCTTTTGTGATAGCTTCAAGGTCGAATTTCTTTGCTTCTACCCGCAAATCACGGATTTTCAACTCTAATTCCTTGATTTCTTCGGGTTTTGCCTTTCCGCTTGCCACTAATTTGTCGAGTTGCTTTTGCAACATATCCATCAATTCACGGGGATTGTTCAAACCTGCGAATTTTTTGACGTCAAATTGCTCAAGACCCCATTTTTTGAATATCGCATTGATAGCATTTGCCGATTTTTCAAAGCCAGTAGTCGAAATTTCAAGTGCTTTTTGTCTAGATGCACCCGATTTTGTCAATGACTTGTATGCTGATTGCACTTTGTCAATGATTTGCAATTCTTCCTTTAACGCTTTAGCCAATTCGCTTTCTGCTTTGGCTTGAGCACTACGTGCTGCGGAATTTTTCTTATTGTTTAGCTTATTTTGCTTTTTAAGTGCATTTTCTTCAGCGTCCGTTAGCCCTTGTAACGAATGGATTTGGTCTGTAAGCGACTTGTTTTGTTGTTCAAGACCTTGTAAGTAGTAGTCGTTATACTTGATACTGCCTTTTTTTGCTCTGTTTACGGCATCAATCTCTTCTGCTACCTTTTTTTGGTCTTTTTTCAATTGAACAAGCAATTCATGCGTTGATTCTGCGTCTTTATAGTATTGTTCTGAAATACCTAAGTCCTTGAATGACTTTTGTAAGTCGGTTAATTGCCCAATGGTTTGAAAATATACGGGAATGTAAATTTTCCAAGTGTTTGCGTATTTTACATAGGTATATAAATCATCGAAAGAAGTGCCATACTCCTTTGAAAACGCTTGTGCTTGTTCTTTAATCCAACCGATATTTTTGTCATTCATCCATTTTCCTGCCGCAATTTCCTCTTTTGTTAAGTTTTGCAACATTTTAGTGGTTTCTGAACTCCTAGTGTCTGATAACCACTGGAAAAATGTTTCTTGAAGTGACTTATTGGTGTTAAATTCAAGTTGCAGTTGATGTAATTTTTGCTCTGTTGCTTTCCTAGCATCGCCAGTTTGCGTTTCTAACAATCTTTCATATATGGCTTTTGTTTCTTCGTAGTATTCGTGTTCCGCTTTTATGCGTAACACCTTTGTTTGCTCTGCCGTTAACTCCTGTTTTTCGGCAATTGATTGGATTGCTTGTTCAAAAGCCATGCGTTGTGCATCCATGCCAAGGTTTAATTCTTCCGAATTAAACGTCTTTGCCATAGATTCTGCAACTTTGGTAATTTCGCTATTTACTTCTTGAATGTCATACAAAACATTGCCGAGGCCTACTGCAATTGGTTGTTCGCTTAGCTTCTTTTCCGCTTCTGCTACGCTACCAAATTGACGCTCTAGTACCTCAAACGATTCTATATAGTCTTTAATATCGTCTTTAAGTCCTTCACCAAACATACCTTTCCATGTGGTGGTGGAAACCTTAATTGCATCTTCTTCTATCTTTTGCAACTTTCCTTCTGCGTCAGATAAGCTATCAACAAGGCCAAACCCAACTCTCAACCTTTCGTTTACATCTTCGATTGCTTCTAGTTTAGCGATAAAAGTATTTGCTGATGAAACACTTTCCTCTATCTTTGTCCGCATAGTCTCCCATGCCTTTTGTGCTTCGTCTTGCGGCAAGTCCCTTTTGCCGATTTCCACTGTCGGGTCTTTTACGTCATATTCGTATAGTGATTTTCGAACATTATCGTATTCGGTGGCAAATTTTTTAAGAGTATCAGCGGTTTCCTTTGCGCCTTCAATAATATCTTTATTGATTTCCTTTATTGCTGCATCTGCATTTTGTATTGCAAAAATGATTTCAAAAATAGCACCGATAAGCAACATCGGCCATGTTGCCATAAATATTGATTTCAATGCAGTACCAACACCCTTTAACCCTGCGACAAATAAATTCCATGCAAGAGTCCATTTCTTTGTTTGTAGAGCTGCAACTTTTTGTTCTTCGGTTAACAACCCCATGTTAATAAGAGCCTTGTGTAATTCCACGTTTGTTTTGTTCATGGTTACAAGCCTCATCGCTTGGTTTGTTGTTAGGTTTTTTTCGACTAGTGCTAATTCATAATCTGCCGCAATCCATGCTTTTTTGCTTGCCAATGTTACTTTTGCAGTAACATATTCTGCGCTCTCTGCTCCTGTTAATGCTCTTGTTGCTTTAATTCGTTCATATTTTGCTACTATTGCACGATTTTCCGCTTTAACCATATAGTCTAGTTGTGTCGCAGAAACACCTACAAGTCGATTTATTACAAATTGGATGGCTTTATATGAACCTAGTGCGATAACTGTGGATTTTATCACATCACTTATGCCTTGCCATCCTTCAAAGAATGCTTTCAAACCAGTGATAGGCAAAGATAATAGCTTTTGGTTTGATTCGCCAATCGAATTGAGCATATTATTCCAAGCAAGATTCAAGTTCGCTAATTGCACTTTCAAAGTACCTGCTTGCTTTGCTTGAAAATCAAAGAACTTGCCGCCTTCGTCAGTCATTTCGTTCAAAACCGACATAACATCATTGTATGAAACGGCTTTCTTTTTCATGCGGTCAAACACATCGCCAGTACTTACAACTCGTCCTTCGAGTTTCGTGTACATATCTGCTAGCGATGAAACGATAGGAAGACCTGCGTTTGCAAAGTCACGAGCATCACGGGAGGTTAGTACGGTTTGCGCCCTAATTTGACCCAAGTTATATACAAGACGTTCCATAGGTACACCAACTGCGGCTGCAATATCAGCCATTCGTTTAGTGGTGTTTACAACTTCGTTTGCCTTAAAGTTGTATGCAGTCAATTGCTTTGCGGCAGTACCGAGTTCAATCAACGTAAAAGGTGACTTAATAGCCATAGCGTTTAACTCTTGAAAAACTTGGCTACCCCTTTGAAAACTATTCAAAAGCACACCTAATGACCTTTCAAGCAATTCGTATTGACCACGAACTTCGTATAATTGCCTTACAAATCCAGTGAATGCACCAACAGTAAGCATAAAAGCCAACCTATTTTTGATGTAGTTAAATGCCCTGCCCAACGAATTGTTTGATTCGATTAGTCTAGCATTCTTGCCTAAAATTTCACTTTGCGTTTTTGACAAACGAGCATATTCTGCATTTAAGCGGCTTATCTCGGTGCTATTTGTCGGCAAAGTATTGCGTAAGTCATTAATTGCCTTCATCTTAGCTGAAATATCATTCAATGTGCGCTCTGACATACCAAGAACACCATTTGTTGTCGTTGGAATAGCCGCTTTTGCCCTTAGTTTGGTAAGCTGTTGTTCTGTTTTTGCTATTGCAGCGTTTATGCGATTAATATCAGATTCTCGCAAAAGATTAAATGATTGTGGCACTTCAATCAATTTCTTTAAGCGGCTTAATCGCCTTTCAGCTTCACTGATTGTGTCCATAGGCAAAGATGTGGCATTTCGCATAGCTTGCCCAATACTTTGCTTATGTGACCTTAATTGTTCTTCGTTTAGCTTTTGTTGACCCTTTGTCACTTCTTTTAGTTGAAGCTTTAACCTTTCAATTATATTGTTGATTTCCTTCAACTCATTTTCGTATATGTTTGCTTGGTTTTGTAGAACTTCCCAAGACCTTATTGATTCCTTTAGCGCACCAACAGTATCTTCTCCATATCCACCACCGCTAGAGCCGCTACGTCCTCCAGTACCACCACCAGTTGGTGTTGAGCTTGCCGCTCTAGCAGCACGTTCCATAGCAGTAGCAAAGTCTTGGAATGTTGTTCCCATAGCGGCAAATGACTGTTGTATGTCAGTAACACGGGTTCGTGCATCTTGTGCAAACCTATTTAGCGCATTTTGCATTCTGCCTATGTTTGTTTCAAATTGGGTAGCTGCATTGCTAAGTTTGGTGTCAACTTCGCTTACCAATTTGTTTATCGCACGGTCTAACGCAGAGGTGTCTAGACCAGCTGATATAATTACAGCTTCTGGCATATCTTATTTTCTTTTTTTAGTTCGTTTTTATATATTGTTGTTGTTATATTCGTTGTCAAAATTACACCACTAAGGTTTCGCCACTACCTAATTTGAATTGCTTGAAGAAATCCTCGTTTTTCTTTTGTGCCTCCAATTCTTCCTTGTACTTGCCCCAAGTAACCTTATCACTACCCCTCAAGTATTTAGTATGCGTGTTATCAATTGCCATGAATTGTATTTGTGCGCAACTTAGCTTGAATAAGTAGTCGTTTAAGGTGTATTGCGGGAAAGCCCTTATGAAGTCTGCTGCGTCCGCAATGACAGTGCTTCCATAAACTGTGAGGCTGTCTCCGTTGACTTCTTCTTCCTCATCAGCAGAGAATCCGTAAGCATATTCACCGATTTTCTGAGCAAAAAAAAACCCGACAAGTCTATACTTTTGATTGCGCCAAGAATGATTGCCGCCCATTGGCCAGTGTCGAAAGTACTGTTCATCACTTTCATCTTCATGGTTTCAATCAGCTTGTCATTCCTTGTCATGGTTTCATTAACATTGTTGTAGCTTTTCACATCGTCAGGCGTAAACAAGTGGTTGCACAACACGATTGCCATGATTTCACACATGGAATCTAAGTCAGTGCAAAGTGCGGTGACTAGTTTGTTATCATCGTCAAGAGTTTCATCGGCTTGTTTCATGTTTAGAGCCAACTTGCAGATGCGGAACACGGAATAGTACCGCATATTCTTGACCATGTATTCCTTTTCCCCTAATTTTACCAATGAGGGGCAGTCGTTGATGATTTCCACTATATTCAACTTTACGTCAATAGGGAAATCTTGCTCGTGTTGTAAATTTGTGTCGTTGTTTTCGTTCATCGTGTGGTTGTTGTTTAGAATACCCCTAAAAGGGCTATAAATGCGTTGTGTTGCGTTTTCGTTAAAATGAAAGGGTGCAATCAAGGGTGAACCCCTCAACGCACCCTAACACGTTTTTACGAAAACAGGACTTTGTTGTTTTATGAGCCAAATATGTTAGCGTTGCTATCCATTATGTTGGCAATCGGTTTTTTTACGAATTTCCTGTTGATTGGTCGGGGCCGACAATAGCGTAAGTGCGATACTTCTTTTCGCCGTTATCGGTGTACTCGTGCATCAAAGAAGTGATAGTGCAAGCGTAGTTCAGCGCACCATCCTCATCTTTCTTCAAAGTGCCTACCAACTGACCCTTGTAGATAATCAGTGAATGGAAACCAACACCGAAGTCAAGTTTCCACTCTTTCTCTACTGATGAAATCTGGGTGGGTGCTTCGTAGGTGTTGCTTGTTACTTTGCCGCCAAACAAGTCCTCTAACTCATCCAAGTCGTAGTTAGCCAACTCAAAGTTGATGGTTACGGGATTACCCGTGTATTCAATGTAGAAAGGTGAGTCAGAAAACTCTGCATCAATACTAGTGCTTTCGGGCTCATCCTGCGTGATGGTCAGACCTTTCAATACACCAGCGACATCGGTATAATTACCAGAATTTGCGCCAACTGCACGATAGCCGAGCATCTTCGCTTTCAAAGTGGTTGTTGCCATAGTTGTTTAATCTAAATTTAGAAATTATACTTATTGTTAATTAACTGTTTGTTATATACACTAAAAATGATTTGATAAAAGTAAGGTAGAAATTGTTCGCATTTGTTTGTTCGCTTGCGTCCATTGATAACAAGCTGTTTTCCATCACATGATATTTTGCATTGCTTGCGTTTTCTATCACGTTGAGGATGCCGTTTTCAAAATGGTTGTACTTATCAAAGTCAAGCCGCCCACGATTTCTCGTAGGAACATAAGCTGTCACATAAACCCTTGCCCATCCATAGGCATCAGTACCGAACTCACTATCATTGTTCACATCGCCAATGCGAATGACGATAAAACCGTCTTTCTCATCGCTTGGTGTCAACTCTTGTGGTTCTTCTATTTCATACACATTCGTTGTTACTACATCGTAGAACAAGCTGCGTAAGTATTCATATAACCTTATTCTTGACTTGTCGAACATATTATAATGTTAACTTTAGTATGTTGGTATTTCAATTAGGAACTGCACCCTGCCTTGTGGTTCAAACTCTTGCTTGATGTGGTCGTAGCGTTCAGCCATTGTTGTAAACTGCACCCTTTGCTTTAGGAATACGTTGTAATGACCATATTCCCAATAAGCATAGTATGGTGCTGTTGCTGCCCAAACCACTTCCCAACCTCGCATTTGTTTCGGTTGGTATTGGCTTAGAAATAATTGAGCCAAATACCTGCCGTTAACCGCTTCTTTGGGTGGCATAGGTGAAATGGCATGAAGATATGAATCATAGGTAGCCTCTGGCATTTGGCGGTAATAACCGCTTCTAATCAACCTACCTTTTTGCCATACACCCCAACAAAGGCTATCAAGCAAGTTGCCAGTGTCTTCCATCATCATCTTGTCACCAATCTTGATGATTTCTTCACGGGCATAGGCAATCAATATGCGGGTCTGTTCTTTGTCCAATTCCCGCTTTTGAGCCATAAGTTTCTTGCGGAACTCGTTTGGTTTGAACTTTAGCCTTGTTGCCATTAATTACCAAGTGTTTCTAGCCGCATAAATGCTTACACCACCAATTTGTGATGGGTCTGCATTGTCAACAACTAGGTCAAAAGTCTCACCATAACGTGTCAAAGTAATCTTGTCACCTTTCAGTGGCACAATCCATTCATCGTTTTCATTTTTAGTTAAAGGGATGCTAATGATGTACGATGCCGTTTGTAGGGTTCTACCCTCTTCGTCAGTTACCATGTGTTCATCCATGACACCTTCGTAGATGATTACCTCGTAATCTGCGGTTTCACCCTCAATAACACGCTTAATCGTGCCATAGTAAGGATATTCAAGTATTTCGCCACGTTTCATCGTCAAACACGAACAAATCTACAATTACTATAAATGTGTGACATCTTCAATCGGGATGAAATAAATCTTCTTTTTCACGCTTTCAAGGATGTCAGCCTTTTCATCTTCGTATAACTTGTAAATCTTAATTGCGTAAGTGATTTTATCGTCTTGATAGTAATCGGTTTCTGCCCCAATTGTTTTTTGGTATCCGTTGTGTGCTTGTTGCAAAGACGATGTACTTGAAGGACTTAATAGTACGGCAGTGAATATGATGTCAGCAATCATCAATTGACGTTGCCTTTCGGTAACACCGCCACCATAAACATCGTCTTCGGGTTCACAACCCCTATCGTATGCGATTTTGCGGAATGTTTCTTCCTCAAACGTATATCGTGTTGATGCTTTAAGCCATTCAAGTACTGTCATCTATGCGTGGGAATTATGATAAAAACAAAACGAGAAAATCATCATGCAATATAGATTAAGCGTCTGCGGTTGAGATGTCAACGCAAACGTGATACGGAGCCTCGGTCAATACTGTAGCGTAGCGACCAATAACATCGGTGTGGTACGACTTCAACATTCCGTTGGGAACGACCTTGTTGATAACGTAAACCAAGTTGTTCCACTTAGCCATTGACCAATCAATGTTCTTGTTTACTTCGCCACTGCGCATCAACTCAACATCGGCAGTAGATGCATGAACAACAACACCTGCATAGCCGAGGGGACGCAATACAACAGTATTGGGTTTCCAACCCTTGACGGTGCTATAAGTGGTGATGTTCTGAACGGTCTGCTGCTCACGCACGACACGGATAGGAGAAATCTTGGAAATAGTTGAGCGGCTATAAGCTACCAACTGGTCAAGAGTGATAACCGTAGTGTCGAGGTTAGAAGAACCGCTAGTGATAACGACAACCTTATCAGGAGCCTCAAGGCGGATGTAGCGATTTACCTCTGCAATAAATGCAGCGTTCTTCAACAGGATGGTAGTTACAATGTCGTAGGGGATATCCCACTCAAATGCCATGCTACCATCAAGTTTGTTCTCCTCCCTAAAGTCTTCCTCAATCTTACGCATCTGCTCGGGGATATCTGCACTTGCGTTAGACCAAACATAAGTACCTGCGGTCTTGAAGTTTGCAAGAGGGATATAAGCGGGCTGGTCGGGATGCACACCGCTAAAGCCATTGGTGTACACGGTGTTGCCGTTTCCGTCAGTGTACCTATAGCTATAAGCACCACCATATGAAAGGGTCATAGCAGCCATGTTAGAAAGGCGCAGGTTGTGGGTCTTGATAAGGTCACGGAGGCCACGCTGAAGACCGAGAACAACGTCACGGTCAGCAGGAGCCATTTCATTCAATCGTGCGATAAGTTCCAACTTAGACATCGAGGTGTCGAACAAGCCCTTACCATACTGGTAGATAGAGCCAGTCTTTTCCTCGAAACCTTCGGGTTCAAGCTGCATGGTTTCCGACAGAGGTGCCATAGGGTCAGCCATAGGAACAATGCGACGATTGCGCTGACGAACAGTCCAAGCAGGATTTTTCTTGGTGTCAGCCATATCAATCTTATACTCGTTACCCTCTACATAGAAATGCTCAGTCCAAAAGTTAGAGTTTTCATCCAACTCAATGGTATCAACGAGGGTTTGGAGCAAACCCGTACTATCGGAATCAAACAAGCGGTTATACAGCTTGTCGATTGCCTCTTCGGGTCGCCAAAAATTCTTATAAGCGTTTGCCATATCTTAAAATTGTTCTTTTTTTAAGGTGATTAAATCCAAAAGATGCCTTCGATAAGTGACTTATTCTTAGCAAGGACATACTTGGGCAGCGGTTGAGTGCGCTGAATCCAAATCTGCTTGTCGTACACACCAGATGCGGCATACTTGGCATTGTTAAAGCCAAATGAGCCATCGGTAGGAAGCATCTCGCGGTTAGCCTCGTTGAACACGTTGGGGTTCTTAACAAGAACCTTTGCCGTTGCCGACTTAGACTTGCCCTCTGCTTCAACAAGGATGTCGTTTGCAGAAAGAGTAAGTGCTTGGTCAAGCGTTACCACGAACCTGTTGTTTACTGAATCAAACTGGACATCAGTTACCTTTGCAGATTGACCAGTGTATTCGGCTGTGGTGCTAGTGATTGCACCAGTGCTTGTGTTTGCGGTGCTTGTGGTTACATAGATTGCATCGGGTGCTTTCATAAGCACCTGCCCAACCTCGGGTACATCAGAATAGCCATCACCATTTACATAAACGGTGGTATCATTCGACACGTTGTTGGTTACAAGGAAAGAGCGGAAGATAAGCATACCGACTCCAGGCTTGTACTCCATCAACTGACCTGCCCAAAGATAACCAAGACCCTTATTGGGGTTAAGGATGTCACCACCGAGCAGTACGTTTCGCCTGTCCTCGCCATTGCTATCCTTTACCCAAATCCAGCGACCGTCACCACGAACTTTCTTGGTGCGTTCAAAGAAATACGCTAAATTTGTTACCATAAAAGTGTTGTTTGTTTAATGTTTATTAAATTTATATTTTCTTTGTTTTTTAAGCCTTTAGCTTTGGCAAGGAGCGCAGTGATTCGATTTCATTTGTAGTTGTCTGCTTCGGTTTCAAAGGCTTTGTATCGCCAATTGCGACCTTAAAGATAGCTTGAAATCGTTGTGTCAATTTCTTTGCTTGCCCCTCGCTCGATTCGTTAGTATCAACCGCAAAATCGCTGGCATATTCTTCCAACGAACTATGCAAATCCTCTCTAACGCTTTTTTTTGCCAATGCCAATATCTCGTTGAATTTTTCTTTTCGTTTTGCATCGCTTTCAAATTGTTCAAGACGTGCTAATTTTTCTTTCAACTCTTCGGAAATTTCCATTTGTTGTTTAGTGGCTTCTTCCGATTGCTTGGCTTTGGAAACCTTCTTGTTTAATTTCTCGATTTGGGCTTTCAAATCATCAACCTCTGCTTGGTGCGCCTTTTGCTTGTCGGTCAACCCTCGTGATGTAGCACTGAATGCCGTGTTTAGGTTAAACTTCAAATCATCAAGCACATTTTCGTCGTTGATGTCGGCTTCTTCGCCATGTTTCTTCAAAAAGAAATCGGCAAATTTGTCCTTGAACTCGCCCGTTAATGTTTCCTCGCTGTAGCTTTTCTCGTTACAGTATTCATTTGCTTTCTGCAAAATTTCTTCTTTGTTCATAGTTTTCTACTATTAATTAAACAATTAGTGTATGCAAAATTACAAAGCACTAGTTGTAGTTTCAAATGCTTATTTTGTTTTTTACTTAATAATGTGAGAAATCAATGTAAAAAACAATAAAATGGTGACTTAATATATAACAAGTTAGTAATTTTGTGTTGTAATATGGGCAAAAAGAAAAAAGACATAGTGTTATCACCACTAGAGGATGGCAATCAAAAGTTTGCCATCCGTTCTAATGCCGACATCGTTTGCTTTACTGGCAATACTGGTGGCGGCAAAAGCTATGCCTTATACTATGCACCCATAGAGTACCTTGCCATGAATGACAATGCCAAAATCGTTTGCTTTATGCGTAACGTGAGCGATTTTTGGGGTGCTGGCAAGGTAAATGACACGTTGAAAAAGATGTACCCGTTGATTGACCGAAGTGTCAAGAAACAACCGCATGACCCGATTGGTGAGATTATCCGCAACCAAACCGACATGGGCATGAAATTGTACAACGGCAGTGAAATCAAGTTTCAACAGCTTGACAATGAGAACCCGATTGTGATTGATAAAATCGCAAAGGGTCTGCAAGCGAAAAAGTTGATTTTTGATGAGTGCAACAAGTTTGAATGGCGCACAATTACTGCGTTTTTTCCTCGTCTTCGTTCTGATAGTTCGGGCAAGGCTCAAATTTTCCTTGCCCAAAACCCTGAACGTGAATGTTTCTTGCGCAAGTTGTGCGGCAAGGGCGAACACGGAGGAGGTTGGATTAACGATGATGGAAGCGTTGACAAGTCTATGGATGGTGTGGTAATGTTTTTCCACATGGTTGAGGGTAGCACCGACAAGGCTTATTTTGGTAGGACAAAGCGTGAAGTGTACGAAAAATGCAAGGAACACATTGACGCTTTGATTGCCGTTGACCCCGATATGTCGTATGAGGATTTCATCTTGTCTATGGTATTCTACACGTTTGACGTAAGGGATAACAAGAAGATGCTTTCCAAGAACAAATCCTATCGTGGTCTTGCAGCAAATTCATCTACCGCAAAATCATCGTATGCCGCCAATTGGAACTATTCGTTAACCGATGAACAAACGGATATTGACGAGTTGTCAAACGTACAATTGACAACAACCGACATTGAACGTATGTTCAGACCTATTGATATTCCGCAAACAAGCGAACTAATGAGGCGGTTAATGACTGTTGACATGGCTACTACTGGTTTTGATAACTTGGTGATGAAATATTGGGAATTGTGGTCTGGTTTTGGTTGGATTTGCCGTGACATTGATTTTTGCGAAAAGAACACCCCGCGTGAGGCTGTTATACGCATAAACCAGTTTCGTGACAAGCATGATTTGGTTGAAAAGAACTCAATGATTCTTGATGTTCAAGGTTTCGGCTTTTTGCGTGATTGTTACCCACGACAAATCTACTTTTCGGGTGCTTCCCAACCGTCACAAAGAGGCAAGACGTTATACACGGCTTTCAAAGACGAATCAGCTCACTTGGCAATGGAAATGATTACTGCTGGGCTGATACATTACGAACCTCGTCTTGCCAATATGCGCTACACGCACCAAAACATGAAACGGATTGGTGCGACTACTATATTGCGGCATTTGAAATTTGAGAGCGTTATTTTCCAATTCCACCGCACACCTAATGGCCGTTTGGTTGTGTTGGAGAAAGAAAAGCAAAAGACGTTCTTGAAAGGAATGTCGCCCGACCTTACCGATAACATCATCATGCTATGCGGAGGCACTTGTTATGATTGCTACCGCATATTGCGTGATGATGCAGGTATGTCGAAAAAACGCATGGAGGATAACGATATGTTGTCTTTTCTTGGTGCAGATATGCCCAATCAAATTGGCGATGGGATAAGGACAAGAAAGCGGATTAGGAACGCTGATGAAATTTTGGAAGTATTAAGCATGATTTAGTAAAATGATAGAGCAGCACAACATAAAGTGGTATCTTGAAGACCCTACTAGGTTTATCCTTATGAAGCCTTTTACCCGTGGAGGTAAGTTAGGTGGTCATGGGTATGAAAGAACCGAGATATTGAACAACACGATGATGGAAACGGGTTTTGCGAACTTGAAGTTAAATCCAATTTCGCAAGACCTGTACTTGACCGAGTACAATCCCGATTTGCACCACATTATCTTGAATCAAGCTATTCCTCACATCAAAATCGTCATTGATGGCATAGCATTGCCATCAAATATGATGGAACTCACCCAAACCGCCTCTTTCCAAAAGCTGATTCATGCCGCCCATGTGCGCAACCTTACCGCCAATCCATTGGACTTTTCCTTGTGCAATGAAACTCCCGATAAGGGCGAGTTGGACTTGTTTAGCAAGGCAAAGCAAGAATGGGCATGGAGGGATAGAGAATGGGATAAGTACGAAGCTATCAGTACTTGTAAGAAAGTTGGCAACTGTGGTGTCTTGTTTTCCTTTGATGGCAATGAATACCAAGTTACCAACTATTCCTACGAGGATGGCTACCAAATCGTTCCCAATTACAACGAGTATGGGATTGAAATTGCTAGGTCTTTGGTGTACCAAATTGACAATGAGATAATTGTTGATGCCTATGATGCCAAAAAGCATTATAGGTGCGTACACACCGAAAATGGTTGGAACATTAGCGAAGAAGTACATGGTTATCCTATCTGCCCATTGCTGCACAAGCGTGGTAAACCTGCTTGGGAATATGCCGAAAGTAGCATTGAAATGTGGGAGTTGATGGCGAACATTCAAGCAATTGCTTTGAAGCGTTTTGGTACTTTCGCATTGGTGTTTATCGGTGAAATGGATAGGGATAGCTTTAAGCGTGACAGTTCCACCTTGATTGTCAACCTTTCAAGTGATTCGACTGGCGGCAAGCAAGATGCAAAGGTGTTGGAGTTCCCTGAGCCTCAAACTATGGATGGGTACTTAAAAACGCTAGAGGAAAAGATTTCCTTGTTCAGTTCAACATCTTTCATTACACCAAAAGATATCACAACAAGCAATAGTGGTGGTAATGGTATCGCTTTGGCTATGTCAAATGACTACTCATTAGCCACCCAATCCGCTCTCGATTGGCAACCTTTTGCTAGTCAAATGTTTAGGTTACACCTTGCTGGCCTTGACCTAGAGGGCAACAACACGCAAAAGTATTCGAGTTTGCGAGTTAAGGCTAGGATTATACCTTGGTCTTTGGAAACGAACAACACTAAGATTACCAACTTGGCAATGGAAGCACCTTACTTGTCAACACAAACAGTTGTCGAAAGGTGTCCCGATGCCGCACCCGATGAGGTTCAAAGGATTTTGGCTGAAAGGGGCTCGTTGGTTGAACGTGGTTCACAACTTATCCAAGACACGGCAGACAAGGCGCATAACATTGCAACCAACCGAAGCAATGAAATTGTTGACAACATGACTAAGGTTGTTGACGTTGAAGCTGCAAAAGTAAATTCATAAGCGTATGATGAACGGGCTAAACATAGACTTCCCAATTTACTACGATGATGGGAATGGTATAAGGACATCATTTCACGGCATGGTGTTAAAGAAAGCCGTTGTTGATGGTGTTGTTATGTCTTTGTCAGACAAGATTACTGGTGATGTCGTGTATAATGGTAGCGACTTGCAATTCACAATGCAAGAGTATGTGTTGTATAACGATGTCAAGTATTCTTTGGTTAACCCGCCTACTGTAGTAAGGGAGGGTCTTGTTGCCGACAATAGCGACTTAAAGGGTGCTACAAGATACTCGTTTGAGTTTTATCACCCTATGTATATGTTGTCGAATTTTCCGTTTACTGATGTTGCGGTTAGTTTTGATGAAATACGCTACAAGTCACATGACAAGTCTTTCAGTTGGATTGGCAAGCCATTGGACTATGTAAACAAGTTAAACAAGAACTTAGAGGGTACTGAATTTGTTGTTGTGCTTAGTTCAAGCGTTTCTCAAGGCATAATAGATACCTTGAGTGATGTGTTGACATTTGATAACTCAACTATTGCTGATGCCTTAAAGACTGGATATGATACTTGGGGTTTGCCTTATGTGGTTGACAAGTTGGAAGAAAGTCAATACTTCTTTACTGATGCAAACAACAACAATGTTGACTATTATTCAATCGAAGGTGGTAAAAAGAGATTTGTGATTATATTTGGCTTACCTGCCAATGAGATATATGAAAATGAAACTCAAAAGTTGCTTGGTAATCCGTTTGTGTTCCAATTCGGTCAAGGTGTAGGCTTAAAGAACAACTCTCGCACACCTAGAAACAACAAGATTGTGACTAGGATTGCTGGCTATGGTAGTGAAACGAACATACCTTATGGCTATCCTCAAATACGTTGGTATGGAGACCCTGATGCTACTTGCACAATCGGAGATAGCGTTGGAATACAAGAAAACGTCACAATAAATGGTGTGTTCTATGAGAGGATAATGTCTTATCCAATATACATGGGTATTGTTGGTGGTGAGTATGTTAAACTGATTAAGCATCCTTTCACTAGGTCACACCTAATGCCATCTGTATATGCCAATTCTATTTTCAACAAGGTTAGTCAATACAAGGTTGATGAAAACGAGAATGTTATATTCAACCCAGACTTTATGCCAGATGTTGAGATAGTTGACTACTACGATGCTGTTGGTAGTGATTACCCAAATAACATCAACTTATCAGCACCATCGTATGAAATCCATGAGTTTGAGGAAATTAAACCCGAATTGGGTGAGGCAAATATTCTTGGTGCAAATCCAATCAATGCCGATTTGACTGATGCTGATGGATGGGATGATACGATGGATGATGATGGCAACTACCTGCAAAGCTATTTCAAGATAACTTTGCCTGAATTATCGTTTGACATCTATGCTTGTGCCGCTATTACTGAGGAAATGAAAATCAATATGCGCAGTGGTGCTTGTATTGGTTGCACTTTCACAGTTCAAGTTGATTGGGAAGACTATAAGCGCAATTTCTATGATAGTGACATGAACTTTGCGCCTAATGGTAGCCAGCGTGACTTGACACGCTATCCTAATAGCAAAGATGGCAGTATTTCGGTAATCGTTCAAAAGGACATCAATACGTTTGGAACATTGATGCCTAATATTTACCAAAATCCTGCCGCTGGTGATGCTTTCGTGGTGTTGGGTATATCATTACCCCTTGAATACATTACGGATGCGCAGGAACGCTTAGATGCGGCTATGAAATCGTATATGTTGGAGAACAACGTGTACTATTTCGATTATCCTTTGAAGTTTGACGAACATTTCCTTGCCAATAGGACTTACATACTCAACCAAATACGGCCTAACTCAATCATTAGGTTTAGGTACAATAACGAAATATTGGAGTTGTTCGTTAAGCAATTGACCATAAAGTACAACGAAAGCGTATTACCTCAATACGACATCACGTTGACTGATAATGTTGAGATTGTGCTTAATCAAATTGGTCAAGTTGCTGACGATGTTGAAAAGCTAGGCACATTGATTGCTATGTTGCGCCAAAACTTTGGCAACAATGTAATCTATGAATTAGCCAAGAAATTATCAAAGGTTTCTGACGATGCCGCTGCTGGCCACATCACTTTCACGAAAGGCACAACAATTAGTGATGATGGTTTCACTAGCGGTTGGTTGGTTGGTAATGGCGCAAGAATTGACAAGGATGGTAATGCAGAGTTTGAGAACGTGCGTGTGCGTGGTTCTATGACCGCAAGCGAAATCGTGTTCAACTTGATTGATGCCGAAGAGGGTGAATCTATACGCTCTATAGGTCATGGCATTATTGACACTGTTGAAATGATTGATGCAACACATGGAACGGCTACATTGCGCATGGATGAGGACGAATATGCCACTATTGACGAAAACGACATTTGCCGAGGTATGTATAACATCCTTTCTAGGGATGGTTATGCAAACCAAGAGGAAGGCGATGATTACAATGGTTTCCGCAATCAAGTAGGCTTCTTTTCATCATATTTCACTATTGACGATGATAGCGTGGTTAAGTCAAAAGGCAGTTGCACGTTTAATTTCACCTTGCAAACTGTTGACAAGAATGGCAGCCCTGTTATAAACTACCCACCTTGCGAGGGTATGAAATTTGTTGCTTACGGCAATACAGTAAACACGTCAAGACAATCTTGTATGTACACAAGTGCCGTAGGTCAAGCACCGAAACGACTTTACCTTGCAGGCATTGACCACTATTGGATTGAGCCTAGAAACGTAAAAATAGCACAAGGTTACATTGATGGTGTTAGAGTGACCGAAGTTATCACCCAATCGGAATATATCTCATATTACGCTCAAGACCCGTCTAGTGTGTTTACATCAAACGGCAAGTACTACCACTATAAGACGTTGCATGGTGACGCTGGTTTCTATTGCGAGGATAACATCTATTTTGGTGGTATTCTTAACCAATTCACTGCTGCTGATTGGGATGCTATCCGTGACGAACTTGGTCAAGGCATACACGCACAATTATTGCGTGGCAGCGACAATATCATTGTTGACGCATTAGGCAATGTGGTGGGAGGTTTGTATGTGCAAGATGGTAATATTACCACTTACAAGTTACATACTGGTGTTATCGTGTATGATAGCGGCAAGGATAGGTATTTGGATGTTGCTTCAAACAACTCTGAAATAGGCGAAAATGAGTTTGGCTTATATGTTACCGCAAATGGTTGTGGTGTTTTGCGTGATGGCGCAGATGTTTATATTACATCAATCGCAAACACGGCAAATGGGAACACACCATTAACGGATGGTGAATTAGAGTTAATGCGCAATACGGATGAAATCACGGTTGACTTCATCGTTGTTACCGCAAATGGATGGCGCACACAAATGACCTATCCTGTCAAGATTACCCACCTTGATACTTCGTACATCACGTTTGATTTGACTAACGAGATGGACACATTTGCATACCGAACCCAAACCAAGCGTTATGATGGTCTGCCCTTGTCAACATCAATTAAGGGGTATGTAAATGGCGAAGAAGCAGACATTGTTTCATTGTACGCTACTAGCGATTTTTGGGGTGGAAGTACAATTGTGCTTGATGATGTGCATCCTAATGTAATCAAGTATTATGGAGGCACTAATAATGATAACTATGGCATAAAGGCAACAATCACAAGAAACGGCACGTTAACATTAAGCCATACAAGTTCGTTAAATGACGAGGTTGACATTCCAGATGCAAAGCATGAATTTACGCTATCTTGCGTAGTCAAGTATGCTGGTGTAAACTACACAAGCCCTGCCTACAAATTCATCGTAACCGAAACTACTGATGCGACATTATACAAGTTGTTGCTTTCGGCAAATTCGGTTTTAAAAGACGAAGGCACTTACACACCATCTACAATTGATGTGCAAGTACAAGTGTATAGCGATAGCGGGATGAGTGTGTTTACACCAAATGCGTCAACTGGTCATGTGGTTGGAAATATCTATGTCAAGTACATCAATGGCACTTACGACCCTTCGGTTAGTGCATCGACATTGATTTCAAGCTGGAGTGCAACAATGCCTAGTAGCTTTGATGCTATACCTACTTGTTTGACGATTCTTGTCGTTGACCTTTCTAACCAATCATCGCCAGTAGTGCTTGACGTTGAAAGTGTTCCAATGACTGCAAAGGGTAGGGATGGTGCAGGTCAGCCGTGGATAAAGGTTAGCCCTGACAAGATTATCATAGATTGCAATAGTCAAGGCGAAATCAAATCCACTAAGCCATTTACTGTTTCCGCACAACTTTATTGGGGTGACAATCTTTGCACTTTGAATACAGCTAATTGTGGTATATCATTACCATCTGATACGTCAACTGACCCTGATTCATTTGCTAATAACAACAAAGAAGCAAGACGTTCATATACGTTTACGCAAGGCGATACGTTGGAAAGCACTTACATTAATGTGCATCTTGAAGGAACGTATTATGATGGCACTACCACTACTACGCATACGGCAGACACATCTATTGTTGTTCAAGCCAATACGCAAGGTACGCAAGGTGCGCAAGGTGCTTCTGGTGCTGCAATCGTATTTGCTGGTGCTTGGGATAGTGAAACCTATTATGTATGGAATAACAATATCCGTAACGCAGTAAAGCATAATGGCTCATACTGGTTTGTAAACAAGCGCACAAATGGCGAAGATTTGTTAGGCATAGAGCCAACATCAGAACACACCGAGGAATGGTTAGATGTTGGCGCATTAAACTTTGTTGCTACCGAATTGCTACTTGCAGAAAATGGTACAATCAACTTGTTCTCAAGTAACATCATCAACTTGTTTAATGGCTCTACTAAGGTAGCTACTATTAATGGTGATGGCTATGGCTCGTATTGCACCTATTATGAAAGTGGTAACAAGCGAATGGAACTTAGCTATAGTGGCTACTGGTACTACTACAATGACAATGCAGAAAATACTTGGAATTGGAGGATTGGTCATGGTGGTGATATAAACAAAAGCAGGAGTGATGATTGGTTGCCTTATTGGTTATGCAATGTTGGCAATGGTGGCATTGAACCACCCAGCAATAGCTTAACAAACTTCAGAAACGATACAACTTATAATAGGACTGAATATTATAAGTTTATTAGTGGAGGCAATAACTTTACTGATTATGATAAGTGCTTGTTTGTTTACAAACCATCGAACGATAATCCAACAAATACAACACCGCTACCATCGGGTTGGTACACTCCAAATATTGAAGTCTTGCACAAGATAGATGATGAGGGTGTAACCATGTTATATTACATCACTATCTACAAAGTAGAGCAAACCACATCTAATGGGGTAACAACTTCAAGGATTACCGAAAGGTGGCTTCGCATTTGGGATGGTAGTAGCTATGTAAATAGACAAGACGCATTATTGCCTACTGATTAGTAATTTAAGAATATAAGAATATGGCGCAATTAACGACAGATAACATTAACACAATCGCAGCGGCAGTTGCCTCTATGGGCGATGATGATTACTTGTACATCTACAAGGCGGATGGGCAAGCAATGGGTCGTATTACTAAGGCTCAATTGTTGCAAGGCATAAGGCAATCGGGTGGAGGTATGTCTGCTACTATTTACCAAGCCATCCAAACCAATGTTGAAGTATTGAGGTTAAATTTTAATGCCCTTTCTAGTGCGTTGGCAAATCTTGCTTTTTCGGAAGACAATCCAAATCTTAGCGTTGGTGAGTTTAACTGGCCTGAGCAAGAAAGCGGTGGGGGTGGTGATGAACCTACTCCTACCGATGAACCTACAATCACGTTCAAGAATGGTAGCGGCAACACAATAACCACATTGAATGTTGGTGAAATAGCAGACGGAGAATCTAGCGTAAGCAACACATTCTTTGTTTACGGAACAAATCTTACTGATGATATAACATTAAGCGTTACCAATGGAAGGTTTGATGTATTACCGACAACAATACCAATGAACAATGCAGCTAGTGGTGTACAAGTAACCATTACTTATAGTGGAAATTCATCATTGGCTACTGATTATGTTGTTGCATCATCAAATGGCGCAACAAGCAAAACTTTGATAGCCACCGCAACAAAAGATGAAGGACAACAAGGTGGAGATGAACCAACACCATCACAGTCGATTAAACTTGTACATGGCAAGTATATCGCCTATCAAGGAACATCACCCAAAACACCTTCTAACGCATCTTTGTACACTGACATCTGCTGCATGACAGCAGTTCTAAGTGTGAATTTCAGTGACATTGATGAAACTGTTTGGGAAACAGCATATATAGAATGGGTTCATGGCGGTATCGCTTCAAAAGGGAATATATCATTTACAAAGAACAATGGCACGACCGCCGAATCTGTGCAAGGTGCTTCAAGCGAAAAAGACACCTATTCGGTTGACAATATGACCAGCCAGACATTATCATACTGGAAACAAAGAAGGACTTTAGTTAATGGCCTTATCGCCACATTTAAGTATGATACATCGACAAACAAAGTCGCTTCGGGTTGTTGCGTGGTGCTAAAAGACGCAAATGGCAATATTCTTAAAACACTTATTAGTGCGAATGACCTGCAAAACGCAACTTGGGAATAGCAATGGCAACCGACTTAACAAATAACGACAACGCTGGAACTGTGGTGAGCCGAATCAACACAGCCATCGAGGAGCAGAACAAGGGGGTGAGCCAACTTGGTGCTGCCCCCAGTGCCAGCACGGTGATTTCCCGTGTCCATGATGCAATTGATGCAGAGGGCAACAACCAACTTTATGATGTCAGCAATAGTGACAATGCGGTTGACTTCATCCGCAAGGTCAATGATTTGTTTGCATCCATCCGCAATGGTGGAGGTGGTGATACTCCAACACCGACATATCACGATGCGCCTAGCATCCTTATTATTGGTAACTCATTTACTCTTGATTCATGGACGTATGTGCCGTTTATCTTGAAAGCTGTTGGTATCAACATCAAGATTGGTATGTGCTATACAGCATCTACTGGTCTTGGAGGACAATACGGCAACTATAATTACGGCCCGAGTTTTACGTATGATTCTACAACTGGCACTTATGTTGATGCAACTAATAGAGGTTTCTTTTATATCGACACATCAAAGGATAATGCGTGGAGTCAAAAAATTGCAAAGGGTACGTTTAATAAAGGTGAACAACGTATTGATGCCAATCAAGATGATTATCGTGTCCCTACTCCACGTCAATGTGTTGTATATTATGAAGGCATGGAGAATGAACTTCAAAACGCACAGAAAGCATTGGAGGATGTATCAAATGAGTTTACCTATGGCAACATAGATAAACTTGGCAAACTTTGGGATGTGATTGTGTTACAACAAGTATCAACACAAAGTGTTACATTGAGTACATACGTTGCCAGTGATGGGAAAATTTATTCATTGAAACTAAAGGAGTTGATAGATAACGATATTGCTAATGATTATGTGCTTGGTTGGAACATTAACCATTCAAGGAGGGATTATGATGCGCCAACGGACATCTTGGCAAACATAAAAGACTGTTATGATGAGGGCGAAAATGACCAAACAACAATTGCGGCAAAGATTGATGTCGTATTCCCATACGGAACGGCCATATTTTATGCAAGGAACAATCCAACACTAAAGCAAATAGGGTATGGTAACTATACTGATTTATGGGTAGATGGTCAACATCTTGCTGGCGGTTTGCCTCATTTCTTGGCATCACTTACTATAGTTGAGAAAATATTCAGCAAATACTATCCTAATGATGGGTTATCAGTAACCAATAATGCGGCAATCGCAAACATCATACCAAATAGCAATTGGGTAAATAGTCATGGTAATATGCCATCTCCTCGTGCAAAATCGCCATACATTGTAGGTGCTACGGCAGAAAATTGCGCCATAGCTAGGCAAATCGCTGAAGATGCTTGCGACGACCCTTGGGATGATAATGGTAATTTATCGTTAAAGATAACGATTTCTTGCACTAATTGCTACATAGACAGTGCTCCATCTGAATATGGCATCGAACAAGGTTCAAAGAACGCAACATTCTTTGTTGGGAAAGGCGAAGCTATCATTGATATTGTTATCAAGACAGAGCAAGATTATTCTTTAACAAAAAATGGTTCAGCGCACAATTGGAGGTACACAAGACTTGGAGTTGGTACTGCAACGTCTTTAACAACATCATCAAATCAATGCAATGTATCTTTGGGTAGCGAACAAGTTACAAATAACATCACAATGTTATTTAGGGCATTTTAAAAGCATATAAGCTATGGCAACAACAACGACATTAACAAGGATAAAGCACGTTCAAGGGAACGTATTGAGGTTGGCAATACCGCTCACACTAAGAACGGTCACGTTGTCTAATGGTGAGGTTACGACAACAGATTCTGACTTTGTGCCTAACGGAATCGTAAAGGTTTTATTTGGTCAAACGTCAAGGCATTTTGAATATATAGCATCTATGCGCAATGGCAATGTTGCAGTAGTTGAGGATAAGGGTACTTTACCAGTAGGCACTTATGCAATCACAGTATTGTGTAATGATGATAATGGCAACCCAATGCGATTTAAACAAGTTGCGGTTGTTCGAGTTTTTGATGCTACTCGTGATGCTGGTATTGACATTGGTATTGAATTTGAATCACAAGAATGGTTGCTTGATGGTGCTATCTTTATTGCCATTAAGGGAGAGGATGGTACAACACCGCATATTGGAGAAAATGGGCATTGGTTTATCGGAAATGTTGACACTAATGTAGAAGCAGCGGGTGTTGGAATTGATGAAATCACGGTTGACGAAACAAGTATTGAAGGCGAATACAATACTATCACAATCAAGTTGACCAATGGTGATACCACTCAAATCCACATCAAAAACGGCTCTACTGGTGAACCAATCTTGCCTAATGATATTGTTCGTGATAACAACTACACACATACCGATAACAACTACACGTTAACTGATAAAGACAGGGTTTCAACAATACCATATTTGTTTGGCGCAGTTCGCTATGATACTCTTTCAAGGCGAATAAACTTTTTCCCGCCAAATAATCTTTCGAGACCACTTGCATACATTGATGCAACCCCATTCGTTAAGGATGGCTTGATTAATCAAATCAGTGTACAAGGCGGTTATTTGGTTTTGAAATACAATAGTGATGCTAATCGTTCTGATTTGAGGCTCGATTTGAAATACATTTTCAATTCATCATTATACTTAACCGAAAAAGAAGTAACAATTAAATTGAATAAGAAAGCCGACATAAACGATGAAAACAGGATTGACTATTCAACGCTACCTAGATTCGTTTTGGACAGCATTAACTTCAATAATAATGGAATGATGCCTGCCCAATCAATTGATGGAACTACAAGACATTGTATTGATGGGTATATCCGCAAATTCATCATGCAAGGATTAACCTTTAAATCAATACAGTACATACCAGATGAAGGAACATTGTATTACAATAAGGCTGATTCAAAGTTCTATGTTTGGGATGGTGGTGAAATGGTTGAACAAAACATAGCTGGTGCAAGTGGTGGCGGTGGCTACCATGTAAGTTATTCAAATGGTGTGTTAACTTTTTCGGGGAGTAACCAACCAACTTATGAAAATGGTGTATTAACTTTGTAATATAATAAAGAAAAGAAAAAAAGACATGGCAACACAAGAAACTATAAAACAAATAGTACAAGGTGGAGTACCGAGGGATATCGAGGATGTTACTGCGAGGACATTAGTCCAGTCTTTGCAAAATGCTCTTGATACCCTTACTAATGGCGATACAACATCGGCTATTGAATCTTTTAACGAAATCATTTCATTCCTTGAAAATGTAGAGGATAGTAGTACCCTTAGTGGTATTATCGCTGGCATACAAACAAGCATTAGTGGGAAAGTTGATAAGGTCAATGGCAAGGGTCTTTCGACCAATGACTTCACCGATGCGCTATTGATGAAGCTCAACGGCATCGCAACGGGCGCAACCGCCAATGTCGGAACTGTCACTGCGGTAAAGATTAATGGCACTGAACCTATTGAACCCACAAATGGAGTTGTTGACCTTGGTACTGTTGCTGCTGGTGACAAGGGTGACAAGGGTGACAAGGGCGACAAGGGTGACAAAGGTGACAAGGGTGACAAGGGTGACAAAGGTGATAAAGGAGACCAAGGCAATAGCGGTGTCGGCAACGCTGACAACTTTGTGAGCGTGAATAACCTCAATGGTGGCACTACTGATGATGCGAATACGGTATATGTCCTTGGAGCGAACATGGGCAAGAAGCTGGCTGACGAAGCCATTGTCAACAAAGGCAGTTTCGCATCTGCCTACGACAAGGCTTTGGCGAACAATGTCATCTTTCCATGGATGCTTGTTGACACCGACACTCAAGGGAACAGCATTACCAAGATGATTTGGCATTCTGGCGACAAGGTGTTCATTGACGCTATCGGCTCGATTGTTGACGGGCAGAAGAACGGTCTTACCATCAAGTGTCTTTCTCCATGCACATTGAGGCTGTACACAGGAAGCAGTAGCTATGACTCATATCCTTTGGTCGCAGGTGAGAACAATTTCTCGTTCACCGCTTTAGGGGGTAGCACGTTTGGTAAGATTATGTTCTACGATACCACTGACACTGACACTAACACAAACTCAGTGGTTGAGATTGACTTTGGCGGCATGACACTTAACCCGTCTGCAGCATTATACTCAACCCTTTACGGACTAACGGAGTTGAAGGTTGTCAAGCGTCTTGTCGTAGATACGGAAAATGCAACAGGCTTTGTTGCGAATGGTCTATTTTCTGACTGCAACAAACTTGAGTCGCTTGATATTTCAGGATTGATTACTACAACCAGCACCGCAACGAGTTCGGTGGCAAATATTCTAAAATCAATCACACATAATAGTATTGTCAACTTAGACTTGAGTAAGTTGTCCATTGATGTGCCATGTTTAATGAGCTTCTTGAGCTCGGGAAATTCTTCATCAATAACTGAGGTTATCGACATAAGGGGTGTTGACCTTACGCACACCACTTATATGTACCGATTTATGGGGGGTCAATCGAGCTTGAAAACGCTCATTGTCGGCAACTTCACGAACAGCGCATTGTCAAGTTCAAGCACTTCTGGCAAAATGACTGAAATTTTCCATAATGTTTTGTCATTGGAGACTTTGGTATGCACCAAGCAGACACCGCCAACGCTTGTAAGTGGCGATTGTGATTTTATCGCTTTGTTGAAAGCAAAGAGTTCGGTATTCGACACTATTCTTGTACCGCCAAATTGTTTGTATGCATACCAGCAGGCATCGGGCTGGTCAACCTATTCAAGCATGATGTCGGAATATAATGAGGGGGATTATTAATATGGTCAGCAAGCAAGGTCTTTATGTGTCGATGGTTGACGGTGAGGCCGTGATGACGTATGACGGCAAGCCAGTGGATAAGGTACTTTCTAACACAAGATACCCTCTTGGATTGTACGTTAACGGGGGCAAACTTATCCTCAACACATCCGTAATCGCCGAATCGCCATCTCCCGCAGAACTGTTGGCTTACAGTGACCTTTATTTCGATGAGGTCAACTTGTCGGAAAACGGGCAATGCGTGAACATCACATTAGAGAATTATAACAAGCTGCTCAATGGGCAGTTTGTTGACGGATATAAGCGGTTTTCACCGTCAACCATCTACAACATCGTGTCTAATGTGAATTCTGCCGAGACGGTAAACTACACCATTTCTAATGGTAAGGTCATTTTCAGCGGTGATGCTTTTGATATGTCTGACAATATGTTGTACAACAACGTGTCTAATGAACTCATCGAGAACACGGTTAACGGCACTGCCAACATATCCAACTCTGCGTGCCCCGTTGTGAATGTCAAGTATTTTAACCCCGTTATCCATGTCGGTGAAAATGTCACGTTGGAGTATTATGTCGATAACCAAACGATGTCATCACTAAACTATGACGAACTCGATGACACGTTCACCGTGATTGTCGAGACAAGCCTTGGCGCAACCGTCAAGAAAAACACCTATGCTGGTCGTTTCACGATTGAGACACCCGCTTTCAACACCGCTGGCGAGTACTGGATTTCCGTCAAGTGCATCGACTCCAACGGGGTCGAGAGTGTCACCAAGTACTATGACGTGCTTGTCAAGGCTGCGGCGCAGGACAATTTCTATGTGATGCAATCGTCAGACCTTGCAACATACGGCATCGTTGCAAACCTCGACCAAAAGGATGCATCACTTGCTAACAAGTCTGCGCTGACCAACTTCTTCGCAGCCGTCAAGAGTGGTGAAATTGATGGTAGTAGTGGCTACAATGGTGTGAAGATGGTCAATGCGATATACTATGTCGATTACCATGCGGTGAACGGCTACGGAACGCAGACCTATTACAAGTGTGCCGTCACATCCAACAAGATTACAGCCGTTGAGACCATTACGGAGTCTGACGTCATCACGTTGGAGGCTGTGACCCATCTTGCAAGCAGAGCACCTGCCGTTGGCGATAACTGTGTTACTTCTGACGCATATTACTATTATGTGGTCAACACGTCATACGCTGGCGACTACATCGAGTTCCCAGATGGGTTCACGGTTGACCTCAATGGCTCGTCAATCCGTGCCTCGCAATGCAATGACCTTGCGAAAGGGTGGATTGTTTATCTGAACGGCAACCATGACACGCACATCATCAACGGAAAACTTGTGGGTGTGTACAATGGTTTCGATTTCGCCACCACATCACGCAGGGTCGGCTCCGCTTCACCTGCCGAGTGGCTGTCGGTTGTAGGTCTTGAGGCTTGCAAGTACTGCTCGCTTGAAAACCTTGACATCAGCAACGCAGTTGGCTATGATGGGCAGATGTTCGCCAAGAACCACTGGTTTGGCGTTACACCTGAGTTCACGGAGGACAAGCGTGTTGACTTGTCAGACGGCTCGGTCATCACTGCGCAGAACATGATGGTTACTCAGATGTTCGATTGTAATCCAAGTCATTCTGACGGGTATTTGTGTTTCGGGCGCACAGGTTACATGGGTTACAAGAACATGGGAACCCGCAGGGAATACTTCGTGTCGTTCTTCGATGAGAACAAGGACTATATCTCCAGCGTAAAGACCAAGTTCTACTATCTTGTTCCAGTGCCGAGCAGTGCGGCATACGCAATAATCAGTTGCTATGGGAAATTGCTGGCAAGCGGCACAAGCAATGATGTCGATTGGAAAAATGAAAGGACATCAGGCTCGTTGTTGATGATGTTCCCCACCTTGTCAACTGGTATTGTGTATTCAAACTGCCATTGGCATGACACAAGGACAACTGCCATTTCCCCTATTGCCGCAAGGAGTACCCTCATAGATGGGTGCAGCTACAAAAATATCGCAAAGGAGAAAGAAAAGATTAACGGAGGCTGGAGTGCTGTGACCGCCCTCATGGGTGACATCGAGGACTCTTGGCAGTTGTGCCATGACATTGAAGTACGAGACTGCTCTTGTGTCAAGGGCGAAGGAGTTGATGAGTTCGCTGTACATTTCTGCAATGGCTTTACCATGACTGGGTGCAGAGGAATGGAACTTAGCGACAGGGGCGGCATTGAATACGGGTTTGTTGAGGGCAATGACCTCGTTGGCATGGAGATTCAACGCAACCACAACTGCTATCATCCAGCCGTTGTGTATTCCGACAACACGATTGACACTTTGCTTGTCCGTTACGGCTATTCAGAGGGTGCTAGTGTCGTGTGGGGAAGTATTGAGGCAGAAAAGGTTGTAACAATGCTGAATTCAACGATAAAGAATCAATGCTTGTATGAGGATTTGAATCTTAAAAATTCAATAAATGGAGTGACATAAAATTTCCGTAACGAGAAAATGATAATATGATATGATTGATTTGAACGGATTAAAAACAATGGCACTACTTGTTGGTGTCGCTGGAATAGCGGTGGTTATCGCAATAATGCTTGACCTTGCCAGTGGGTTGCGCAAAGCAACATTGATGGGTGAGGCAAGAACATCGTATGCCTATGAACGCACCACGACCAAGTTGCTTAATAATTGTTCTGCAGTTATTATCATGGCGATGATTGATGTGCTTCTTTTCTTTGGTCATTTATGGGAACTTATTGGCATGAGTTTACTTAGCAATGTTCCTGTAGTAACATTTATTGTTAGTGCATGGATGTGTTTTGTGCAAGTTGTTTCGATACGAGAGAAAGCCGAGGATAAGGCAGAACGAAAAAGTGCCGATACGTTGAAACAGCTTGCAGAGGTATTAACAACTGAACAACTGCAAGCCTTGTTAAGTAGGGTACAAGACAAGGACAAAGAAATCGAAGAAAATGACTAGGATTGAAAAATACGGAACATTTTGCCGCAGTTTTGAGAGTGGTTGGTCAAATCACCCTAATGACAGTGGCGGTGCTACGATGAAAGGTGTCACTTATGCTACTTTTTGCAGGTTTAGGGCGGCAAAGGGTTTACCAAAGCCGAGTATTCTTGACTTAAAGAATATAAGTGACAAGGAATGGAACAGTATCTTGCGTTGGCACACTTGGGATAAAATCAAGTGTGACGAATACAAGAGTGAGTGGGTTGCTTATTTACTTGCCGATTGTGTGTGGATGACTGGAATAGGCTATATAAAGCGTGTACAAGCGTTGTATGGCTTGAAAGCGGATGGTATTGTGGGTAAGGTTACTCTTGGAAAATTGAATAGCCTAGACCAAAAATCGTTGTTTAATGCACTATGGAAACAACGCAAGGTGTTTCTTGAGGGCATAAGCAAGGGCAAAAATTCTGTTTTCCTTAAAGGGTGGTTGCGAAGGCTCAATTCGGTGCGTTATGGTTCTTTGTTGTGTAATGGCGGCAAGGAATTGACATAATCAAAAAAAACATAGTTGACTCGTTTCCCAACGAACCAACCAGTATAGAATAAAAACATAAAATTAAAAATGTGAATCATGAAAAGATTTCAATTACAAAGATAGTAAGTTTTTTTGATATGGAACAAAAAGATAAAGAAAAAAGGGCAATATTGAAAGGCGGAATTTATACCATCTGCCTTGCTATTGTATTGCTTGCTATTTCAGTGTTATGTGCTTTTATTGACTCTTTATTTAAGTAAGATATTGCTATGGAACTTGACAAAAGAAAAATTTGGTCAGCAATCATTGGCTTTATTGCTTGCTTGGTAATTATCGGTTGCCTTGCTATAGGCTTCTTTATTGGTAAAAGCATTGGCAGTAGAAATGGTGGCATAGAAATCAAGCGTGATACAATCACACGATGGGACACTATACCTCACTATTACCCAAAGCCTGTTGAGGTTGAAAAGGTACGCACCGAATACCAATACTTGCCATTAGTCAAGAATGTGACTGAAACCATTGTTGACAAGCAAGTGGTCACGTTGCATGATAGTGTATTGGTAGAAGTGCCAATCACATCAAAGCACTATCACGAGGAAAACGAATACGATGCTTGGGTGTCGGGTTTTAACCCATCATTAGATAGCATACGAACATATAACAAGACCGAGCAAATAATGATAACTAAGATGAAAAAGCCTAGCCGTTTTTCGGTTGGGTTGCAAGCTGGTTATGGCTATAACTTCAATGCTAAAGCATGGGGTTGGCAAGTCGGTCTTGGAGGAACTTATAGATTCTTTTGAATGTCTTTTTTCTTTTTGCCTATTATTTAGTTTTGGTTTTTATTTGGTTAGTTATTAATGTTTTTAGTAGTCTAGTATGCTTGTAGCGGTGACGTTGTGAGTATGCTTTAGTAGTAATAATTTTTTCATACGCAAGCTGCCTAATCCGTGAGGACGAGGGCAGCTTTTTGTGTTTTTAGATTGTTATAATTACTAAGTTATGGACTTAATAAAATCCATAACTTGCTTTGTTTCTTGTGGTTATAACTTTGTGTCGTGACAGTCACAAAGAATGTGTAATTCCTTTTTATTCATCACAACAAAGAAACAAAGTTAATATGGCAGAAATTTATCAATTGCCCGAAAACGGCAACAACAACGGAACTAACATTCCCTTCTCCATTCCCATCGGTTTTGGCGGATATGGTAATGGATTCGGTAATGGATTTGGAAGTTTCAACAGCATTGCAGATTTGTTCGGTCTTGCTATCATCGCCTCGATGTTTGGTTGGGGTAATGGCGGCTTTGGTGGTGGCTTTGGTTTTGGCGGCAACAATGGTGCTGCTGGTTTCCTTGCTAACCAAATGAACAACGATAGTGGTCGTGAGTTAATCATGAACGCAATCACCAATCAAGGTGAGGCAAGTCGCACCGCTATTCAGACCCTTTCCACGATGCTTGGTCAAGACTTTAACCTTGTGAACGCAGGTATTCAGAGCGCACAGAACACGCTTAATCAGATTGCCAACGCACAGGGTATGTCAACCTTGCAGATGATTAATGCTGTTCAAGCAGGTGATGCTAACCTTGCAAGCACCATTCAAAAGTGCTGCTGTGACAACCAACTCGCCATGTGCCAGCAGACCAACGCTTTACAGAACAGCATCAATGGCGTAAACAACAGCGTCAATGCCAAGGCTGCGGCAGACCAGTTGGCCATGTGCCAGCAGACCTATGCGCTCACAGACAACATGAACCGCAACTATCTTGCTCTTGATAACAAGATTGATTCGCTTGAAAGCAACCGCAAAGACCGTGAGATTACCGCACTGACCGCCAAGGTTGCCGAATTGGAATCGCAGAAGTTTACGACTGGTGTTGTTCAGCAGGCCGTCAGCCCGATTCTTGGTCAGTTGTCGGCATTAAACAACGAGATTGACGACATTAAATGCAAACTCCCTGAGACCGTTAGTGTTCAATACCCCAATTTGCAGGTTGTAAACGCTACGCCTTACGTTAATGGCGGTTTCTATCCCAACAACGGCTTTAACTACTTTGGAAACGGTTTCTTTGGTGGTAACGGCTTCGGTAATGGCATCGTATTCTAATTAAAGCAATTCAAGGAGGATAAGGAAATGGGAAATTGTTTTAATATTACTACTAACGCAGGTGGTATTCCGTATTTGAACGTGACCAATGTAACCGTTGGCACGGAATCGGTTGACCTTGCGCTTGGTTTTCGCAGAATACAGCCAGTAGGTTATCTTACTATCCGTCTTGCAACCGCAATTCCTGCCGATGCAACGACCACATTGCCCGTAACGCTTACTCTTAACGGCACTACTCGTAACCTTACATTATTTGATGGTACGCAAGTTACTGTTGCCGATTTGATTGGCGGTACTGGTGTGTTCCTTGTTTTCAATGACCGTTTCAACGGGATTTTGCAACTTGTTTCAAGGACGGTAGGGGCTTAACACTAAATTTTTACTAACAAATTAATTACAAACAACAATATGGATTTCAATAGTTTAGGAAACGGCAATCCTTTTTATGTATTGCGAAAGGGTGAGAAACCGACTTTAGATGTTGGTGTAGTAAAGTCAAAATCACAGCCAAGGGCAAAGTTCAATACCCAAAATCCTAATGTGATGATTGGGTTACAGCCTCAGCAAGTTATTGATGTGGTTGCCACAATCAACGGCAAGGATGAAACATTTGGTGAGATACCGATTAACATTGAAATCGCTGAACGTGGCAACAACACGTTTAGTGGTAGTCGTGAAGCGATGTTGCAAGCGGTTGATGCGATGCTACAAACGTCAAAGAAAGCGATTGAGCAAGTAGGTTATCACAAGTCGGTGATTACGGAAAGCGAAAAGATGTTAGAGGTGTTGAACCCACGATATGCCGAGGAAAAGCGTCAAGCAAGGACTATCAGCGAACTTGAGAAACGTCAAGCGGCAACAGACCAAAAACTAGATAGTATTCTTTCGATTTTACAAAAGTTGGATTCGCCAGCTAGCTAACAAATCCATCACAAACAAAGCATTTAATCATGGGATATATTTTTGTAGATAGAGAAAGCGAAAGTGGCGGTGGCATGGAAAAGATGCGTCAGCAGATGCGCCGTAATATGCGTGGTGGCAACTATCGTGGCGGCAGTGGTAGCGGTAGCGGTAGTGGCAACTATCGTGATGGCTATCGTCAAGGCTACAAGCATGGTTGGGAAGACCACGAGGATGATTGGATGGAAGACGATGAAATCGAATATCGTCGTCGCAGGGATAGCCGTGGCCGCTATATGTAATCCAATTCCATTGTAATAAACAAAAACGATAGTCAGTCGGTGTGTAGCCAACATAAACGTGTTACACCCGACTGATTTTCATTAAACCAAAAACGACAAGAACGATTATGAATAATTTTTTGAATTACATGATACCAGAGGACATGGAACAGTATCTTTCATACTACGGCATGAACTTCAACAAAAAGTTGTGTGAATTTGCGGTAGGCTTGATGGAAAGAGAGGATGCAAGCGGTTCGGTTGTTAAGTTATCACCAATGAAACTTGAAGACTTAAAGACGTTGCTTGCTAACCACAAGATAGATATAGAGCAAAAAGATTGGTACAATGCCTTATATATTGCCAACATGGTCAAGGCAGACTATTGGGGTAGTAGTATCGAGGATGATGCACACTTGGCTAAATATGTCGAAGATGTGATTTGTGATGTTGATGCGGCAGACGGTCAAACCTTTGCACGTTTCCTTGCAGACTGTTCGATTAAAGGGGTGCCTATATACTGGAACTTAATGCTATGATGTGTTATGGTAACGAAATATCTTGATGTTCCTCAAAACAAATGGGGAATAGTTGTAGTCCTTGATTACGATGTTGATTATGAATATCGTGATATTAAGGCTATAATGATGAGTTTCGGCATTTTGGATGAAAGCAAGATTGAAAGGTCTATGCGCATATTATCCGAGCCGAACACTGGCATGACAATTTCAAATATTGACTTGTGTATGTCCGTGATTTTCATTTCTGAAGCAACAAGCACAAGTGAATGGTGGGACACTAGTTTGCATGAGTTATATCATGTGTCAAATGCAATCATTGACTACTATGGTGTTCCTTACGAAAGTGAAGATGCTGCATATTTGATGGGTTACTTGACAAAGGAATTTATTGAGAAAGTCGGCAATCCGTGCTACGATTAATTTTAAGACGTTTTAAGCGCATTTTACGGCTTAGTGGATAAGTTGTACCACATTAACCATAAAATGCGCTTAGACGTGCTTAAAACGGCAAATACGGCTATTTTAACTTGTGTACCCTAGTTGCCGCATCAATTCATCAGCGTATTTAACCGTTTCTTCACAAACTACAGCCCTTAACTTTGATTCGGGCAACAATGCTTCTTTTTTGATGTCCTTGTACAAAGTGGGCATCATTTGCATGGCGATACACGCTCTAATGTTTTCTGCGTTTTCACTTGTATATTTCATATAGCATCACAAACTTAGTGGTTCTGGTATATATTTTTGTTGTTCTTCTACCCATGTGAACTTAGCACCGCAATGCGGGCAAATGATTGACAAACCTTTTGCTACATCAATTTCACGAGAGCAATTAGGGCAAAGCGCATTAAAATGTGGATAGACCGAGATAAAGTGACGTTCAAATCCGTCACCTCCCTCTAATGCGCCCTGTGCAGCCAACTCACGAATCAATGCCGTGATGTCACGCACACTTGCCTCTTCCAAGTTTTCACTACGCTTGGCGAGTAAGTTTGAAAGCATTTGCACAATTTCCTCTGCGCTGAACTTGTAGTCAGAAAGGTTTCTTGCTTGCGCTTGAATGTCGGTGCGGTATAATTCAGACACATGGTCTTTCAAATGCACACATTCTTGTTGTTGAAGCATAACGCTTGCATCCTTTTTTAAACTTGCAAGGTAGTCTTGTTCTTCCTCCGTGCCTTGCATACGTTTGAAATTAGCCAAGTCGTAAACCATTGCATAAGCAACAGCATCCTCTTCGCCCAATGCAACCATCGTTACGAAAAAGTATTGCTTTTCATCAAACGTGATGTTTCTTGTGCGCAATGTTTCAAGTGTTGATAAGTAATCGAGCATATCCTATATTATAAGTTTTTGCGTCTTGCGTATTCACACATCAGTACGCTATCAACCTTGTTATCATCAACTTTTTTTGAACGTGCTGACTTTCTAAAGTCAATAGTGGGGAATAATCTTTTTGCGCAATTGATTGAGGTTTGCTTTGTGTTAACCTCTTTCCTTGTCGTTTCCTTACCCCTAATGGTTACTGCCTTGTAATTAACAACCATATCCGAGTTAGACCACATTTCATGTTGCCATTCTTTCGGTTGGATTAGGGTATAAGGGATTCTGCTTGCTGCAAGCAAGCCAATCAAGTACCCTTTGTTGAACCCGAAAGCAAAAGTAGCCTTTGCACTACTTCCCATTATAGCATGGACATCTTCAATCACACAAGCGATATTTTCATACCTATTGCGGATATCAAGCATTATTTGGCTTAATTCGTACAAGTCATGGTCTTCAATGCTATAATATTCCCAAGCACCATCGTGTTGTAAGGATATAAAACCTTTACTACCGACATCAATTCCTATGTATGTTTTCTCCATTTTGTATTAATTTTTTTGTTGCACAATCTTAAACTCAATCTTGCCTTTTGCCGCTTTAGGTATGCCAATAGTTATCACTATGGGTTCTTCAAACTTGTCGGCTTTTTTAATTTCCAATAGTTGTCGTATTTCTTCCCATTTCTTACCCCAATAGTTTGATTTTGAGATAAGATTGATTGTTTTTGTTGTCGTTCCGCAAACGGATTGGCTCGTGAACGCACTCCCTTTCGTGTGCAGTACTTGTGCAATCCTTGTGTATGTCATTCCAGTAATTTGACGCATTGCATACCAACAGAGTCCACGGCAATTAGGATAAGGCATTGATTTGCTATGTAACAATCCTTCAATAGTCACGTCACAAACATCGCAAACGACTTGGAACACCTTATCCATCAGTTCACTTTCGCTAATGCTTTTTTCTGTTTCTTTCATTTATTCCGTTTATTATTGTTTGTTGATTCATTGGAAGCCTTTCAACGAACAAGTTAAGACGTTGCTTGTCTTTACCAAGCACTCTATCCCAAATGCCGACAACGGAATATCTGAAGCGGAAAAAGGTGCAAACCCCTTTATAAGCGACTGTGTTTTCGTCAACTTGCTTTTGCAGGTATATTTCCCATCTTGGTTGCCTTTGCCTTTCTTTGTACGTTTCTGACTTGTTATCGTATTCAAGCAATGGCTTTCGCCTTATCCAAAGGTATGACTTGCCGTCTTCTTTGAAATAAACCCCGTAAATTGGCGACAAGTCTATACCTTCGATTGTTAGTACACCCTCATACCTGCCACCTGAACGTCTTTCGATGTAGCCGTTCAAGTAGTTGTTATAGGTATGTTGGGTGTCAAATGCGCTCATGTTAATTTCTGCCGATATCGGTTAATTCCTCAGTCCAGTCTTGACAATCAGCAAGCAGTCGTATCAAATATGAGTATCGACCACTGCCTTTTGATGTGTTAGGTAATTCAGCTTGAACAAATTCTTTCAGTTCGTTAAGCATTTCAACAATGGTGAAGTGACCGCTATCGTTATATGCGTTCTCCCAATCAGTTTCATCGGTGCAAACAACTGGATATTCGTGGTGTTCTTCGCCAGTCATTTCAAACCCATAATCGCAAGTGGTCACATTTACAGAACTTTTTACCAATGAATATTCAATGTAAATATCAAAGTTAAGTTCTTTATCCTCCTGTTGGTTATATGGTGCGTTAGGGTCGTCTGCCGCACCCATCGGGTAATTATCTTTATAACTCATGAATCATCATCGGCATTTGAATTGAAACATAATCAGTATTCTCGACTTGTTCATCGGGCAACACCATAGCTGCCCTTTGACCGCTAATCAACTTGATGCGAACATTTTCGCTTTTCACATTCTTGATAACATCAACAAATGCACTGCAAGTGAAACCGATTTGAACCATTTCCCCATTGTATTCGCAAGGGAATGTTTCTTTTGCTCTTGTGCTGTAATCAACATCAGATGCCGAAATTTCAACAATGTTGTTCTCAAAAGTCAACACAACCATTTGTGTCTTTTGGTTGCCGAAAGCCGACACACGACGAAGTGCGGAAATGAAAGCATCACGAGCAATAACGACAACCTTATCATTTGGGTATTCTGGCAACACTGCGTCATAGTTCGGGTATCTGCCATTTGCCAACCTAGTTGACATTTTCATCACATGGTTGGAAATGGTAAACTTAGAATCGTCAAACTCGACATTCATCGCCATGCCATCGCCATCGGTTAAATTTGACATTGAAAGGTAGTTGGAGATTACACTAGAAGGCTTTTTAGGAATAGTGAAGCCACAACCAATAGCACAATCATCAAACATGATGTTTTCCTTAAACCGCACAAGTTTTCGTGTATCGGTTGCCACAAACACTAGTTCCTTTTTACCTTGTTCATCTGCGATAAAATCAACATGGATGCCGCACATCTGCGGTCTTAGTTCATCATTATCAACCGCAAACTCGGTAGTATTGATGCCACTGAACAGGTCTTTTGAATTGATTTGCAATGAAACCAGCTTTCCGTTAGGCACATCGCTCGACATCGGATATTCGCTTGCATCCAAGTATGGTAATTCAAATTGGCCATTATTGTACTTGAATGTGGCAATGTGCGATTCATCGTTTAATTCAAGTTCAACGATTGCGTCACCAAGAGAGCGTAATCCAAGCGTAAGTTTTTGTGAGTCGATACAAAAAGCAAGTTTTTCATCAGTAGGTGTAAACAAAGGCACATTCAGTGACATCCATGTTTCGCCATCGCTTCCAGTGATATTCATGCCATTTTCGGTTTCAAACCTCAAATAGTCGAACATACGGATAATGTTTTTGTTGTTGCACAATTGCGCTAATTGAACAACGCTAGGCAACACATCACTCGCCTTGAATTTAATCATTTTCATAATCTTTTGTTTTCCGTTTTGTTAAAGTTGTTGCAAAGATAGTTTATTGTTTTTAATATCCAAAATTATTTGTCAATGTTTTTGTTTTTGTGCTTAAACAAGAGTACTGACAACTTGCTATATATGCCTTGACGATGCAGTTTCTTGATTTTGTCAAAAATGTCATTATCAAAGCAAAAGCGGTAAGAAAGACCTAACATTTTAGGCACTTCGTCACGATTTACACGTTCATCATCGCAAAGTCTAGAAAGCATCAATGTTTCTTCTTCCGTTGCAGAACATTCGCCACGTTTGTTCTCCTGTATCAAGTTGTCAAGCCATTCCTTTAAGCCAAACTTACTGGCCAAGTCTTTCAACATTGATAGGTAGTGACGTGCTATGCGTTGCAGTTCTTCATTCATTGTTCTCTTAACCTTATGGTTATTGAATAATCATTAAGTGGAAGTAATTCACATATTCCAAGTTTAGAATTGAAAGAACAGTCTGGCGTCTGTACTTCTTGACATACTGACACTTCAATAGGTATTAACTTTTGTTTCTCTGCATCAGTGATTAAATCATAGATGTTTTTATATGTTATTCGTTCCATATTGTTGTTTTTTGTTTTAAGCCGTTTTAAGGGCATTAATTTGCTTGGTTAATAAACTATACCACCTAAGTAGCAAAATAGCGTCAAACACGCTTAAAATGCAAAATAGGCATATTCTAAAATGGTGCAGGGTTGTCGCTTGGTGTAAAATCATCCCACAAAGGCGGTTCTTCTTGTGCTTGCGCCATTTGTTGCGGTTGTGGTTGATATTCCATTTGCACTTGCGTAGGATTTTCTTCCCAACCATAATGGATAACCTCATCTTGCGTGTTTTTAAACCTTCGGCTTTCTATTTCATAGTGCATACCGACCATGTGGTCAACAATGCCGTACATTCTGTTCTTGCAAACCTCAATCACATTGCCAAAACCTTGATACCTTTGTATCTCGCCTTGACCGAAATACTCTGCACCAGTTCGCAAAAAGTCGTTGTTTACACGATGCACGATAAACACGTTGTCAACGGCATTGGTTAAGTCGCTAGAGCCGCTGATGTCGTTTTTACGCAAAAAAGTCAATGATTTTCGTGGGTGAGCAACCAAGATGATATGCACGTTGTTCCTTTTCGCAAAATCCTTGATTTGGAGTATCAATTCCTTTTGCTTGTTGTTCCTATCTCCGTCAAAAAGGTCAATATCCAACGAAAACAAGTTGTCAAGCGTAAAAACCTTAACATTCGCTTTCAACAACTCTTCCATATCGTGAAAGATTTGTTGCCATTTAGTGCCATACTCGTTGTTGTAAAGGAAAAACTTTCCGTCAAGCCAATGGTCAATGCTTTCTGCCACACCTTGCGGCACATAATACTTGCCATTGCCATAAGATGATGGCTTTAGGTGTTCACGACCAGCAGCAACCATTTGCAACCATGCTTTCAAGATGTCGGGGCGCAACTCACCACTCCATAAAGCAACATTTGTGCCTTGTTGGACTATATTCAAAAGCAAAGTGTTTAACCATGATGATTTACCGCTACTGTTGCTACCACTTAACAACGTAACCTCAGACATATTCAACCCTACAATAGCTCGGTCAAGTTCAATAAAGCCAGTTTTTACGTTTTCTAGCGCAGATAGGTCTATTTTTTTGATGTCTGACAAACATAGCCATTTACCACCCAATTCGGGTAATTCCTGCTTAATCTCATACTTTGGCTTTGGCGGCCTCATGTATGGCATAGGCATCATAGGCGGCATATTGCCATATTGTTGTTGCCTATCATAAGCGTTTGGCTCGTATTTCAACCTTACATCATGCCATTTCTTGTCTTTGCAATGTGAATGAGTGCAATTAAACGTGATTTTACCCTGTCCATCAACAAATAATGCACTATCCCATTTTTTGCGGTCACTATGGTTCTCAATCCAAGGACAAAACTCCAATTCATAGATTGTGCTATCACCACTTGATTTTTGCCTATATTTTATGCCTTGCCTATCCAACCAAGATGATAGAGTGAATTGTGTCAAACCAACCCAATTGCCACGAAATGCAACTGGAGATTGCTTTGGTCCTTCTTTTGGCAATAAGTCGGCAATCTTATGAAATAGTGAATCATCATTTGCTGATAAGTCTTGAGGCACTTTAACAACCCTTGCAATCCTCCAAGGTCTTTCTTGACTGTTTGCGCCTTTCTTTGCCCATGTGCCTAGTAACTTGTCAATTCTTGCAGGATTGAACACTTTTTCATCTATGCCAACGTGTTGGTCACTAAACAAAACACTCAAGGATTGGAGAAACCTTTTTACCAACTCATTATGTTCATTGTCATTCGGCATATTGCATGGCAAGTAAAGATGCCATCCATTTCCGCTTACTGTCACAATAGGTTCGTTAAATCCTTGTTTAAGCAAGTATTTATACACATCAACGCATTTTTGGTGCGCTTGCTCAAATTCCTCATTGCTTGAACTAATACCTGCCGCCCTATTTGGGTCAAGGTCTATCATCACAAATCTTCGTCTTGTGATGTCACCATCGGTTGTCGTGCTTTTTGGCTTTTTGACAAATATATCCCTTTGCTCACGGCTATACAAATCGGTGTTGATGTCATTTAGCGTGAAATAGGCTTGCATAGTGCCATAGAATTTCTCGCTATCATGTGACAACAATGGTTTCAGTCTTGCAACCAATGTTTCAACATTTGTAAAGTAGCCGCTGAAAGTAGTCTTGCCTAAAAGTCGTATTTCGACAAGTTTACCATCACGCTTGAAGATTTGCCACCACAATTGTAGTTGTTGTTCGTCTATCTCGTACATAGCGAATTATGTTGTTATGTTGCAGCTATAATGATATACACTATAATCTAGGTATGTCGAAGTTGAATACCTTTCAATAGTTATAGATTTGATACTGCAACCATGTTCTTTCTCAAATTGTGTTGCTAACTTGATAAATTCCTCTTTGTATTGGTCTATCGTTTTCATCGCTTTACCCATTTTTGTTGTTGCTTGTTCCACGTTAATGTTCCACGGCCATTATTGAGAACGATTTTTGCCCCATCGGGTCGCTTATCATCATCATAACCATCTGCAATGCTATCTCCATCAAAATACCAACCAGTATAGAGGAAACACTTGTAGTAGTCATTCCACATCAATGCACCACCAGTAATAGGGTGATATGTGTTGTCGTTCTCTTTGTTCGGGTCAAACATCACATTGTTGCCTTGAATGATTACATCATTGAATGTTTTGTCACGCAGGTAGCGTTCAAAGTCCTTTTGGTAGCTTTTTTCTCTAGTTGCCACATAAACCTTGATATGTTGCGCCACACAATCCATTTCTTTGTCAGTTAGCTTGTGCCAATATTCTTTGGCTTTTTTCTTGCTTCCTTTTCGATTGTAGGCAACCCAACATTGCTCAAATAGTTCTTCTTTTTCTTTTTTGGTATTTTTTTCTTTTTCTTTAATTGTAATGCCAAATATAGTATTACAATCAATATTATTACTACTAGTATTATTACTAGTATTATTGGGTGCAATTTTTGCACTACCCCTGTCGAATTTTTGCACTAGTGGTGCAATTTTTGCACTACCCAATGAGTAATAACAAAACTTGATGTTGTTTCTTGTTTCTTCACGTTTTTTAATCAAACCATCATCAACAAGAGATTTCAATGTTGCTATAATGGTGTTTCTTGTCAAGTTAGTCCATTCGCATAGATAGTTAATACTGCCATTAAACTCGTGATTTCCGTCTTTACAAAAACCATGAATAATAGCATATATAATAAGCCGATTGCCACTTAAACCGAGTTTAGTGACCATCGGTGCTTGAATGACTATATAATCATCTTGCTTCATTGTTCTGGATAATCATTAGAATTAAATATAGATAATTGACTATTTTCTTGTGGCAAACCTAATATACAATCGCATATAAAGTTCCTTGCATAATCAGCAGAAATCATAGACCTCTCCTTATTACAAATACCATTTTGCCATGTTCCTCTACTTTTTGCAAGTTGATGTTTTTTTTGTTTTTTATCAAATTGATATGTAAATAAGTTTGTTGGCTCACAATTAAAAAACCAATAGCCAGTAGGTTTAACAAAATAATCTCCACGCAACATTCTATTATTATCTCTTATTGACGGAGGTTTTATAAAATAATTATTCAAAAAACTTCCTGTAATTGGGTTTTCAAAAATCAAACGAAATTTACGTTTTAAGCAAACCCTTACCATTTTTGTCAATGTGATGAGATATTCATTTCTTCTTTTTTGCCTCTCGATTATTTTATCACACGCTTCCCATTGCTCTAGTGACCTATAATTTGTATAATTCAAACTATGTGCATATTGCGACATTTGACAAAAATATATACAAGGGAAAAATGCAAATATAAGGTCATTGCTAGTTATTTTATCAAAAACGCTAGGCTTATCATCATAGGCATCATTAATTGCTTTGAATAAGTCTTCAATATAGTCTGTTTGTCCAAAGTCATTTTTAATATCATAGTCTTCCGCATTGATACCTAACTTAATGAACTCGTTTTTGAATGTCCCACTCTGTTCAAAAAAGCAATAAACTTTGCCTCTTATTTCCATGTTAAAAATAATTAATTATTCTCTTTGTTGGTCTATGAGTTTATAAAATTCCGCCTTAACATTATTGTCAGACTTAAATATTCCCGATAGATGTGAAACGGTCATTTTTCCATTACTCTTCACACCCCTCATTGTTTTGCATAAATGCGTTCCACGTAAAACAATAGCCATGCCTTGAACATTGCCATCAAGAGCATCGGTAAGCATTTTGATAATATCAAGAGCTAATCTTTCCTGTAATTGAAGTCTTGCTGCGCAATACCCAACAACTCTAGCAATTTTTGAAATTCCTAAAATTCTTCCATCTTCATTTGGTATATATGCAAAATAATATTTACCAAAAAAAGGCATCATGTGGTGTTCACACATAGAATAATAATCACCTGTATCGAAAACAATATCAGTAGACCTCATATCGTTTTCAAATGTTGTTATTTTTGGTGCTTGATTTGGGTCATAACCACGAAAGATTTCACTCCACATACGAATAATTCTGTCTGGAGTTCCCAATAAGCCTTCTCTTTCTGGGTTTTCCCCAATATGCAATAATATTGTTTTTATCGCACATTCAATATCTTTTGTGTTTGTAACGATAGTCTCCATTTTGGATTTTTTTTAATAAATTCTACACATTGTTTAATAATCTCTTTGTTTCTTTTATTATCCCCTGTATCACAAGGTTGAATATAATAATAATCGGCCTGTATGCCAAAGTTTGATATTTGATGAATACCGTCATATACAACTTTAACTTCGTTTGCGTGTTTGATAACAGGATGCCCGATTTCCCCAACATATCCTTGTTTTGGAGATACTGTAACCCAATCTATATTACTTAATACAGGTCGCGTTCCATTTGTTTCTATGGCAACGTATTTTCTTATTGCGTGTAATTTATCAATAAGTGTTTTTGTTAGTTGTATTGTTGGTTCACCACCTGTAATCACAACAAGTTCTGCGGGATTTTCTGATACAACATTTATTATCTCATCTTCAGGCATAATAATCCAATCTTTATGGTTTGTGTCGCAAAAAGAACACTTTAGATTACACCCAGCAAATCGAATAAAAGTTGCTGCAGTTCCGGAATAATATCCCTCCCCTTGTATTGAGTAAAAAATCTCGTTTACTTTCATAACTAACTCTGTTCGTAAATCGCAATATTACCATCACTCTCCTGAACGCTGCATTTGTAACACTCGTGTATTTGCTGTGTTACCCATTTTGCAATATTTTCTGCGGTAGGATTAAACTCAACAACATCGTTAAGTAATTTATGGTCGAGTTTGTCGTGTATCATTTTTTTAATAATTGTAAAATCAACAACCATACCATTTTTGTTGAGTTTTTCAGACTTGCAATATACTGTAACTATCCAGTTATGCCCATGAAGATTACTGCATTTGCTATTGTAATCAAGAGTCAACATATGAGCTCCTGCAATTTCTAATTTTTTTATAACGTAATACATAATGAATATTTTTATTGTTCATATTTTGTTTTATCATCAATTCCGGCCTCAATCATTGCTTGTTTTCTTTCAACACAGGTTCCGCATTGCCCACAATGATTTTCTCCTCCCTTATAGCACGAATATGTCATTGAGTAGTCAATCCCAAGTTTTTTACCTATCCTAGCAATATCTGCTTTACTGATGCCAGTATAAGGTGCTGAAATATTGACATTGTTATATGTGCCATAAGCCATCGCTTCGTTCATTGACTCTATAAAAGTTGCCCTACAATCGGGATAAATGGCATGGTCTCCGAAATGGTTGGCGATGAGTACCTTTTTAAGCCCTTTGCTTTCAGCCAATCCACACGCTATTGATAACATAATACCATTACGAAATGGAACAACTGTTGATTTCATGTTTTCATCCGCATAATGCCCATTTGGTATAGCATCAGCACCTTCAAGTAATGAAGATTTGAAATAATCACCGATAAAGGTTAAAGGAATTACAATGTGCGGAATACCAAGTTTTTTACAATGAATTTTTGCAAATTCTATCTCCCTTTTATTGTGGTTACTGCCATAGTCAAATGTAACCGCTAAAGATATCTCGAATTGTTTATCATATAGTAGAGTTACGCTATCCATACCTCCACTAACTATTATTATAGAATCTTTCATATTTTTTTATTTGTCGCTTTCTATTGTAACACTCCAATCAGTTAAATCTTGATTATCCTCCAAAAAAACAGTTACTTTTAAGTAACTAGGCTCAATTGTTTTTATTATTTCATCATAAACATTAATAGCTATATCTTCTATTAAATCATAGAATTGCTTATCAAAAAATTTACGATATTCTATAATATCAAGAACCTTATTATTTGGAATATACTCTATTGCTACATTACAATACTCTTTTTGGCCTGTAACTTTGCAATAATTCACAAATGGCTTTATTTTTTCAAAGCGTATTTTTATTTTTTTTGATGAGTTAAAATTTATGGCTTTCATTTTATGTTGTAATTAGAATTTGTTTTCCATATTCTCTATAGTCTTGGTTGCCACACCAAATTTCGTACAGTCGTTTATACATTTCGCAGCTAACTATACTCGCGTTTGTTATCCTTGCGCTTTGGTATTGTTCTATTGACTCCCATAAGTCGTTCCCAACCATAGCCTTTACTTTATTTGTGTCCAGCCATTCGATTCGATGTCCGCTTGTGGTTAGCTCTCCAAATTGCATAGGCTTCTGCCAAGTAACGCTGTCGCTACTTGTGCATAAATGTGCGCATTGTTGTAATACACTTTGTTTTGTGCAACCAAGTAGGTGTATATCAATAGTTGGTTTTTTTTCTTTGATATATTTTACTAGAGGTAATGTGTAAAGGTTGTTTTTTGTCACACCACTACCTATAGCAAGATAATCGCTATACTCTATAAGCCTATCCAAACCATATTTATGGTCTTCTATATGATATACATTGATTATCCTATTATTAGGAAGCTCCTCGGCCATCCTTTTTCTGAGTGCCCAAGTTTCTTCTACGCCAAGAACGGCTTGTGCATCAACCTCTACAACTGTCACATCTTGAGCATGGTCGTTTGTAAACCTTATTAATTCGTCATACCATTTATATACAAATTCTTTTGTTGCTTTGTCTTTATGTTTCCCAAATAGTAAACTATATAATCCACTATCTTGGATGGTATGTCGCATATTACAGTTAATATATTGAGGCATTTGCATATTTGCATCGGTCATCCATTTAAGAGGTATAATAGGCCACACCTTTTTCTTGAATATCCTTTCAGCAACAAAAGGGAATGCGGTATATAAACCATATTGAACACCTAATTGTGATGCAACAATACAATAATTAGGTTTTTCAACACCAGCAAAATGAACTTTTAGATTTTGTGGTAAATGTAATTGTTCCATGTCAGTCGAATATAGAAAGTTGCCTAGGCTCAATAAAATCTTCTGATTTTTTAACTTGAACTACATTTTGATGTTCCTGGTCAAATAAATCCTCAAGATTTAATGGTTTAACAACACACTCAAACCCTCCCCATTGTCTAGGGTCAAAATTTGGATTAGTTTCCATATCGGATAGAATGTTGTCACAATTCCATGATAAGTTTTTTGATTGGGATAGATTATCAACAAGTGCTATCTCTTTCCCTTTTGTATCATTTATGGAAACATCTATTCTTCTTATGCATATTAAAACATCGCCACAAGTATCTATTGTAACAACTTTAATCCCTAGCTTTTTTGCAGCTAAAAACACATCGTTCCCACAGAGGATATTACCATCTCTGTCCGATACAATTGAGCGGGCGCATCCGAGTTTTTTTAAGGAGTGTTGGATGAGTCCATTACCATAACTCGTCCCGTCATTATATCTATTTTCGTTTTTTTTAATGCTCATATATGTTTTCTATTTATGTTTTCTTAAAAACCAAAGTGATAGTGTACTGTAGTGCGAGTACAAATACACTATACACTTTGGATAAGAGCGTTCAATTAAAAGATGAGGAGCTATTAGGTTCTCGCACAACCTTGTGGATTTAACTTAGAACGGTGGTTGTTCTGAAGAAGGGCTAGGCATTGGTGCGGGTGCTGGAGAATAACCACCATATTGTGGTTGTGGTGCTTGCGGGTGGTAAGGCGCAGGATTCACTTGTTGATGTTGTGCTACATTTGCTTCGTTTTCCCTTGTCGCTTTCCACGCATTAATTGACGTGAAATACTTGCCGTTGTATTGTCTGCTTTCGATGTCGAAACTTACTGTGTAAATTCCGCCAAGTTGAATATTCATTTGAGCATACTTGTCTTGCCCAAGTGTTTGAAAGTAGATAACACGAGGATAATCCCCAAAAGTAGTACCAACGAAAGAATACCTTGTGTAAGTTGTTGCTCCGTCTTTACCTAAGAAACTTTGCGGTTCAAGGATTTCGGTAATTTTTACTTGTACTTCCATTTTCTTTGTTTTGTTGTTTGTTGAGTTTGTAATGTTGATATTTCCTGCAAAGATACAACACTCGTTGCAATATTGCAAGTTAATTTTTTCTAAATTTATCGGCTTAAATAAATCGTTTTTAAGCGCATTTTTGTTGCTAGCTTAGTAGTTATACCCTTTAACCATAAAAGCGGCTTAAAAGTGCCTTAAAATGCTAAATTTAGTGTTTTATTGTGTTCCTTATACCCATAACAATCAAAAATAGGCAAATCACGATATTTGCTACTGAAACAAAATAGTAAACATTGTAATTTGCCAATTCATGTGATTGAAAATAGGATTTTTCAAAGAGTTGTAACGCTAGGTAAACAATTGCAAGTTTGTTGAATATGCAGGTGCGTATGGCGATTGACAATATTACCAAAAATGCGACAAATTGGATATTGTACTCAAACCATTGCCCAAGAAACCAAGAAATCGGCTTATTAAGCATTATGCCATCTGCGCAAATCACAAAATCTTCGCAATATAGCGATTTTATATTCTCAAAGTAAGAAATAGCTACAACTGCGCAAATCAAGAACGGCATTAGCTTACCGAACTCAATCAACGTGATGCGCATTCGGTGAGATAGTCCGTTCTTGATTGCTTTCATTTTCGCTTTTTCTTTATCGTTACTTTGAAATTTGCACCAGCATCGGAAGGTGGTCTGCTTTTGACTTTTTTCAAGCTATCGTTGCTTGTGGTGTCATTCTTTTGCCTCAACTGCACAGATTGCTTAACCTTTACCTTGCCTTTCGCTTTGCGTGTCTTGCGTTTTCTCCTCTTTATAGCCATCCTATTAATCAAAAAAGACTTTCTTCGGCATCCTTGCAAGCCTTTTCAAATTCAGCTTTCAATTCATCCAGTTTTTGTCTAACTTCATCACTTATGCGTGGGCAACCATTCAACCAAGACCTAAAATTAGGTATATTTTGGTTGTATTGTTCTGCCCAAATGCAATACTCGTTCCATTGGTCGAAATATGCGAAATTCACATCTTCGTTAACAATGATGCGTATCGTGTCATAGTCTAGTGCGTAATTATCGCCATAGCACCACAACCCGCCAATTTCATCACTGACCCAAAAGCCATAGCTTTCCTCAAGATGCCATTTTTTGCATAACATCTTGACGTAGCCATTGGCGGTTAATTCGAAGTTCTTTTTTAGTGTTTCGACCTTGTTATCCATTTCTTTAGTTTTCTTCTTTTTTGCCATTTCGAGCGTACCATTCATCATAATCCGTTGGTTTCTCGATAAGTCGCCCATTCATCTTACCTCTTGAAAATGTATGTACTGGTAAAACACCAGAACTAATCAAGTGATAGACGTGAGCGGTTGTTTTGCCTATATATTCGGCATATTGGCTTACTGTTATGTAATTCTCTACTGAATTAGTCATATATTTTAGTCAGTTTCTTTGTTTTGTTGTTTTATAGCGTCTTTTTTCAAGATTTCTTCATTTTCCATTGATTGAATTGCTTCAATGTTTTCTTGCATTACTTGTTCGTCCGTTTTAGGCTTGAAAATAACCCTTTCGGTAATATCTTCGGAAAATTCACGGATTTTGGCAATGCACCCATCAATGAATTGCTTGTTTGTCAAGCCTTCTTTGTGTTCGTCAAGCAAAATGGCACTTTTGGCGATATTATACATATAATCCAAAAAGACCATAAATCCATAAACTTCGGTTTCACCAATAGAGAACAAAGGATTAAAAATGTTGTAAAACCACTCATCTACGAATGTAGCAGTAAGGTAATCAACATCATTTTCGCCTTTTTCTTTCAAAGTGTTCATCAGCTTGCCGTATGAAAAGAATTTGTAGCCATCTGTATCAGTAACGGTACAATCATTTTCTTCAGCAATTTCGATAAAACGCTTGATGTACAAATAAGGTCTGCTGACACCACTTGACGTGAAATTGGTAAACACATGGTCGTGGTAGCCAGTACCTACAACGGCACATTCATTGGTTAAGGTTAAACGAAGACCCTTGTCGCTGAAAAAGATTTCTTTCGTTTCTTTTGTCCTGTCAACGTGAACCACTGCACGTTCAATGCGCTTTTCCAGTTGCGCTTTTGTAGTCTTTTGGCCTTGAGGTTGTTTCATTGTTATTTCTTTCTCTTGTTGTTGATTTCTGAATAGATAACACTTAATCTCATCACAAGTGCATCGTGACCAGTAGGCACACGACCTTTGATGCGGTTGCGCTTGTTGTAGTCCTTAATGAAAGCTGCTGCCTCTTCATCATTTGTCACGTTGTCAAAGAAATACTCGTTTTTTGGTAATTCGTTGTTCGTTTCGACACCCTCGTTTTCTAATTCCTTTGCTTCTTCCAAAAGTCTTTTTGCGGCATCTTTGCTTTCATCATCCAAATCCATGTGTTCTACATCTTCATCCATGTATTCGGGAACGACAAAAATTTGCTTTATACCAACGAATTGCTCAAGCGTAAACACCTTGGTAACTCTTGGTTTTTCGTCTTTTTCACTATCAAACGTAACCACACCATAGCACTCGCGCCCGTCTGCCATTTCAATCACACCGACACCAACTTTGAAAGATTTAGTGCCATCCCACTCTTTTTTAGGTATTGCAGGCAATCCTAATGCCTTACAAACGAAATCCTCGTAATAAATCATAATAAACTAGCTTATATATTAAAAACTTTGCAAAGGTAGTGCTTTGTTTGCAATATTGCAAATAGATGATTTATTATTTTTCAACGAGAACAAAAAATGTTGGCGGCAATGATTCACATCAGACCGCCAACTAATGCTAAAAGATATGTAAACCAACAAAATTGTAAGAATGAAGAAATTAAGTACTATTTGTTTTCGTTTTCTTGAGTTTCTTCGTTTTCATCGTCAACGGAAAAATCCGCATCAATGAACCTATCGGCAACTTCTTGTGCGTGTTGTGCGGCAAGCAACATTTCGTCAGTATTGTCCGTATATTCATACTTTGTTACCGATTCTTTCATAACGCTTTGGTCTGCGATGATTGCGTCTTGCAACTCAACGGAAAGCGGAGCGTTCTTTGAAAGATTCAGCTTAATTACGGTTTTTAGTGCCATAGTAAGGAAATTCAAAGTCCAAGGACTGTTTCTGCGCACATATTCGTTGTTTGAACGATATGACTGTGAATAGCGTTTTGCGTGGCTTTCCATTTCTTCCGCAGACATAAAGAATGTTGATTCTGCGCCATTCAAAAGACGGAAATAGCTTGCGTAACCGATAGTGGGCAATTCTGCACGTTTCTTTTCATCTTCGATAAAACGGAACACACACTCGCCAGTAAGTCTGTTTCTGCTTACCAATTCGCCTTGTTTGATGTCGGTTGCATTGGGGATTGTCGCAAATTGGTTTGTGCGCAAAGCGAGTTGCTTGTAGCCTTTTGCACCGATTTGGAATTGAGCGACAGTTACTTTGTTCTTGTTATCCTTATAAGGGATAACGTAAGCAAAGCCGAGTGCGTTATCAAGCGGTAGGTCGAGTGCGGTTGCTTTCATTGCAGCAAACATAACAGTGTACGGCTCACACGCTTGCAAATTTACGTTGTTTGCGACCAATGCGGTTAGGTTGTTAACGAAAGAAGCTTTTCTTTCGCCCAAAACGCTTTCCAAATACTCTTGTGTCTTACTGTTTGTGATTGCACGATTAAATTTTTGCAATCCAGTTTCTTGCTTTTGTTCTGCCATGATTTTCTCTTTTTTTAGTCGTTGTTATTTTGTTCTTTTTGCGGCTTGACTTTGATAGAAAGGAAGCCTTTTCTTTTTGTTTCTTTTTTGTATTTTGCTTTGATTCTCTTTGCTATCGTTGGGTGCTCTGCGGCAAAATCATCCATGTAAGCCTTTGCATCAAACGAAACAGTTGTTGTGGGTAATACTACCGAAAAAGTATAGTCTTGACCAGAAACGCTCTTGATGCCTTTTTCTACCATGAACTCGTATAGCTTTTGTTTGAATTGCTCTACCCTTTTTTCCTGTTGTTTGATGTTGCGCATCACTTCAGCGATTTGCAGGAATTGTCCTTGTATTTTTTCGGGCAAGTATTGTGCTTGGACTATATCGTTCTCAGAATAAAAATCAAATGTTTCCAAGAACTCGTTAACCAAATCCATAGCGTTGTTCATATCGAACAATTTGCTATTGAACCTGACTTCTTGAATTGTAAGCCTTGTTTCGTCAAACGTAAAAGGTTGTTCCAAGTCAATCCCTTCGGTATTGTAGTGTGCAAGATATACTTTACACCTCCATTTCTTGCCCAACTTTAAGCATTTCTCACGACCGAATAGCGTGTGGTGATACAATTGCGCACGATATTCATTCCGCACTTCTTGTGTTGTGTACTTGCTTGCCTTGACTTCCCAAATATAGATTGTTTGGTTTTTATCGTCTTGAAATGCGACATCAACGTGGTCAATACACTTCACGTTTTTGCGTGAATACTTTTCGCTTACCCAACACGGATTACTTTGGTAGTGTTCTTCATCTCCTTTTGAAATCAATTCAAAAACGCATTGTTCTACATAATCTCCATATTCCATTGCTCGATTGGTCATGTTTTCTTGATGCACCAAACCTTTGCAAATGGCAAGACGCTTGTACGCAGACGTTGGTATTGCGCCAATTGTATCAATTTGTGCAAGCATTTTTGCATCACTTCCACCCAAGCACCCAACTCTTGTGCTAATCACATCTGCTTTGTGTGCATAGGTCATTTTCTCGTCTTGTTGATGTTTTTGTTCTTGTTCCATTTTAATTATGCGGTTTTAATAATTGATATATCTCGTGAAACGACATTGTTCTGTATTATTGTTTTGCCTCCTACTTCCGTCTTATGGCTTGTAAGTCTTGCTTGCACATAGACTTTATTGCCTTGAGTTAAACCAATACGTTCAATATAATCAAGTTGTATTTTCTCATACACAAAGACACGGATAAGTGTCAATGAATATGAGCGGTCTTGTGTATCGTGGAAATCCCTATTGTATGCGTCTATCTCAAGTATAAACGTACAATATTTGTTTCCGTTTTCTGCCGTGCCGAATTTTATCCTTTCTCCGACACGACCAACCAGTATCACAATGTTTGTATCTTTCATTGTTTTGTTGCTTAAAAAATTGAAAAACGGCTGACGGCTTTCTCAAGTGGTCAGCCGTAACTAACAATCTAAATTTTACAAATTATGATTACAAAATATTCGTATTATTAATACACATTGCAAAGTTACAAAACATTTTGCAATATAGCAAACAAATAAGGCAATTTATTTTCGCATCTTTGCCTTAAACTTGTAATGGTGGCAGGTTTCAGCTATATTTGATTGCATTGTTTCGATTCCGTCAAAACACGGAAAATCTGCGCAATTGTAGCAAATGCGTTTTGGCTTGTGTCCACGTCTTACTCCGTTTCTATAAGCATATAGCTTTACTGTTGCGGGAACGCAGTTGCATTTGTTAGCTATCACGTCAACAGGTAATCCTTGAGCATACAATTCAAGCAACAATTTTTTGTTAACATACTTTTGTGGCGAAATACCCATTTTGCGCCTTTCTAAGCGTTCTTTTTTCGCTATCCTATCCCCATATCGTTGGCGGTATTTTAATTGCGTTAAAAGCCGTTTATGATGCAAATTTGGGTCGTTCATCACTTGCTTGTGCCGTTCTTTTTGGTAGGCCAATTTACAAGCCTTACATTGTGAAGAAAAGCCGTCGCCCTTATTACCATTTCGGTAAAACTCGGACAACGGCTTAACAATTCCGCACTTAGTGCAACATTTTTCACTATCCACTATTTGTTTCTTTCTGTTGAAATTTACTGCAATAGCCTAGTCTTTTGGCACTGTAGTAATATTGCCTTCCACGTTCACCAACCACGTCACTTATATAAATTCTTTTCGGTCTTAGTGTGCAGACCATAACTGGTGTTTTTTGTTTGGTGTTTGTGTAGCCGAAGTCATAAAATTCACAATCAGCGCAATGATTCATCATAGTTATTACATAGCCAAACGGAAACCTATGCTGTCTAACTTATAGGTCGGTGTCGCAGGGTAGCGATAACCGCAACGGCAATTCTTTGCCGCATCGCCAAAACCTCCGTTTCGGTAAGTTCTGTAGGTTCCAGTAACATTACCTTGAGGGTCGGTTTGTTGTTCAGATGGATATGCGGCATAGTAGTCACTTACCCATTCGGAAACATTTCCAGACATATCATACAATCCCAATTCGTTGGCTTTTTTCTGCGCAACGGCTTTTGTCGTTCCACCGCTATTGGATGTGTACCAAGCGACTTCCTTAGGTGTATTGCTACCCGCAAAAATAGTGCCTTTACTCTTGTTGCCGCCACGGGATGCAAATTCCCACTCTGCCTCGGTAGGCAAGCGGAATGTTTCGCCAGTCAACTCGTTCAACTTTTCAATGAAAGATTGACAATCATTCCAAGACACTCTTTCTACTGGGTTGTTCGCATTACCCTTGAACTTACTCGGGTTATTACCCATAATTGCTTCCCATAAGGCTTGCGTGACTTGCGTTTCACAAATCCAAAATGGCTTAGTGATATGTACAACGTGTTGAGGTCTTTCGTTAGTACCAGAGCCAGTTTCGGTTGGAGGTGTACCCATCGTGAAAGTACCTCCATCAATTTTTCGCATCTTGAATGTCACGTCTTTGACAGTAAACACCTCATCCTCATCATTAGGCTTTGGATTAAGCATTTCGTCAATCGTGTCAACCAAATCATTGATGTCAACATTGCCATCATCGTTTGCATCAAACCGAGGGTCTTTGTTCCCTTGAAGCAAAGCATCGCTAATTTCGTTGGCATCTTTCATGTTGACAGTGCCATCTCCATTAACATCATACTTGTTGTTATTCATAGTCGTTATTGTGTTGAAAATGAAAAAAGTTGTCAGCTAGTTCCTAACCATCATACCCTACTTATGAGGGCTTAACCAGTTGGCGGCTTGGCTGAATGTTCCATCATGCTTATGAAAAAACTTCCATCTTATGGGCTTCCCCATTTTTTGTTTGGTGACGAGGTTGGAGTTGAACCAACGATGAATGCTGGTCGGTGTGAAAACCGACAATGGCATTTTACCCATTTTGGCTATCTCGTCATTTTTTTTAAAACCCTGTCATGCATCACTGCGGAACAGGGTGCAAGAATTCATTAGTCACTTTTTTAATAGTCAAACATTCAATCCTTTAAACACTAATTAACTAATATCCATTCATCTTATGAAAAACTTTTACCGAGTCGGAGATGATGGACTCGAACCACCAACCCCTTGCAAATCATAGCAAGTGCTCTTTCCAAGCGAGCTAACCTCCGATTTGTCCCCTTTTTTATGCCTCACGGCACATTAGGGAACTTGTATTAAAGAAAATCAATGCTGATTTTTATTCGGCACACCTTAGCATCCATCTTGCTGTTAAACAGGGTGAGAGTATTGCTAATTGTGTACTAGTCTTACGGACACGTCCGTAGGGGTCTTCCGTGTGTCGCTCACACTCCCTTAGTTAACCCAAACTAACTCTGCGTTTATTTAAATGTCCGCAACTCGACATCTTTGCTTTTAGAAACCTTGCGTGTTTCACAACAAGCAAGGAAAATATTCATTCATAAACAATGTAAATAAAAGAGCCTACAGTTTTTAAGGTTTGCTTTACTTATATACTTTACTAATTATGGCAAATAGTATCTTGTGACTGCTGAGGGACTCGAACCCTTACCAAGTGATTATCCAATTATATATTAACTAAAAAAATCTATCAACGCTTATGAAAAAAATCTGAGACACCTTGAAGCTACTTTCCGTGAATGGATATTTTCCAATGACGCACCATTCACCATGCGTCCAGCAGTCGTGTTATAAATAAAAATGGCGGGCGGCTTTCTCAAGTGACCCGCCATCCAACTTTTTATAAACAATCTAAAACTCCAATTCATGTTGTGTTCAGGCACGTTTCCTATATCAAATCACAAATGGATAGAATTTTCAGCAATAAGTGTCAATATGTCAAAGAGCGTACCGATAGAATCGCACAACAAAGGTAATACCAATATTGCAATATTGCAAATTTATTGTGCGATTTTTTTTGAAAAAGTTTTATTATCGTTCAGATTTGGTCTTTACAGAACCCAAATACCAAGCCGTATGCTTACGTTGCCACTCTTCCTTATCACGTCTTTTCTTTGCATCTTCATCATCCAAATAGTTACCGCCTCCGTTGATGTGCAACGGAACAGTATAGTCTGGTTCAACCCTTTTTCTCTTGTTTCTTTCCATTTGCTTTATTGTTTTTATTAGATTTGTGTGTTTCAGTCCAACGTACACGATTGTCATTTATTTCATCGAATTTTCTATTTAATTCTTGACAAGTCCTATATTCCTTTCTTGCATCGTATTTCATCTTTCTATTGATGATTGGTTGTGCAATCGTTTCAAGTAAAGAGTTGGACTTATCCAATTTGTTCTCGATTTCACCGAATTGAACAACATCAAACTGGTGTGCATCCACTTGGTTTTTACAAGTGATGTTAAACCAATCCTTCATACCTTTGAAGCCTTGATATACGCACCAACATAGCCAAATCAAAGCTATTGCGATAACAATCAATGTGGTTAAAATGGCAGCTTCCATAATCATCACTTACTTACATAGGTTATTGTTGTTTTTTCGATGTATTCACCTGCCCCGCAAATCGCACCAATATCTTTCCATGATTGCATTTCGCTGAAAGACTGGTATGCGCCACGGATGCCGACAAAGCCATCCTCGCATTTATACACATCTACTGCGGTGCTATACCAACTATGTTCGTTTAATTCAAGACCGATGGCTACTTTTTCGACATTAGTTGGGATAACATCCTCTACTTCATAAAGGCTATAAAACTTGCCTCCGTTTACCAACTTAATCAATTCTTGTACTTTCATTGTTTGTTATTGTTTTTTAGTTGTTCGTTTTTTTTACTTCATTATAACACTTAATAAGATATGCGGTACAAAAGCAGATAACTGTTCCTGTTGCTGTATATGATATGTCAATCGTGCGATTAGCTATTATAGAATATAGCATATCAGCAATTTCCACATATCCATCTATAATACCTAATAGGTATAGGAATTTCTCCTCTTTTAGTGTCATTTGATATTGGTTGTGTCTTTGTCACATTCCATTTCCTCATCTAGCCACCTATCAATAGCAATAATAGCTTTGTTAGGTAATTCTCTTGCCGTTTTATTGCTTTTGATATATTCAACAGTATTACTGATACCATATATCATGTAACCCTGCTTTGTACTTGGTAAGAACGTGGCAATGATTAAACAAACAATACCTACACGAACAAACGGCTTTGAGATTTTAATTACCATGTTGTTGGTTCTCAAGCATTCCATGTCATAACTAGATGTGGTGTCTTCTTCAATACCTGCGTTCAAACAAACGCAGATAATCCAAGCTACAGCGGCCACAATGCCTAAGATAGAAAACACGATACTTACACCAATAATGCTGTCAAAAATCGAAATAAAATACAAATCAAATCCAATCATAGTTTTTAATATTTAGTGGTTAATAATTAAAGTTCAATCTCTTTATCTATGCCTCGCTCCCTCAGCAGGTGTTGCAGGGTGTGGACATATAACATCCCAGGTTTGTACGAAATTTGAATTGAAAATGCTCCGTGGCGATGTAAGTCAACTACTGTTTCTCGATAGTGAAACCCAATCCTAACGTGTGTATTACACTTATCTTCTGGAATAAAATAGGACTCACCATAGGTGTGAAACCCGTTCTTCACCAAGATTTCCTCGGTGATGGGAATTGGGGACAACTTATCAACGCCAATACCGCCAAAACCGCCTTTTTCGGAATAGCTAATACTTCCGTTGAAACCTATTGCATCAACACGCACAGGTCGCCTGTTCAGATACAAAAGGTCGCCAATCATTAACTCGCTCGTTTTCATAGCTGCACCTCCTTTTTAATGCCAACAAGCCGCAACAGGTGTTGCAACTCATGGACGTAATGGATAGAGACTGTTGCATCAAGGTCTCTTTCCATAAGGTCACTATTATGTTTGGTAATTCTAACATAATCAATCGTCCCTCCACAACCAAGTTGGACATAAATTTTGAAACCATCATCTGTTGTGGTTTCACAGTAATGCCATCTTGGGCTTCTATAGAACACGTTCTCCACCAAGATGTCCTCGGTGAGAGGAATAGGGTCGATGCGGTCAAGACCATCATCGCTACACCAGTAGATTTTGTAATCGGGGTCAAATACTCCAATCTCATCAGCGTGGATTGCTCCAACTTTGAGGTTGAGTCCGTTGACGCTCACCCAATCCCCGACCATTAAATCAGTCACTCTCATTGTTCGCCTCCTTTCTTGACTGGCGGTTGAGGGAGCGGCATCCAGTGGGTGATATCAAACGGATCTCCCCACATATCTGTCCACGTTTTGGCATCGAAGTTATATCGAAATTCTCCAGATGTCAATCCATCAGTAGCCCACACGCTGATAGACTGTTGCGTTTTACCATTTTCTTTCGGCAGTTCATCCTCCACGCTCACCCATGCGGGGTGGGAGTCTGCCCACTTTGCGCCGTCAATAAAGTGGATGCGCTCATCTGGATATTTATAGCGGGCAGCATCACGAATTTGTTGCAGTCGTTTCTCGTTGCTCATAATCAGTCCTCCTTGTTAGTTGTTTCACACGTTGGATTAAAAGGCGGTTGGAATGGACTTTCCACAATAGGGTGTGTAAGCCTATAAAATATCTCGCTTCTTTGTTCATCAGTCAATGCTCCCCAATTTATGTCTTGCGTCAGACAATTTTCTAGTCTTTTCAGCATTCCGATGATTGAGGTGATGTCGCAAGCCCAGGCGTTTTCAAGATTGTCAGCCTTTTGCCTTAGATGTTTTGCCCAAGGAATAAATCCGTCAATCTTGGCATTAGTCTTACCGACCTCTACCTTGATGCCATACAATTGGCTGACCACATTGTCAAAGTGCGACCAAGTTGACTTGTGCTGTTCTGCGATGTGGTCAAGTTTCTTGCCTACTACAAGCAGACCTAATGCAAGGATAATCTCAACGGCAATAACCGCTAATAATATTAATGTTTCAAATGTTGCCATAATCAGTCCTCCTTGATTTTTATGGTGTCACCAAGTGATTTGCCCTTATAATGCTTATTGAACCACTCGCTTTCACCTATGCGTTTGTATCGTTCTTTATAGTCCATAATCACTCAATCATTAGCCCTTTTCTTAGCTCAAAATCAAAACAAACCAACTTACAAGCCGTTTCAGGACTCATGCTTTGTGCTGTTTCACAAGTATCTTCATCATATTTGTCGCAGATAAGACAACACTTCCTTACAAGACAATCCTTGCGCCTTAATCGGTTTTCTTGTATTCTTGGTGTAGTGTGTCTTTGGTTAATCTTATTTAAGCCAAGACTATCTGCCCACCTTGAAACTGTACGCACACTGATATTCAGTTGTCTTGCGCATTCATCAATAGTACATTGCTCATAGTTGGCAAGCATCCAATCTATGTCCTCTTGCCGCATTGTTCTAACTCTGCCCATATCAACAATCAATTATTACTTTACACGAAAGGTCAACTATGTATTGGCTTAAATACTCAAGTGCATCTTTTCTATCCAACGCAGACCTGCATATTTCCCACTTTTTGAATAGCGGAAATACACCTACCTTGTGGTATATGTCATACACTAATGGCTCTGTACCTTCTTGGTATTGCCCTCTTGCAAATCGTCTTACTACTTTAATTTTCATAGTCATTCCTCCATTCTCTTAAAAATTTTATCAACTAAACTTTCAGTTGTCACACCATCATCAAATTCAGCAACATTAAAGTCGAGTTCAAAACCAAGTACCTCACCTAATCTTTTCTTGGCATACTGGTAGCCGTGTTCTGCACCTTGATAATGAGCCTCTCCTATCTCTTTGAGGGTATAAGGGTCATTAACACCAAAGGACTTGCGCCCCTCAACATACTTGTCTGATTGTGTATTGAAATCTTCTTGTCTGCTCATATCAAAACAAGTTTTTAGTCTAAATCGTAAATGTCCTCGTTTGGCAAAATCATGATGCCAAAGAATCTGAATGGATAAGAATTAACACGTTGAAACCATACTGTCTTGGTATCATCGAGCCAATGTTGAAACCTAAACCGTTTTATGGCTTTCCCGTAGTATATCTTGAAGAACCAAGACTTCTTGCCGAAACAAATACACGGCCATCCCATTGACCATGCAAATCCGTACATTTTCATATCAAATCAAGTTTTTAAGTACATACCATAAACCTGCTTCATAGCAACCTTCTTTTGTGCTTGTGTCACCTTTGTAAGCATACTTTATATCATTACTGTTTAACACTTTGCCATTGAATACACTAGACCAAGATTCAAGTTCAGTGACTCTAATCCACCACGAACCATCATCAGGAGTTACCGATATATCAATTTTATGCTCTTCCCTCAACCAACGGCAAGCAACTGCTTGTGTTGGACAAGGTAGAGGATGAAGTTCTGCATTTAGTGACAAATACCTTTTGCCATCATCATTATAATACGCAATGCAATCTCCCCTAAACCCCTTTTCTCTAAGGAGTTTGGCTGTTCCAAATTTTACATATTCATCTTTCATAAATGATAAATTCCTCTATTTATAAGATTATTCATTTCCCTCTCAAAGTATTGGCATTGATTAAGAGTAACATTAGCAACCCAAGTATCAATATACTTATAATACTTAGGATGCCAATTTACTCTACATCGCCATTGAAGATATGTTTGTAAAACTTTGCTCATAGTTCTTACCTGATTATGTTTTCGATGATATACCAATATGCAATACCTTGAAGGATGTTACAAAAAACACCACCAAGAATTTTTACCCATTAGTTTTGCTTACTTGAACAAAGCAACCAGTTTTGCTTTTTCATCATCAGTCAACTCTTTCGGGAAATGAAATGCACTTACCTTGCGCACTTTCTTCCCGTCACAAACCACGTTAACCTCACTACTGTTGCCATGAATAGGAACTACCTCATAAACATGAAGTCCATCATTAAAAATCATCTTTTCCATAAACAAAAAATTTTAGTTTTATATATGTTAATTAAATATAGCTTATTTCGCATTTTAAGCACGTCTAAAAGCGTTTTATTTGTTAGGTAATATAACTATATACCCGCACAAAAATAAACGCTTAAAACGGCTTAATTTAAGCCTAAATTTTCTTGGTTACACTTCTGCCGATACATTTCAATAGCCTCTTGTATAACCTCCAAATACCTTTCATCTTTCGCTATCGCATAGTATAGCGAGAAAATGATGTTGTCATACTGACCATTCGCAGTTGTCAATGTGGCCACATCATCCTTGCTGCCGCAATCACAGTCTATTGCAAACAAAACAATGCTCTTGTTTGCAAAGTCACAATCAATAAACCTTTCATTCATCGTTTCAACGAAAAGTTGAACTGTTTCCAGAAAATCTAGTTGCTTTCTTTCTTCTTTTTCATTTGCCATTTATTTGTTCTTCTTTTTGAATTGTTTATACTCACTACTTGGGTCATAGCCTAATTCCTCGTTGCACATCTTATCGCACAACTCGTTATAGTAATCGCCACTATGACCTTTTACCCAAGTCCACTCAAATTCAAGTTGCCGTTCACGTTTAATGCGCTCAAAGACATCAAACAGGTCTTTGTTAGCATTCCTCGCCCAACCGCCAAACAATGTGTTTAAGGCATATTGAGAATCGGAAACAATGCGAGCCTTGACCTTGCTTTCTTTGTTAGGCAAATTATAGATACCTGCAATGATAGCTTTCAGTTCGGCACGATTGTTTGTTTCATTCTCAATCTTATACGCACGGCATTTGATAACGACACCATGACTGTCGAGAATAACATAGGCAAATGCACCCTCGTTATTCTTTCGTGAATATGCGCCATCGGTGTAAATCAAATATTCTTCCATCAAATCGCAAAAATCATTTTCTACAATCTAATATATTACCAGCAATGAATGTTGGGCGAGTGGCTTGATTGTTTCCTTATTGTATAGCTATTATTATTAATAATACACTCACATAAGGTATAACTATTAGCCTTCACAATATAAAGGTTGTTTTGTGTTGCAAAGGTATAACCTTCTACGTTTCTATGATTGATTTTTGGCGCAAAAATTTGAGTCACGTTTTTATGTTTTTCGAGCCATCCGTTTTTTACGGCAAAGGCAATCACGTTGAAAGCCGTTCTGATGCTAACCCCCAACTCTTTCGCAAACCTTTTGTAACTGATGCCCCATTCCGCATAATCGGCACAATCGTTACTCAAGCACCCACTACAAACAAGACGTTTCACTTCTTCCTTTGCGACCTTATATTCACTAAGTGTGCTAGGGTTGCGAGAAATCTGAATCGTGCGTTTGATATGTTCCTTTTTCACTTGTATCGAGATTGCGATGTAGGCTTGTATTGAGCGCATGGCATTTTGTAGGCAGTCAATCTTAAACTCTGATATATTGATGTTTCTGTTCTTTGTCTTCGATTCCAATGCCTTAAACACCATGTGCTGATTTTTCTTGCCACAAATCATGACAAGACCCATACGCTTCATTATTGGCATATACTTCCGTATTGTTGCAGATGAAATGCCAGTAAGTTCGGTTATTTTCTTTATTGTGTAATCACGGATTGTTTGAGTGCGGTCAAGACGTGACTTGACGAGAATGGCAATAGCCAACGCTTTTTGAAGCTTTGGCTTGCCTTTCACTTCGCCTAATATCCTACGTCTTAACTTCATATATGTTTTGTCGCATTAAAAAAATCGAGCCTTACACAAAAGTAAAACCCAACAACAAGGAGATGGCAAGTTGCTGGGTGTTCACTATCGGTAAGGCTCGTAGCCTTTACTTTTCGTAATGAAGTTATGTCCACGCATCAAGTCCATCTCACTTGTTGCATGGCACAAAATTACAACACTTTTTTTAATCCGCAATACGCTCGCACCGATTTTTTGATTTTTTAACTTTCTGCTTATTCATCCGCTACTTGAAATTTGGTCGATTTTAAGCCGTTTTAAGCCCTTATTTTTTGCTAGTGGTATAACCATATTACCCGCATAAAAAGTGCCGTCAAAACGGCTTAAAATGCCAAATTTAGGGCAATAAATAATATTGCGCTACCCGCTTATTATTAGGCAATATAATCATTTCCTTCAAGATGTCGTAGCCACGTTCACGAAGGTCGTGGATGCGTGAAGCCAGTCGCAAACAACCGAATTTCGCCAAAGCCTCGTAAGCGGTAATCTTATTACCCTCAAGCAACCATTCAAGGATTTGCCCGTTTTGCGAGTCGCTGCTCGTCTTGTTTGAATTGTTGTTTGTCATAACATTATAGAATTAAAAAGTAAAACAAGTTTAATCGCCAGTCAAGCCGATAGCACATCAGTTGAATTTACGAAATTGGTTCAATGTAAACTCCTTGCTTTTTTGCGTTTTCAACACTCATTGTTTTTGAATAGAACAAAAAGCCGTGTTCAAAAATAAGCACAAGCGAAACCTCTTTGTTTTCTACCAAGTGTCTTATTGCACCGACAAGCCTTGTATCTTTTTTATCACACTTGTCGTTGCCTTCGGCCTTTCTTATGCCAATTAACCGCCAGTACCAGTCCGAAAGCGAGCGTCCAGTTGAATTGCTAAGAAAAGACTTAGCCCGCCAAAGTGCTTCATATCGCATATCAAATCCATCAATTATCCAGTAATTGTTGTTTGCCATAATGTTAGTCCTCCATCTTTGAGATGTCAACCTTTGTGACCTTGACGTACTCCAATTCGCCCTTGTAGCCACGCCTGTATAATTCGGCCATCAAGTCCCTCGGTGTGCAAATCGCCAGCTTACTTTCTGCTTTTTCACGCAATTGACGTTTCAAATCCGCACATTCAATGCGCAACTGCTCAAGTTCTTGCTTGAGTTTATCGTTGTTTTTCTTGCGGTTGTAAGCACCTTGACGATGTGCCTCACCAACGCATTTCTTACACAGACCGATAACACCATAGCGACCTCGTGACATATCCTGCTCCTCAAAATATTCACCACAACGGTCACAAATGTAAAGACCTTCCTCGGTGCGACGCACCTCTTTTTTCTCCTTTGGATTTGCCATAATAAAAAAGTATTTAGTTAGTAAAACAAAGTTAGTTAATATCTGAATAATACAATACGGCTCTATTGACAATCTTTTGCCTTGTGGTTTCATCCAGTTGACAATACCACCAAAGGCTGCCATATCCGTTGTTGATTGTCTCAATCCATTTGTCGTAATACATCTTGCCGAGGCCACCAAAAAGAATCAAAGCCTCGTCCATAGACCATTTCTCGTTAAGGTAAAGCGCAAAGCACGTTACCTCATTGTTTTTCTTTCTTTTTGCCATTGCTATCGCATTGTTATCTCATTTAAAGACCCAATATCCGTAAACACAACGAGTGCCGTTGCGTGATGAGTCGTATGTGTCGTGCATCACTCCATTCACAACCGCAACAACGTGCTTACTCAAACTGCAAACCACATTGCCACGCATAGGAATCTCGTTGTCCGTAAGATGCGCTTTGCACCCTTTGCCGAACTTCATACAACTCACCCAACTCCCACCGAAGTGTTGCATCACACGCTTAACATCTTTTTGGTACACCCCGTTGCGTGGAGTGTACCCTACAAGATGCCTCGTTTCATCATACACTTGCTTGTAGTTACGACCAGTAGCAATAGCTATTGAGCGTACTACGCAATCGTTCACATTGGCGGCTTTGAAGTATTCCATTCTCCCGCCATCATCATAAACAAATTTCAACATTTTCTTCTTCTATTACTGTTGTACCATCATTGAATAATGCACGTTTTATAGAGTTGATTTGGTTGACGATTTTCATGCGGAGTTTTTCATCGCTTTCGGAAGATAAATTCCAAGTCTTGAATAATTCTCCGCTACCATCCAGTTCCTTGTAGTCACGCATCAACTGAATGATACGCAACCTGTTTTCTTTCCTCGTGTTGATTTGTCCCCAATCCCATTTGCGCTTATCTTCACTTGCGCAATGTTCGGGAAATACCGAGCGTAGGATTTTGAAGAAAGCCATCACTTCTTTGCTGGCCATGTATTTCCCGCTTTTGGTTCTGCCTTGCTTGTGACGTTCTTGCGATTTCAATGTGTCGCTTTTTGCGGCAACAGTAGCTTTCCACTTGTCACTGCTTGCACCAAGTTTCTCTCCCCTACGTTTCTTGGCATCCAACGCTGCCTTAGTTCGACTTGAAATCAATTCACGCTCGTATTGCGCAACTGATGCAAAGACACCCAAAAGAAGAGTGTTGATTGTTGGCATATCTGTAAAATGAATTTCTATGCCAGTATTTACTACCTTGAAACAGAACTCCACGTCGCGGGCGAGACGGTCGAGCTTCGCAACAACAAGGGCGCAATCATTTGTTCTACAATATTCAATTGCTGACAGCAATCCTTTGCGGTCACGATGAGTTCCGCTTTCAACATCTAGGAACTCTTGCATCATCGTGCCATCGTTTCTCGCAATAAAGTCGTTGCACATCTTACGTTGAGCGTCAATACCCAACCCTCGTGCGCCTTGCTTAGTTGTGCTGACACGCAAATAAGTTACAAATCGTTTCATGTTATTCTTCGTTTTTCTTGCGCCACAAATGTTCCCAATCATCATAACCGAGCATCTTTGCAACAGTGTCTGCATTGAATAAAAACAAATCGTTGATGTCGGTAGCACTCATCCCATCGGGATGCATTTCTTCAAGTTGCATTTCTATTGCATCTAGTTCTTCGTCGCTCAATGCAACTGCAACTTGTTTAGCGTAATCGTAAAAGTCGAAGTCACGCAGTTTGATTTCTTTGAATACTTTCATAAGCTGATGTTTTAGTGTTTTGGATTTTGTTAATTTACTTCATTCCCTTACCGCCCATGTTGGTCAATCCGCCAGACAGGATAAGGAAAATCACACCGATAATGATGATAATCTCCATTCTAAATTTACCTCCTTTCTTGTTATTTTGTTTTGTTGTTATTTTACCACGGAAGCAATCTTTCGATTTCTTCATTCGTCAAACCTCTTACCATAATTTTAGGTTCGCTATCTTTAGTTCTTTTCTTGTGTCTGTTTGTTTCCTCAACCAGTGCAGCAAGCATATAATCTTCCTCACTCGTTATCTTTACAGTATAAGTGACTTGACCGCTGGGAGTTGTTTCATTGATTTGGAAACACTGACCATCGAAATGTATTGTGTTAGTTCCAAGCAAAGTCTCATTTGCTTTGAGAAATTCAATGTATTGTTCTAATAACGAAGTAGGCATAATTTTAGCGTTTTAATTTTGCGGTTATTAGGTACGTTTTTAATTGCCAAAATTTCGTATTTTAAGCCCATCTAAGCGCATTAAATTATGCGGGTAATATAAGTATCACCCGCATAATAAAACGGCCTTAAAACGGCTTAAAACGGCTTATTTCTTTTTGTACTTATATTTGCGGAGGTCAAATAAAACCTCGCCATATATACTCTTCAATGCAACTGGGTCAAACGCAACATCTTTGTACTTCTTCATGGCCATCAACGACTTTGATATCAAATCGTATGAAGCCACTTTTGTGCCTCCCGATTCATAGCAAGCCTTAATCATTACACTCATGTCAACGTAAACATCAGTTGCGTTTATTTTCTTTTCTTTATCAGCAAACTTTGGCCAGTAACCACTAGCAACAGCAGGAAGAGCAAGATTACTCTTAGGCTTATTATTGGTCTTGTCTTCTTTCGGCTTTGCTTTACCGATTTTACTACTCGCAAGTTGTTTGTTGGATTTTTTGCTATACTTTGAAGTGGTGTGAGGATATATGTGCGTTGTGACATCAATATCATCATCAAAACTACGAGATGAACCTTTGCCATAGCCTCTGTTGTAACTAGGGTATGAGGTGTTATAACCAGTGTAACCAGTGTAACTCGAGTAAACGTAACGGCACTCATGCTTGTATTCGCCTTTGCAATTTTCGATGATATGCTCAACAAAAGCCAAGCAATTTAAAAGCTCGGATTTTATCGTGTATTCCCTATCGGTGTGAGGTTCATAGTAACCGCATGAAATGTTTACACAGGAAACGCTTAGGCCATTTTCTTTAAGCGTGAGGACATCAGTCATCATGCCGTTTTCTTTCTTATAGCCAAACAACTCATAGTCAGTGTCCTTGATGAAATCACTTCCACATAGTTCTGTGTTGCTTGCTATTGTGATTAGGTCTCCGCCTCCCCTGCGGTCACATTGTAGGACAAACCTAGAGTCAACAAAGAAACTCATGTCCGCATCGCTACTACCGACACAGCCTATTTCCTCGCCGACAAAAAATGCGACCTTTAACACATCGAATTTTTGCAGACATTTCAACCCGACCCAAATGCCGTTTTTATCGTCTGCGCCAAGACCTTCAAAACGCTTGTTTTTGCGTGACCAACCGAACAAAATATCATCCGTTTCCTCAACCCTAAAGTCGTTGCTGTGATTCCATTGAACTTGGTCTAGGTGAGCTACTATTGTCGGGTATAACGCTGCTTTACCTTTTGTGATATAAAGGTTGCCGAGCTTATCCATTTCGACCTCCACTTCGGGTAAGTGCGCATATAGCCAGTCTATGATAAACTCGACCATATCGCACTCTTTTCTACTCTTTGAATATATGCAATAAAGCTGTTTTAATAATTTCATTTCTTAATTCTCCTTTCTTTACCTATTTACATTGTTTGCTTCTGCTGCCACTTGTTGCATCAACTCCTCCATTGAGAAATCTACCTTGTACTCGCCATTGTTCATCTCAAGGAAATCGTCAACGAGGTTCTTTATTGGCATATTACCATCTTTGATGTTCTTCAGACGCATTGAGAAAGTGTTCGGCTTTCTCTTGTAGTTGCTCTTGAATACATCTCTTGCAGCATGAATTTGCGATTTCATGCATATAAACACAAACCCATCTTCGGTAATGTGTGCATTTTTTCCAATTCGTGCCTTGATGTAGTTGTAAGATGTCTGGCGCACAACTGGTCCTTCAAAGTTGAACGCTAGCACATTGATGATGTGGTCGCCTTCTTTTTCTACATACTGGTCACGCAAATTATCATAGAAACACTTTTCTCGTTGCCAAGCCCTTCTAGCATCACGACAACAAGAATTGCAACAATAATGTTTGCCGTTGAACTCGTAACTGAGTTTTGGGTACAATTTCGGGTCTGGCATATTTTCGCCACAGGCAGGACACTTGACAACCTCATCTTTATGCACTAACCAACCTCGTACAGTGCCAACGAAATCTTCCATATGATGTGAATCACATTGGATTTCCCTGCCTTTATAAAAAACCGACTTAACCCTTCGACACATCACGTTACCATGATACTCGTCAATCCTGCGGTTGTCACAAACATAAGGGTCAGTCGTGTTAAGCAAGTTCGTGTACATATCTCCAGGCTCGTAATTGTATGCAACGTGGTCAACCATGTCATAGAAGCGGAAACTGTCTTGATATGAAAGCACATGGTTACTATCGCAATCGAAAGCATCGTCTGAATCACAGCTTGGTTCTAGATTACACTCGATGCGGAATTTCTTATCATGCAATGAGTTTCCATCAACATCAACAAACGCTCGGTTGTTATGGCAATCTACACCGACCTGCTTGTAGCCATCAATCTCGTTAGCAGCAATCAAAGCATCAACCAAGCAACGCTTCAACAAATCACTGCATTCGCTTGAATATTGACGCTCGGCCAATCGCCAAACCTTACCATCCTCATCCTTTACTTCCGTAAAGATAACGCATCGTGCAATGATTCCTTCATCACTAACCAGTGAAGCGGCTTTAGCCTTAACACAATCGGAATAGAAGATGTGCTGACCATCATCCATCATGCATGAGTGAAAATCGCCACAAACGCAGTCGTTTGAATAGATGCTCTTGAAATCATCATTAACGACCAGCTTGTATTTCGGTCTTAGTCTTGAAACGTAGCTAGACCATTCTTCGTTAAATTGCTCACATAACCAAACGATTACTTGCTCTGGTAATGCCTGACCGATTTCGGTTTCAAGCAGCAAACGCTTGTAGAACTTGCCAGCACGACAACGATAGGTTTTGCCTTCACGATTCTTTTCATGGCTGACATACCTGACAAAACCAACGCTTCCGTCAGTTGGTATGCCCAAGTATTGGTCTGTTGCATACAATCCAGAATAATAGACAATATCACCCAACTCGACCCTGTGCGGGAACTTGATGCCATTGTCGTTCATCTCTTTCCGCATAATACGCAAGATTGTGCCTTTCATTTCAGACATTGTGCGGATTTTGAAGAACTTATGATACAGGTTGTGCTTCTTAGCAAATGCCCAAACTGATTTGGACTTATAAAATTCCAGTAGGATTTTGTTCTTGCGTGAACATACTCCATTACCATGTTCTGTGATGCCGAAGATTTCATTGAACTCTTCTGCATTTGAAAAACTTGTGATACGATACATAATTGGTGTCTCCTTTCTTTTTGATTGTTTGAAGTTTTATTTGTTGTTGTATTATTATTGTGTAATAAAAAAGCGATTTTAAGCCGTTCTAAAGCGTTATTTTTTGGCGGGTAATATGGTAGTACCACAACAATAAAAAACGTGCTTAAAACGTGCTTAAAATCGCAAATTTGGCACTATAAACTAGTGCCGTAACACTACTAATTTAATTATATATATTTAATTAAACTCATTGTTATGCGTCTCCTGCTGTACCCATCCCTTGTTCGTGAATGTAATACTTAGCCAAGTCATACAGTGTGGTGAGCGTTGAATCTTTGATTACCTTGTCGGGGTACTTCCTTTCCAAGTACCAAGCGACTCCATCTTTAGAGCAACTAGGATATTGACAAAGGAACTCGACTATATTGTCGTATATTTCAGCAATTAAATCATAATCATTCTCGTCAACGATTTCTCCTTCAGTGCCATCATCATCGCTATTTACCCATGTGTTGCCGTTCATGAAATCATCATCATCATCATTGTAGAGATATGAGTTCTTGCCGTAATAGGCAGCAGCGGCATAATAGTTATACTCGTGATGATATACATCAGTGCAGTTCTCAATGATGTACTCTACGAATGCCAAGCAATTCATCAAATCGGGAATAACTGTTATTTCTTCATCGGTGTGCGGTTGATAATAACCGCAACTGATATTGACCGCACTCACATCAAGCCCACGTTCTTTCAGCATCAGCACATCGGTCATTAGACCAGTAGCTTCCTTATATCCGAATTTACTTGGATATATTGCTTCAACAAAATCACTTCCGCAAATCTTAGTCCAACCGCACTCGGTAATCAAATCATGCGCACCCCTTCGGTCGCATTGCAACACAAATCGGGCATCACTAAAGAAACCCATGTCTGCTCCACCGCTACCAACGCAGCCGACTTCTTCACTAACGAATAGAGCTATTTTGATGTTGTCGTACTTCTCCAAGCATTTCAATGCGACCCAGATGCCATTCTTGTCATCTGCGCCTAAACCTTGTTGTGCTCGGCTTTTTGCGGAATATCCAAGAATGATGTCGCCAGCTTGCAATGCTTGAAAATCTCTAGAGTGGTCGTTTTGCACTTGGTCGAGATGAGCCACGACCACTGGATACGTTTCACTCTCTCCTTTGACAACGTAAATGTTTCCGCTTGAGTCATTCGACATCTTCGCTGTGGGAACATTCTCGGCTATCCATTTACGGACAAACCTTTTCAGTTTCTTTTCCCTACCACTCATTGAGTGGATTTCATACAATTTCTTTAGTAGTTCCATATCTTATTAGGCATTTTCTTCTTCGTACATACGGATTAACTCGTCACACACCGCATCTTGTTGTTGCGCCTCTTTATAGGCGCGAGTGTCAAGAATGAGGTTGTTGTAGTGGTGTAATACACCAGCCATGACATAAGCAGCAACTCGGTCATTGATAACTGACCGAATACACATTCCACCATCACCCTCGTCAAATGCGATGTAGTTCCCTAACATCTCAATCTTTGGAACATACGACTTGTCGAGGTCCGAAAAGAACCAATGCGCTTCCTTGTATTCCCTTTCGGCTTTTTCCATGCAATCTTCACAACAATAAGACTCGCCAGTCACATCGGAATAACAGCCATCTGTGTCGTAACAATCGTAATGCTCTGGATTAAGAAATTCATCCCCGCAGCGTTCACATTCAAGGATATCATCCTCGTGATACCAATTGCCATTAAAATATCTGAAATCATTATTGCCTTCTTCGAGCCAGTCTTCATCAATCTTGTATGTTTCTCCATTGACATATGCACGAACCACACGTCTGCAATAACGCTCGTTCCAATTATCCCATGCTTGACGTGAACCATAATAAGTCCCATCCGTCATGCAGAGGTAATCATCATCGTCAAAATCGTCGAAGATGTCGTTGTATGCTACCTTGTTCACAGGGTCGTAAAACTTGAATGAGTCTTGATAGGAACAGGTGTCACCGTATTTAAGGTTGCAACTGATGTGGAAACGCTTATTATGAAGCGAATTTCCTTCAAGGTCAATGAAAGCGGTGCTGTTTCCGCAATCTGCGCCTACTCGTTTGTAGGCATCAATCTCGCCCGCATTGATAAGTGCTGTAACGAGTAGTTGTTTTAATAGGTCGTTACCATCGGTTGCGTATTGCCGCTCACACAATCTCCACGTCTTGCCATCATCGTCTTTGGCATCGGTGAAGATAACGCACCGAGCAATAATCATATCCTTGTCCTTGTCAATAAGGTAGGCAGCTTTAGCGGAAACCGAGTCGGTATAAAAGTCCTCAAAGCCTCTGTTTGTCATGCACGACTCAAAGTCGCCATAACATTCACTTCCATCATAGATTCGCCAGAACTCATCGTTGATGTGCAACTCGTATTTGGGGATTTTAGAGTGGACATATACTTTCCACTCCTGTACGAGTTGCTCTATCATCCATGTGCGAACTTGTTCGGGAAGCAACTTACCGAAGCGATTGCATTCGATAAGATGCTTGAACATCTTACCAGATTTCATTTTGTAAATCTTCCCATTCTTCTTGTTGCGGTAGCGGATAAAGTTTCCGCTCTGCTCGGCAAAGTCGCCGACATCATCGAGGCAAATGCCATTAAGGTTGTCGGTCTCGTACTTGTTTGAATACCAACACAGGCCATTGAGGTTCATTACATAATTTAACTCGCCATTCCTCCATTGTTGTTTTCCGTTATTACGAATGAGGCGCATGATTTCGCTTTTCATCTCCATCATGTCGGTCAGGTTGACTAAATAGTAATAGTCATTCTCACGACACCATTTCCAAATTGCTGGCGATTGGATGAATTTCAACAAAATGCCGTTACGTCTGTTCTTTGCTCCGTTCCCATGTTCGACAATGCCGAAGATTTGTTGGAACTCTTGAGCGTTCTTAAAACTTTGAATTCTGTACATAATTAGTAGTGTTTTAGATTGTTATTTCTGTTTGCGATAATATTCTTCAAAATGCGCACCAATGAAAATAAGTGCGAGGATGCTGAAAAACGTGACCATAAAATAGCCACATAATAACTGTTCACCAGTAGGGTGTTGGTTGCTATGAATTGCGAGATAAAAATCAATCGCAATCAAGGCAGATGCGATACTAAGACCCATCCACCATGAGATAAACTTTTTCATAATCTGAAAATTTAATTGTTACTCAATTACGTCGCCCATAGTCACATTGTGAGGGAAATGGCAATGCAAGTGTTTTGCCGTTTCTTCATCAGTTGTGAAATGAGTGATGCGATACCCTGCTTTGCAAATGTAAGACATTGAGGCGGTTACTTTGTAGCCTTCATCCTTACAATAGCAAAGAAAATCTTGCAAGTTGTAAGTACTCGCATAATCGTGGAATTTAATTGTTCTCATAATTTGTTCCTTTCTTTTTTTAGATTGTTATTGAAAAATACTGTTGTAGTCATTCGTGCGCTCGCAACACGTCATTTGCCGCTAAGTTAGACCTGATGTTGAAAAAGAAGCATTGGCGGACTTGATTGCCCGCCAACACCTCATATTTCCTTTTCTTCTTTCTTATATCGTTTTAAGTCCTCATGTACACTTCACCATGCCCATGATTTCCCCTTCGCTTTAAGACGTTTCATATACTAAGCCAGAATTTCTTCGCTTATCCCGACTTCCGCGACCCTTACAACTGGTTCCTCGGGTTTCGGGGCGATAGCTCTGACGATTCAATCTTCTGGGTGCCTCATCCCCACCTTTTTTATAGTGGTGTTTCCCACTTCCCTCACAACGTACTCGGACAGCTTTCACGATAGCTTCGGACTACCAATCCAACTGTAAAACGTATTTATACGTCGCTTCCAATCCGAAACGCATACGGCCAAATCCGACAGTCGCTTGCCTTCATACAAGTTACCATATTTACGAGTACGTCTTTTCCTCGTAAATTGCAATATGCTTCGGTATCACAATAAGTGTCGCAGGACATTATCGTCTCCAAATCAACCGAAATACATATTACTGACGCACGGCTTATCGACCTCCATCTTCTTCCCATCAAAGTAGTAAGCGTTCGCTGCGACACGACCACATTACAACGGTCTTATGCCTCCATCTCGTATATGGTTTCAGGCACGTTTCGTTTTTGCTATATGCAGACTTGCATTACACGAATGCGCTACTGCTATAACAATGATGTCAAAGAACTCATTTCGTGACTGGCAATCGGCTGCCAATCGAGGCCTTGAAGCAGACCTATGGTACAATAACCACAGCGCAAAATTATATATAATGTTTTAATATACCAACAAAATTAACATTATTTATATATTATTATAAATTTTATACATTTTGCCCCGTATCACGATAATTTGTATAATTTTGTGTAAAACAATTAAATAATGTTAAATTGCTTGGTGTATTATAATATAATATGTAAATTTGCACCATGATATTAAAATGATATTTGATTCAATTACTTCAATTATAAACATTCTAAAATTCATTCAGTATGTGCAACACTTCGTATTATCAGCAGCAGCGCAAGTTCAATAGACTTGCAGAAATCACAGGACACAAGTACCTCAAACACGTTCAACTTTCACCAAGAAAGTTCGAGGTAACATTGGAGGTAAACGAACAAGGTATTCCTTCGTTTATGAAGAAGGGATTGACAGTAACTTATTACGTTTACTTCGGCGACACCGAAGTGACATTCAAACCTACAAAGGTGAAGTGTAATTGGTTCGTACTAGATTAACATTAATAACTCGCAAAACAATGGAAACAACTAACAACAATCAGAAACCCGCAACAAAACGACAACTCTGGGCATTGTACCTCGCATCAAAGAACGCTGGCGAGGCACATGATTATCGGAACGACAATCTCACGTTTGAACAAGCCGCACATCTCCTCAAACAACTCAACGAGAAGACTGGCTACACAAAGCAACCGACATCAAGACTAGAGTATAAACCCGCAGCAACCTCGGCAAAATCCAAGCAAGAACAACTCGAAGACAAAATCAAGAACGATTTCATTGAGTTCTTCAAGGATAAGTATCTCGACCGATATATCAAGAACTTGAGCGGTGTGCTTAATCAAGTTTCAGAGGTTTATTCTGCAGACGCACTCGGCAACGACCTCGGAGGGAAACGATACATTTTCTTCGGTAGCGGTTGCAGCGTTGCTTGGCTCAAATATCGCAAATGCAGAAAGTACGAAACAATCTATGACGTGACTCGCAAAGCATTGCACGAGGATTGCTTTAGAATGATTTGCGAGAAAGTCGGGAAGGATTTATGTGACAAACTCACACAACTTGGCTCACCACTCACCGCAATCCTTTATCAAGACTACTCGTTCAACCAACTCAGTATGCAGTGCTTAAAGGAGTTTCTGGAATTAAATGGTGCAAAGAACGTGCAAATTCAGGTTTGGTACGACTAACAGAATCTTTTATTGCTTTTAGCGGGAGTCATTTTTGGCTCCCGTTTTTTATGCCTCCACCCACAGGCCACCACAGGCACAGGGATGCACCCACAGGCCACCACAGGCGAGCAGCACAGGCACAAAAAAGCGACACACCGAAGTATGTCGCCTCCATAAGATGTTTTTTGTTATTACCAAACCAAGAACCCGCCTTCGCCTGTATAATCCTCAACTGTGGTGTATTCATATAACTCATCGTCTGGAGTTAATATTACTAACTCTGGCTCAGCTGGCTTCCCAACCTTCGCAGTTTCCAAACACCACTCCGCAACATCCATTGCGAGCTTCCCGAGCCCTTGAGCAGTAACATTCACGGTCGCCAACTTACTCGTTCCCCACTGAATCTTGAAATAAAACCTCAGTTCCATAATATATTCATTTTTGTTCTTCATAATTCTCTGAATTTTAGATTGTTAGTTATAAAATTGTTATCGGCTGCAAATTTAAGCATTATTTTTAATATAGCAAATTTTTTTTGATATTTTTTTGTGCTTTTGTTGTGCTGCAGAGCCTCCGGCCTGTGGTGGCCTGTGGGTGCATCCCTGTGCCTGTGGTGGCCTGTGGGTGCATCCCTGTGCCTGTGGTGGCCTGTGGTGCATCCCTGTGCCTGTGGTGGCCTGTGGGTGCATCCCTGTGCCTGTGGTGGCCTGTGGTGCATCCCTGTGCCTGTGGTGGCCTGTGGTGCATCCCTGTGCCTGTGGTGGCCTGTGGGTGCATCC
>Ga0310697_10000237_pt1 | contig 79515 bp, 66 predicted proteins | sample 172DNAGHGlowgp2_FD_203883 | JGI IMG/M metagenome (GOLD analysis project Ga0310697, IMG submission 203883) | Sheep rumen microbial communities from Palmerston North, Manawatu-Wanganui, New Zealand - 1728 DNA GHGlow gp2 (v2) (version 2) | ecosystem: Host-associated > Mammals > Digestive system >...
TTCATATTATTGACGAAAGATGACAATCGCTTAAAGATCTGTGACGGCCCCTAAATCCAGTACAATGGGAACCAAAATTCAAACATCAAGCGACCCCAAATAATCGTATCTTCGCCACGTCAAAAAAACACCGATGGCCCGCCGCCGAACATATCGCCCGCAGATACCGCATAATTCCGCAGAGATTACACGTGCAGATACGTGTGATACGCGGAGATCCATGAATCCCCTCACGGGGATTTGGCCCGCGTGCGCAACCGTCCCGGGCTACAGATATGCATCCCCTCACGGGGATAGGCTGCGATTCGGGATCGAAGGGCACCATTCCGGACGACAGCCCCGCCCCGCCAGGGCCAAAGCCCGGTAGGACAGCGCAACCCACAGCCAACATGTCCCGCCAGGGGCCAAAGCCCGGTAGGAAACGGATGCGGCGCGGGATTCCAGTTTGCCGTTGTCGGGGTCGGAAGTGCCTGCACAAAAAAAGGCCGATGACCTCTGGCCACCGACCCTTTTCACTCTTTCTTTGACAATACTGAAATGGCAAGGCTTTGGACAATTTTGGTTTATGGTTTAAGGTTTGTTGTTTATGGTTTGGGTTTGGGATTAGTTGTTAGATTCGCTGACACCCGATCCTCTTCCTGAGCGGGTGTTGGCACGGGCCGCCTCCAAGTCCACAATCGTGTCACCGCTCTTCTCAGCCTTCAGTGTGGCCGCCTGGGCCTTACGGCTGGAGACGAGGTTGAAGGTGGCCTTACTGCGGAGATTCTCGAAATCGGGCCCCGGGGTGAACACGATGTTTACCGCTTTGATGTCCGAGGCACTGAAACTCTCCGGGGAATCAGCACCTTTCGAGGAGAGGCTGATCCAAAAGTCACCCAGTTCGCCCAGTTGTACCTTGTTACCGTTCAGCAGCTGTTCGACGATACACAGGCAGGCATCACTCAGAACGCCCCGCACTGTTCCGCGACTGAACACCCCGTTGCGGCCGGCAATGTGGTTAACGAAATCTGAGAACGACAAGTTCTCGCGCATTTGAGCAGCGGCATAAGTTTTCGGTTCTGCAGCCGAATCCATAGGATTCATTTTTTTGTAAACGGAATAATCGATCATAATCTTGATGTTTTTAAATGTTAATCAATAATGTTAATAAAACGGCCATGTCTCAGCATGTCAAAGAACGCTTGTCTTCTTCGTCGCGCCCTTGCGACTGAATGACGAGGCAAAAATACACCCACGGCGACAGTGAAACCAAGAAAGAATCCCGAAATATTCTTTCTTTCTATTTTCTATTTGAAAACCAGGCAATTACAAATATAGAAAGAAAGTTGTTTGAATTTTATTTATCTTTGCACCCGTAATAGATAAACCCTATAACCCTAAAGAGTATGGACATCAAAATCGAAGGCAATCCCGGCACGGGAAACTCATTCACAGAGATACATCAAGAGATAAATATCGGGACGGTGCAGAACTACAACAATGGCCCCTCGACAATCCACAACTATTACACGATTGATGAGGAGTCCAAAGTGAAAAAGCTCAAAAAGACAACAATGGTCGATGCCAGCGACGGCCATAAACCTTCCGATTCAAGCACGATGCAGCTCGACCAAATGGAAAAGCCAGAGGAGGACATCGACATTTCCGCCATCCGCAGCGAGATACTTCAATATGTCAGTCGCGTGCGACCACTTGTTCATCCTGACAAGCGCGACCGTTACATGAAGATGTGGGAGGGCATCCTTGATCTCGATGCCGTGCGGCCCTTTGTTTACAAGACAGGCAAACAGAAACGGACCAACTTCAACAGGAAGCTCGTTGCCAATATACTCCACCATCTCGATACGCGCCATCTCTACAAAGCCCCCTATAAGGCCAGCGACCTGGCTTTGGCGCTCGAAGGAGATTACGAAATGTCCGTCAGGGGCGAGCTGGGCAAGTACCCTTCCGAGCAAGTATGCGCCGAAATCGACGAGTACTTGGAAACCCTTGGCCTTTGACCCCGCTGTCCAAAAAATGCGTATATAGGCATCGGCCAATGCCTATATACGCAAGTGCCGATGCCTATATACGCAAGTGCCGATGCCTATATACGCAAGTGCCGATGCCTATATACGCAAGTGCCAATGCCTATATACGCATTAGCTGATGCCGATTTCCAAAACCACCCCGCCCTTCGGGCACCCCATCTGAAACAGAAGGGAAATTGGGGGTTGCCCGTGACTGCTCACTACTCACTGCTCACTACTCACTGTAGAGACGCACCCTGGCACGTCTCTACATGCCCGTTGTCTGTTGCCTAAAAAATAGTATCTTTGCCGCCGATTAAAAAAAATTGTAGTCTTTTGGAAGTTATTGCGTCTAAGGAAAAAAACGTCGAAGAGAAATACTGTAGTTATTAATAAAAACAAACGTTTATGAAAAAAGTATTTTTGTTTATTCTGGCCATCTTCTGTGCGTTGACCGTCTTCGCGCAGAAGGGCGACCTGAACCTGAACGATCCCATCAAAGCGGATCCGAATGTGACCATCGGCAAGCTGGACAACGGCCTGACCTATTACATTCGCAAGAACACCTATCCGAAGAACCGTGTGGAGTTCCGTCTCGCGGTGAATGCCGGCTCCAACCAGGAGAACGACAACCAGCAGGGCTTGGCGCACTTCACCGAGCACATGGCCTTCAACGGTATCGAGGGCTTCCCGAGCAACAGCGTGGTGGACCACCTGCGCAGCAAGGGCGTGGTGTTCGGCGCTGACCTCAACGCCTACACCAGCTTCGACGAGACCGTCTACATGATCCCGATGCCGACGGATGATCCCGGCAACATCGACCTCGGTCTCAAGATCCTCCGTGGCTGGGCCGCCGGTCTGCTCTACGACAACAAGGAGATTGACGAGGAGCGCGGTGTCATCATCGAGGAATACCGCCTCGGCCTCGGCGCCGACGACCGTATGCGCAAGGAGTACTGGCCGATCCTCATGAAGGACTCCCGCTACGCCGACCGTATGCCCATCGGCAAACTCGACATCCTGCAAACCTTTGACTACCAGGTCATCAAGGACTTCTATCACGATTGGTACCGTCCGGATCTCCAGGCCGTCATCGTGGTGGGTGACATTGACGTGAAGGAAGTGGAAGGCAAAATCAAGGCCATGTTCGGCAACATCCCCGCCAAGCAGAATCCGCGCAAGAAAGAGACCTACGGCATCGGCGCCAACAAGGAGCCGCTCGTGGCCGTCTGTACCGACAAGGAAGCCACCGGCAACTCGGTGATGATCATCCGCAAGCACAAACACACCGCGATGAAGACCATCGGCGATTTCCGCGACCAACTTTGCATTGACCTCTACAACACCATGTTGGATGCCCGTTTCTCGGAGATGGAACAGGATCCGAAGTGCCCGTTCCTGGGTGCCGGCGGCGGCTATGGCGAATTCATCGGCAACACCGACGCCTATGCGTTGCAAGCCACTGCGAAAGAGAACCGCATTCCCGATGCAATGCGCGTGATTCTGCAAGAGGACTACCGCGTGCTGAAATACGGTTTCCTGCAGACTGAACTCGACCGCGCCAAAGAGGAATTGTTAGAGCAATATGAAAAGGCTGCCAAAGAGGTTGACAAGACCGAATCAGCCCGCTTCGCCTCCCAATACATCAACAACTTCCTGCGTCAAGACCCCATCCCGGGCGCCAAACGTGAGAACACCTACGCCAAGAAACTCATCGAAGGCATCTCCCTCGAGGAAATCAACGCCCTCGCCAAGAACTGGGTCACGGAAGACAATACGGTGGCCATCATCACCGCCCCCGAAAAGGACGGCGTTACCGTTCCCAGCAAGGATGAAATCCTTTCCATCTTGAAAGACAAATCGTTAACCAATGTTCAACCCTACGTGGACACTTACAAAGACCAGGAAATCCTCGAAAAGGAGACCCTGAAACCCGGCAAGATCACCTCTGTGGAGAAAATCGAGGCTGTGGGTGCCGAAAAGTGGACCCTCTCCAACGGCATTACCGTCTATCTGAAGAAAACCGACTATAAGAACGACGAAATCCTCTTCTCCGCCAGCAGTAAGGGCGGCAAGACGCTCTATCCTGTGGAAGACCTCGCTTCTGCCGATTTCGCCTCCGATATCATCGACCGTGGCGGTATCGCCGGCCTGGATTACAACTCCCTGATGAAGAAAATGAAAGGCAAAAACGTCGGAGTCTCCCCGGACATCAACCTCCTCTCGGAAGGTTTTAGCGGTTCCTCTTCCCCGAAAGACCTGGAGTTCTTCTTCCAGTACCTCAACGCCTTCTTCACCAACCCCCGCATCGACCCCAACGCTTTCGATTTAGTGATGGACGAGACCCGTGAGGCTCTCAAGATGATCAAGGCTCAGCCGATGTATCAGTTCATTGGCAAGCTGATTGAATCCGCTTACAACAACGATCCTTACATGAAGCAGATGTTCTCTTACGATGACAAGTATCTGAGCCAAGTGAACTTCGACCGCGCCGTGCAGATTTACAAGGAACGTTTCGCCAATCCCGCCGACTTCAACTTCTTCTTCGTGGGCAACTACGACGAGAAGCAGATGAAAGAATTCGTGGAACTCTATCTCGGTTCCATGAAGACCGAACCCGGCAAGAAAGAGAACTACAACCTCAACGTGCTGAAACCGCGTCCTGACAAAACCACCACGCAGACCGTCTATGCCGGTACTGAGGAGCAGGGCTATATGGGCATGATAATCTCCAACCCGATTGACTGGAACTACCGCAACTCCATCATCGCCGACATGATCGGTGAGGCCCTTGACATCCAGTTCGTCAAGATTGTGCGTGAAAAGATGGGCGATGTCTATTCCCCGCAAGTACAGATGAGCGCCAGCAAACTCCCGCGTCCTGAAATGACCCTCCTGATTCTCTTAGGTTGCGACCCGGTGAAGACCGACAAACTCGCAGATGCCAGCCTGAAGATTCTCAACGACTTCAAGAAGAAAGGTCCCGATAGCAAATCGTTGGAATTGGTGAAGAAGCAGATGACCAGCACCCGCGCCAAGAACATCCAGACCAACCGCTTCTGGCTCGGCTACATCAGCGGAAAGGTCACCCAAGACGAACCGATTATCGCTCCGTCAGAATACGACAACATCGTCAATTCCGTTACCAAGAAGGAGATGGTCGAGTTCATGAAGAAGTACTTCCACCCCGAAATCTACACCCGCGTTGATATGCACCCGACCACGATGCAGAAATAACTAAAAAAAAAGCCCGCGAATTTCGCGGGCTTTTTTTTTAGAAAATCTGTATGCCAATTTCCCATTTCGGGAGGTCGGAGGTGTTGGTGCCTTTCACCTTCAGGAGGTTAGAGATGCGATATTGCCCGTAGATGGCGAAGCGGCGGGTGATACCTACGCGCATACGCACACCATAGTCAACAGGATTCATCCAATTATAGTTCAGGTAATGCTTCTTTACGTATGTAATCTGTTGGTTATTATCGTCCTTCAACACGAGTTTATAGCGGCTGCCGGTATTCCATTCGCCGTAGATGCCGGCATCCAAATACCACCATTCCGAACCGGCACTGCTCAAGATGAAACGGTTCACAAGCTCCAAATCGAATTTCGTAACCTTGACATTCCGTTTATAGATCGCATCTTCATTTGCAGGCCAAAGTATGTTGCCAGCAACATTGTATTCGGGACCATCAATCAACGGATTATAAGTAGGAATAATATCCTCGGAAACGGCATACCATGAAGAACCGAAACCGATACGGAAGCCAAACGCATAGCATCTGGCCAAACGCCAACTGTTGTCGAAGGCGAAGGTGAGACCGTGCGAGAGCCGCTTGGAACTCCAAACATTACCTTGCGGACTCCACATGGAGGGCAGCATGAACGAATTATTCAGCACAAAACTGAACTTATACGATTTCGGGAATTTGCGGGTATAGATGTCGTTGTCGGGGGTGTCGAAACGGCGATAGCAGTTGGCAGACCATGTGTCCGTCGCCACTACGCTGTCTGGAGCGGGCAATTTGTCCTTACCGACATGGTAGATGAGGTGCTGCCCTTCGCTCCACAACTCCAGCGTTTGTCCGTCTTTCAGCCAACTACTCTTCGTAAAATAGAGCGATTCTTTACTTTTTAATTTACTTTGTTTGTAAAGGGTTGATTCACCGTAATGCTCCACCGTGCCGTCGCCGTTTGTAATCTTGAAGAAGATTGGGGTTTCGGCGTCCTTGGAGGTGACATACACGTTCACGGAATCCTCATAGATGGTAAGAATCTCTTTCTTTTCCGGCTTTTCGCCGAAGAAGTAGCCGGCCTGGGGCACTCCGTAGCCGAACGCATAGTCGAAGTAGGGATAGCGGTTGCCGGACTTCTCAATTTCGGTTTTCAGCTGCCAGGCAGTGTATTCGGGGTGCAGCTGTTTCACGCACGCGGCGAAACCGGCCACCATCGGGGATGAGAAGGAGGTGCCGGAGGCGGTGGTGAAGTTACCTTTCTCGCCAGCCACATGATTGTAGTCGCCCCACGCCACCACATTGGGCTTCATGCGGCCGTCGGCCGTGGGTCCGAACGAGCTGAAACTGGCGAGTTTGTAAAGACCGCGTACCGCTCCCACGGAGAGGATGCTGTCGGCATCGGCAGGGGTGATGAGCATCTTCCACTCACTGTCGTTACCTTCGTTGCCCATGGAATTGCAGACCAAAATACCCTTGCGGGCGGCGGTGTTGGCGGCTCGGGCCACTCGGGAGGTCTGACCATCCATATTCTTGAGCATATAACGCTGTTTGCCGTAGCCGAGGGAGCTGTTCAGGATGTCGGCGCCGTTTTGGTCGGCCCATTCGAGTCCCTGCACCCACCAGATTTCCTCTTTCAAAGGTTCGGTGGCCACTTCGGTGCGGGCTAACAGGAACTGCGCGTCAGGAGCCATGCCGAGATAACGGTCGCCGTTCATGCCTGCAATGCAGCTCAGCACCATGCGACCGTGCGTTTCGGCCTCATAGACGTACTCTTTCTTCTTCACGAAGTTCCAGGTCTTCACAATTTGATTATTGTCGCGCAAATGCTGGAATGCCGGGTGCGTGTCCGCGCCCTTGAAGCCGCCGTCTAACACGGCGATGCGCACGCCCTTGCCGGTGATGCCGTGCTGACGGAACATGGCACCCTTGTGGATGGAGATTTGGGGGTAATCGTCGTCCGGGTCATCTTCAAGAACCCCGTCGAAATCTCCTTTCGGATGGTCAACCTCCGCTAACTCCATATCGCTGGCAATCAGTTGGATATCTGCCACAAAAGGGAACTGCCGAATCATGTCGATCTGTTCTTCCGTGGCCATCACGCCGGCCGCGTTGAGCCACCGCGACGTGCCCACTAACTCCTCACAGGCGGTTTCCACCTGCGCGGCATAGTGGCTGTTCACGGGATAGTTGGTGATGTCATAGAGGTCCGCGCCGTTCAAGGCGTAACGCTCTATGGCCTTCGCATCAAAGTATTGATACGGATCGAATGTGGTGTTCTGCTTGTCCGTGAAGAACACCCAGTAGCTGTTCTGCGCGGCCAGCTGTCCCGCCAATGCGCAGAAAAGGGTGAATAATAGGGTTATTTTTTTCATAATGTTTGTTTTTTGAACTATTTGACCAAAGAAGGTGCAAAAATAACAAAAATGTAGAGACGCAAAATTTTGCGTCTCTACACGGTTATTATTTCGCTATTGCGATGATTTCCTGAAAATCTATCCCCAACAGCCTCATGTTCTTCAGAAATTCCGGCACCTCCTCCTCCATGAACTCCTTCTTTCGGATGGCGTGGATTTTCTCGGGGGCGTCCTCGTTGACGAAGAAGCCGATGCCGCGCTTGTTGGTGATAATTTCCTGGTTTTGAAGATGTTCGTAGGAGCGCATGACGGTGTTGGGGTTCACCTCGAAGGCGACGGCCAGTTCGCGCACGGACTTGGCCCGCTCGCCCGGCTTCCACGCGCCCGACAGGATCTGTTCGAACACCCAGTTCTCGATCTGCCGGTATATGGTTTGTGTGCTTTTGAAATCCATACTATGCCTCCGTTTCTCTCATTCTCAAAAAACTCATCGCGTAGAAATAGACAATCGTCACACTGTATGCTACATACGGGAACCAATTACTGGAAGTGACAATGTTGTGCTCTACTTTATAGTAGGAACCATTGCGGATTTCTGCAGGCACCGCCAACAGTACATTTAACCATTCAGTACCTGCCATGATGGCTCCAAAAACCAATGAAATGATAAAACCTGCCAACAACAGTTTCCAGAACGGACTCTTCTTAAAATAGATAGCAGCAAAAAACATAATGGAAATACCGGCAAAGAACATCAGCACGCCATCTCCATGGATGGGAATTTGCATTTCTAAGAATTCACCTAAATTGTGAATTTCATATAGAGCGAAAGCATCCGGATTATACATATTCACGATGCTATATCCCAAAATCTGTCCAATCAGCACAGACAAAACGATGCCTGCTACGAAATAGATGTTGGTCAAAAACATACCCGTCACCACTTTTTCGGCGTTGGTCGCAGGTGTCATCAAGAAGTGTATCCTGCTTGAAGGCTGATGCAGCTTGGAAAAAACGCGGCACGGATAATAGACCATAAACACAATGGCCGCTAATTTTATCTCTGTCAAAAGGGGACTGCCAGACACAATCGTCATAATCAGAGATAATGCTGCCATGATGCCGAATGAATAGATGAGATCATTTCGCCAATTTTCGTAAAAATAGGCTTTGACTAATTTAATGATATTATTGATATTCATAATGTTACGATTTTATTGGTTTGACGTTTTAGGTTCTTTTTCGGAGGATGTTTCGTCCTGTAGAGACGTGGTGCACCGCGTCTCTACAGGCTGGGCGCGCCCCGTCTCTACGGAAACGGTATCCGCATTCTGATCATCCAAGATAATTCCTGTCACCGTATCTTTGTATTGTTCGTATTTGATTCTTCCGCTGCGGTAGCCGGTTTGGAAATCGATGGTGTAGCCGATAACCAGGCCCACCAGCAAAACGATGGCGGTGATGATTAAGATCTTATTCGTGTATTTTTTCATAATCTTCAGATTTTAAGGTTATTTGAACATTTCCGTGAATGTTTGCTTGTTTAAGACGGCGGCATTGAAGAGCAATTCCAAATCAAGGGAAGATTCGAGGTGATGGACGTTTTCCTTCACTTGAAGGATGCCGCGCGGGGTCTCCTCGGTGTAGAATAGCTTGCCGTCCTGCGTCTTTTCGTCATTCATATCGAAGAGCAGCTTGTCGGAGATGACATCGCCGGGGGCATTGAGGATCATGCGGCCGTTGTCGATGATGGAGACCGCATCGATGAGGCTGTGCAGGTCGCGCACCTGGTGTGTGGAAATCAGCACGGTCTTCTGCTCGTCGGCGTAGGCAGCCATGATTTTGCGGAAGATGCTCTTGGTGGGGATGTCGAGGCCGTTGGTGGGTTCGTCCATAATGAGCAACGGCACGTTGGTGGCCAAGGCGAACGCGATCATCACCTTCTTTTTCTGTCCGTGCGAGAACTTGTCGATGAAGCCTAGCATGTTGTCCATCTCCATCTCCCTCAGATACTCTGTGAATTGCTCGTGGCTGAAGTTGGGATAGAACGGTGCGAAAGCATCCTCGAACTGTTTGATTTTCAGGTGGGGAACGTAAATTTCCTCCTGGAGGAAATAGATGTCGCTCATCTGCTGCGCGGTGCGTTTGTACGCGGGCTCGCCGTCAATAAGGGCGTTGCCCGCCTGCGGGAACAGCAGTCCCGTCATGATTTTCAACAGGGTGGTCTTGCCGGCGCCGTTGCGGCCGAGCAACCCGTACATGTGACCGGGTTCCAACTGCAAGTTCACCCCGTTGAACAGCTTGCGGTTTTTGTCGTACCCGAATTCTACATTTTGTAACTGTATCATATCGTTATTATTTTGATTAGTGTATTAGTGAACTAAGACACCGCAAAGATAATACAGTAACACATAAATTCAACACTTTTTGAAAAATTTTTTCGTGTTGAAAACCAGATAGTTACAAAATCGTCGGTATTTTTCTGTGCGAAAACGGGTGAATTTTTCGCGCAAAAATGGAAGATTTGTGCAAAAACCAATCAGTTATTTGCCGGAATCGACCTTGTATTTTTTGAAGATTTTCTTGTTATGCATAATCTCGACAGCCTGCTGGAAGGTGTCGTCGCTCTCCAAGAAGACGCGGTAGGCATCGCCGTAGCCGTAAAGGCCGCGGGCAATCTCAAAACGCAGGTACTCTTTGATGAATTCGGCGGCATGTTCCTCATTGCGCAGGTGCTGCATTTCGCCATAAGTCTTGTTCAGGTAGTTCGTGAACATTGTGTCAAAGCTCTGCTGGTCAAAGTCTTCCGTGCTCTTGTAGAGCGAATCCAACCGGGCTTTGTTCTCCTTGATGAAGGCGTTGGCATAGTCGCTGAAGACGAACGAAGCCTTCTCGCTCACGCCCTCCTCCTTGGCATAATCCATGAATTCCTTGTAGAAAGCGTCGGAAATCTGGTAATTTTTCTGGAAATCCTCGAATTTCGGGTACTGTCTGAGCAACGCATCGCGGTTGTTCTCTAAATAGTCGACGGCAAAGCTGCCGAAGACGCCCTTGCGCACAATCTCGTTGAAGAGGCTGGAGTATTTGGTGGTGTCAAGCGGGATGAAGATGTCAGGCATAATGCCGCCGCCGCCATAGACCACCCGTCCGTGCGGGGTTTTGTACTTCAGGGAATCGGGGAATTTGATGTTCTCAGCCGTATAGTACTCGCCGTTGTTGGCGCGGGTTTGCAGGTCTTTGAAGTAGGCGTCTAGACCGTCGTTGTAGGGTTTCTGGATGCAGCGGCCCGTGGGGGTGTAGTAGTGGGAGATGGTGAGGCGCACTTCGGATTGGTCAACAAGACGCAACGGCTTCTGAACCAGTCCCTTGCCGAAGGTCCGGCGACCGATAACCAGTCCGCGGTCCCAGTCTTGGATGCAACCGGAGGTGATTTCGGAGGCGGAAGCGGAATTTTCATCCACAAGCACGATAAGCTTGCCCTCTTCGAAGAGGCCGTCTTCGGAGGAATAGTATTTTTCGCCGGTTTTGCGGAAGTTGTCGGTATAGACGATCATGCGCTTGCCGGAGATGAACTGGTCGCAGATTTCGAAGGCCACGTTGAGGTAGCCGCCGCCGTTGCCGCGCAGGTCGAGGATGAGGTTCTTCATGCCCTGCTCTTTGAGGCTGTGGATGGCTTTTTTGAGTTCAACGGTGGAGGTGGCGGCAAAGCGTTCGAGTTTGACATAGCCGGTGAGGGAGTCGGCCATGAAGCTGACGTTGATACTGTACATCGGGATGGCGCCTCGGGTGATGACAAATTCGATGGGTTCTTTCTTGCGGCCGCGCATCACAGTGACTTTCACCTTGGAGCCCTTCTTGCCGCGCAGATGTTTGCGCACCCAGTCGTTGCTGATGTCCTTGCCGGTGGCCACGGTGTCGTCAACTTTGATAATCTTGTCGCCGGCCATCAGTCCGACCTTCTCCGACGGTCCATCGATGATGACTTCCATCACATTGATGGTGTCCTTGATGAGCTGAAATGTCACGCCGATGCCGTCGAAGGAACCTTGCAGGGGTTCGGTCATGGCCTGCACGTCCTTGGGAGGGATGTAGGCGGTGTGGGGGTCCAGCTCCTTGAGCATCTCGTCGATGGCCTTGTCCAGCAGCGGGTCGAAGTCCACAGAGTCGACGTACATGCTGTTAATGGCGTTGAGAAGCTGTTCCATCTTGGTTTTGTTCTGCTGGTAATGTTTGTTCGGCGACTGTGCGAACACGGTGCTTCCCATGGCTAACAGGCTGAAAACAGCGACAATAACTTTATTCTTCATCGGGTTATTGGTTTTATACATTCTTATCTGACAAAAGGCGGCAAATATACGATTTTTTAGGAGCCGCGGCATTCCTGCCGCGAAAAAGATTAGTCGTAGTCTTCTTCTTAGCTTGAGATACGATCCACAATCTCCTTATAGGACATCTGCTCGAATATCGGATTTAGGATACCCCATCGAGATGGCGACAACGGGGACAACGCGGAACAACATTATTTGTAATCATACGCCTCTATCTCGAACGTAAAAGTATCTTCCTCCTCAGGCAAGTCGTAGAAATGCACCATAACCTCGGGTGTTTGCTGAATGTTTCTTGCCTTCAAATCCCTTTCGTATAATCTGATGATGTCGTTGACACCCTGTTGTGCTTCTGTTTTCGCACGTGTCGGTTTTCCCACAAGAATAGCAATGCGATGGAACCCGCGCTTGCTGTTAGAAAAAAAGGAAGTCGTCTGCTTTTTCTGACGGTTGTTCAGTTTCAATCGGTGAGAACTGAAGACGAGCTTGGCAATAGTCTCCATGTTTTCCAATCGAACCGTGTCACAGCCCGACATTTCATTGGCATCATACTGTTTTTGGAAAAAATAATAATTTCTGTCTGTCACCTGCAAAATAAATGAATAAGACCTGTCGGCCTTATGACGAAAACATTTGGAACTGTCTAAATTAAAAACAGCCCCTGTGTTGTCCAACACCAGCATTTCAGAAGGGGTTACTTCTGCTCCAAATTTGTCAAAAAAGCAGAAACAGAACTCCCTTTGCTGAGGAGTTACCGTTGACCAATAATTATCGGCAACCGTCACCGTAATGCGACTATTGTACTTTATCGCCTTGGATTTTTCATTTGCGGGAAGATTGCGTATAAATTCCTCATCCAAGATGTCCTTGAAATGAAAATACTGGTCGAATTCCTCTGGGTATATTATTTGATAAGGTTCAAAGGGATGCATTAGGACATCCATCTTTGAAGAATCAACGCCATGTTGTACCAATACGTTTTTCACGCAATTTATTCTTTGTTCGCACAGTGTCAGGTCTTCTATATTATTCTCAGAAAGGCAAAAAGCGTTCAGTTGTATGGTATAATCTCTGGATTTCTGAATGTACCCCAACCACGAGACCGGGTCTGTATAAATGAGATTGAAATTTGTGTCGGGAACTATACTTGCACTGTCAAAAAAGAACATAGGCAATTGCGGCTCTGAAAAAATGTAATTCATTGTTACATGAACAGTCGTATCTGATGTGGTTTTGGGCACCTTCAAGTCAAAAATTCTGTCATTATAGTGGGATTTTTGAACTCTAATTCTGTATGTGTTGTCTCTGGCATTGTCCAACACAAAGTGTGCGGCATTGGTCTCATCAAGAGAGTTGTAAAATATAGTGTCGTCGATATAAACCCGAAAATCTGTAATATTCTCTTCTGTCAAAGAGTCTGTGGTAAAGATAGTTAATGTAACCGACTGTGTTCTTGCTATATTTGGTAATATCAACAAGATACATAATCCGATCCACACAAATATGTTATTGTTTTGACTTTTGCTCATTTTATTGTTGTTTGTTTCTTCAGTACAATGATAGGCAAGCCAAGTCCTATGATGCCACTAAGACAGAGCAACAGTGTCCTATAAGGCCTGATGGTAAACGTTCCTATAAGAGAAAAAAGAATGATGACACATAAAATGGACAGAACAAGAAGCTTGTATTTGTCAAGTTTCACAGAAAGAACACCAATTGCTATGGCCAAAATGATAAAAAAGAATAGGGCAAAGCGTAAAGTCATCCCCCAAGACAAATCAATTTTATGCACATCAAAACACCATCGTGCCGTCCACTCCCCGAGGATATAAACTAAGACGGTAAGCGCAACAGAAAACAGAATTTGCAGAAAAATTTGATCTTTCATATTGTGTTCTTGTTTCAGATTACTTCGTGTTTGATGGGTCACAGAACTTATCGAATCGCCTTCTGATTATTTTGATGACATCCCCAAAATAACCCAAAGCCTCCTCCATGTTTTGTTGATTGCTCTTGTACATTTCACAGAATCTTGCTTTTTCCACAGGATGACTTGGCCAATAATCATATTTGTTGTCATCCTTAATTTGCAGCAAAGCCTCAACTAAATCGCCTTTGTAGTATTCTGTTTCAATGAAAAAATCCCTTTCCAAAATTTCCAACGCCATTGGCACCAGATAGGGGAGCCCACATTCTTGACCGATTAAAAAACGAATATCCTCAGGAGAGAGATCCTTAAGCGGTTTTTGGGTGAGTTTGTAAGAGCGATAGGCAGTCATGCCGTCATCTTCTTCGGTTATTGTCTCGCCTTTCCAATCCCATCCTTCCAACTGGCATATACTTCTCATATAATTCTTGTTCAAACTTTTAGGCTTCTTCATAGCAGAATTTGATTTTTCCTTTTGACACCGCAAAAATAGCAAATAATCAATTGGACAAAAGGGGAAAGGTTGTCCCAAATTGTCTCCGTTGTCGTCCAAAAACAATCTCTTGTCTTCCCGAACCGAAAAATTCCTATCTTCGCGCCATGAAACATTTTTTATTTGCTTTATTGTTATCGATACCCATAATACGTCTCTCGTTTGCCCAAACTGAGATAATAGCCAATGACTATTATGATATTGAATTCTTTGATAGTAATAAAAGCAAAGATGTCCCTGATGAATTTGATGCATCTAATCACGAGAATGGTTTCCCATATAAAATCTACGATATTTGCATAGTATCATTTGACAGTCAAATGAACTGTATTAAAACCCACATTCACTTTATTCTAAATAAAAAACACTGGGTACCAGAAATGGAATCATACCACGGAAAGATAGAATTCATTAATGATAGCATTGTTTCATATACCAGCAACAGTTTACTCAAAGACAAAAGATATATGCTTCGAGCTGCATATTTTCCTTGCCCAATGGCCACTTTAGAGGAGGATTTTGTTATTCGGTCATCCTCAATACGAAAAGCGGAGACATGGTGGACTTTTTATCAACTTGAAGATTTGCATTTGAAAAGATCGGAACTCAGAGAATTGAAAAAAATCTTAAAGCTTTGCGGATTGCGAATGAAGAACAATCGGATTATATTTCCGGATGAGACTCAAAATAAAAACTAATCTGAATTTAAGCCTATATGAAAAAAAATAAACTATTCGTAATCTTTTTGCTTGCTTTTATGGTTGTAGGATGTGTTTTTGACGGAGGAAGCAAGAAAAAAATTGTTGGAAACTATTATTTATGGCAGTGGGAAGGAGGACGTTCCTATTATTTGGTTGACAAACATACTTCGCCGAACGGCGGAGGTCTAATCGATGGCACAGTTCAGATTATTGCGTGGAGTGATAATTATATATATGTCCAAAAGAAACCACTTTTTTCAGGAGAAAAGAAAGGATGGGTTATTATAGACGTTAAAAAACAAAAAATAACAGAAACTATTTCAGAACAAGTAATGAAAGAACGACTGTCAGCGAATGGGGATTCAAAGATACAGTTTTATTCTGCAGAATCTGCATGGAGAAAATTATGAAAGACATTCACAGTTACACCCGGTTGTCATCAAAAAAAACACCTTGTCTTCCCGAGCCGAAAAATTCCTATCTTCGCGCCATGAAAAGTGAACCCAAATGTAGATTCTTACCAATGCAAAATAAAACCAAGATATTATTCCTATTACTTTGCTCTGTTATGGTTTTGGCTGGTTGCCATTCCAAACAGCAGCCGGAACCGCAACAGTCGGATCTTGAGAGACTTCTGACCGACCTTGTGGAAAACAGGTATGCCTATTGCTACCAATTGACAGACAGTGACACAGTCGTTCGATGTAAATATGCGGACGAAATCATGGAGAAATGCGACCAGTTGTTGGCCAGCAAAGAGCCGTATTGGAAAAGATGCTTGGAACTGCATTCTCTAATGAAAATATACGACATAGATGATTATTATGGAATTAATGAAGCGGATTTAGATTCGGAGGACTTCGCTTTGATGGTCAGGGTGGTGCAGCTATATGCTTTGGAGCAGGAAATCGAATCGTTTTACAATTCACATTATCAAGTAGAATTACTTGGGATTGAATACGCCGGTGATTTTTATGACAAGAATGGAAATCGGGTTGTCCGGCTGCTCCCGAATTATATCAGTCGGAATCCAGATTGTAATCCCGTATATTATGTAAACGGCGAAAAATTGTCCACGGATGGTACATACTGGTACTACACGCCACACAACTCCGACTCAATCATCTCGTGTGACTTTGATGTGATGAGATGGGGACAACCATTCCACGGAAATTGTGGCACAAAGCTGTCGTTTAGCCGTAAAAAAACTTTCGCGCAATGAAACGTGTCCCCAAAATTATTGTCCTGTCATTCCTGCTTGTCATTGGAGTCGTAAGTTTAGTCTATGTGGGAATTTTGGCATATATACATTATGACGTGTTCGGGAAAAGCCCGTCGTATGAGGGAACACGGCAAAATTTCATCAAGAATGAGCCATATTTCGAGAAAATAGAAGACTCTTTTTTGGAAATTGCTGACTGCTGCCTGCCAGATTCATCAAAAGGGACTCTTCTTTTCAGCATTCTCGAATCGGGTGACGAGTTTATGTTTCGTTTGTTCTTTTCTACAGAAAACGAGACGGAGCTTGTATTCCCGATTAGGAAATCCAACATTGAAATAACCCAAAGCCAAAAAGAGAAATTGCAATCCAGAGGTATTGATTATCAAAAAGTACAAACACTCTACTCGGATCTAAAAAAAACAAATTGTCGTGCAATCACAAAAGACGCTGGTAATTCTGATGTTCTGTTTTATATGACATTTAAGGTACTTGATTATTGTGCAATTGATTACCTGTTTTACTCTCAGCCTATTGAGGTGGATTCAATACGACCTGTCTCTAATTCTCCGCTCGGTCGGCGGGTCACTATTTCTGTAGAGTAATTAAATGTTGTCCCAAGTTGTCCCTGTTGTCGTCCTAAATTATTAAAAATGAATACTGTAATAAATGTTTCCATCATCTTGGTTGTTGTTATTATGCAATTAGACAATCTTTTTGTGTGTTATAAAGTAACGGATTTGATACAAAACGAAAATCCTGATTTATATAAACACTATAAAGGCCCATATAGCTTGTTCAAGAAAAAACGTCTTGTACTAAATTCCATCTGGTTTACTAAAAAAGACCGTGAGAAACTCTCATCCGAATGCAAAAGACTTTTTTTACGACAACGAATAGACTATATAGGTTCTGCTTTTGCCGTTGTTTTATGGATTATATTCATTTTAGTGATTAATTTTAATTCAAGGTTCGAAACCTAATGGATAATGAGCAAAAAGCGGAAAAAGAGCGTCAAACCGAAACCACGCAGGAGGAAATCATACGCACAGAAACATCCTCCGGCAAAAAAGGGATTGCCTCCAGTAAAGGTAGAGGGAGATGACGTGCCAAAGATTATTATGATAATTATTTTGATTATCTTCATAGTTGCCTTGCTGGTTTACTTGATTCAGGGAGGACAACCGGGTTACGACTGGTATCCAAACAGACATCGTTACAGATAAACAGATATATTGTTCTCGTTGTTACTAGTATGAAATCATTTTTATACACATCACCTGATTTTCCAAGTGAAGGAGGACTTACTCAGACATTTTCCTCTGCCCCGATTTTTTCGGGAATCCAGAGACTTAATGCGCTTTCCCCACAACATAATAACAATTGGCCTTTTTCACCAGATATTGCCCTCTGCGTTTCTTTAACTCCAGAACGACAGATGCATTATTCCTTTAAGATATACCACCTCCATATACATGCCAACGTCCGCGCTTTTTGACGGCCCGAATAGTGGCCTGATTTTCTGTATCTCTTCCGATACTCAGTCGAACCTTGTTGCGTCCTTCCCAGCTGAATCCCAGTACTTCTAACACAAGATTAAGCCTTCTGCCTGACACAAAGGCGGGCGGTGCCATTTCTCTTGACACAAACACAATCGTTTTTTCGTCCCCTTCGTGATGGGTGATCGTTACATTTTCAGTGAAATGGTTTCTGATTATGTATATGGTGTCATATTGTGACAATCGAAAGTACCATATAACCATTGAATCTGCAAAAAAGGTCATGATGAGGGCGGAATCCACTTCAGGATGTTCAGCGCAAAAGGAGTGGTTATCTTCAAAATCTAAATCCATAGCCCGGTTCACAAGCTTCACGTAGTGGTGATATGAGGATGAATAACGGAGATGCGTCTCCAAGGTGTCTGGAATTATTAGCGCGGGGCGCACACATGCAACACACAAAAATGCAACAATAACAAAGCAATACGTTTTCATGGCGCGAAAACTACTAATTAATCACCGCTCCACCGCCTTCCAGCTCTCGATCCGGCGCGTCTCGGAGGAGAAGTTCACCCCGATTTTGTAGAGCTTGCGCGGGTCGTGGACGAAGGGCAAGGCGTACTCCCTTTTCTCGATCTGCGTCAACGCCTCATCGGCGGATTTGTCCAGTTTGAACTCGAAGAGGTAGATGTAGTCGGCGGTCTGCACCACCATGTCCATGCGGCCGTCGGAAGTGTGCCGCTCGGTTTCCGTGTAGAAGCCCACCATCTTGAAGATGAGGCTCACGGCGTTGTGGAAATAAAGCTCGGCATCGCCCGCCAACTGGTAGTCTTGTCCGGCAAACAGCGATTCCAAACGCTTCATGAATTTGTCGATTTGTCCGGCCCTTACCGCTAACACAAAATCTTTAACAAAACTATCCTGACCTTGGCTGGCGGGAGTATAGTATCGGAACAGGAAACGGGAAAAGCCACGCTCCACCTCTTGGTTCGGGAATCCTAACCGATAGGTGCCAAACTCGGGATCGTAGCCTTTTATGGTGAGATAGCCGCTTTGATAGAGCAGTGGGGTCGGGTTGGTGTCGATGGCATCCAAGCTGCCCAACAGGTCGGCTGTCGCTTCTTCGCGGGTGAGTTGCTCAAGATCGTAATTGTTGCGTTTCAGAACCTCCACCAGGAACGTGGGCGTGCCCGACTGGAACCACTGGTCGCCGAACTCCTTGCGTTTCAAGGCAGACAGCAGACTGAAGGGATTGTACATCCCCGCGCTGTTGGGGTGGAAGTGGTAGCCGTCGTATTGTTCTTTCAGTCTCCCGTAGCACTCCTCCTTGGTCAGGCCGTTGGCCGCTGCTAGTTCCCCGACTTGCGTATCGATGTTGTCGCGGATTTCCTGCTCGGTGATGCCGCAGATTTCAGCATACTGCTCTGACAACGAGATGTCTTCCAGGTTGTTGAGGTCGCTGAACACGCTCACTTTCGAGAACTTGGTCACACCGGTGAAGAAAGCGAGACGGATGTAACTGTCCATCGTTTTAGCCACGCCATAAAAAGACTTCAGGATTTTTCGGTAATTGTTTTGCAATTCTTCGTTTCCAATAGCCTGCAGCAAGGGTTTGTCGTATTCATCTACCAGAATCACTACTTGTTGACCTGTTAATTCGTACGCACGGTGGATAACATCCATGAATCGTTCAGATAATGAACGATTTTCGCTGCACTGTCCATAAGCTTTTTCAAAATGAATCAAATGATAATCAATCAGACTTTGCAAAGCTTTTACATCCCTGTAGTCGGCGGCGTTGAGGTCAATATGTAGCACGGGATACTGTTTCCACTCGGTTTCCAGCTTGCTGATGGCCAACCCCTCGAAGAGTTCCTTCCGCCCTTGGAAGTAGGCCTCCAAGGTGGTGACCAGCAAACTTTTGCCGAACCTGCGGGGACGGCTGAGGAAGTAGTATTTGCTGTCGTTGGCCAGCTTGTGTACCAGAGCGGTCTTGTCAAAATAAAGGTATCCTTTATTGATAATTTCCGAGAATGTCTGTATGCCGATAGGGTATTTCATAACGGTGGTTTTTCGCCGCAAAGATACAATTATTTTCGGGTCGGGGAGACAAGGAATTGTATTTTGAGGCGACAACATGGACAGCTTGGGACAACTTGATTGCCGCCGTTATAGTAACGAGGGGGCTGGGGCGGGTATGTGGCGGTGTGGTTCATGGCGCGGAGATAACTGGTAATTACCGCTCCACCGCCTTCCAGCTCTCGATCCGGCGCGTCTCGGAGGAGAAGTTCACCCCGATTTTGTAGAGCTTGCGCGGGTCGTGGGCGAAGGGCAAGGCGTACTCCCTTTTATCGATCTGCGCCAACGCCTCCTCGGCGGATTTGTCCAACTTGAACTCGAAAAGGTAGATGTAGTCGGCGGTCTGCACCACCATGTCCATGCGGCCGTCGGAAGTGTGCCGCTCGGTCTCCGTGTAGAAGCCCACCATCTTGAAGATGAGCGCCACGGCATTGTGGAAGTAGAGCTCGGCATCGCCCGCCAACTGGTAGTCCTGCCCGGCAAATAGCGATTCCAAACGCTTCATGAATTTGTCGATTTGTCCGGCCCTTACCGCTAACACAAAATCTTTAACAAAACTATCCTGACCTTGGCTGGCGGGAGTATAGTATCGGAACAGGAAACGGGAAAAGCCACGCTCCACCTCTTGGTTCGGGAATCCTAACCGATAGGTGCCAAACTCGGGATCGTAGCCTTTTATGGTGAGATAGCCGCTTTGATAGAGCAGTGGGGTCGGGTTGGTGTCGATAGCGTCCAAGCTGCCTAACAAGTCGGCCGTGGCTTCCTCGCGGGTGAGCTGCTCAAGATCGTAATTGTTGCGTTTCAGAACCTCCACCAGGAACGTGGGCGTGCCCGACTGGAACCACTGGTCGCCGAACTCCTGACTGTCCATCGCATTCAACAGACTGAAAGGATTGTACATTCCTGTGCCGTTCTTACTGAAATGGTAGCCGTCGTATTGCTTTTTCAGTTTCTCATAGCATTCGTCTTTGCTTATCCCGTTGGTTTCCGCCATTTCCCCAACCTGCACATCTAATTTGTCGCGAATTTCTTGCTCCGTGATACCGCAAATCTCCGCGAATCTGTCATCCAACGATATGTCTTTCAGGTTGTTGAGGTCGCTGAACACGCTCACTTTCGAGAACTTGGTCACACCGGTGAAGAAAGCGAGACGGATGTAACTGTCCATCGTTTTAGCCACGCCATAAAAAGACTTCAGGATTTTTCGGTAATTGTTTTGCAATTCTTCGTTTCCAATAGCCTGCAGCAAGGGTTTGTCGTATTCATCTACCAGAATCACTACTTGTTGACCTGTTAATTCGTACGCACGGTGGATAACATCCATGAATCGTTCAGATAATGAACGATTTTCGCTGCACTGTCCATAAGCTTTTTCAAAATGAATCAAATGATAATCAATCAGACTTTGCAAAGCTTTTACATCCCTGTAGTCGGCGGCGTTGAGGTCAATATGTAGCACGGGATACTGTTTCCACTCGGTTTCCAGCTTGCTGATGGCCAACCCCTCGAAGAGTTCCTTCCGCCCTTGGAAGTAGGCCTCCAAGGTGGTGACCAGCAAACTTTTGCCGAACCTGCGGGGACGGCTGAGGAAGTAGTATTTGCTGTCGTTGGCCAGCTTGTGTACCAGAGCGGTCTTGTCAAAATAAAGGTATCCTTTATTGATAATTTCCGAGAATGTCTGTATGCCGATAGGGTATTTCATATACGGTGGATTTTCGCCGCAAAGATACAATTTATTTAGAAAGACAACGTGGACAACTTGATTGCCAAATGGCGTAAAGAGGGGGCTGGGGCGGGTATGTGGCGGTGTGGTTCATGGCGCGGAGATAGGTGATCACCGTTCCACCGCTTTCCAGCTCTCGACCCGGCGGGTCTCGGAGGAGAAGTTCACCCCGATTTTGTAGAGCTTGCGTGGGTCGTGGGCGAAGGACAAGGCGTACTCCCTTTTCTCGATCTGCGCCAACGCCTCCTCGACGGATTTGTCCAACTTGAATTCGAAGAGGTAGATGTAGTCGGCGGTCTGCACCACCATGTCCATGCGGCCGTCGGAAGTGTGCCGTTCGGTCTCCGTGTAGAAGCCCACCATCTTGAAGATGAGCGCCACGGCATTGTGGAAGTAGAGCTCGGCATCGCCTGCCAACTGGTAGTCCTGCCCGGCAAACAGCGATTCCAAACGCTTCATGAATTTGTCGATTTGTCCGGCCCTTACCGCTAACACAAAATCTTTAACAAAACTATCCTGACCTTGTCTGGCGGGAGTATAGTATCGGAACAGGAAACGGGAAAAGCCACGCTCCACCTCTTGGTTCGGGAATCCTAACCGATAGGTGCCAAACTCGGGATCGTAGCCTTTTATGGTGAGATAGCCGCTTTGGTAGAGTAACGGGGTCGGGTTGGTGTCGATAGCGTCCAAGCTGCCTAACAAGTCGGCCGTGGCCTCCTCGCGGGTGAGCTGCTCAAGGTCGTAATTATTGCGTTTCAGAACCTCCACCAGGAACGTGGGCGTGCCCGACTGGAACCACTGGTCGCCGAACTCCTGACTGTCCATCGCATTCAACAGACTGAAAGGATTGTACATTCCTGTGCCGTTCTTGCTGAAATGGTAGCCGTCGTATTGCCTTTTCAGTTTCTCATAGCATTCGTCTTTGCTTATCCCGTTGGTTTTCGCCATTTCCCCAACCTGCACATCCAATTTGTCGCGAATCTCTTGCTCCGTGATACCGCAAATCTCCGCGAATCTGTCATCCAACGATATGTCTTTCAGGTTGTTGAGGTCGCTGAACACGCTCACTTTCGAGAACTTGGTCACACCGGTGAAGAAAGCGAGACGGATGTAACTGTCCATCGTTTTAGCCACCCCGTAGAAACCCTTCAGAATCTTGCGGTAATTGTCCTGAAGTTCGTCGTTGCCGATGGTCTGCAGCAGCGGCTTGTCGTATTCATCCACCAAGATCACGACTTGGCGGCCGGTTTGTTCGTATGCGCGTTGAATGACCCCTTTGAACCGTTCGGAAACCGTGTGCTCGTCAGGATCTTTTCCAAATGACCTTTCGAATTGGCGCAGGTGTCCGTCAATGATAGAGATGAGGGCTTCCTCGTTTCTGTAGTCAGCGGCGTTGAGGTCGATGTGCAGCACGGGATACTGTCCCCATTCGGTTTCCAGCTTGCTGATGGCCAGCCCTTCGAAGAGCTCCTTCCGGCCTTGGAAGTATGCTTCCAATGTGGTGACCAGCAGGCTTTTGCCGAACCTGCGGGGACGGCTGAGAAAGTAGTATTTGCTGTCATTGGCCAGCTTGTGTACCAGAGCGGTCTTGTCAAAATAAAGGTATCCTTTATTGATAATTTCCGAGAATGTCTGTATGCCGATAGGGTATTTCATAACGGTAAAGTTTGCGGTGCAAAGATACAATTATTATCGGGTTGGAAAAAACAAAACCATCACTTTATCCCTCCGTAACTCTTCGCCGCCTCTTGCAACGCCTCCTCGGTGGTGTACTGCTCGTAAATCTTGCAACGGGTGACGATGCCCTGCGGTGAGCGACTCTTTCCCTGTACGCGCACCAGGGCCCAGCCCTTCGTCTCGTCGGCAAAGCTGCTATCCACCAAGGCCAGGCGGCCGTCCACCAAGGTGAATTCGTCCTGCTGCACCACGCGCACCCTGAAACTCACTTCAGGACATTCCATGTGGCCGGTGCCCTGCTCGGCTGTGTAGAGCAGGAAAGCACTGCGTGACAGACTGTTACTGGCCTTCTCGTCGGTGATGAGCGCCGGGGTGCCGTCCACCTCGCCCAACGTTTGCTGCATGGGTCGCAAGATGCCGTCGCTCACGGGGATGCCGGGCATCAGCAGCGAACCCTCGACCTCCCACTTGTTCTTAGGCAAGTAAACCACAGGCAGTTTGTTGGCCAACGAGAGAAAACTGTGGTAGGCGTCTTTCCCTTCCGTGAACAGGGGACTGCTGCGCGACAGTCCTTTCCACAAGGCTATGCTGTGGCGCATGCGCTGCTGTTGGATGAACTGTTTGAGACTGCTTTTGCCTCTGCTCTCAGAGGTGGATGTGCGCGTGATGACCATTCCGTTCCGGACATACTTGGTCACTCCAAGCGAAGGAATTCTCCCCATAATCTCAACTCCAATCTTCGGTTGTTTCATCTTCATAATAGCTCCTTTCTTTTTGTTATACTGTTTTTTCGTCTTAGCGTCGCTCTACCCAAGTATATGGCAAAGGGCAGCCAAGGGGCAGAGCCCACATTTGTTCGTCATTTCTTCGTTAGTTGTTCGTCATTTCTTCGATAAAAAAACGAACAACTATCGAACAACTATCGAACAACTGACGAAGAAATGACGACACATCCCCTTGCCAAACCCTTGCCAACTACTTGGTTGTTCGATGTTTACTTTTTTTCAATACGTTCACAGAACCGACCTGCAAATATACAAATAAATTGCTTGTTGTCAAAAAGTGTATCTTTGCCGCCGAATATCCGAAATATCAGATTATGAGAAAGATTTTACTTGTCATTGGAATCATAACCCTTGCTTTTTGGGGTTTCGCGCAAAACGAGCAACTGGTGGGCGCGAATTGCACCTCCATCATGGTGGGCAAGAAGGCTTCCGCCGACGGCTCAGTCATGACCTCGCACACCTGCGACAGCAAGTACCGCACATGGGTGACCATAGAGCCGGCCGCCGACCACAAACCCGGCACCATGCACAAAGTCTATAAGGGCACGATGCATACGGAGACGGCCAAGAGCATGGAAAACCTCGTGCTGGCCGGCGAGATTCCCGAGGCCGAGCATACTTACGCCTACATGAACACCGCCTACCCCTGCATGAACGAACATCAGCTGGCCATGGGCGAGAGCACCTTCTCCGGTCCCGACACCCTGGTGAACGAGAACGCCATGTTCATGATTGAGGAGCTGCAACGGGTTGCTTTACAGCGTTGTACGACAGCCCGCGAAGCTATCCTGCTCATCGGCGACCTGGTGAAGCAGTACGGCTATGCCGACGGCGGCGAGTGCATCACCATCGCCGACAAGAACGAGGTCTGGCAGATGGAGATTCTCGGCGAGGGCCCCGACGTGATCGGCGGTATGTGGGTGGCGCAGCGCGTGCCCGACGATGAGGTGGCTGTGAGCTGCAACGTGCCCCGCATCGGCAAACTCAACCGCAAAGACAAGAACAACTTCCTCTGCTCCGACAATATCGAGAAGGTGGCCAAGAAGTACGGCCTTTGGGACGGCAAGGGCGACTTCCTCTGGTGGAAGGCCTTCAACGCCTCCTACGCCGAAGGCAAAAACCATAAGGAGCGCGAATGGTACATCTTCAACGAGCTCGCCCCGTCATTGAACCTCGACCTCAACGCCGAAGCGCTGCCCTTCTCTGTGAAACCCGAGAAAAAAGTCGATGTTCGCGATGTAATGGCATTGTTCAGAGCTACTTACGAAGGCACAGCGCTTGACCAGATCGGCAACCTCAAGATGGAGGTAAATCGCAAGGACAAGGAGGGCAACCCCTACAAAGACACGATCATCTGCCCGAACGCCAACCCCTGGATGGATGGCAACGAGCGTGCCATGTACAACTTCCTGAGCCCCGGCGCCGTGACCTTCTATCGGGGTGTGGCGATGTCGTGGTGTTCCTATTCGTTCATCATGCAGTGTCGTGACTGGCTCCCCGATGAGGTGGGCGGTTTGTGCTGGTTTTCCGTGGAGAATCCTGGCCAGAGTCCGCGCATCCCGATCTACGCCGGCGCCACCAAGATGCCCGCCGGGTTCGAGGTATGCGGCCACTACCGTTACAACGAGAACGCCGTGCTGTGGCACTATCGCAAGGCCAACAAGCTCGCGCAGGTGCGCTGGGGCCGGAGCAAGGACATGATGATGACCAACATCATGCGGTACGAGAACAAAGCGTTCGAAGAGCTGCCCGCATTAGAACAAAAGGCTGTTAACTTGTTGAATGAAGGCAAGAAAGAGGAAGCCCAGAAGATGCTCAACCAGTATAGTGCCGATTTTGCCGGTGCCACCCGCCAGACCTGGCAGGAGATGGAACACAAGCTGTGGGAGACGTTCTGGACGGGATTCTAATCAATGTACAATGTACAATGTACAATGGGCAATGGATAATTGTAATTGATAATTTTTAGAGATATGGAAAAGAAGACTAAAATGATGATGATTGCCGCGTTGGTGGCATTGGTTGTGTTGGTTGTCGTGTTGTTGGCATGCAACAGCAAATCCGCGAAGATCAAGAAGTTGGAGAAATTCACGGCCACGGTGGAGCAGAAGTATCAGGGCTATTCCGAATCCGATTTGGAGAAGGCGCAGGCCAAGTTCGAGAAGTATGTCGCCAACGTGGAGAAAAAAGAGCTCACGGGCGAGGAGACTTCCCACGTGAACGAGCTGAAAGGCGAATGCAAGGGCTACTTCGCCCAGGCCAAGGCTCGTCTGATTCTGAAGGATTTCAACGACGCCGTCAATGAGGCCGGCGATGAGGTGAAAGGCGTTATCGAGTCGTTGAAGTAAAGTCGAACTTCGACTCGGGAACGCTGTCTATCAGTTCCTTAGTATCTTTGTAGAAGAGGTTCAGCGCCACGGAGTCCGCCCCGTGGACGTTGTATTGTGCGCAGTTCTCCACCGCGAGTTTGGCCGGCAGGATGTGGTATTGGTATTTGCCTTGGCAGACACCTTTATAGACCCAGTAGGGCAGGTATTCGTAGTCGGCGACGCGAATCGTGCCGGTGGTGTCGCGCACAATTGTGCATTTGACGATAATGCCGCCGTCGGTGTAGCGTTTGCGTTGGTTGGAGACGAAATTGCCTAACGAATAGGCCGTAACGCGTTGTGCCACACCCTGTTCGTTCTTGTTTTCCAACGTAATGGGCTGCACCACGTGGGGGTGTCCGCCGATGACCATATTCGCGCCGCACTCATACATATAACGGGCGTAGCCTGCCTGTGCCTTGTTTTGGTGCCGTTCATACTCGATGCCCCAGTGCGGCATCACAATGATATAGTCGGCATCGGTAGCACGGGCCGTGGCGATGTCATTGAAGATGTTGACGGAATCCAACATATTGACAATAAAAGGATTGGGAGCTGGAATGCCGTTCGTGCCGTAGGTGTAGTTCAGCACAGCGATGCGGAAGCCGTTCTTGTCGATAATCAACGGGTTACGCTGGAAATAGTCTGTGCTGTCGAGCCAGGTGCCCGTGTGCGGGATGCCGAGGCTGTCCATGACCTGTATGGTGCGGCGGATGCCCTTGGCCCCCTTGTCGCAGGTGTGGTTGTTGGCGGTGAGGAAGACATCGACACCGGCATCGAAGAGTTGCGACATCATCGCATCGGGGCAGGAGAACTGCGGGTAGCCGGTATAGGGCGCACCTGCCAACGGCACCTCCATGTTGGCGATGCAAATATCCGCCGACGCGATGTACGGCGCAAGAAACCGGTAGCACGGCGCATAGTCGTAGGTGCCGTCCGGCAGTCGCGCGGCTTCCACCTGCGGCATGTGCGACATCACATCCCCGATGAACATGAGCGTGAGGGTGTCGGGGGTGGGTGCGGGCTGTACGTCCGCCTGCGGCTGTCTGTTGAACCAGTGTGACGGACATTGGCCGCCTGTCATTGTCAGTAGGCCATATAATAAACTAAAAATCAGCATTATCATAAAGGTGGAGTATAATTGTCTCATGCAAATTCAAGTTCCATCTGCAACTGTTTCTGAGGAACTGTTGCGAAAGGTTGTAGTTCAAAATTAAACACAAGTGCTTCTATCATAGCATGGCGGTTTTCAATGTGACCACCACCATGATAAAAATGCTCTTGCGTTTCAATATTAAAACAATCCCAAAACTTGTCAATCATGTCATTTGAACGGAATTCGTTATGATGCCATGTTGAAAGTATGAAATGGGCGGGGGTTTGAGACAACGCTTTGAAAAGATTTTCCTCATCTTTTTCAGTCCAGCCATTATAATAGTCAACATATCGGCCGAAATATGGTGGGTCACAATAGATTAAATCGCCCTTTTGTGCTGTCTCTATAGTTTTCAAAAAATCCTGATTGAGAAAAGTCCAATCATAGCGTTTTATGATTCTAGTGGTTTCTCGTATCTGATTGCAAATTTTGGTGATGTATGCGGGAGCAAATCTTTCCGGCTTCTTGCAAAATGGAATATTCCATTCGCCCTTTCGGTTGAAGCGCATCATTCCATTGAATCCTGCCCGAGAGAGAAAGATAAAATCAAATGAGCTGTGTTCTGCGTTAAAACGACTTTTTATTTTCCTAAAATGTGCATAACCTTCCTCGTCTGCTTGAGAGAGTGTTAATCCTTCACGAGTCAAATAATTGCGCATTTTGGCAGGGGTTATTTCTCCTTTTTGCAGACCTTTGTAAAAGTTGATGATATGAGGATTCGTGTCCCCTACAATGCGTCTGCCGCCCACGATGGTGTTCAGACCGACAACACCAGTGCCGAAAAACGGTTCAATCCAATTGGCATTTGGAATGTCAAGACCAGATTGAAGAATAATATCATTTATCCATGGCACAAGTTTGGTCTTTATGCCTTGCGATTTAATTGCTGGAACAATCACTGACATAATAACCTATTTTAACTTGTTCAACTTATCAGACTGAGACTTCAGGTACTCTTTATAGGTGGCGAGATTGTGATAATTCGGTTCTCCGATACCGGCTGTGCGGGCATCAACTTTGTTGAAATAACCTTTCCAGTAATCATCAAACACATCCTCGCCCAAAGAAGCAAAAGGACCTTCTCCTTTTATCAGTTTCTGAATATTTGTAATGCCACCAATATTGCGAGTGTTCCCACTGCCGGGAATATCATTGGCAATCTTCCACTTTGGTTGGACAAAAAAGATAAATTGCTCTATGACAGAGTGTATAGCGGACAATTCATCAACAGAATAAACCTCTTTTTCGTTTGTGTCAATGACACTTTGCTTATAAAGCATCCCCAGAACAGTGTGCGAGCTATACGAATTATAGGTGTGGTCCATATTTTTCACAGAGTCTCTTTCTCGGAAATATCCCCAATAGGAACCAAGGGTTAGTCCGTTCACAGAATCACCTTCGTAGTAGCTTGATTTGAAGTCAACCGCAAATAAATGGTCTCGTTTGTCTTTGAATGTCAGATCGGGATAAAAGTTTTGTTTGGAAGGTAATTCGAGTTCCAATTCATTTTTTCGGGCAAAAGCTTCTAACTTTGGAATGAGCAGTATTTCTATAATTTTGGAAACAACTTTTGTGTCGTTTGTTATGGTATATACATTTTTATCTATGTCAATAAAGCCCTTGACTATCCAATCTTGGCTGTCGGTTTCTAGGAAATTTTTACAAGTGTTGACTTCTTTTCGAAGTAGTGAGATGAATTTATCAGGAGTCATAATGTACTGAATATTAACTACATTAAAAAATAATTATAACGACGTATTCTCACGGCAAATATACGTTTTTTTATGGATGTAACTTTTTAAAACACAAATCGTAAAACATGGAGAATTTTTATATTTTTGCAAGTTTGTAAAAAGAAGACATATAATGGGTATATTTTCACTGTTTACCAAAGAGATAGCTATAGATTTGGGCACCGCCAACACCGTCATTCTGCACGACAACAAGGTTGTGGTTGACGAACCGTCCATCATTGCCATCGACTCGCGCACCAAGTCGGTGGTGGCCGTGGGTAAGAAGGCGTTGATGATGGAGGGCAAGACCTCTGGCGAGATATACACGGTACGTCCCTTGCGCAACGGTGTCATTGCCGACTTCCAGCCTACGGAGCTGATGTTGCGCGAGTTCATCAAGATGACCAATACGAAACACACGTTTGTCACCCCGGCCATGAAGATGGTGATTTGCATCCCATCGGGCATTACGGAGGTGGAGGAGCGTGCTGTGCGTGAGTCGGCGGAGCAGGCCGGGGCCAAGGAAGTGCGTCTGATTTACGAGCCCATGGCGGCGGCCATCGGTAGCGGTATTGATGTGCTTGGCTCCAACGGCAACATGATTATCGACATCGGCGGCGGTACCAGCGAGGTGGCTGTCATTGCCCTCGGCTGTATTGCCTCCAAGAAGTCCGTGCAGGTTGCCGGCGACCGGCTCAACACCGACATCAAGGAGTTCATGCGCCGCGAGCATAACCTCGACATCGGTATCCCGACGGCCGAGCAGATCAAAATCAACGTCGGCGCGGCCATCACCCAGCTCGACAACCCGCCTGCCGATTACGAAGTCTATGGTCGCGACCTGGTGCATGGCATTCCGCGCAGCATCATGATCAACTATCAGGAGGTGGCCACTGCGCTCAACAACTCCATCAACGCCATCGAGGATGCGGTGATGCAGGCGCTGAATGTGACCCCGCCCGAGCTTTCGGCCGATATTTTCAAGACGGGCATCTACCTCGCCGGCGGCGGTTCGCTGTTGCGCGGCCTTGACAAGCGTATCAACAAGATCACGCAGCTGCCCGTGCACGTGGTGGAAGACCCGCTTCGCGCTGTCGCTCGCGGTACCGCCATCGCGCTCAAAAACCTCGACAAGTTCGAATCACTGACTAAGTACTAACATTGGCTATTGGTCATTGGCCATTGGCAAAACCATAAGGAATATTTCAAACATATTCCTTTTTTTATTGTTATGAGAATCTTACATTTTGTAAATACGGTCTTGTGGTTGGTTCTGCTGTTGCCGGCAAATCTTTTGGCGCAGCAGGGGACCGGTACGTACTCTTTTTGTCCGTCGGCGCCTATCGCGAAGGACCACGAGGGCAATGTCTATCGCACGGTGCAGATCGGGTCGCAATGTTGGATGGCCGAGAACATGCGTTGCACGACCTCCCCGACGGGTCACAGATGGTACAGCAATCCTTATTTTTCCGCCTCGCAGCCCGAATTTGCCGCCTATTTCGCCACGCCGTTGGATCCTCGGCACGGCATCCTCTACAACTGGACAGCGGCCATGGATCTTCCCGCCCATCAGAACAATGGCAAGCCGTTGGCGGCTTCGGTGCGCGGCATCTGTCCCGAGGGATGGCGGATTCCCAACAACGGGGACTGGGACCAGCTTTTCAGCACGTTGGGTGGGCATAAGATTGCCGGCGAGATGATGAAGTCGCCCTCGAAGATGTGGGATCCCTACTATTCCATCTTGCGTGAGAATTCCGGCTTCGATGCGGTGCCTGCTGGTGCCTACACCGAGAAACAACACCAATACTATGGTCAGCAGAGCTTTTTCTGGTGTGCCGACAACTTCAGCCGCAATGAGGCATGGTGCTGTATCCTCTATGATTTCAAGAACGACGGATACAGCTACTTGGAATACAAGTGCTACGGTCACTCGGTGCGGTGTGTGAAGGAGTGATTGCGGAGGAGTGCGGAAAGGCGGAAAACTGCGGAAATAGTGTTGAATGTCTTGCATGTTTCGGCAATGAAAAAAAGGAGGAAACATTAAACGAGGAATCACTCGAAATGGTACTTGGTTATGGGAATGTTGGGAAGTCGCTCCTGGTGACTCTGTCACAGCTATCATAGGTCCGATACCCCAACATAATGAGCAACGTCAAATTCCTAAGCTCTATTTCAGGAAGGTGGGTCACTTTTAACTATGCATGCCGAATACCGAAGAATCATTCGAGCAACTTCCGTCCCTCCTCCGTGAGCACATATCGCTGCGTAGGACTGTTGGGAGAATCGGGTTGCGTCATTTTAACAAGACCCGCCTTTATAGCCGGTGTCAGATAATTGTTCAAGAACATAGGGCGACTCTTCATTTCAAGTTCCGCCATTATCTCCTTAATGCTCATTTCTTCCTTTATAACGCGAACCAGTCGAAGTGTTTTCTCACTTGTACTATTACTTGTACTATTACTTGTACTGTTACTTGTACTTACTTGTCTCCTACTTGTCCCCTCTACTTGGTTACTACTTGATGACTGCTTGGTTACTTCCGGGTCATACTCCATTGAATAAATGATAGTTATGAAGTGACTGGAAGAGGACTTGAATTTCGGTTTCCTATCTTCCTTATAGGACTCTAAACTCCGAGTCTCATTGCAAATACGCTTCAATCCGCTGCCTCGCTTCTCCATATAGTCCAGCTGCGCCATTACATCAGCCAATATCGGATTCCGCCTGTCAGAGGATACCTCTTCAATGTCAAGGTCTTGCACCTTTTGTCCGTTGTACATTCCGCCGGGGGACGTTATCACCAACCTGTCATCGTAGATGTCCAAATGCACCTCACCGCCCATCACCGTATAATCTCGGTGGATGAAATGATTCACCAACGCTTCCAGTACGGCTCGCTCCGCATACTCCGGCTTGTTCTTTCTGCCGTCAGGTAACTTTTCCCATCCTTTCCGCGTGCTCGACTTCGCGAAGTTCATCGCTTCAAGCAGCAACAGCAAAATGTTCCCCTTATACTCGGCATCATTCAGTGCGTCGTCCTTCTCAAGCCCGGCCCATCGGGTGCAATACAGTCTCGATTGGCTGAACTCACAATAGTCCGTAAATAACATTCCTGCATTCGTGAGATAACCATCTTTGGTCACAAGCCCGAACGATTGCAGGTACTTTTTATCCCATTCCTGTTGCGTGCGTTCCCTGAAAGTACTTGCCAGCAACGCAAACGAATAGTCATCCGTCTTACAATCTGTGCGTAAAGAGTCAAACGTCCTGTTCGTGCCTTTCAGCACCAACCGAACCATCTCCTCGGCTGTGGCGGGCAAACTCTCATCCCCGTTACGCACAAAGGCGACACGCTGACCGTCACCGACATAATAGTATGGCGTATAGTTGCCTTCGTGAATCTTCACTTGCAGAATCTTTCTGTCCTCCACCTCTAACGGAATCATCTCCACGTCGGGCAGCGGGTCCATACGGTCACGGATGTGTATGCTGATAGTTTCACACACGTGCTGTACATCATCCAAGCCTCTGACAATGCCATTGTTATCAACGCCGAAGAAAAGCGAACCGCCACGAGTATTGGCAAAAGCACTTACGCTCTTCAACCAACTTTTGGGTTTCCGCTCCTCCAGCTCAACCTTATAGTCATACGCCGTACATTCTGCTACCAGAATCTTCAAATCAGCTGTAGTCTTTGTCTCTTCCATTTTTCAATTACTACTGATGCGATATTTCACAGTGTTTAGCTGAGCAGGAGTAAAGACCTCATACGATATATTTTTCCAGCCCGCACACATTGACGACACGAGCCGGAGATGGAAAGGGTGACGTACGCAGGATCCGCTAACGATTGTTTTCCCCGCTCGGTCTATAAGTAAGTCAAAACGAAAAATGTTACATCTGATTTGAAAAATATTTTACTGCGAAATTTCCGGTAATGTTTTTCCGCATATTTCTGCCCTTCCGCATCCATTTTCGCAATAAAAAAAGAGGAACCAATGTTCCTCCTTTTTTTGCGGACCGGACGAGACTTAATTCTCCATATCGGTCCTATTGTGTATTTGTACGCACCCATTGTATTTCATTGCAAATAATTGAAAACTTGCAATTTATATCATTTCGTTGTGCAGATGAGGTTGTGCGCAGTTGAGCATAAAATGGTCTTTTTATCGTTCTGGTGTATTTTTTTCGGGTGAAAAATGCACCAGCAAAAAACACTCAATATGTTCCTCTTCAGACATAATCAGACAAGCCATCGTAAGACTTTCTTTGCCCATTGCCCTGTCAACGATATAGTCGCCAATATCGGAAATGTGCTAACTTAATTCTTGAGCCACCCACTTCTTTTCTTCTTCTTCAAAGATTTCAAATGGAACTTTCCCATAACCATAATGTTCTATAAATCGTTTTGAAATTTGATTTGGCAGATATATTCTATTCTGGGTCGAAAGATTAACCTCGGTGTCGAACAATTTCTTCCCATACTGGTCATAAAAGGTTATTGTGATGTGACTTCCTTTTTCCAAAGACGTACTAATCACAATTTCTTTTGGCATTTGGGTGAAGATTCTTGGGTCATGTTTGCCGACAGCCCCGATTTTTCTTTCAAAAGCAAATTTTTTCATACTCTTATTACGATTACCTATACATCGTGAGGTTTTAATGATTTTTTCTGACCTGTCTGTTCTAATCACGAACACAGCGGACAGAAAAGCCGGCATCTTTAGTCCGTCCGCCGTCGCCACTATACATAAAATCATAATCGTAGTCGAGTCGATACATCATCGCTTTATTATTGTCTTTTTCCGTAGCAGTCCAAAAACAGGCATTCTCAGTGAATAATAAAGAGCCATAAGGATATGAACCAGCGGGAAGAGCCGAAAATCCTGTGGCATTATTGTCATATAGACCATTACCTACATAACAGGGTTCGTAGTAAGAGCCAGAGTAATTCTTCCATCCCCAAGAGGAGGCCAAGGCTTTGGCATTGGCTCCATTATTGCCACACACATATTGGCTTTGGCTGCTAACGTAGCTCGTAAGTTGTTCCCATTCGGCCTTGCTCGGGACGTGCCACCCATTTGGACAGATGCCTTGTACCCCACTGGGATTTGAATTGTTGGAACTGGCGCCGTGCATCACAGCAGGCCAGTTGTAGAGATAGCCGTAAACAGGTGCGTAACCCTCATTAGCATCAGGAGAATAACGGTAGATTGTTGATGGGCTGGAGGAATTACCTTTAGGTATAGCTGTGCCGTCAGCATATCTTGTGGTGCGAAGGTTCTCGGCCATCCATACCTTGCTCCCAATCTGAACAGCATCATAGATATTGCCGTCGATGTCGGCCACCGCTCTACGAATCACGTGAGCGGTAGGCGGGTACTCTTGATTGTTGTAAGTACTATCTATAGGATTGCCGTTGTTGTTTCCGTTGTTTTGTGGCTCGTCCCTATTGCAGGAAGTCAGCAGCAGCGCTGAAAAAAATACCATTAACGATGTTGATATTAAGATTCTTCTCATAAGTTGACTTTTTTTGATTAAAGAGACTTTTATTATTCTTGGAGTATCGTATTTTGTCAATTCTTCACGAACCGTTTCGTAACAATACCCTTGTCGGTGGTCACTCTCACGAGATAGATGCCGTCAGCAAAATCAGCAACGTTGATATGGGTTGTTTTTGAAACACGTACTAATTTTCCGTCCATATCGTACACTTCGATTCCCTTTACGACCATATCACCATCTGTACGCACATCAACATATTGACTGGCCGGGTTCGGATACAGCACTATATCACTAATGAAATCGTAATCGTCTATTCCGACTGTGATGGTGAGGTGGAGGGTCACAATGCTATCACATCCGTGGACGGTTTGAAGAGTTTGGGTATAGTCACCGGAGGTGCAGTAGTCTTGGTCGTTCCAAGTATAACAGGAGTCGGGACATTCGACTGAAAACTCGGAAGTGGCAGGCTGCCAGACATTGACAGAGACTGTAACGGTGGTGTTACAACCTGCTTCGTTGTATCCGATGACTTGGTAAGTGCCCGCTGTGGAAGTTGTGATGGTTGATTCTGTGGTGCCGTTGCTCCAAAGATAAGTGGCGCCACCGTTGGCCGTGAGAGTTGTGCTTTCACCTGCACAGATGTCTGTTTCACCTGTGATGGTGATAACGGGCAGTTGTGACACCAACACAGTGACATTTGCAGTATTAGAACAACCCGCTATAGAAGTACCCGTAACTGTGTAAATCCCAAATGCACTAATGTTTGCCGATGCGGTATTATCGCCTGTGCTCCAAATGTAGGAATCCGCGCCTGATGCGGTGAGAGTGGTACTACTACCTTCACATATCGTGGTATTGCCGTTAATGGTTATATTAGGTAGCGGATTCACCGTCACCGTGATGTTAGCTGAAGCTGAACAACCTTCCACGTTGGTCGCTGTCACCGTGTAAACGCCACTTTGGGAGACACTGATGCTGTTACTCGTGCTTCCATTGCTCCAAAGGTAGGTAGCGCCACCGTTGGCCGTGAGTGTAGTGCTCTCTCCTTCACAAATGGTAGAATTTCCTGAAATGGAGGGCGTAGGCAAGGACTTGACCGTGAGGGTGAGGGTCAGCACACTGTCACACCCGTTCACCGTTTGCAGCGTATGTGTGTAAGTACCCGCCGTGGTGAGGTTCTGCCCGTAGAAGTTGTAGCTCTCGCCCTGGCAGATGCTGTGCGTGAGCGGGATGTTGTAGGTTGGGTTCACGGCGATAGTCTTTGTTGCCGTACTGCTGCAACCGTTAGCGTCCGTTCCGGTGACGGTGTAGGTGCCAGCATTGTTCACTGTAATAGCGGTATTGGTACTGCCATTGTTCCACTCATAGGTGCTTGCACCCGTGGCCGTCAGCTGAACATCGCCGCCCTGACAGAAACTGTTATTGCCGCTAATCGTAACATTCGGCAACGGATTCACCGTCACCGTGATGTTCGCCGTGGTGGAGCAACCCTCTGCGTTAGTCGCTGTCACCGTGTAAACACCGCTTTGGGAGACATTGATGCTGTTGCTCGTGCTTCCATTGCTCCAAAGATAGGTAGCGCCACCGTTGGCCGTGAGCGAGGTGTTCTCTCCATCACAGAGGGTGGTGTTGCCCGAAATGGAAGGTGTGGGCAATGACTTAACCGTGAGGGTGAGAGTCAACACGCTATCACAACCATTCACTGTCTGCAATGTATGCGTGTAAGTACCCGCCGTGGTAAGATTTTGTCCGTAGAAGTTATAGCTTTCACCTTGGCATATGCTTTGCGTGAGCGGGATGTTGTAGGTCGGATTGACGGAAACCGTCTTCGTGGCGATGTTGCTGCATCCGTTTGCATCCGTTCCAGTGACGGTGTAGGTACCAGCATTGTTCACTGTAATAGATGCATCGGTACTACCGTTGTTCCATACATAGCTATTTGCACCCGTGACTGTCAGCGTAGTGTTGTCTCCTTGACAGAAACTGCTGTTGCCGGAGATGCTCACATTTGGTAGCGGGTTGACAGTCACCGTGGCACTTGTGATGGCTGAACAACCTTCCACATTAGTTGCCGTCACTGTATAAACACCATTTTGTGAAACACTGATGCTATTGTTTGTGCTTCCATTGTTCCAAAGGTAGGAGTTGCCGCCGGTGGCCGTTAGCGTGGAGTTTTGGCCTTGGCAGAAAGTGATGTTACCCGTGATGGATGGAGTGGGCAATGACTTAACCGTGAGGGTGAGAGTCAACACGCTATCACAACCATTCACTGTCTGCAATGTATGTGTGTAAGTACCTGCCGTGGTGAGGTTCTGTCCGTAGAAATTGTAACTCTCTCCCTGACAGATGCTGTGTGTGAGCGGGATGCTGTAGGTGGGGTTGACGGTAACAGTCTTTGTTGCCGTACTACTACAACCGTTAGCATCCGTGCCCGTGACAGTGTAGGTACCTGCACTGACGACGGTTATCGTTGCATTGTTCGATGTGTTGCTCCATACATAGCTGTTTGCTCCTGTGGCCGTAAGCGTGGTGTTGTCTCCCTGACAGAAACTGCTGTTGCCGCTGACATTGACGTTAGGTAAAGAGTTCACCGTAACCGTGGTATTTGCCGTGGCGGAACAACCCTCTGCGTTGGTTGCAGTTACAGCATATACACCATTTTGACTTACGTTGATACTATTGTTCGTGTTGCCGTTGTTCCAGACATAAGAGATACCGCCAATAGCTGTCAGAGTAGTACTTTCACCTTCGCACAGTGTAGTGTTACCCATGATGGATGGGGTGGGGAGCGGTTTCACTGTAATGGTAAGTGTTAATACACTATCGCAACCATTCACCGTTTGCAGCGTATGTGTGTAAGTACCCGCCGTGGTGAGGTTCTGTCCGTAGAAATTGTAGCTCTCGCCTTGACAGATGCTATGCGTGAGCGGGATGTTGTAGGTTGGATTCACGGTGATAGTCTTTGTTGCCGTACTGCTGCAACCGTTAGTGTCCGTTCCAGTGACCGTGTAGGTTCCCACATTGCCGACGGTTATCGTTGCATTGGTCGATGTGTTGCTCCATACATAGCTGTTTGCACCCGTGGCCGTAAGCGTGGCGTTGTCACCTTGACAGAAACTGTTGTTACCGCTGACGCTCACATTAGGGAGCGGATTCACCGTCACTGTGACATTGGTGGTGGCTGAACAACCATCAGTATTAGTTACCGTCACTGTATAAACGCCGCTTTGGGAGACGCTGATGCTGTTGCTCGTACTGCTGTTGTTCCAAAGGTAACTGTTACCACCGTTGGCCGTGAGCGTGGTGCTCTCTCCATCACAGAGGGTGGTGTTGCCCATTATTGTTGGAACTGGAATATCGGCAACCGTAACATTCGTCGAAGCAGTGGAAGAACAACCGTTAAGCAGCGAAACCGTAACGCTGTAATTGCCGGCAGTGCTCACAACGACAGAAGATGTGTTAGCACCGTTACTCCAACTATAATCACCTGTTCCGCTAACGGAAAGGGTTGTGCTCTCTCCCTCGCAGATGTGTGTATTGCCGGAGATGACAGCTTGTTCCATCATACTGACAGTCTGTGAGGCTGAACCGCTACATCCGTTTGCATCGGTGACGGTGACTGAATAAGTCGCGGGATTACTGACCGTAATGCTTTGCGTGGTTTCCCCTGAAGACCAGAGATAACTACTGCCTGAAGTGGCCGTAAGAGTTGCACCTGTACCGCTACAAATCACTGTATTGCCTGTGATTGTGGCATTTACAGACGGATTCCGCACAACGTTGACCGAGGTGGTTCCTGAACATCCGTTGTTGGAAGATACCGTGACGGAATAGTTGCCGGGAGTGTTGACAACGATGGAGGCGGATGTTGCCCCTGTTGACCAAGAATAACTGTCGCCGCCAGCGGCCGTGAGTGTGGTACTGCTGCCTTCACAAAAAGAGGTGCTGCCAGTGATGATTGGTGCATCAAGCACGCTCACCGTGATACTCTGCGTGGCGGTACATCCATAGCTGTTAGTGAATGTGCAGCTATAGGTGCCGCTGCTATTCACCGTGATAACCGGCGCGGTGGCACCAGTGCTCCAATGGTAGCTGTTGGCTCCTGAAGCACTGAGAGTGGAGCTCTCGCCCGGACAGAGTGAGGTGTTGCCACTGATAACACCCTGTGGCAACGGATTCACCGAGACCGATGCGTTTGCCGTGGTGGTGCAGCCGTTAGTATCGTGTACCGTGACCGTATAGGTAGAGGCATCACTTACAAAGATGGACGAGTCTGTACTACCATTGTTCCACTCAAAGGTGAACAGATTGGAATAGTTGGAATTGGCGGCCACCGTAAAAGTGGCGTTTTCACCATTACAAATCGCTGTTGCTGACTTTGTGATGGTGGCTTGTATATCACACGCCAGCGTGGTGAAGGTTTTGTGATTCCCATAATAGGTGACACCATTTTTCTGTATAAAGAAACGGTAATTGTATGATGTTCCGCTTTGTAAACCTGAAAGCAGGTAGGAAGCCAAACTGTCTACGTTGGCATATACGGTTGTATATGAGGTGTTGGATGATTGCTTGTATTCAAATCCTACAACATCTGCCATTCCTCCTTGCCAATAAAGTTGTTTCGTGTATGCTCCATTGAGCGTTGCTGAAGTAAATCTCACATTGGTTGCATTTTGGGTGATGACCTCACAAACTGATTTCCCGAAAATTGGATAACCGCCATTCACATTAGGAGAAAGGTCCGATACAAACACTGTGCTGTCGGCGTTAAGAATAATGGGAAATGAGGGCGATTTCATCGCCACCGCGGTTTTGGAAGTTCCGCCTGCTACGGTTCCCCCACAAGTTTCCAAATAGTAACAGTTGGTTACTGTTCCCTTATAGGAGGAACTAGCATAACAACGAATACCACCTTTTGTTCCGGCAGTAAGTGTCCCCGTGTTATAACAATTAGTAATTGAAGATGACGGATTATTTGAATAATCGTCTATTTCACCGACAATTCCTCCTGCTTTGCGTGTGCCTGACACTGTATTGCTAGTGCCATAATGGGCGTATGCATGCACATTACCACGGTTGTAACTGTTAAGGATATTAACAAATCGATATCGATTACTCTTACCACACAATCCTCCAGAATAGGCAAACATCTGTGTTGAATAATAGCTATGTGATGTGGCTGTGATTGTTCCTGTATTGAAACAATGTGAAATAGTGGCGGTATATTTGTTCGCGCTGTTTCCTGGTACTCCATAATATCCCAATATGCCACCAGAATAGGAGTAGGGTTTTATATCAGTTGTACAAGAAGAACAAACAGAAACGTTTACTATTAAAGAAGTACAAGAAGAAGAAACGTTGCCTGTGTTGTAACAGTCCTCTATTGTTATGGTTCCGTTGGAAATAGCCCCTCCTATTATGCCACCTGTAACAGAATACATTTCATCAGCAAAACCCGTAGTAGAATAGGAACAAGAAACGATGCCCATATTGTGGCATCCCTTTATAATGTTGTTTGCACCACATCTACCCACAATGCCTCCAGAAAATGTTGCATCATCCAGTTCATCAGATACGCCCGAAGTATATGTAATGGATACATTGCCCGCGTTGTAGCAGTTCTTTATCATAGTATTTGTTCCAATAGCACCTATTATTCCAGCAGAACAAAGTTCATAAGAATAGGAAGAACCAGAATATGTAGCAGATACGTTGCCCGTGTTGTAACAGTTCTCCACCACAGAATTTGCTCCAGTAAGTTTCCCTATTATGCCTCCGATAATTCCTTCACGTTGAGAATGAGAAATGTCTCCTGTATTGTGGCAGTGCGATATTATTGTTTGTCCACCATTCACATATCCTACTATTCCACCAACATAGTGTTCGTCAGAACCGCTGTTAATGTTAATTTTGCAACGCACGCCCACATTTGAGATGTCGGCACCGTTACCTGTAATACCAAACAATCCTGCATAAATATAATTTCCTGTAACGGAAACACTGTCAATAAAGTGGTTGTCTCCGTCAAACTTGCCACAGAAACAGTTGGTGGTGCTGTTGCCAATGGGCACCCAGGCGATGTTGCGCATATTGAGGTCGGAGGTGAGTTTGAACCACACGCCGCTGTAAGTGGTCACGCCATTGTTCACCATTTCCGAAATCCACGCCAAGTTCTGCGCCGTCTCAATAAGGTAAGGGTCGGCTTGGGTGCCGCTGCCATGTGTCCAAATTGCCGCAGTGCCGTCCCATACGGAAACGTTCTGAGCCACCATTTTCTGTGGCAGCATCACCGCCATCATTGTGAGCATCACTATGCTCAAGAAATAAAACTTTTTCATAATCGTCTTTTTATGTTTGTACTAATTGAATTATCGGTCGGTTATAAGCCGTTTCCGCTCTTCAATTCCAAACATAAAAAACCGTGGAACTTTTTGTTCGGACGGAGGTTCTGGACTACCTATACCCCAAAACAAGAAAGCCCACGGAGTTCACCGTGAGCGTTCTTCGCCTCTTGTCGGGGTAACAGAAATTGTCCAGATTTCCGTCCACAAGGAAAAGCGAAAACGCTTTATGTCAATATATTATACTATCAGTTTATCTTTCCTATATTCTTTAGATTTTGGTAAAAATCGGGTTAATTATTTGGGTGCAAACTATAAATTTACCGCCTGCAAAAGTAATAAAAAAAACGAAATGAAAAATCATTTTATTTCTTCGCCAAGTGCTGCATCTTCCACAAGGTCATCGGATGGTTTTCCACCCGCTGGGACTGTCGGTTATATATTATGGTCACGCCATATCACACATTCCACTTCCTCCTGAACTCATCAGTGCTGTGTATCCCGACAATAATTTCCCTAAACATACTATCGCACGACACATAGGACTCGTTATCCCCATCCTTCTCATCAAAAGTATCATCACTAAACCTAATTGTATTGGATATTCTTGTATTAGTGTTGGTAATGATACTTTCCTTCTTTCTTTTTTTAGAATACCCTCTATCATCCAAGTATCTTTTAAAGGTCGCTATGCTCACTCCCTCCACTCCATTCTCTTGCAAAATTAAAACCCACTGTTGCTGCGTTATCTTGCCTCCATCATTCCAAGTAAGATTATGGTCAAAGAAGAAGTCTATCTCTTTATACTTCTCTTCTTTCTTCTCCATCCTTTTCTCTGAAAGTATTTCATTGACCACAGCCCTCTTGCTCACCCTGTTCCTATCACAGTAGGAGCTGCTCACCTTGAACGAAGGATGCTTAATCTCTTTGAGCTCCTTCGTCAAGTCCGCCTTCATAACGGAGTCCAGGAGTTGGAGGATGTTCCTTTTGCTGAACTTCAACTTCCCGTCGGGGTTGCAGATGTCGTAGTGGGTCATCAGGATTGCCACAATCTCCCGAAGGAGGTCGTTGGCTGACGCCGTGGGGTTCAGTTTCCGAAGGATGATGCCGGTGATGTATATCTTGGTGTGCCGGTCCTCGCCGTCAAGCCATTTGCCGTAAATCTTGGTTTTGTTCGCCTGGTCCCAGCCGATATACTTCTTGGAGATGACGTAGTAGTCGCCACAGACCAGTTTCCGCTCATCCTCCTCGTCGGGGAGGTACGGGGTTTCCCTCAAAAGGGTCGAGGCCCCGAACATACCGCTGTACCACGAAAGGAAGTCCTCGTATTTGCCACAGTCGAGGAACGCCGAAAGGACATCCTCATCCAAGGTTGTCTCGTTGTGGCTATTGCCCGAACTGACACCGCCTGCCGGTTGCTTGGGTTTGGGGTTGCCGCCCTTTCCCTTCCCGTTGTCCAGAACGACATCCTTGTACTCGTCGGGGAGGGAATAGACCCTGTGGGTATTGTGCAGCTCACACCCCTTGCTGCCGTTGTAGTATTGGTTGGCCCGACGGTAATCCACGGAGGTCATATTGTTTGTTGTGGTGATGTACCTGAACGCCTGCTCGTATTCCGTTGCATTGGAGGTGGGGGTGTCCAGCGCGTACAGTAATCTGAACCGGTAGATGTGCCTGTCGTCGCCGAACTTCTGTTGGGACTTCTCGACGTTGCCGTTCGAGGGCGTGGTGTAGTAGATAGTCGGTTTGTCCGTGAGGGTGCTCACATACTCGTTCATCTCGACCGTGCTGTCATCCACGTCTATGCAGATGTAATCGGACTCCTTGACCCTTTCCAGTTTCCTGTCCGTGGGACAATAACAGTATCCGCCGCTGATGAATGATGAAAGCAAATCGTTGGAGACCGTCATCTGGTTGAACTGGATTTTTGCAATCTCGCTCCCCGTGGGCTTTTCGTTGTAGTGCGTGGATGAGATGCTCATCCTGCCGCTGTAATCGTTGTTGATTGTATAAACCATAACTTTAAAAAGGAAACCCCCACGTGAGGGGAGACCCATTCCCGCCCACGCAAGGGTTATAGCAGTATTGTTTTATGACAGATGGGTCCTGCCGTTGTAAAATCCTAATCACGATTGTCGGGAGTCGCCCTCCCACTTATAAAAATAACAAAACCGAGTCCTTTTGATAAGTGCCCCGAGAAAAGTATCCCCCGAAATCAAGGATGGCATTGCTGGAATCACGGGGCGCAGGGTGTTTATCTTGTGTTAAACCACCTAAAAACCAACAGATTACACCTTATCTTTCTCGTTACCCTCATTCTGGAAGTTTATTTTCACCACGGGTATTTTCTTGATTTGGACATCCACTTTGCCCGACACAAAATATTCTATCCGGTACCACACCCCGTTCAAAGAAACCCAGTCCCTTATCTCCTTCCCGATGGCCGGAGCCCCGAGGACGTCACAGAACAGCCCACAGCAGCCCCAAGCCTCCCTGTCGTACTCCACTGGGACCAGGGACACCTGATGACCCTTGTAATGCTCCCTGATGAACGACAGGGAGTCCGTCTGGTCATAGCTGCGCACCTCTCCGTCCTTCATCCACACGCCGTCCTCCATCGTCCCACCTTCGGCCAGCCACTCCCCCGTGGCCGCCAGCTGCATCAGTCGGGTCTTCTCGGGCCCCGTGAGGCCGGGGGCCTCCCTGTACTTGCCGAAGGCCAGCAGGAGCCCCTGTATGTCGTAACCGTCGTTGGTGGGGATGGGATTCCTGAATATCACAGTGGGGATGGTGATTAAAGCCATACCAGCCCTCCTTTCCCGATGAGTCCTGCCCACTTCCCTTTGTTGTCATTATGGACGAGAACAGGAATATTAAACAAAATTAAAGTTCTCATTTTCAATGTTTTATCATACTATATTTATGGTCTATTTGTGTTTTTACCCTCTCTCCCCTTTCTTTCTTTTATTTTATATTATTACAAATGAGCCACTTTTTCGGATTCGTTTCGGGTTCTCTTGACGGGTCGGTTCCCATAAATAATATGTGATACAAAAACAAATAATAAGTATGGAGAAACTCAACAATTTCGAGACTTTCATAAGGCTGAACGAGAGCAGCACTCAAAGAGAATCGGCAATTTCCACGGCTGTTTCAAAGCTGAAAGCACGCTACGGGGACACCCTGGAAAAATTCTTAAAGAACGTCAAGGAAAAAGAGAATGGTGTGGATGATGTCAAGGACTATCTCGTAAAGGTTCTGACGCCGTATTTGGAGAGAATTGAAGGACAGGAGAAATTGCAGAGCAGCCAGTTCGGACTTGACTTCGACGGCCTGCTTTCGGGTCTGGCTTCTTGGAGTCTCGTGGAAATGAGACTTGCCAGAATGAAAACAAAAATAGAAAACAAGTAGAGTATGCACCGAGTAGTAATTTTTTTTTCCTGTTTCCTCAAATGGACAGACACTCTACGGGCGATTGTACGGTGGTGAAAACGAGGACCAAATTCTAATCACCGCCCGAATAGATTACAAGACACTGCTGATTCGTGAGGAGTGGGAAGGTGAGCAGGGTGAGGAGTTCAGGAAGAGAGAAGGATGGACTCTCAATTACAACGAAGACGGTACGGTGTCGTGGTGGTCCTTCGATGAGACTAAATACACTTACCAAAGAGGGTACAACCCGATACCCGACCAGTTTGTGCAGTCGTTGAGCTATCCGTTTGCACAGCACATCGCCCTCATAAGCAGGTGGGTGCCTCTGAAAATGGCTGACTGCAATGATGAGGACTACATAACAAACGGTGCATTCTACGATATGATTGCCAACTCCAACGATATTCAATGGACCCGTGTCGATGAGCCGGAGGGCGACGACCTTCCGTTTTGACATAAAGGGGGAATCCCCCTCTTCAAATTTTTTTATGTTTTTCAAAACGCTCGCCTCACGGCGGACGTTTCTTTTTGATGCAGAGTTTCGAAAGGGCTAAAAATCTTAGCTACAGACAGTTAGCGTTGTTTTGTATTGGATTTTTTTGTATCTTTGCGCTATCGAATAAAAAAGAGAACGGTATGAAAAAGAGAACCGAACAAGAATGGAGACAACTTCACGAGGCCGCCGTCTGTGCATTCATCGCCGGCAGGGCTGCACAACCCACCTTTATGACTTATACGCAATGTGTTGATGAGGCAATCTATGGGGCTGATTATATGGTCGAGGAGTTGAAGAAACTGGAAGAGATAGGAGAAAAAGAGACATCATCAGAGAAATGAAGGCGTCAGAGATGATATTGGGCATATTTGGCGAACACCCCGACACCGTATCGGAATGGGGTTTCGAGGACCCGACGGAACTACTTGACGGGTTGGCTTTCGGAGTCACCACCAAAGGATACGACCCGGGGTGGGTTGCAGTGCATTATGACCAAGGTGACGACTCGTTCCTCGTCAAAGTGACAGAACAGGAATACGGATTCTCCCAAGAGGTCGGTGTGATTCCGAAGGACGAACTCTTTGACGTACTCAACAAGTTGGTCTTGGGAGACCTTGGGGAAGATGAGATAATAGAATTGGAGAAAAGATGGCGTGAAGAGCAACTAAAAGAGTATCTGAAACAGCAGCAACGCTGCTAAAAGGAACGATTTAGTGACGTAACAAAGGAGAAAAACATATCGAAAATGACAGAGTTTATTGCATATTACAGAGTTTCTACCAAGAAACAGAGTCTCGGTCTGGAAGCCCAGCAGGACATCATCAGCACCTTCGTCTCCAACGCCGGTGGAACCATCATCTCCGAATACCAAGAGAAGGAGTCAGGCAAGGACGTAAAGGGAGAGGCAAGGTTGTCCAACCGTCCAATCCTCATTGCAGCCCTGAACGAGTGCAAGAGAATAGGGGCGACACTGATTGTGGCCAAGGTGGACAGACTTACCCGTGACATCGAGGACGGGGCGCACATCTACAAGAACTATTCGGTCCAATTCTGTGACCACCCCGACATTTCTCCCCTTGAACTCGGCATCTTTCTCGGAATGGCCCAGCAGGAACGGGAGTTCATATCCCAGAGAACAAAGCAGGGGATGGCGAAATCTACGAAGCAGGCCGGGAACCCGAATCTTACCGTCAAGACAGAGGAGGGATTGTCTCTCATTGAACGAAATCACGAGCTAATTAAGAGAAACAGGAGGGCACGGGCGGACAGCGCAACGGCCAACGTCAAGGCATACGCCGCTATCCGATACCTGAAAGGAACTCTTCGGGAAAAGGCGGACTATCTCAATCGGAACGGATTCGTGACCACGAACAACAAGACTTGGCAGGCTACATCGGTCAGCAGGCTGATTACACGATACGAAGAAACAATAGAAATAGCATAGAAAGGAGGTAAATATGGGACGAACAAAATCGAAATTCGATTATCTCATTGAGTATGGCGCCGAAATCAAATTGCTGTCGGATGGTTTTTCGCTTCGAGAAGTTCGGCGTCGGTTAGGACATAGTGTAAATACTTTGCGCAAGTTGCGGAGGATTTTCAAGATATGAGAACCGTATTGCATTTTTTTCTTATTGAATATCAGAGAGATATTGTTTGTTTGCAGAACAAAATGCAAAAATCGCTTCAATCGCCTTTGGATTTGTTATCTTTATGTAAAAGGGAGTAATCATCTCTAACATAGATAATCATTTTAACTTTTTGTATATGAATACCATTAGATTTAACGAGCAGAATGTGTCTGTGTTTATGAATTACACGGATTTGCAAAGGATGTTGCAAGAGTGTGTGCAAACCACACTCAAAGAAGTGAAAGACGAGCAGGAAAAGGTTCAGAACCAGAAATGGTTAGACACCAAACGTACCGCAGAATTGTTTGGGGTCCACGTCTGCACAATCAACCGTTGGAAACACGCGGGGTATCTCACTGCAAGGACCATTGGTGGGAAGGACTTTTTCTCCATTGACGAAATCAACCACGTGATGACCAAACAATCTGCGTAGGATGAGTACAATCAACTTTGAACTGTCGAAGAAAGCGGAAGATGCCACCCAAAAGAAACAGGTACTCGTAAGAGTGTCTGTTTCTCGGGGGTTCCGTGTTGGCGGCAAAACCAAGATATTTGTTGCCGCGAAAGACTGGGACGAGAAGAAGCGGACATTACGCCGGACATCTAAAATTGAAAGAATTGAGAAACAAAGGGAGATTGAGGACACGCGGACACTGCTGAACGATTTGCAAGAGCATATCTCGCGGGCGATTATTGAGACCACGAATTTTGAGGCAATGGCGTCCAAGGAAGACAAGCAAGATTGGATGAACTATGTGATTGCTTCGTTTTACGACCCATGTGTTAAACTGGTGAAAGAAAAGAATCTTACATTTGCCGATTTTTCCAAAATATACGTGGAGGTTAGAAGTAAGGAAGAGAATTGGAAACCATCCATCAAGGGACATTTCAACAAAAAGAAGATATGGGACAACCCATCATTCGACAAGTTAAGCGCCGTGCAGACGCAGATGAATGAGATGAACCCCAAACTGCTGATGGATGACATCACCGCTACCACGCTTGATGACTATCAAAACTTCCTGATTCGGAAAGGTTATCGCAATTCAACTGTTGAGAAGCACCTGAAAATGCTGAAACAAATACTTAAATGGGCAGATAAAAAAGGGTACTTGAAACACGGGAAGGATGTATTGGAACATAAGACAGCAAAATTGGAAACGACAAAACCAAAGGCGGTCAATTACTTGACCTGGGATGAGTTTGAGCGTCTGTTTAACTACAAGTTCAAGGCAGGTGAGTCGCATCTTGAACTTACACGGGATAGGTTCTGTTTTTGTTGTGCCACATCGTTACGCCATAGCGATATGGAGATTTTAAAAAAGGCGGACTTTGATGACCACGACAACCCAACGTCATTTTCGTTTGTCAGCAAGAAGACTCACGACTCGCTTACTATCTTCTTGAACAAGTACAGCAGCGCCATCTACCAGAAATACAAAGATATTCCCACCAAAGATGGACTGATGTTCCCGCCGAAGAGCAATCAGAAGATGAACGACAATCTGAAAGTCATTGCCGAGATGCTTGGATTCACGAGAAATATCACCAAGATGCAGTTCTGCGGGAAGGAACGTGTTGATGAAACCTGTCGTTTGTGCGATGTGATTGGCACCCATTCGGCAAGAAGAACGTTTGTGGTCCATGCGATGGAAATGGGGTGGTCGCCCCAGTTGGTGATGACATACACAGGGCACGAAAGTTACGACACGATGAAACCATATATCGCGCTGACAGACAAGACGAGGAAGAAAATGATGGAGACGAACTTCTAACAAAGGAAGGGAGACTATGCAAGGGAGACAGCACTGCTGTCTCCTTATTTTTTTGTCAGTCAGCAAGTTCGGTGCATTTTTGGTGCATTTTTTTGGACATAAAAAAATCTCATAAGTCTGATTTCTAATGACTTATGAGACTTTCTTTGCGGACCGGACGAGACTCGAACTCGCGACCCCATGCGTGACAGGCATGTATTCTAACCAAACTGAACTACCGATCCGTTTGTCGTTTGACGGTGCAAAAATACACTTTTTTTGAATTGTTCGACGATCAATTCGATTTTTTTTTCTTTTTCTTGTACTGTTTTGAATTTCAGTGCTTTATAAGTAAAATACAAGATTAGAAACGCCAGGTCAGGCCGAAATAGTATAGGAACGGCAGCTGATAAATGATGTCATTTGTCGTTCTGTTTACATAAAACACGTTTTTGTAGTTGTAAACGTTGGTCATGGAAACGCTCGCTTCGAGGGTGTGACGTTGGCCCAAATAGAACTTCTTCTTCGCACCGATGTCGAGGCGGTGGTAGCTTGGCAGCCGCGACTGGTTGAAGTCGGCCAGTAGGAAGTAAACATCCTCGTTGGAGGTCACATAGTTGTCGTTGATCTGTGTGGGGTCGTAGTGCGGGTAGTAGGCCTGCGTCTGCGTGAACGGGAAACCGGTGCCGAAGTTCCAGCGGCAGTTGATTTCCCAAGAGCGGCGTTTGCCGAAAGCGTACGAAGCCACCAGGTTGATGTTGTGGCGGCGGTCGAAATGCGGGTAGTACTCAATCTTGCCGTCGGTGCGCTTCACCCAGCCCAGCGAATAGACAAACCACACGTAAACGCCTTTGTGGTCGTATTTGACGGAGATGTCGCCGCCGTAGGCCTGGCCCTTCTCCCAGATGAACTCGCTGTCTTCGTCGAGCATCTTGTAGCGGTTGACGGAAATCAGCTGCGAGAAGTTCTTGAAGTAGCCTTCGATATTGATACTCAGCGGACTGATGGGGTCGTACTCAAGTCCCAAGACCACATGTTGCGCTTTCTGCAGGCGGCCTTTTATCTCTTTGTCGTCCCCGATGAGGGTGTTAGGCAGCAGTGCGCTCTCCAACGGCGAGGAAAGGAAGCCGGTGAAAAGGCTCACCACATCCTGGTCGGAGGTGACAGAAACGAGGTTCTGTGAATACATACCTGCCGCAAGTTTCAAGCGTAAGTTATTGAGGATGTTGTATTTGATAGCCAAACGGGGTTCTGGCGAAACCTGACCGAGCGAGTAGTAATATTGCAACCGGAAGCCGGGTTCGATGAGCAGTTTGTTGCGGAAGTTGTATTTGTATTTGACGAACAGCGACAGATCGGTGGTGTGGTCTTCGATGATTCGCTGCGAGTGGTAGATGGTGTAATATTCGTAGTTGGTGTTGTAGCCCACCACGTCGACACCGACTTTCAGCAGGCTCTTGCCAAGGTAGTAGTTGAAGCCCAGGTCGAAGGTGAAGCCGTTCATGGAGCTGCGGCGCGGGTCGAAGTTGACGTCTTCCAGCTCGGAGGTGTATTTCGAATAGGCCAGAGAACCTTCGATGGTGGTGGGTGCGTCACCGGGCACGATGAGGAAGTTGGAGCCGACACCCCAGTTATCCCACCCGTAATTGGCTACGGAACTGTAATTTACGTGGTCGGAGTAGTTAAAGCCGAAGATGTTCAGCCGCGAGCCGTTGCGGGTGGCGAGCGTCACCTTGCCGTAAAGGTCGAGGAAGGTATAGGGGAGGCCGTCCGCACTTTCCACGTATGGGTAGAACACTTTCGAGGCTTGTTCCAGGAACGAGCCTTTGCCGGAGAGGATGAAGCTGATGGAGGTTTTCCGGTCGTCCTTGAGCTTGAGCAGCGGGCCTTCGAGGAGGATTTGCGCCCCGATATTGCTCAAGTCAACCTTGCCGGCGAGATGTTTCTTGTTGCCGTCGCGGGTTTTGATGTCCATCACGGAGGAGATACGGCCGCCGAATTCCGCCCCGAAGCCGCCGGTGTAGACATCCGCGCTGCTCATGATGTCCATGTCGAACACGGAGAAGATACCGATGGAGTGGAACGGGTTGAAGAGGATGGTGCCGTCAAGCAGGAGCATGTTCTGCACGGGGGTGCCGCCGCGTACGTAAAGCTGTCCGCCCTGGTCGCCGGTGGAGATAATGCCGGGCAGCACCTGCAGGTACTGCGCGAAGTCGGGCTGGCCGCCGATGGCAGGCATCTTGCTCATGTCCTTGGGAGTCACGCTGATGACTGCCGTGCGCGTTTCTTGTTCCTTACGGGTGTTCTCGCCCATAATCTGAACGGCATCAAGGGTTTGCGAGCTTGGTGAGATGCTGTAGCGTTTGGTGGTGTTGCCGCTGGCGCCCACGGTTATCGTGTCAATCAGGTCCTCATAGCCCATTCGGGAGACTTTCACGGCGTAGGTTCCCGCCGGAATTTTGTTGATAAGGAACGCGCCGGTGGCATCCGAGAGGGCGCCGAAGGAGGTGCCCATCAGCTGGATGGTACAATAGGGTAGCGATTCGCCAGAAGCCTCATCGTAAGTAAAACCTTTCAACACAGCGTGTTGTGAAAATGCAAAGCCGCACAGCAGACAAAACAGCAGCGAGAGAGTGTATTTTTTGACCATTCTTTGTCACTTTAAAATTTAAGGGCGCAAAGGTACAAAAAATATTATACGCAGGGGGGGTGCGACAAACCGAAAATCTTCGTACTTTTGCCAATTCAAATTCACCATAAAAAAAAGAGATATGCAACCGTTAGTCAGTATCATTATGGGCAGTACTTCCGACCTTCCGGTGATGGAGGCTGCCTGCAAATTTTTTGACAGTCAGGAGATTCCGTTTGAGATGTTAGCCTTGTCGGCGCACCGCACCCCCGATGAGGTGGCCGATTATGCGAAACATGCGCACGAGCGCGGCGTGAAGGTCATCATCGCCGGTGCTGGCATGGCCGCCCATCTGCCGGGCGTGATAGCCGCCATGACCCCGCTGCCCGTCATCGGGGTGCCCATCAAGTCGTCACTCGAAGGGGTGGACGCCGCCCTCGCCATGCTGCAGATGCCCCCTGGCATCCCCGTGGCCACCGTCGCCATCAACGGGGCACAGAACGCCGCCATCCTCGCCCTGCAGATGCTCAGCGTCAATAATCCCGAGATGATGGCCAAAGTGCTGGCTTTCAAACAGAACCTTAAACAGAAAATCGTCAAAGCCAATGCCGACCTCGCCCAAGTTTCCTACAATTTCAAAACCAATTGACCTTTGACATTCGAACTTAAACCCTAATCGCGAACATGCTCACGGTATATTCCGCATCCGCCGGATCGGGCAAAACCTACAACTTGGTGCTCGACTACCTGGCCACCTGTTTCAAACCGTATGTCCGGCGGTTTTTGGCCCTGCCTGACCGTCGGAAGTTTGTCTGCCCGCCTTGCAAAGGCTACCGGCAGATTCTGGCCATCACGTTCACCAACAACGCCGCCGCCGAGATGAAGGAGCGCGTGGTGCGGCAGCTTAATGGGCTCGCTTTTGCAGACACGGTGGCCGATCTCCGTGACAACGATTTCGGGAACCTCTGCAAGAAAGTCTTCGGCGAAGGAACGACGATTCCGGTCGAGGAGGCTTTCGTTTTCCTGCATGAGTGCTCCAAAGCGTTGCTGCATAGCATTTTGTACGATTATGCGCAGTTCAGCATCACCACCATCGACAGTTTCATCCAGCGCGTGATCCGCTCCTCGGCTTTGTACCTCAACCTCAGCATGAACTACGCGGTGCAGATTCGCCTGACGGACTTTTTCCAAATGGCTATCGAACAGTATATCTGCGAGTTGTCGAACAACGACCAGCAGTTCAAGATCGTGGTGCGGGAGCTGATGCAGCAGTTGGAGGACAAAGGGAGCGCGAACATCAACCGCTTTTTGTCAAAAGGGCTCGGCGTGATGTATTATGATGCCGAGAAAAGCCATCCTTTTGTGAAACAGTTTCCGGAAGTGACGGATTTGTTGACCGTTGTTGAACAATGGAAGAAGAACCAGCATCTCATTGAGGCGGTATGCAAAAAAGAGGTGAAACCCTTGTCCGAACAGGCGGATGTTATTTTCAAGAATGCTGAACTCTTTGGGATTATGCCCAACGGGACGATGAAGTGGGACAAATGGTTTGCGCACATTGCGGAGGATCCGTTTGAGTCGGAAAAAGGGTTTGACAAAAGCAGGCTCCATCAGGGGATGGACCTTGGCAAAGTGTTCACGATCAAGGGAAACAAGGAGGACAAGAAACGCAATGAGGACCTGAAGGAAACGCTCTCCGGTCAGGTTGAAGAGATCTTTGTGCAGATTCAGGGTATGGTGTTAAAATATGCTAAAAGTTACTTTTCCAGTCGCATTCTCGCCAAGAACGCCAATCAGCTTTTAGTGCTGACAGCCTTGAAAAACCACATCGAGACGATTAAGGAGCAGACGGATTCCTTTTTCCTGTCGGAAAGCAACCCGCTGCTGAACGACGAGATTCTGTCGGCCACGAAAGGCGAGCCGTTGTTCGAGAAGATGGGCTTTTACCGGAATTTCTTCATCGATGAGTTCCAGGACACCTCGCTGATGCAATGGCAGGACTTGAAACCGTTGATTATAAACGCGATGGGCGACGGCGGTTCCCTGACCCTTTTCGGGGATGTGAAGCAGTCGATTTACCGTTTCCGCAACGGCGAGGTGGAGCTTTTCTACTGTCTGTCGGATAAAGATCGTTTGCAAGCTGCTCATTCCGAGCGAGATATAGCAAACATGGTCTCGGGGGACGAGGACTTCCATTTTGAGCCGCTGCGCACGAATTTCCGCTCCTGTTCAGCCGTGGTGGAGTTCAATAACCGTTTTTTCGAGTATTATGCGGACAAGTTGGGAAAGCAGGCGTATTATGGGGATGTGGCCCAGATAATCAACGAGGAGAAGACGGGCGGCTTGGTGCAGATTTTCGGTTATAACAAACAGGATTACAAGGATATACGGACTTTTTGGCCAGAATGTACGGATGCCTTTTACCAGCAGGTTTACCTGTCGCTGAAGCCCGAGGAAGCCGAACTGCTTTGCGCTGTGATGGATGCGAGGCAACGCGGATATGCTTACGGGGACATGGCGGTGTTGCTTCGGGGGCGTGCCAAGTGCAACGATTTTGCCCAGTGCCTGATGCTCGCCGACATCCCCGTGGTAACATCCGAATCTCTGCAGCTTATTGACAATCCCAACATCAACTTGATAATTAGCACGTTGCGATTTCTGCTCAATGCTGACGACACCTTGGCGCAAACGGTCATGCTGGCCTATTTTGCCCGTAAGCGGGGACAGGATTTCAACCAGCTGGTTTTGGAGAACAAACGCTCCTCTTTTCTTGCCTTGATAGAGCAACGTTTTGATATTCAAAACTTTGTAGAGATTATCAACCGATGGAAACGCAATCCTTTTTTCGTGACCGTAAAGGACATTGTCCGGTTTTACGATTTTGACCGCGATTCGGATCCGTTTGTCGCCGATTTTCTCGATTTGGTGTACGAATACACGCTATCGCACATTGCTTCGGTGGTCGACTTTCTGGTTTGGTGGGACGACATCAACCTCTACAGCGAAACTATTCCGAGGCTGTCGCTGTCAGGTGCGGCCGATGCGGTCCGTTTGATGACCATCCATGCTTCGAAGGGGATGGAATTTCCGGTGGTCATCACGCACTGTACCGCCGCGTCTAACGGGAAGCCTGCTAACTATTGGGTAACCGACCCCGATACCGGTCAGCCTTGCTATGTAACGCACCATAAAGACATGCAATTCTCTGATTTTCAGAAAGAATACGAAGAAGAGGAGAACAAGAAGAGTCTGGACGGGCTGAATCTTTGGTATGTGGATTTCACCCGTGCACGCGACCTGCTCTACGTTCTGACGGATGTTTCCAAATCGTCCAACGAGAGCGGCAAATGGGAAATCCGGCAGACGCTGGGGCGTTTCGTCCAAGAAGCTGCGAAAGAGGAGGAGAGTCGATACGGGATGGTTGATGCGGAGAACGGCATCCTCTATTACGGTGATTATGCGTGGAAAAATACGGGCGGGCAGATGACACCCCCCGTGCAGAAGTCGGACTTCCGGGTCACCAGTTCCGACATGACCTTCTGCGGCAACGAGTCCATCAATGTAGAGTTATCGGAGGAGCGTACTGAATCGCAGGACACAGGTACGTACATCCACAACTTTTTGCAAAAATTAACACTCTTCCCAAGTACGGAAGAGGAGCGGATGACAGTCACAGCAACAGAATCCGAGGAGATACGTAATCGGTTGTTGCAGCTGTTCGAGCGCACGGAAAAGGATCCCGTTTTGCGGCCCTACTTCTACTTGGATGAGGGCGACCGCGTGCTCAATGAGGTTTCGGTCATCACGGCGGACGGCAATGTGCGCCGTCCCGACCGTATTGTCATCAAACCCGACCACGTGATGATTATCGACTACAAGACGGGTCGTGAGTACCAGGCGAAATACGAGGCGCAGTTGGCGGAATACCAGGCATGTCTGTTGGAAATGGGCTACGAGGATGTGCGGACAGAAATTCTGTATATTGACTGACAAAGCCTTTTTTCTTTCTTTTTATAGGTCGTAACTTGTTGAATGACAATGGTGGAAGAAGAAAGAAAGAATTTTTCAACTTTCTTTCTTGCTTTCACAGTTTTTTGGTTGTATCTTTGCAGTCGAAATCAGTTCGTGAACGATTTCAGATTATATTAACCTTTAAATCTTAAAAACGATGGCAAGAATTAAGCAAATCGGCGTCGGCCGTAAAACGAACGGTGCTGTAGACGGTATCACCGATGTCATTAAAAATAATATTTTTTTTCCAGAACACCGTGTATTCGAAAATTTCTTATTTTTGCGCGAAAATAAAATATAGTCATTATGTCCTTTAATACAGAAAGAATTGCATTGGAAGGGTTGACGTTTGACGATGTGCTGCTGATACCGGCGTATTCGGATGTGCTTCCCAGAGAGATTGATTTGCGGACGCGTTTCACGCGCAATATCCGGCTGAACCTGCCTTTCGTTTCGGCGGCCATGGACACGGTCACCGAGTCGAAAATGGCGATTTCCATCGCACGGGAGGGCGGTATCGGCGTGATACACAAGAATATGTCGATTTCCGAACAGGCCAAACAGGTCGCTTCGGTCAAGCGTGCTGAGAACGGCATGATCAACGCGCCGGTGACCATCACGCCCGACAAGACGGTGGGCGACGCGCTCCGCATCATGGCCGACTACCACATCGGTGGCATTCCGGTGGTGGACGGGAAGAACATCCTCGTGGGCATCGTCACCAACCGCGACCTCCGTTTCGAGAAGGATTTCAACCGCAACATTTGTGACGTAATGACCAAGGAGGGGCTCATCACCACTTCCCGCGACACGGACCTCTACCGTGCCGCTGACATCCTGCAGGAGCATAAGATTGAGAAACTGCCGGTGGTCGCGGAAGACGGAACGCTCTTAGGATTAATCACTTACAAGGATATTACAAAAGCCAAGGACAAACCGTTCGCCTGTAAAGACTCGCAAGGCCGTTTGCGGGTGGCCGCCGGTATCGGTATCACGGCCGACGCCGTCCAACGTGCCGAAGCCCTCGTGGAGGCTGGTGTGGATGCCCTGGTGCTCGACAGTGCGCACGGCCACTCCAAAAACGTCATCGACACCTTGAAAAACATCAAGAAACACTTCAACGGTGTGGATGTGGTGGTCGGTAATATCGCCACGGGCGAAGCCGCCAAACTTCTCGCCGATGCGGGTGCCGATGCCGTGAAAGTGGGTATCGGACCCGGCTCCATTTGTACCACCCGCGTGGTGGCTGGTGTGGGTGTGCCGCAACTCAGTGCAGTGTATGACGTCTACAAGGCCCTCCGCAACTACGATATCCCCCTTATCGCCGACGGCGGTATCCGCTATTCCGGCGACATTGTGAAGGCCCTTGCCGCTGGCGGTGATTCTGTCATGCTCGGCGGTCTGCTCGCCGGAGTGGAGGAATCCCCCGGCACAACCATCCTCTTCAACGGTCGTAAGTTTAAGACATACAGGGGAATGGGATCGCTTGAAGCCATGCAGCAGGGTTCCAAGGACCGTTACATGCAAGGCGATGTGGTGGATGCCAAGAAGCTTGTCCCCGAAGGCATCGTGGGACGTGTTCCCTACAAGGGCGACCTTTACGAGGTGATTTACCAGATGGCCGGTGGTCTGCGTTCTGGTATGGGCTACTGCGGCGCGGTGAACATCGAAAAACTGCATGAGGCGCGGTTCTGCCGCATCACCAATGCCGGTGTTCTCGAAAGCCATCCGCACGACATCACCATCACCAGTGAAGCCCCCAACTATTCCAGCGAAGCTAAATAACTTTAATAATCATCCATAAATCGAATTGTTATGAATAAAAAAAATCTCGTAGTAGGTATTGATTTCTCCCGAAGCTCTCATAACGCCATGCGCCACGCGATTTCCATCGCCATGAAGACTGGCGCTGAAGTTCATCTCGTGTGGGTCAAAACTCCTGGTGTTGTGAACAATGTGACGGAAGACGGTGGTGACAACTACCTCCAGAAAGTCCAGACCAACCTGGAGGAATGGAAGAATGAATGTAAAATGGAGGCGCCGGATGCCGAAATAAATACCGTTATTTTGGAAGGCAAGGTGCATGTTGAAATCCTCAAATACGCCGCTAACCTGCCGAACCCCATCATCGTGATGGGCTCGCATGGTACCTCCGGTTTCGAAGAGGGCTATATCGGCAACAACGTCAACCGTCTGATCAAGGATTCCAAAGTGCCGATCCTGATTATGCGCGAGAACATCGAAATCAAGCGCGACCTGCACAATATATACGCGCCTATCGACTTGAGTTTCGAGACATTGCAGAAGATGCGCTATGCCACCTATTTGGGCAAGTGCTTCGCCGCCAAGGTCACGATTGCCGGTATCTATTACCCCAACAACGCCGACACGCGCCACATTATCAACGTGCAAATGCGCCATGCCTCGGATATGTGCGAGGACAAGAACGTTCGTCACGAGATGGTGCCGCTGACTGTGCACAAAGATTATGTGCAGACGTTGCTGGCACATGCAAGCGAGCTTGACGCCAACCTGATTGTGATTATGCGCGAGGAGAGTGAAACCGACTTCACCTCCAGCTCCAACATGACAGAGATTCTCTGCACTTCCAAGATGCCGTTGCTGATTATCCCCAATGTCACGGCAGTAGGTCTCGGCAGATAATGGCGAAGATACGCAAACGGACGTTGCGCGGGGGCAATATGCTCAACCCCACCCCGGTGGTCATGGTTTCCTGCGGCAGCACCCTTGACGAATACAATATTATCACGATTGCATGGACGGGCACGGTTAGTTCCGACCCGCCCATGTGTTTTGTCTCCATACGCCCCGAACGGCACTCGTACGGGATTATCAAACAGTCGGGTGAATTTGTTATCAATCTGGTTGACAAAAAGTTGACCCCATACGCCGATTGGTGCGGGGTGCGTTCGGGAAAGAAGTATAACAAATTCGTGGAGACAGGCCTGACCCCCGTGAAGGCGTCGAAAGTGCGCGCACCCATGATTGAGGAGGCTCCTGTGAATTTGGAATGCAAAGTCACGCAGATTGTCCCGCTCGGCAGCCACGATATGTTCCTGGCCGAGGTGGTCGCGGTGCATGTCAACGAGAAATTGTTCTCCCCGAAAACGGATGCCATTGATTTGAAACGTGCCGATTTAGTGGCTTATTCGCATGGACATTATTACGCCTTGGGCGAAATGATCGGGAAATTCGGGTTTTCCGTTGAGAAGAAGCGACAATAATAGTTAGTAGTTAGCAGTTAGCAGTTGGCTGAACGTTGCAGTAGAGACGTGAAATATGCGTTTCTACGCAATTTTTAGTTCTTCATTGTCACTACCGTGACGCCGGCGCCGCCCAATTCGAGCATTTCGTCCTGAAAGTTCTCAACATCCTTGCGTCGGGCAAGGTATTGCCGCACTACACTGCGCAGGATGCCGTTGCCTTTGCCGTGAAGAATCCGTAAATTACTGACACCCAGCATCTCAGCCTCGTCCAAGTACTCTTCAAGATTATGTATCATCTCTTCGGCACGCTGTCCACGCACGTCGAGGGTGGTGCTGAATTGCGACAGTTTTTTGTTGAGTGCGTCAGCGATGGAACCGGTGTTGAATTGCGATACATGGCCGCGTTCCACACTTCGGGCTTCCTTCTTGCTGATTTTGATGAGTTTGTCCATCTTGGTGCGGAAATTCACCGAATGAAAAGAGATCGTGACGTCATTGCCGTCGATTTGAGTCACTTCGCCGGCAATTTGGGAGTCGGGCATGTAGACGGAATCGCCCACGCGGATGGTTTTGTCCTGTACCTCCTCGGGGGTCGGCCGTTTCTCCACCGGTTTTTTCCGATGGGGTGGGATGATGGATTTAACCGCCTCGGCCTCCGCTTTTTCAACATGTTCGATCTCCTTCTGCATCTCCTTCTTGAAGGTTTGCACTTGTTGTCGCGCCGCCTTGGTCTTTTCAGCGTCGGCCTTCGACTCTTTGATCTCGCGAATGGTGTTCTCGATGATTTTGTTCGCGCTGTCGACAATGCTGTTGGCCTGGTTTTTGGCTTTGGTGAGAATCTCCTTGCGCTGTTTGTCGAGTTGCGCGAACTTCTCGGCATACTCGTCGATCATCACCGCCAGCTGCTCGTCGGCGGCGCGCACCATCTTGAGCTGCTGCTCGGTCTCGATTTGTGTGATTTCAATCTCCTCCAACTTCCGTTCGTAGTCGATTTGTGCTGTGCCGGACTTTTGCGTGGCATTGTCAATGATTTGCGGGTCAAGTCCGATCTGGCGGGCGATTTCGTAAGTGAAAGAGCTGCCGGGTTTGCCGATTTTTAACTTGTAGAGTGGTTGTAACGCATTGGTGTCGAATAACATGGCTCCGTTTTCGGCTTCGGGGTGCGTGTCGGAGAACATCTTCAGATTGCCGTAGTGGGTGGTGATTATGCCGAACGCTTTCGTATCATAGTAGCGTTCCAAAATGGCTTCTGCGAGGGCCCCGCCCAAAGTAGGTTCTGTACCGCTTCCGAACTCGTCAATCAGGAACAGCGACTTGGCGTTGAGATTTTCATCCATCACCTTAAGATTCTGCAAATGAGAGCTATATGTACTCAAATCATTCTCAATGGACTGTTCGTCGCCAATGTCAATGAAAATGCTTTCGAAGATGCCCATGTCAGAGGTGCTCATCATGGAGACAGGCAATCCGCACTGCATCATATATTGCAGTAAACCAACGCTTTTGAGGCATACAGACTTACCGCCGGCATTGGGACCGGAGATAATCAGGATGCGCTTTTCGGGCAACAGCCGGATGTCCAACGGCACCACCTCTTTGTGATGTTTCTTGTAGTTGAGGTAGAGTAGGGGGTGCCTTGCTTGAAACCACTGCGCGGTGGTTTTGGGGTGGATGTGCGGCACGGCGGCGTCAATGTCGATGGCGAAGAGGGCTTTGGCGCGGAGGAAGTCGTAACGGCCCATCAGCGATTGTGCGTCAAGCAAGTCGTCGATGAGCGGGCGGATGGTGTCGGATATTTCGGTGAGGATGCGGATGATTTCGCGCTGTTCGGCGTTTTGCAGCTCTTTAAGTTCGTTATTCGCGTCGAAAACCTCCGTTGGCTCGATAAAGACGGTCTGGCCGGTGGCGGATTCATCGTGTACGAAACCCTTGAGCCGGCGTTTGAACTGTGCGGTGACGGGAATGCAGAGGCGGCCGTTGCGGACGGTCATCTCGGCGTCCTCCTTCACGATGCCGTCCTGTTTGGCGGCGGTGAGGATTTTGCGGATTTGGTGGTCAGCCTCGCGGGAAAGACGGTTCATGGCACTTTTGATGCGGGCCAGTTCCTCGGAGGCGTTGTCGCGCATCTGTCCCTTGTCATCCAAAATGCGGCTGATGGCAGAGGTCAGGTCGCGCTGCAGCGGCATCTCGGCGCACATCGACCAGAGGCGCGGGTAGCGGTTTTCCTCGTGGCGCACCTTGAAATAGACGAAAATCTGGGTCATCGACTGGATAAAACCGCGCAGACAAACCAATTCCTCCAATTCGATGTAGGTGCCGTCGATGCGAAGCCGTTTCAGGGTTTCGCGCAGGTCGTAGAAGTCTTGGGCGGGAAACGGTTCATCGAAAAGCAGCAGTTGCCGGAACTCTTCCACGGATTCCAAGGCGGGCATAATCTCCAGCATGTCGGTCATAAACCGCATGTTTTCCACTGCTTCAGCCCCTTGCGGACTCAGACAGCGCTCCAGAATCAGTCGCCGGACGATGTCAAAACCGATTTTCTCCTCAAAATTATCAGGATATAACATATTTTACACGAATTTCTTTTTCACTAAATCTACAACAAATCCGGGCAACAGAAAACACAAAAACAGAAAAAAGTAGTTGATGGGTCCGGGGATTTTGACTTTTCGGCCATTCAAGGTGGCGCGTACGCCTCGTTTGGCAATCTGTTCGGGTTTCAGCATGACCCCGAAAGCGCATAGCCGTTTCCGCAGTTTCGCGGGCAGGTTGTAGAGGTCAGTGTCCACTGCACCGGGACAGACGCAGCAGACTTTTACCCCGTAGTGGCTTAGCTCATGGTGCAGCCCTTTGGAAAACTTCAGCAGGTAGGATTTAGTCGCTTGATAGACGGAGATGGTCGGGAAGCCCATGTAGGCGGTAATGGAACTGGCGTTGAGGATGTAACCTTTGCCACGATCCTTCATCTTCTTGCCGAAAAGGATGCAAAGGTCTGCGGGAATGGTGCTGTGAAGCATGGTCATCTTATGGCTCAGCGCCATCGGTTTCTCCACCGTCGCGCCGAAATAGAACATGCCTGCATTGTTGACCAGTACCTCCACGATGAGGTTCTCTCTTTCGCACCAGTCGAAAAGTTCTTGCGCCGCGTTTTCCGAGGTCAGGTCCTGATAACGGGCGTGAATCCTCTGTTCGGGAAACTGCGCCTGGAGTTGGTTTTGCGCTTCCGTGTTCAAGTCTTCCCGATTGCTGACAATCAATATGTTATAGCCTTTCTGCGCCCATTCTTGCGCGTAAGCGAACCCAATGCCGGAACTTCCGCCGGTAACTAATGCGTATGTATCTTTCTTTGTAATATTCATAACATCTTCTGTTTGTTTCTTTTAGCTAAAGGCCAATAGCCAATAGCCAAAGTTATCACAACAACATATTTTTCGCTTTTTCCACTGCAGCAACGAGGGCATCAGCCTCTTCGAATGTATTATACAGGGCGAATGAGGCACGCACCGTACCCGGAATCCCGAAATGGGTCATAATAGGCTGGGTGCAGTGGTGGCCAGTTCGCACTGCAACACCTTGATGATCAAGAAGTACGCCCATATCGTAGGGATGAATGTCGCCTACAAGGAAGGAGATGACGCCAGTTTTGTGTGCCGCCTCGCCAATGAAACGCATCCCGTCGATTTTGGACAGCTTTTCGGTCGTGTAGGTCAGCAATTCTTGCTCGTATGCGGCAATTTTCTCCAAACCGATGTTTTGGATGTACTCAATGGCCTTTCGCAGTCCGATGACATCGCCCACTGACGGGGTGCCCGCCTCGAATTTGAACGGTAGGTCGTTGTAGGTGGTCTTCTCGAAGGTGACGTCCTTTATCATCTCGCCGCCGCCTTGATACGGTTGCATCTCGTTGAGCCACTGTGCTTTGCCATACATTACGCCGATACCCATCGGGGCGTACATCTTGTGACCGGAAAAGCAGTAGAAATCGCAGTTGAGAGCTTGTACGTCCACCGGACAATGCGCCACCGCCTGTGCCCCGTCGATGAGTACGGGTACGTTGTGATTGTGCGCGATGCGGATGATTTCTTCGATGGGATTGACCGTGCCCAAGGAGTTGGAAACGTGCGCTACGGCCACAATCTTTGTACGGTCAGTTATCAGACCTTCCAACTCTCTGACTATCAATTCGCCACGGTCGTTGAAGGGCAGCACTTTTAGTTTCGCGCCATGGTCTTCGCAGGCCAGCTGCCACGGAACAATATTGGAATGGTGCTCCATCTCGGATACGATAACTTCGTCACCCGCGTGAAGGTAGGTGCGCCCGAAGGAGGCGGCCACAAGGTTGATGGATTCGGTGGCCCCCCGCGTGAAAACAACCTCTTGGGTGGAAGGGGCGTTGATATATTGGCGGACAGCCTCCCGTGCCAGTTCGAACTCATTGGTGGCCAGCTGACTGAGACAGTGTACGCCACGATGGATGTTGCTGTTGATACGACAATAGTAATCGTTCAACGCATCAATCACCGCTTGCGGCTTCTGCGTGGTCGCGGCGTTGTCTAAATAGACGAGGGGCTTGTTGTAAACGCGCTCGTTCAGTATGGGAAAATCGTTTCTATTCACTTGAATGGTTATTGGGGTTTACGGTTTACAGTTTACAGTTTACGGTTTACAGTTTACGATTTATGGTTTATGGTTTACGGTTTATGGGCCAATGGCTGTAATCGGTAATAATTTTTGGTTTGCGGTGTCAATTTGAATCGTTCGTCGGAGCGGTGGCCGATGATCCAAGCGATTTGGCCGTTGATGCTGAGGAGGCGGATGCGTTCTTTGGTGAAGCGGTCGATTTTGTGGTCGATGAAGTAGTCGCTGAGTTTTTGGCGGCCTTTTCCGCCGAGAGGGTAGAAGTAGTCGCCATGCTGCCAGGGCCGGATTTCCAGTGGGAAGGTCAGTTTGTCTTTCGGGACATAGAGCATCTTCGGGTTTTTATCAAAGATTATATCTTCTTGATAATCAAATTCTTCAACTTGAAAAATAGCTTTCAGGTCTTCTAATGAGCCTATTTTTACCAGGACATTCTCCTTTTCTTCCAAAAGAGGTTGAAGAATCAAGAATTTCCTGTCAACCAGCAATCTGTGAGAATCGGAAGAAAAATATCTGCCTACTGGCATTTGGTCGTTGGTTGCAATTCTCTCCACAGCATCGGCTGTAAAACCGTATTCGTTCAGTATTTCGTAGAGTATCAAGGTTTTATTCTCATTATGAGCAAGCTTCTGACGGTTCACGCGAATTTGCTGACCCTTTTTGCTTGTGATATTCTGTATCTCGACCGCTATATGTTTCTGATAATATTCGTATTGTTGTTGCAAAATCTGTCGGGTGCGGATGTTCGTGTGCAGAAATTGCGGGTTGAGAGTCTCCAATTGCGGAATTACCGCGTGGCGGATACGGTTGCGTGAGATTTTTTCATCGTGATTGGTGTAGTCGTTTACGAATGCAATATGGTGGTCTTCAGCGTATTGCCGGATTTCCTTGGCGGTGAAGGGCAGCATCGGGCGGATGGTTTTTCCGTTCACGGGTGGGATGCCGCACAATCCTCTGAGTCCGGTACCTCGGGTGAGGTTCAGCAGCTGGGTTTCGGCGGCGTCGTTGGCATGGTGGGCGGTCACGAGATGGTCGAATCCGGTCAGGATTTCCTCGAACCATTTGTATCGAAGCTCGCGGGCGACCATTTCCACCGACTTTCCGGAATCTTTCTGAATGTTGAGGGTGTCGAATTCGCAAACAAGGGCTTGGACATTCCAACGGGCGGACAATTCCTGTACAAATTGCATGTCTCGGTCGGAGTCGGTGCCGCGTAGGTGGAAGTTGCAGTGCGCGATGGCAAACTGCAATCCCGCCTCATGGAAAAGCGTGGCCATGACGGTGGAATCCGCACCGCCGCTTACCGCCAGGAGATAGCGTTTGTGCAGGGCGTCGGGACCTGCCAAGGTATTCAACTCTTGTAGAAACCGCTTCAGCATGTTTACGAATCGAGGTCGCGGAGTTTGAAATAGCGGCGGAGTTCCATCTGCATGTACTCGTAGGAGCCGAAGTTGACGGTTTTCGGGGTTTCTCCCTTGCGCATCATCACCATGCCGGCGCCGGAAGCGTCGAAATAAGGAGTGATGTCGGTTTCGAGGGCGAAAGTCAGCTCATAGTCGCGCACGGTCACGCGGTCGTAATTGCCGCTCACCTCCTCGTAGATGATGCCGTTCTCCTCGCAGAAAGCCTGCAAGTGCATGGCGGTTTCGTCCCACATTTCGGGCTTGTCGCCGGGATTGAAATAGAAGACTACGGCGTTGTAGTCGGGCAGTGTGTCGGTAATCTCGGATTTTTCGAAGCGGCCCTGTGAATTGATGAGAAACTGTTCTACATACCGTGTTTTGCGGTGATATTTCTCGGGGTCGTTGATAAATTCCTGTTTTGTCACTTTCTCCAAGGAATGTGTCCATTCATAGTCCTTGGTGGTCCGAAACTGTCCGTCGGGAAGGCGTAGCGTTTCCCAGATTTCGGTTTCGAGTTCTTTGTCACGCTGGTTAGCCACACTGACCGCCACGGGCAATACATCAAGGATGCGCTGGGTGCCGTAGCCGGAGGTTGTGGCCAGATAAGCCCACTCATAGTTTTCCGACCGCAACAGCCAGAGTTCCTGACCGTTTGGCAGCCGTTCCACGCATTCCACGCCCCAATTTTCCGGAAGTTCGCATTTGGCGGTCCACTTTTTGCCTTGGAAGTGCGGTGCCATTTCCAAAAACGAGTCCAGAACCTCTTTCTGAAGCTTATAGAGGGTGGTCTGGCTGTTCACATCCGCCAAGAGGGTGTCGCCAATCACCTCCATGGGATAGACGACATTTTCCTCAGAGGTCTCATCTTCTTTGTTTTTTCTTGAAAAACAGCTTGTTAGAAGGAGAACCAGGGTGAGACACAGGTATAAGGTTAAGGGTTTTCGGTTCATTGTATTTTTTCGGCAAAAGTACTATTTTTTGGTTATCGAAGAACCCCACATTGCGCTTCGCTTATGTGGGGTTAATTGCACTTCGTGCGTTTTGCCTCTTCGAGGCTGTTTAAGGAAGAATATTCATTATTATGTCTCATTGTTTGGACAATTTTTCGGGTTTCGACAGCTTCGCGAACATCGTGAACACGGAGGATAGAGGCACCTTTGAGGAGGGCGACGGTGTTGAGGACGGTGGTACCGTTGAGAGCATGGTCAGGAGTGGTTTCCAACAGTTTGTAAATCATTGATTTGCGAGAAATTCCGACCAGCAAAGGGAAGCCAAGTTCGTGGAAGACATCCAGGTTTTTCATGAGGAAATAGTTCTGTTCCAGCGTTTTGCCGAAGCCGAAGCCAGGGTCAAGGATGATGTCATGGGCGGCCTGTTCGTGCAGCTGCGCGATTTGTCGCCCGAAAAATTGCAGCATTTCGCCGAGGATGTCTTTGTAGTCCGTATGTTGTTGCATTTCAGTGGGCTTTGCAGGCGTGTGCATCAGAACGTAAGGTACTTGGAGCTTCCCGACGGTGGAAATCATGTCGGAATCGAAAGTACCGCCGGAGATGTCGTTGATGATGTTGGCACCGCTTTCGATGGCCGCCCTGGCCACAATGGCGCGGTAGGTGTCCACGGAGATGACGGCATCGGGGAACTCCCCGCGAATGAGTCGCACTGCCTTCACAATCCTCGTCTTCTCCTCCTCTTCGGGGATTTCCATTGCGTCCGGGCGTGTGGACATCGCCCCGAGGTCGATGATGTCGCCGCCTTCCGCCAGAATCTGCGCTGCCCGGTTCACTATGGCATCTTCTGTTCTGTATTTTCCTCCGTCATAGAAAGAATCCTCCGTGACGTTGAGGATGCCCATGATGAGAGGCATGGTCTCTGATAGTTTTCCGTTGAAATTGTACATGATATTACTTACTGATCCTCACATTGCGCTCCTTCGTCGCTTATGTGGGGTTAATTGCACTTCGTGCGTTTTGCCTCTTCGAGGCTGCTTAAGGAAAATGTTTATTACAAGGAAGGCTTTTCGTTACAACTGCTAACTACTAACTACTAACTACTAACTAAAAGAGGGACAGCCTTCCGACCGTCCCTCCGTATTATAATATGGTATAGTCCGAAATTACTTCACAATAACTTTGGTGGTGAAGGTCTTGCCGTTTTGGTTGACTTTGAGCATATAGACACCGCTGTGGAGGTTAGCGACATTCACTTGGGCAGTGCCGGTAATGGTCTCGCTGTACACCATTTGGCCAACGATGTTGAAGAGCTGGATGTCAGCTTTCTCGTCGTTGCCGAGATCAACGGTGAAGTTGTTGGTGGCGGGGTTCGGGTAGATAGTGGGGTTGTTCTTCTCCAGTTCGGGAACGTTCACCATTTCGCAATTATCACAAGAAGCTTTGAAGAAAATCATCGGATAATGGAACTCTTCCCAGAAATAGTTGGGAGTATAGTAGTGGTAATACCACTCTCCATTGGGATTATAGTTGTATAAAAGATCATGGTCACAACTTATGCCATTATTGAGGTTGGTCATGTGATCTTCAAAAGGAAATTGAGCGGTAGCACTGGAAATAGCATAACCTTCGCGGGGGTCGGTTCTTAACCAAGCAGAGAAATAAGAATAGTTGACGAGGGTGTCGTTGACTGGGATGTCCATGCCTCTTTTGAAAGCGTAAGCGATGTTGATTAACTTGGTGTCAAGGGTCAAGTTGATGGGCAAGTCTAGGATAGCGGTGTAATATTGGTTACCTTCTTCAACACTAACCATGTCGGCGGTCATGGGCAATTTGTAGATATGAGCGCCTTCCTGCACCAAAGTATTAGGATCGTAAGGGATTGCATAGAAGCTAAAACTATAAGTTTGGTTTGTCAGCGTGTTTTCAATATCCGTGAAGATACCCACAATCAATGTATCAACGACATCAGCAGGATAGGAGGATCCGCGGAAATAACCACCATAAACGGAGATGGAGTCAATTCTCACATTATCACTTGCGCCCAGAACAATAGAGCCTTCAGGAAGTTGTGTGAAAACATCATGTTCGAAATCGTATGTTTGTCCCCAGCCATGCAAATTCGGATGCCATGGATCAGAACTGGTAGGAAACATTAATCCGTTTGAGTCAGGAGCCAGAATGTAAGATGTCAGGTCACAATCAAATCCCCAATAGCTTCCAATAACATCAGGATAATAGAACCATTGGCTGGCTGCTTCTCCTCTTTGCTGGTTGGCACCTTTCATGACTTTAGGCATGATGGGTGTTTTGGAATCCATTTGATACCCTTGTTTCGGGCTGATTTGCGCAAAGCTGACTGAAAAGACCAGCATTGCAGCGATTAACATGTAAAGCTTTTTCATTGTTTAATTTTTTTGATTATTACTAAATATAGTTTATTCCAAACGAGGCTGCAAAAATACTGTTTTTATCGAAACCTCGGCAAAAAAATTTCATAAAAAATCTTAATAGCCGAATGTTGATATTTTTAAGGGTTACATGGTTATTTGGTCAAGGGTTAATGGGTGAAAGAAAAAAATTTCCACAGCTGTCGATGTTTCGAAAAATATTGTATTTTTGCGGCGCAATTCGAAAAGATGCTACGCGACGGGGGAAACGGGGTTGTCAGTCGGTTGTCAGCCGTGCCGTCGTGAGAAATCCAGTGCAAGTTTTATCATCAAAATTAGTGACAAGACCATCAAAAGTATGTCAGATGTAATCGAAAACAAACCCAGAAGGAGAAGAATTGTCAAAGGCGGGGACGCTTTAATGGCTACTTCCAATGAGACAAAAATGAAGGAGAAAACCCGCGTGGTGGAGAAAAAACCCACTCCCTTGTTCAAATCGGAGGTTGTCGAAAAAATCAAGGAAATTAAGGAAAAGACGACAGAGGCTGACGAGATTATCCAGTTCGCGAACCCGCTTCCGTTGAATGAGAAGCCTCGGCAGACCCGGGGTCGCAAACCCAAAGCATCCGTCTTGGCGGAGTCCGTGTCCGTAGAGCCGGTAGTCGCGACCGCAGAGCCTGCAGTCGTTCCCGGAGCGACAGTTGAGGCGCCGAAGAGACGCCGCGGTCGCCCGAGAAAGAACCCGTTTCCGCAGGAGGAAGCTCCCGTGGAAACCATAGTGGAAGAGCTGATGGAGAAGGCCAAACCGCTCACTTTGGAAGAACGACAGCTGAGTTTGGATGATGCCTGGCAGGAAAAGACTCCCGCCGGCGAGCAGCTGCTTTTTGACGCGGAAGAGGTTCTTTCTGCCAAAGTGACAGAAACGCCGATTACCCCTTCGGAGGAACCCGCTCCCAAACCCAAACGTGGCCGCCCGAAAAAGATAAGAACGGAGGAGCCGATTCCAAAATCTGAAAGCCAAACGCAGGAAACGGTTGAAAATCAAAAAGATAACTCCGAGGAAGAGCCTGCGGAAAGACAAGATGACCAGAACCAAAAATTCGGCAACAAAGGAAAGAAAGGGATGAAAAAACCTAAGTCGGAACCTGTAGAGTATGCCGCCAATCCGGAGCCTGCCGGGGAATCGAAGGTGGAGGAAGCCCCTGTGCCCTACCTCGCCAACGCCCAGTACGGCGGTTCTGTGATGGCGGAAGGTGTGCTCGAAATCACCAGCGAAAACTGTGGTTTCCTGCGCTCCTCCGACTACAACTACCTTTCCTCTCCCGACGACATTTACGTTTCCATGTCGCAGATCAAACTCTTCGGTCTGAAAAATGGCGACACAGTGTTGGGCGCCATCCGTCCGCCGAAACCCGGAGAGAAATATTTCCCGCTGACCAAAATCGAGAAAATCAACGGTTGCTTGCCCGAGGATATCCGCGACCGTATCCCGTTCGACTATCTCACCCCGATGTTCCCGGACGAGAAAATCGACATCACCAGCCATCCCGGCTGCAAGCTTTCCACCCGCATCATCGACCTGTTCGCCCCCATCGGCAAGGGTCAGCGCGGATTGATTGTGGCTCAGCCGAAAACGGGTAAGACCGTGCTGCTTAAGGATTTGGCAAATGCTATCGCTTACAACCATCCGGAAATATACCTCATTATCCTGCTCATCGACGAGCGTCCCGAAGAGGTTACGGACATGCAGCGGAGCGTCAATGCCGAGGTGATTTCCTCCACGTTCGACGAGCCTGCGGAACGCCACGTGAAAATTGCCAATATGGTGCTCGACAAGGCGAAACGCATGGTTGAGTGCGGTCACGATGTCTGCATTCTGCTTGACTCTATCACCCGTTTGGCCCGCGCGTTCAACACCATGGCACCGGCTTCCGGCAAGGTGCTCTCCGGCGGCGTGGAGGCCAACGCCCTGCAGAAGCCCAAACGCTTCTTCGGTGCGGCCCGTAATGTGGAGAATGGCGGCTCCCTGACCATCATCTCCACCGCCCTCATCGACACCGGTTCCCGCATGGACGAGGTCATTTTCGAGGAATTCAAGGGTACTGGCAATATGGAACTGCAGCTCGACCGCAAACTTTCCAACAAGCGTATCTATCCGGCTGTCGATATTGTAGCCTCCAGCACACGCCGCGACGACTTGCTGCAAGATGCCGCCACGCTGCAGAAAGTTTGGATTTTGCGCAACCATATTGCCGATATGACCACCATCGAGGCAATGAATCTGGTGCTCAGCAATATGCAGGATACCAAGAACAACGAGGAATTTCTGAATTCTATGAACGGATAATTACAGTTAGCAGTTAGCAGTTGTTGGGGGAGTACTTTCTTTAGGTTCAAGGTTCAAAGTCAAAAGTTGACTACGATCATGTTTAAGAAGATTTTGTTCCCGATAGTCGTGTTGATGTGTCTTGCCTTGTCGCTTAAGGCGGATACCCACACGACTTTTTTCACGGAAGAGCGTTATCGACAATACCTTTTAGACACTATTGGCGATCGCTATGACATTGAGGCGTTGGAGTTTGTGGCCAACGAGATGTCGGAAAAACTCAACGGCGTGATGCTGGTGGCTGTGCGCGATACGGTGCTGCTGGAATATGCTTACGGGGAACGTAACCTGACCAGAATGCCGCCCTGTTACAACGTGTCGGAAAACAACCGCATTACCGAAAAAACCCTCTTCGATCTGGCTTCCATTTCCAAGCAGTTCACTGCCGCAGCCGTACTGCAGTTGTGTGCCCAAGGAAAAATCAACCTTGAGGACACTATCACGCTCTATTTCCCGGATTTGCCGTATAGAGACGTGACTGTCAGGCATTTGCTGAACCATACATCAGGCATTCCTGAGTATTTCAAGTTCAAATATACGGTCTATGGCGGCTCGGCGTTTGTGGATAATGAGCATCTGTTACGGGTGTTGGAGGAGCAGAAATACGCCAAGATTTTCCCGACAGGGACGAAGTTCGAATATATCAACACCAACTATGCGATTTTGGCGGCGTTGGTGGCGCAGGTGTCGGGGATGCCGTTCGAGGAGTATGTGCACGAGAACATTTTCAAGCCTGCCGGGATGAACGACACCCGATTCTTCACTGAGATTGTCGGCATTGATGCCAAACAGGGCAAAACTTATCCCGATGTGAACCCGAAATCAGAGGATGTGAACGTGAAAGCCCTGCCGTCGGACATTCCGATTGCCGTCGGACACCGCAGAGGGGGCGTCATGGCAAAGTACGACCGCCTCAATGGCGTGCTTGGCGACAAGGGCATCTATTCCAACGCGGAGGATATGCTCCGTTGGGCCAATGCCATGTTTGTCGATTACAAGATATTGCCAAAAGAGTGGGTGGATCTTGCCTCGCAGCGGGAGAACCGGCTGAACGACGGTTCCCTGCCCAAGAGCATCTACGGTTTCGGCTATCGCATCGAAGAGAGTCCCGAGCATGGCAAACTCGTCTACCATGGCGGCCTCTGGAACGGTTTCCAGAATCTGTTCCTCTACCGCCCCTCCGACAATGTCGTCATCATCTTTCTCAGCAACCTCTACAACAAAGCCCACGCCGGCCGCAGCGGCCAGATACTTGATATTCTCGATGGCACCCGTGAAGAAGAAGAGCTGATAATCAATAATTGATGATATAGAGACGCAATATTTTAACTCTCTACCTATACCCCCTAACCCTTAACCCCTAACCCTTAACCCTTAACCCCCTAACCTTGAGCAATGAACCATTACCCCGCTAATTACCACACTCACAGCCTATACTGTGACGGCAAGAGCACTTTGGAAGAACAGGTGCGGGCTGCCGAGAAGTGCGGACTTCTGCAGTTGGGTTTTTCCTCGCACGCGCCCGTGCCATTCGAGAACAACTTCGCCATGGAAGAGGCGAAACTGCCCGAATATGTCCGCGAAATCGAAGATTTACAGCGAACCACGAATGTTACGCTGCTGAAATCGTTGGAATGCGACTTCATTCCGGATATTTCAACGGCTTTTGCGGAGCGGCAAGACAAAAATGGATTGGATTACATCATCGGAGGTGTGCACCAGGTGAGGCAACCTCACGGCGACGGTCTCTGGTTCATTGACGGTTCGAAGCAGGAAATTTACGACAATGGCTTGCGCGACCTGTTCGATAACAATGTCAAGTTGGCGGTGACAACCTTTTGGGAGCAGACTTTCGAGATGATAGAGACGCAGCGGATGGACATTATCGCCCACTTCGACAAGATTAAGATGCACAACCGCAACCGCTTTTTCACAGAAGACGAACAATGGTACAAGGTATTGGCGGATAAGGCGATACAGCTGATTAAACGGTACGATGTCATTATTGAGGTGAACACACGGGGACTGTACAAAAAGCGCAGCGACAGTTTCTACCCGTCCACAGAACTTCTGATGAAAGCCCGCAAGGCGGACATTCCGGTGCTGGTTAGCAGCGATGCGCACAAGGCGGACGAATTGATACTGTTTGTTCCGGAAGCGTTAGAGGAACTACAACGCTGCGGCTACGACCACACGGCACGGTTTGATGTGGAGAAGAGACGGTTTGTGTATTAGTAGAGACGCACGGCCGTGCATCTCTACGGCGTCGCCTTATGTGGCAGGCCTCACATTGCGGCTATCGCCCCACATTACGGCTATCGCCCCACATTACGGCTATCGCCCCACATTACGGCTATCGCCCCACATTACGGCTATCGCCCCACATTACGGCTATCGCCTTATGTGGGGTTAATTGCACTTCGTGCGTGTGCCTCTCCGAGGCTGCTCAAGGAATACTTTTAACCTTAACTGCTAACTGCTAACTGCTAACTTTTTTGTACCTTTGCGGCGTAAAAAACAATACAAATATGGAGAACAAGGCCGAACAATTTCTGGAAAAATATCGCGAAATTGAGGAGTGGGTGCTGGACAATTTGAGAGGAGTGACAGAGATGAAGGATTTGGAGCAGATGCCGCAATACAAGAGTTTGCGCAGCAATTTGGCATTCTGCAGACTGTTGCGCAACCTGCTTTCGCATTACGACTGGTCGAAAGGGGGTGCGGACATGGTCATTGTCACTGATCAGGCGGTGCGGCAGGTTAATAACCTCTATTACGCTCTCAACCCGGTGACGCTGATGCGCGTGGCCATCCGAGCGGGGCAGATTTTCTCGCCTGCGCCCGGCGATTCGGTCCTGGCCGCTGTCAAAGTGATGCAACGTAATGACTATTCCTATATTCCCATTGTGGAAAACCACCGGATCGTGGGGGTGTTCAGCACGAAAACCATTATGCGGATTGTAGCGGAGAACAATTCCGCTCTACTCTCCGAAAGCCTGAATTTCAAAGATATAGCCGATTTCATACGCTTGGTTGAAGAACCGATGGCACATTACGGCTTCATCAACCCGAACACAACCCTGGAGGATGTCAGCCTCAAATTCCAGCGGTCGAAAGAGAGAAAGGTACGTTTGGATATGTTGTTTATCACTGACAATGGCCGGTCGGACGGGGTGTTGCAGGGGATGGTTACACCGAGAGAGATTTTATAGTTAGCAGTTGGAAGTTGGAAGTTGGTAGTTGGCCAAACCTTGATTTTGAACTCGATAATCCTATTCTTCGCACCATTCGGCATACGAAGTGTCCGTCTCTCGTAGGCGTATGCAAACGAGTGTGACTGTTTCTGGCAGGCGTTTCTGAAGTTTTCCGGCGATAAATCCCAGCAGATTCTCCGTGGTGGGTTGGAAATCCACGGTGACAATTTTCTCGTAATTTTGTTTTAATACATCAACAAGTTGTGCATCAGTTTTGGCGTTGAGTACCAAAGCGTGGTCCAGTAATGAGATAATCTCTTCATTGACAAGCCGTTTCAGATCCCCGAAATCCATAACCATACCGTTTTTGGGTGAGTTTTCATCGTGCAAGGGCTGTCCGGTAAGGGTGATGTCCATCTTATAGGAATGACCGTGGATATTGCGGCACAGTCCGTCGTAGTTACGTAGGGCATGTGCCATCTCAAAGGAGAATTGCTTGGTTATCTTAATGATACTCATTGCTTTACAATTTTGTATGTGTAGATTTTTTTTGCTGAAGATATTTTCATAAGGTAGAGTCCATCAGGAAATGAAGAGACGTTGATTTGAAGATTGCAGGAATGGTCGGACGTTTGCGACAGCAGCGTTCTTCCTGCAATATCGTGGATTTCGACGGTTATATCATTTGCTTGAAAATCAACCGATTGAATATTGATAAAGGAGGTAGTTGGGTTTGGATAGACGGACCAGCAATATTGGTCGGAAAAATCGGAGATACTGGTTGTGAACGGTGTTGCGTCGTTGCCGAAAACCTTTTCCGCCAGTTCGGGGTAGTCGATGAAGGGGTTGCGGTTGTGTTGGATTTGATAGACAGCATTGTTGCGGTTGATTTCCTTTTGGCTCACGGGATCCATAGCCGCCCATTGGAGCAGCAGCGTTTTCGCCCACGGCTTGAGGTCGCCGCCGGAGAAGTTGGATTGCGTTTCCATGCCGAGGTTCTTGTCTTTGTAGCAGGTGGCCATATAGAAGTAGATGCGGGCAAAGTCGCCTTTGAAACTGTCGATGGGTTCGAACACCTGTCCGGAGTAGCCGGAAATGTTGGAAGTGCCAACTTTGCTGCCGTTCGTACTGGTCCAAGTCGCGTTAATCACCTTTCCGAAAGGCAGGTTGCCGCGTTTGGAGTTGACGTAGCCGTCGGTTGGGACGAGGTGGACGAGGTCGGTGTACATGGGGGCTGTGCTTCCGCCGAACCAGCTTTTGGGCACCGAGTGCTCGCGGTTGTAGCAGTCGCCCTCGCCGGAATAGTTTCCGCATTGGTCGCTGCCGAAGGTGAAATAGTAGGCAGGAGTGCTGCCGGGCCGGTCGGAGTACATGTCCCAAACCTTGCCGTTGTCAGGACGCATGTCGGTGGTGTAAAATGATTGCCACAACTCGTTGTATGACAATGAGGTATGAGCCTTGATAATAGTTGACAAGGCAGTACGCAATGCTTCTCCACTCTTGTTTTCGGCGGCGTTGTAATAACCATAGGGTGCCTGAGCGTGGGTGAGGGTCGCCGTCAACAGGCACAAAATCAAAAATGCCATTTGTAGAGACGCACGGCCGTGTCTCCCTGAGGAAAACCGTATGTTTTTCATTTTACACATGGGTAATCTTGTAAATCATCTCTTTCAGCAGTTCAGCGTCGTCGTTGCTGGCATCCACACCCTTGCATTTCAAATCGTATTCCCGCAGGATGGAAATAATCTTGGTCAGTTGGGACAGCGAATGGTTGTTGGCGTAACCGATATTGCGGGAAATCATCATGGGCACGCCAGTTCCGAAAATGACGCGCAAAGCGTCGTTGCTTTTGTCGGGGGCGAGGTGGTAGCGCAGCATTTTGTGATAGAAGGTGTAGAGCATGGAGATGGTCTTGATGTTGGGGTTCTCCTTCGGGTGTAGGGTGAAATTGAGCATAATGTTGTAAGCTTTGCCCAGATTCCGGCTGCCGAGGGCCTCCTGAAGCTCGAAAATATTGTATTCCTTGCTGATGCCGATGTACTTTTCGACAATTTCCGGGGTGATTTCGCTGTTGGCCGGCAGCACGACCTGCAGTTTTTGAAATTCGGTATAGATTCGCGACAGGTCATTGCCGATATGTTCGCCTAAGACGGCAGCGGTCTGCGGATTGAGACGGTAGTTGAAAGTTTGCTCCGCCAGATTCTGGATCCAAGCGTTGAGGTTCCAGTCCTTCACCCCTTCCGACACGAACACCACGCCGTGTGCGTTGTAGGCTTTCGGATTTCGGAGTTTGCCGTATTTGTGGCACACGATAAAGATGGTCTGCGGACTGGGGTTTTGCACGTAGGCATCCAGCAATTCAATATTTTTCAGCTCTTTGGCCTCTTTGAGAATGACTACGCGATAGGGACTGCCGAAAGGGAACTGCCGGGCGTTGGCGAGTACCATGTCCGCCGAGGTGTCCTTGCCGTAGAGCACCACCTGGTTGAAATCGCGCTCGTCCGGCTCCAGGATGCTCTCCTCGAACATCTTGCAGAGCCGGTCGATGAAAAACGGTTCCTCGCCGTGCAACAGATACACTGGCGCGAACTGTTTCTCCCGGATTTGTCGCACGATTGCGTCAAATGTCACCGATTTGGTGGAACTTTCTTTCTTTGCCATATTCTAAAAATAGTGCTCGGCTACCTGGAAGATGGCCTTCTCATCGGGTTCGTACAGGCCGCGGGCGTTGGTGAGAATAAAGTCGGCGATGCTGTGCCGGCGATATCCTTCGGGGATTTTGCTCGGGCTGTCGAGGATAATGTCGAAGGTTTCGGGGTGGATGCCCACCTCGAGGTCTGTGGCGTAGCTGGTGAAGTGGTGCAGGAAATGGTCCACTTTGTCCACCAAGGCGTTGCCGAGGGCGGCTGCCGTTTCAATTTTCTGTTCGTCCATATTTCTGTTCGTTTTATATCGTTTGTGACGGGAGTCCCGCCATTCCTGACAGATTTCCATGCGGCAGGAATGCCGAAGCTCTTAAGACGCCGCAAAGATACAATTTTTACGTTGACCCTTGGCAGTTTAACGTATGTAGGGACGTGTCATGGTGATTTCTATCTGTTCGTCGGGGTTTCTTTGTTTTCGCGTTCTTCCAGCAGTTTGTCGATTTTCCGTTCGAGTTCGTCGAGTTTGTCTTTCACGTCATCGTTGTTGTCGGCGGCCATGGCATCGACGAAAATGGAGTTGATGAACGACATGCCGATGATGCCGCCGCCGATGAGCAGGAGGCAGAAATAGAGGCGCACGATTCTTCCGACAGTGGGCGTGGTGGCCGCCGCGATGGCATCGGGAATGTCGTACCAGCCTTCCACGGTGCAGATGCGGAAGACGGAATAGATGGAATCGAGCGGGGTGGCGAAATAGGCTGGCGCGATGTTATGGAAGAGGCTGCAGTTGATAATGCCGAACACGACAATCAATATGAGGAAACAGAACATGACGGCCCACGACTCGTGTACGGCGAGCTTGAAACCCGCTATAATCTGGCTGATGTTCGGGAAAAAGTGCAGCACCCGCAGGAAGCGGAACATCCGCAGCACCCGCAACACCATCAGGAACGAGAGGTCCATCAGATCGGAGGGAATGAACAGTGCGATGACGGAAGGAATGGAAATGATGACCAGAATGCCGTCCAGGCGGTTCCACCACGACGACCAGTAGCCTTTCAGTCCGTATTCGGCATGTTTCACACCCATTTCGATCATGAAGATCAGTATGCAGGCCACGTCAATAATCTCCATCCATTTATTGCCGATGTCGCAAACTTGCAGGAAAATGACAATGGCGTTCAGCAGGATGACGCCCAGAATGAATTTGTCGTTGAGAAAGAGGTTTTTGATATGGTTCACAGGTCACAAGGTTTTTGAAAACGCAAACATACAAAATTTACGGATATGCACAAAAAAAAACGCCGCGACCTTTCGGTTACGGCGCTGAGTCATGAACCTTTGTTGAAGGTTACCCGATGGCGATGGTGCGGGCGATTTTGGGCTCCTCTTTCTGCACTCTCGGCAGGGTGATGGTGAGGATTCCGTGCTCCACTTTTGCTTCGATGTGGTCCTTGTCGACGTCCTCGGGCAGAGTGTAGTTCTGCTCGTAGTTCGTGTAAGAGAACTCGCGGCGCAGATAGTGGTGCTTTTTCTCCTCTTCCTTGTGTTCCATCTTGTTCTCGATGGCGACGCAGAGGTTGCCTTCGTCGTTGATGCTCACGCGGCAGAAGTCCTTCTTGATGCCGGGGGCGGCCACTTCCATCGTGTAGGCCTTTTCGTCTTCTCTAACATTCACGGCCGGAGCTGTGGTGTTGATGCGCGGCATGATGTCGCTGTTCAAGAAATCTTCAAACATGGTCGGAAACCAACTGTTTTTAAACATAACGGGTAGCATAATGAACTCCTTTCTTTTATTGTTAGACTTTTTATTGTTTTTTCTTTTTCTGTCGCCTCCGCTCTCGCATCGGCGACGCTACCTATAATGCAAACCGCGTGCCAACAAAATATTTCCAAATATTTTTATCTTTACTGACAAATTGTCCGCTTTTTGGTGACAAGATGGCGGGATGTATGACAAAATTTCTACCGAGCTTTGACCCCTACCGGGGTCTGTGGCAACCGAAATGCCCCCTTTCTACCGAGCTTTTGTCCCTGTCGGGACATTGCGATGCATGTTACGGGTCGGGACATCGGCATGATTCCCGAATAGCCCCGGCAGGGGCGACCGCTCGGTAGAAACGGATGTCCCCGCGTATTCCCTCGTCCCGGCAGGGACGGCACAATACCAGCCCTGAAGCAGTTTTGGATCATTTTGGAGAACACCAGCAAGAAGCACCGTGACGAATATGTGGTGGAATACACGGTGGACTAGGCTGATTATCAGTTCTCGGTGGAGTTGGGGGCGGAATAGTGTTTTGCTAATTGTTTCCTACAAGCGGAATCCCCAACTGCTTACAAATTTTCTTCGCGAGTATATCATCAATATCATTGTGTAGCGGTATGATTGTCCGTTTACCAGAATCTTCGTTGATAAATTGGGCGTGACTGCCTTTTTGTCTTCCGGTTGGGTAACAATGATTTGTTCTCAAGTGTTTCAGGAGTTTTTCTTTTTTCATGCGTTCACGGTCAGTCTTCTGTGAAATACTTTACGGTTTTTATATAGTTCTTTGAGTTCGTCCCGACGGCACTCAATGGCCAGTTCAATGGCTTCTTTCATGTTGGACATGAGTTCATCCAAAGTGTTTCCTTGGCTCATCGCTTCGGGGAGTTGTGAACATTGTCCGACATAGACGCCTGTTGTTGGGTTTTTCTCTATGATGATGCTGTATTCCATAGTGTTTTCTACTTTTTTATTAACGCGGCAAAGATACGCTTTTTTAGCAAATGACTATGTGATGGAATTTTTCCATTCCCCTCTAACATTTACTTTAGGCAATAAATAATCCCGAAATTGCGTTACTGAACCCGTTCAGTTAACTATACGATATGAGAATTTTCCTGAAAATCCTGATGTGGGTGGCGATTTCCCTTTGTGCGTTAATCTCGTTCGCTTTCGTTGCGTTTGCAATATACGATGGTACTTTCTATCAAAAAGAGCTGCGTAAGATAGGGAAACAGTTGAATGCTATGGAAGGGGTTACGGTACTTAATATGTGGGGACACAGGGACATCACCTTGGAGGAAATTTCCGCAGCAATCAATATCAAAGGCAAGGGCGGAATGGTCATATATGATATGTGGAGGGATTCAAAAGATTCAACCGATGGACTGAAATGGCACTCACTTGAACAGATAGGCAATTATTCGTTTACTTTTTATGATTCCAATGGAGGTGTTGGGCCAGGATTCAGCAAAAAGGATTTGGAAAACTATACAGGCTTGCAACTTAACACGGTTCAAGATTTGGTGGACAACTATGACAGAATCTATTTTGTGATAGACAGTCTGAAACAGAAAGACACGCTTACCCATTATCTTTCTGACCATTACGAGTTCTATTTGTGGATAAAGGATGAAGATGCACAGCAGGTGGATCCGATTTTTGTTCTTGGGAATGCCAAAGAAGGCCACGATTTTGCCCGCTCGTTGCATTGGGAATATGAGAATGCATATTACAATCGGTATCCGGAGGAGTGATGTAAAAAAATGTCAACTAATCTGTCGACAATTTTTATATCTTTGTCGTGTTTTTCACAAGGATTATGAACAGTAAAACAATCTTGTC
>Ga0310697_10000238_pt1 | contig 79508 bp, 121 predicted proteins | sample 172DNAGHGlowgp2_FD_203883 | JGI IMG/M metagenome (GOLD analysis project Ga0310697, IMG submission 203883) | Sheep rumen microbial communities from Palmerston North, Manawatu-Wanganui, New Zealand - 1728 DNA GHGlow gp2 (v2) (version 2) | ecosystem: Host-associated > Mammals > Digestive system >...
GAGCAACACTTACGAAGCCGCAGCCAACGCATACACCAGTGAGCATTCTTGGCAGCTTGACTTCGGACGTGGACATCAGGCTCTGTACATCTACAAGGGTCTGACTATCGGAACCATCAAGAAGGATGCCGATGGTGCTCTGAACTACAGCGTTACCATCACCGCTCTTGTATACACCACTGGCGAAGGCACTCAGGCTTCTCCGTACGTTGACCACATGTACAAGATTGTTGGACGCTCTTAATAGAGAAGGAGGCTGACTATGGGTAAGACAACCGTAAAAGCTATTGCCCTTGGCTATCGCGCAGTCGCTGGAACAGGTGACTATACGCCACTGATGGGTGTCCTCAAAGGACTGGCCATCGGCCAAGACGAGCCAGACTCCACAGAAATCGAGGCGGAGTTCTATGACTCTCCGTTCGACATCTTCTATGACGGCAATCCCGTCACGATGACGTTCGAACTGGCCAATTATGACCTCGATGAACTTCCTGACCTGTTCGGCGGTGAGATTGACACCAACGACGACTACGAGGGCGAGGTCAAGGCTCACACAAGCGAGTGGGAGTGGAAACTCGATTTCGGACGCGGACATGCATCTCTCATCATCGCACGCGGCCTTACCATCGGTACGTTAAAGAAGGACGCAGACGGTGCATTGAACTTCAGTGTAACCATCACGTCACTCATCTACAGCGATGGTACTAACGACCACATGTACAAGATTGTCGGTGCTGCTCCTACTCAGCAGGCAGCTCCTGCCTCTGGAGATGAAGGCGGTACTGGAACAGGTGAAGGCTAGTCCTTATGATAGGTAAAACATTGTTTTCGTGAACGTGGGGGAGCGTTTAGGGCAAAACAAATCCCTACTCGCTCCCTTTTAGTTTTCACGAAACATCTTACAAAAAAAAACCACGTAACACGAAACAAAAATGAATAAGCAAAAAGTAGCCAAACAAGAGAATCAAGAAATGTCAGACTTTCCTATAGACATCAAGAGGGATATTGTCGATATCATTAACGACACTCCTTCGCTTGTAAGACTCGGCGAAAAGGAATACATGGTCAAGAATATGCGCTATTATTCCCTGTACCGCATCTGCAGGCTCGTCATTGATATGAGGGAAGGAGACAAGGATTTGAACGAAGACAGCAAGCTTTTGATGGCCCTGTGCACGGATTTGGACGCCATGTGTGAGATTATGGCAGTCGTACTGTGCAACCACCTGTTCACTCCTGACGATATCCACGGATTCGAAGACGTCGACTCTGTCATGTCAAGGAACGACAAGCTGGTACAGGTGATGAAGGCAAAGGTTATGAACAGCACGTTCGACACAAACCAGTGGGCGGCTATCATCCTCGGAGCAATAAAGTCAATTGACTTGAGCGGTTTTTTTTTACTCAGAAAATCGGTGAGTACGCTTACGGATTCACTTCTGATGCGGAAGAAGAAATCGGAGGAGACAGCATCACTGTTTATGGAAGCACAGTCATTGCGGACGCCTCAGACTTCCTCAGAGCCTTCACCCAGTACAGACTAGATGACTACCTGTACCGACTGAGTATCGCACAGATTCAGTTCATGGCTGTCGATAACACGCACACCAAGTACCTCAAGGGAGCCGACAAGAAGGCTTGGGAGACATACAAGGATGCATACAAGGCCGCAAAAACACTTGATAATTTCTTGGGAGGCTTCAAAGCACCAGTGGACCTCAAGGAAGGTGAGGAATATGAAATTCCCGTCCGAAAGAATCCACAAAATAACAAGAAGAATAACAAATAAAACAATATACAGCTATGCCAGACCCCACAGTAGTAGTAGCCCGTCTTGACAATAAAGAGTTGAAGGAATCAATCAACCAAATGGTTATTGACTTCGAAAACGGGCTGAATCGGATGAAGCAATCGGCAGATACAGCCGTTGCAGACCTTCAGAAGACGTTGAAGAAACTTAGCGATACAAAGGTAGACTCCAGCGGTTCAGCCGACGGAGGAAGCTCTAGACGCAAGAAATCCAACGACGAGGAAACGCAGTCAATCAAGAGCAAGACTGCTGCTGCCAAGGAGTTTACAGCTACACTTGACCAGCAGGCTCAGGCCGTGCAGAAGGCTATGGGTGGCTCAAGAAATGCTGACATTATTCAAACAATGCAGACACAACTTGAGTTAATGTTATCTCGCTTACGAGAGGCTCGTAGCCAATATTCTTCTTTTATAGAACTTGCTGCTCATGCAACCACTACTGGTGACAAGGGTCTCTTTCAGTTTGCCACAGAAAACGTTCATCGATACGAACAAGAAGTCCGTAATCTTATTCCACAAATAAGGGGGTTGAGAAACGGTATTACCCAAATGGGTGATGTTCTTGCTCCTCAGGGACATGCTTTTGAAAACTATGTAAAAAGCCTTATGCAAGCAAACCCAGAACTTGCCCTTATGAACAAGTTGTTTAAGACTGGGAATTGGGTATGGAGTGAGAGAAATGCTGTTTTAACCCAAGCTACAGCTAATACGCAAAAGAATACGGCAGAAATAGAGAAACAAACTGCTGCTGAACAAAAGTATTCTGAGGCTGTACAAAATGCAGCACAAGCACTTAGGTCTCAGTTTAATACTGGAAAAGCATCTTATATTGATGTAGGCGGAAAGGCAATATATGCTGACGAAAGCAAAGCTTCTATAGAGTACCAAATTAACCAACTTGTAAAAGAACGAGGGAAAGATTTTAACCTTCAACATGCAGTAGCACAAGCTATAGAACAGGATGAAAATCGCATAAGCGAAAATCTTCGTAAGCAAGTTGATGCTGAAAAACAAATAAATGAAGAAAAAACCAAAAGAGTAAAAACTTTTACTGTTGAGCTAGAATCTCTGAATACACTTAACGAAAAAGCAAAAAAGTTAAGGAGTATGCTTGCTGATATGACAAACACACAGTTGAGAGACCCAAAAAACGGTGGAGCACTTTCAAGAAGATTGAGAGAGATTGAAGCACAAATAAAAAAAGTAAAACAAGAAATAGACCGCCCAACAAAAGAAGAAGTTTTTGGAATTAAACCAAAGACGCTTGACGACATGGCAAACAAGCTTCGAATGCTTCAGTCATATAAGATGGGCATAAACCTAAACGCACCGCAAGCAGCAAACGAAATAAAACAGGTAGACGATGCTATCAACCGTCTAAAGAAGGACATGGATAAATACATGTCAACAGGACGTGAGGTAAATTCTATGAACAATGCTCTTGCTCGTTCATTCAACTACATGAAGAATCGTCTGGCATTCTACTTTACTGTCGGTGCTTCTACACAGTTTGTAAAGAACCTGATTGATATCAGGTCTCAGTACGAGATGAACGAGCGTGCGCTTGGTATTCTTATCAATAGCGCAGAAAGAGGCTCTCAGATTTTCAAAGAGTTATCTAACATGGCTCTTGTGTCTCCATATACGCTTATCGAGCTGTCTACAGCAGCTAAACAACTTGTTGCTTACGATATTGCTGCAAGGGATGTGGTTGACACAACACGTCGTTTGGCTGACATGACTGCTGCTGTTGGTATTCCTATTGAGCGTCTTACATACGCTCTGGGACAAATAAAAGCATACGGGTATCTTAACGCACGCGATGCACGTATGTTCTCAAACGCAGGTATTCCTTTGGTCAAGGAGCTTGCAGACTATTATTCTCAGCTTGAAGGAAGAATGGTAAGTGTGGCAGATGTTTACGACAGGATTAAGAAAAAAGCTATTGACTATAATTCTGTCATGAATGTCATATCAAAAATGACCGACGAGGGCGGTAGGTTTTTTGACTTCCAAGCAAAGATGGCAGACACGTTAAAAGTAAAACTTGCCAATCTTACTCTTGCATGGAACAACATGCTTAACGATATAGGAAAAAGCGAACAGGGATTGTTAACTTGGACTATAGGAGCATTAAAAGAGGTTTTTCTTCAGTGGAAAAACATTAATAGAGTTGTTGAAGATTTGATAATAATTTTTGGAGTTTTAAAATCTGTTCAGCTTGTTTACTACGGTGTTATGCTAGGAACCAGCAAAGCTATAACCGCACAAGCTGTACTTGGTAAAAAATTAACGTCAATTCTTAAAACACTTGGTGGTACAATGAACCAAGTTCTTACATCTGGAGCAACTTGGTGGGGTCTTCTTGGTGCTGCTGCAATTGGTGCTGCAATATCAATTGTGCGCGGAAATGAAGCAATGAAAGAATTTAATAAATCTATAAGAGAAGACGCAAAAAACACATACAATGATGTTACAAAATTCTTAGAACAATATAAAGAGCTAAAAAACAGCTTATATGATGTAGAAAAAAAGACAAGGTTTGTTCCTTATTCAGATGGATATGAAAAAGAAGAATCTTACGATGTTCTTGTTGGAAAAGACATAAAAAAAGAAGATGCTTTAAAAGCTTGGGCTGCTATACGTGAACAAATCGAACTTTCATCTCAAGCTAGCTCAGATTTTATAGGGAAACTCTTGTCAATAGAAAATACAAGCGAGCGTGTTCGTCAAGGATTTAAGGTTCTAGAAGATATACAAACTGTAACAGCAGCATTAAATGAGCTTGGTGATGACGGAATTAAGGTGTCTCGCGAATGGTCAGAATGGTGGAATTTATGGACGTTACCTGACGGTGTTATAGGCAACCTGAAGGATGCTCATTTGTGGATTTCAAAGATAACGGACGAGTTTGGTTCTTTGGAAAATGCAAGGAAAGTTGCCGCAACATCAACAACAGAAGAAGGCCTTCCCAATTTGTTCCAAAAAAGAGCAGATGATTATATAAAGAATTATGAAAACGAACTTGAGAAATTCAGGAAAGACCTTTCTGAAACCACACAATCTGTCATTAATTTTATAGAATTAAAAGGTTGGAATGGCGACACTAACAAGATAGAGGAAGCTTTCAGTAGAGTTTTTAAAAATCTTGCTGCATCCAATAATTTGTCTCCAAAGGAGTTAATGACAATGAGACTGGAGTCTGCACAAGCTGAGTATGATGCTCTTGAAAAAGCATTGGAAAGCCATATTGTTGACGAAAACGCAGCACTTGAAAAAGCCAGAGACGATAACGAAAAGGCTGATATTGAGAGTAGGCTTAAGGTTTATCAGGACGACTTGTCGTTTCTGAAGGACAATACGGCCCAAAGTAGGATATACTGGGAAGATTTTACAAAATGGATGGGTCAACAGCATAAGTCTGAGGTTCAGACAATGTTTAGAAACCAAACTTCTGAACAGATAAAAATGCTTGACTTCTCAAAAGGAGAGTATAACAAATGGGTTGTTGAGTTAGCACAAAAATACGCTAAAGAACACGGTATGGCGTACGCAGATGTTTATGAACAACTCAAAAACTATATTACAAACGCAAACCAATGGTCTATTCGTATTCCTCTTATTATAAGCACTGAGGATAGTAAAACAGCATTACAGACCTTAAAAGATGCAGACACAGCCTATGACACCGCAGAGGCAGCTATCAATCGTTTGAAGAAACGTCAAAAAGAACTTGTCGATTCTGGTGCAAACAAACTGAAGGAAACAAAAGACCAGACTGACGCTGATAGAGAGCTTATAATGGTTGAAGATGAACTTGCCGAACATGAAAAGGCACTAGCTGACGCAAAGGCAAAGGGTGGTCACGGCAAGAAGGAGGATGCAAATGCACGTAAGGCTCAGAAGCAGACAGAGAGTGACCTTCAGCGAGTCCTGAAAGAAGAAATCCAACTCATCGACAAGGCCCGCTCTTCATACAAGACTCTTACCAAGGAAGGAGTTGACTCTCAGACCGCGATTGCACAGGCTACAAGTGGATTTGACAAGACTCTGAAAGACATCAACAGTGTCCTGATAAAGAACGGCCTGAAAGTATTCGACATCACAAAGTATGCTGGTGTCGAGAATCCGCGTGAGATACTTAACCTGCTTGAGGCACAGCTGAACCAACTGATGACTGCTGGTAATGCAAAACCTGCAGAGATAGAAGCTCTGGAGATTAAGATTCGCGACCTCAAGATTGATGCAGCAACATTCGACCAGAAGAAGTTTGTATCTAGCCTCAACAATGAGCTTAGCAAGATTAAGGAAGAGTACGAGCTTGCTATAGACTTGGATGCTAACCCAGAGTTAGGAAACGTATTCGCAGACCTTATGGGTATTAGTGAGGAGCAACTTCAGGACTTGCCACGTAACTTCGACAGCGTCCTCAAGAAGATGCAGGCTAAGATTGATACCATTCTCGGCAGCGAGAAGAAGTTCGACCTTGCAGCCAACCTCAACAAGAAGGTGTTCGAACAATGGATTGACGCTAACGGTATGTTGCTTGACAGCGACAAAGCAAAGGCCCTTAAGGCCTACGTCGATGCTGCCAATAAGATTCGTCAGGACGAGACCAAGAAGCAGATTGATGAGTGGAATAAGCTCCTAGAGAAGTACGCGGAGTACGAGTACAAGCGTAAGACTATTATGGAGACCGCTGAGCGTGAGCGCAAGATTGCTATTCAGAAGGGAGCCAGTCAGGAGATTATCACTGCTATCAACAACAGGGAGAGGCAGGATTTGGCAAAGCTGGATTTCGAGGAATTCCAGAAGACTCCAGAGTGGATTGTTGCCACTGGCGACCTTGCTAATATGTCCAAGAGTGCAATTGGTCTCTTGATAAGACAAATCGAGGAATACAAGCGTACTGCAAGAGACCTGTCTCCCAAGCAGATTAAGCAGCTCAATAATGCGCTGTCGAAGTTGTATAAAGAACAGAGAAAGAACAATCCGTTCAAGGCCATCTCGAACATGCTTCAGGAGGCTAGAGATAGAATGGCAACCTTTGATGAGGATATTAAGAAGGTTCAGAAAGAGATTGACGACCTTACAAAGAAAAAGAAAGCAAACATAGTGTATGGCGTTGCTGACGAAGATGTTGACAACGCTTTAAAGAAAGCCATCAAACGTTTCAATGAGTTAAAGAAGGCTCAAAAAGAAGCTGGAAAGGTTGATGCTTCTGGATGGGTGGCTGCTATTAACGAAACAACCGCAGCAGTTAAAAGTGCGGTTATGGTTTTTGACGACCTAATAAATGCCATATCTGGAGTAAGCGAGTCTGATATTGGAAAGGCTTTTAGTGTAATAGAAAAAGCTGGTTCTACTGCCGCAATTGGAGCACAGATAGGAGGTGTTTGGGGTGCTGTTGCAGGAGGTCTTATTGGGGCTGTTTCTGGTTTTATATCTACATTTGGAGACGAATTAAGTGGAAATGCTTCAATAACAAAATCTGTCAAGGAATCGGAGAATGCGGTTAAACGTCTAGAGATTGCTTATGTAGACCTACAACGTGCAATAGATAAGGCGTACGGCTCTGAGGTTGTTGGTGCAAAACAAGCCATGGCAGCAGCAAAGGAAAAAGAATTGGAAGAACTAGAAAAGCAGCTCGAATTAGAACGTTCTAGAGAGTCCAAGAATCGTGATGAGGATAAGATTTTAGAGTTAAAGAAAAGTATAAAGGAACTGCGCTATGAGATAAAAGACACTATTGAGGATATTACAAATGACCTCATGGGTACTGACGCTTATAGTTTTGCAGAAAGACTTGTGTCATCCATGATTGACGCTTTCAAGAAGGGTGAGGACTATATGAAAGTCTTTGAGGAAAGTTTTGATAGTATGGTTGACAATATGATTATGAAAGCTATTGTCTCTAGGGTCGTTGGTCTTTATTTGGATAAAATATGGGAATCTGTTGAGGACAATATACAGGCACGAAGTAAAAAAGAATCAGACGAATACGGAAGGCTTAAAAGTCGTCTGGAAGAATTGGAATCAATGGATTATTACGAATACGCGCAATCGTACGGAACATATAACACACCCAAATCCAGTAGTTCTATTGCTGCGTGGGAGAAAAAAAGACAAGAGGAAATTGAAAGGACAAAAAAAGAACTTGATGCCGCTAAAGCAAATTACGATGCGGTAAGCCAACTTAATAATGAAGATATATCGAGTCTTATACAGCAGTTGGCGGAACTGAAGCCAGAGTTGGCAGAGCGACTCAAAGAGCTGTTAGGACAATGGTATACATTTGGTTCTGACAACGACAGTGCGCTCTCTGCTCTCCAGCAGGGCATACAAGGTATCACTGAGGATACTGCTGGTGCTCTTGAGGCCTACATGAACGGTGTCAGTCAGCAGGTATACCTCCACTCTGAATACCTCAGGCAGATTGTCGAGTTCCTGTCAACGTCTAACGGTGAGCTCGAAGATGTCAAGGTGGCCACTCTTTCACAGATGCTGCTGCAGCTGCAGAACTGCTACCAGATTATGCAGTCAATGCACAACATGATGGACAACTGGCAGGTTGCTTCAGGAAATGGTATACGTGTCGAATTAATTTCTTAATTAAACTAAAATAATTTTTGCATGTTTAAATTTATATGTATATTTGCACTATGGATAGGCTGGTTTGGCCACCAGTCGACAAGGGGCAAGTCTGTCGCCCCTTCCATATTTTCAATGACAGACATGATTAAAGTACAGACAAAAATGGAGAAAAAAAACAAAGGACGTGGTAAAGATGTACCACATTTTAAGAAAAGAAGAATTGTGTGTGGAGTTGGTATAAATGATTCAACATCTTCAACTCGCACAAGTGGCGACAGAGAACCTGCTTATGCGTTATGGAAATCAATTTTAGTAAGATGCTATAGATATAACTCAATAAGGCGGCAAACATATTCAGGTTGCTCTGTTTGTGAAGAATGGCTGTCGTATAGTGGTTTTAAAAGATGGTTTGATGAAAATTTTGTCAATGGATACCATATCGACAAGGATATTCTTATTAGGGGAAACAAAGTTTATTCCCCAGAAACATGCTGTTTTGTACCACCAGAAATTAACACGCTGCTTGTAAAGTGTAATTCTAAAAGAGGAAACCTTCCTATAGGAGTATCTGCGGCCTCTAAAAACACTCATCATCCGTATAGAGCCGTTGTCAGAAAAAACGGAAAATATATAATGTTGGGGTATTTTTCAACTCCAGAAGAAGCATTCATGGCATATAAAGATGCGAAGGAACTCCACATAAAAGAAATGGCTAAAAAATACTTTAACAGAGGGTTGATAACAGAAAAAGTTTACAATGCGTTAATGAGATGGGAAGTTAAAATAACTGATTAGTTATGGATGAATTATTAAAATATCAGAAAAATGCCTTACTCGGCAATATAGGTGGGCAGCCTATATGTCAAGACTATCTTATGGCATGGAGAAAATGTGGTAATGATAAAGAATTACTTGTTAGGCTTGCTATGAAACAACAAAGCGTTCCACATTTTTCCACAGCGTGTTATCAAAAACTTGGTCTTACAAGAGAGTATATTCTTGAAGAGTTCGGAGATTATATCAACGGCCACGTATTGAACGACTGCGATAACGTAGACGGTTACACATACGAGCTGTGGGTCAAGGATAACGATGTCGTAGACCTTAAGAGCGACGTCATGTCTTTTATGTACTGCAAGGATTTGGATGTCTTCGCCAAAGATACGAAATGCAACACCATATACATCAGTAATAGGTCAAACGTAAGCGTTAGTCTGGATGGATTCAATCATTTGGTGGTCTATCTATTCGATGAGAGCTCAGTACACATATATGACGCCGACGAGACCTGTTCTGTCACGGTTTTCAAATACAGCGACGAGGCCAGCGTGACAACAGGAGACTACTGTTTTGCAAAAGTAAAAACATTTAACAAAGAATTAAAGCTATGAACAACGATTTAACTGGGAAATATTATCTCAAGAACACGGAAGCTGGAACATTTTCCGACGTTACAAGTCTTTTTAACGGACTGCGTATTCTAAAAGTGGACGGATTCCTCTCAAAGGGGAAGCCAGTGAACATCTATACGGCACAGTGGGTTAACTCCCAGAGCGAAGACTTTATGATTACCACACTTGACTCTCAAAACAACCCCGTTGTCATCAGGGAGAACTCCGACTTGGAGATAACATTCATTGTGCACTCAAGCTACGCATCTGGCTCAATTGATGTCATGACCGTGCATGATTCGTTCATAAACTACATGACTAATAGCGACGTCTGGATTAAGTCTGCGTATGTAGGCAACAAGTACGCGCACTGTGTTTGCCTGAAAGAATACAAGCCAACGACGGCAAAGCTTCAGAGAGGCGGTTCTTCATGGGTCATGGGAACTATTACGATGCATTGCCTGAACGCACCACAGAGCTAACGTAATACACTGTATTTCTATATTTTCTTTTTTTGTACTACTTTCATCTGTTTTGTTTTTCAAAGGTTGAATGAAAGAAGAAAGCCTCTGTCCGAGATGGATAGGGGCTTTCAACAAAATAGACGAATATGGAAAAATTAGAAGATTTTCTTCCACCATGGCCTCTTGGCCATCTCAAGGTCAAGCTGCAGGTCTTTGATTTTGCTGCACGCAATAGCGTAGCTACCCTCCAGTTCTTTGTAGTTTACATTGTGTTCTCCGATTTCAGCGTTCAACGCGTCGATTGTACTGTTTAGTGTGTCGATATTCCTGTTAAGTTCGTCAATCACAGAGACCTTCTTGTCAATGAGCTCGTCAGCCTCCTTCCCATAGGCTTTCCATTTCTCAACATCTTGCGTGAGTTGTTTGTTACGCCCTTTGCTTCCTGCAAGTTGTCTCTTCAATGAAGTAATTTCATCTTCAAGAGAAGTTTTTACATTCGGTTCGTTCTTTTTCATAATTTACGTAAATTAAGTTAGACAATAAATATTATATAATAACGTTATATTTAAAAGTCTGGTTTGTTGTATTCTTCCATATCTGGAATGTCATTGACGTGCAACTGACTGTCTTTTATCATCGCAGCCTCCTGTCTGGCAGAAGCCCGAGGAAAGCTGGCCATATTGATTGTCTGACCAATAACACTGTATCCGTCAACAGTTGTATCATGCTCGACTGCGTACGGAAACACTTCTCCTTTTACCTCAACAAGCATACCGTTCGAGAAGTGGTCATTAATGTATTTGACAAGGCCCTTCTTGAATATACATTTCCATTGCATATACCTGTCAACTACGATAGTCCCGTCCTTCTTCCTGAAGCCTTTCTTGAACTCGTCGACAAATACAAGACAAAAGTCCTGCTGGTACTTTATGCTCGATATGAATCCTATTGCCTGAAAACTTGCCATAACCAGTCTGTATTACTTTGCTTTTTCGTAGTCACACTTGTCTATCTCGTAATACCCAGAAACAATCTTACCGCCGTTAACATCAAGCGCACGGGCGAATTTCGCACATGAGAAACGCTCGTTACACTTGACGTTACAGCATATAGATATTTTAGTTTCCATGTTGCTCCTGACGTGGTTTCGGCTGCGGCCTCTTCTTAATCTCAATCTCTACACCCATCTTGGCAAGATGGTTCTTAAGACACTCTGCATATTGCGAACACTGCAGGCAATCCTCTTCTGTCGGATTGAATTCATCTTCACCAGCATCATCGTTGTTTATTGAGTCCAGCATCTTTCCGAGCGAATAAATCAAATTGAATGAGCTGCCGTTTTTCTTTTTGATAACATTGTTGATTCCAAAAAGAACAGAGGCCGCAAGTTCAAACTCATCATCGGATGCCTTGGGAGAAAAACCTCTCTCTAGAAGCTTCTCGAATCCTATGCCTGCATCAGAGGCCTTTCCAGTGAAAAAAGTACATCCGTCTTCTCCGAACGAACAAATCGCAAGAAGCATATCACCCTTCTCTTCGAACGAGTTGACCAGCTTCTTCAAATCCTTAAAATTCTTCTTTGTTTCCATAAACGTAAAATTTAAACTTGATTATATAAAACTTTGCAAAAATAGGTATTTATTTTGAATATTCCAAATGATTTACAATATTTAACGTCAGAACGGAGGAGCATCCTCACCACTGTACACACCGAACGGAATTTCCTGCTGTCCTTTTTCATACACAGTGGTCTCGTTCTGCTCGTTCCAGAAGTCAGTCTGCTCACCACCACCTTCCCATCCATAGTGTATAACCTCGTCAGGCGCATTTTTGAACCGCCTGCTCTCAATCTCATAGTGAAGACCGACAAGGACGTCACAGACGCCGTACATGCGGTTTTTTGCTATTTCTATGACGTTTCCGTATCCACTATAGCGTTGTATCTCTGCCTGACCATAGAATTCAGCTCCTGCCTTAAGGAAATCTTGGTTAACCCTGTGAATTATAAGTGTATTATCTACAACATTCGTAAGGTCTGACGTTCCGCTGATATCGTTCTTCCTAAGGAATGCCATTGACTTCCTCGGATGGGCCACTAAGATAACGTGAACACCGTTTTTCTTTGCAAATTCCTTAACCTGCAAAATAAGCTCCTTCTGCTTATTATTCTTATCTCCATCGAGAAGGTCTATATCAAGAGACATAAGGTTGTCAAGAATGAATACCTTTACGCCTGCTGCAAGCAAATCCTTCATGTCGTGAAGAATCTCTTCCCATGTACTCCCGTATTCGTTATTGAACAGGAAGAACCGACCCCGCAGCCACTCATCAATCCTCTTTCCTATATTCGACGGAACAAAATACTTCCCGTCTCCAAATTGAGAAGGCTTGAGGAAATTCTTTCCTGCAGCCGCCATCTGAATCCATGCCTTTAGAATCTGTGGTGGCAACTCACCAGACCACAGGGCCGTCGGCACACCCTGCTCAACAAAGTTCAGAATAAGACTGTTGATGAGCGATGTCTTACCTGCGGCATTACCGCCAGAAATCAGCGTGACCTCACTTTCAGCAAAGCCGAGGATGAATCTGTCGAGCTCTATTATACCCGTCTTAACCCTAGGAATAGACGACAGGTCAACCTTCTCGATTTCGTCCATCTGGAGCCACTTTTTACCTAGTTCTGGCAGCTCTTCCTTGATGACATAGCGAGGCTTCTGCTGTCCGTACACGCGAGATTGTGGCTTATACATGGGTCTGCTATATGCGTCGGGCTCATAGAATAGTCGAAAATCATGCCATGTGCGGTCTTTACAGTGGGAATGCGTGCAGTTGAAAGTCACTTTCCCGTCTGGGTCTAGAAACAGTGCAGAATCCCATTTTTTCTTGTCGGAATGAGTATCCACCCAAGGGCAGTATTCAAGTGTAAACCGTACACTCTTTCCTTGCTGCTCCTCCTTGTAAACGATTCCGTGTTCACTAAGCCATGTGCGCAGGTCAAACTGACTCTGACCCTGATAGGGCCTCCTGTTCGGAACAACCTTCGGCTCTTCCTTTGGTAGAAGGTCTGCAAGTTCCTTGAATTTTGATAGAGGTGTAGGTACTATATTCTCTGGTACATAAACAATTTCCGACATGCGCCAAGGTCTGTCAGTAATGTTTGCACCCTTTTTTGCGACTGTGCCGTACAGCTTGCACACCCTTGCTGCATTGAAGTTCTTTTCGTCGAAGTCAACCTTGTCATCAGTAAACAGAGAGCTCATGTATTTGAAGAAACCCTTTATAATCTCCGTTGTCTCATCGCTTACATCCTCGTCGATATAATATAGGTTATGCCAACCGTTTCCACTCTTACATATAACTGGGTCGCTAAACCCTTTGCTTCTAAGGAATCTATATACGTCCTGAGCTTTCTTATGAGCAAGCTCGAACTCCTCGTCGCTTGAGTTCGTGCCGCTTTTTCTTACAGGGTCAAAATCACACAAAACCCAATGCCTGCGAACTATGTCATTGTCGTTTGTGGTTATCTTTGCCTTGATTATCTTCTCGCATTGTTGTCTTCCGTAACAGGATTCGTCTATCTCGTTCAATACAAAATACAGCTGCTCGTCCTCCATGTCGGCATACGGCTCTATGGAAGAAATGAGAGAATCAACAGACTTAAAGTAACCGCTATACTGAAAACGTCCGAGTATCCTTACCTCAGTAAAGTTCCCGTCTCCAACAAAGACGTTCCACCATTTGCGTATAATATCCTTGTCAATCATATCTTCTCCCAAGTTTTAGAAGCCTTGTTCCACTGGATTGTGCCTCGTCCGTTGTTGAGTGTCACACGCGCACCGTCAGGGCGATTATCATCATTATACCCGTCTGGGATATGCTTGCCGTCGAAGAATCCTATGTACATATAGCACTTATGGTATTCCGTCCATGATAGAAGGCCACTGGTAGTCGGCGTATATGTCTCAGTGGAAGATTCCCCTGAGGATATTATCATCGGGTCATAGATGATGCTGTTGTCCATAAAGACGACGTTCATAAATGCCTTGTCGCGAAGATAACGCTCAAAGTCAAGCTGAAAGCGCAGCTCACGGGAAGACACGTATGCCTTGATATGCGGAAGCACCATGCGATACTCCGAATCTTTGAGCTTATTCCAGTAGCCCTTGGCATTCTTCTTGCTTCCTTTGCGCCTGTATGCCTTCCAGCATTCCTCAAATAACTCATTATTCTTGTCGTTTGGTGTGCGAAGGTAATCCACAATCTTGGCCATGTCATCGAAGCTGATGAAATCATTAATGTAGATTCCGTCATCGTCATTCTGGATAACACTTATACTACTATCTTCAAGTATAGACAGAATGTGGTCTCTTTGTTCTTCCGTTTTCGCTAATAGTTTCATAATCGTGGTTGTTTTAGAAGCCGAATGGACGGTTCTACTCAAGGCAACCACTCCTCTTTCAAACCGCCCATTTTGGCAAAATTGTAATTACATTTATCTTTATCGTCCGTGCGCCTGATGTGGTTGACAACGCACTACGGAACCTTCACTCTGCAAAGGTAGAAAATTTGTTTTTAACTTCCAAAGAAATTAACCATTATTAATAAATTCTTTATGTTGGTTATATAAATAATCGAACATGATTTCTGTCTGACTAGCAGCCCATTCCAATGATTTATTAGAAGTAAACTCGCCTCCTCTTTCAAGAATCTTCATGAAAATTTCTCCACGAAGTTTCATCCAGTACATTTTTTCATCAATCACAGCCTGATGGTCTGCGATAGACTTCGTATCCATAGCCGCAAGCATGTCGCGCAGTTGGTTCTGTGTACGCTCATGCTCCTCTTCAGACTTTCTCATATGCTCATTCCAGTCATTCATAAATGAAGGTTCTTCTTGAACCTGAGTGAAGTCAAGGTCTGATATACCGTACTTGTTTCCTTTTTCGTCCAAGAATACTTCACTAAACGGCTCAGATTGTCTCAGTACAACATCAAACTCTCCGTTTTGACTAACATACTTGCATTTAATCCATCTATAAGTCTCTTCCATAATAATTGTATTATTTACACCAATAATCCTTAAACTATCCATTTTTGTTCAATAATGTACTTAGCTTCGAATAGATGCCAACGCGCTTGAGTGTTCTGATGCGGTTAAAGTCACCGTCCTCTACGCACTGGCGATAGGACTTGCCAAGAACCTTGGGTACTTCCTGTCTGGAGAGTCTCTCGTCGTCAAGTGCGCGTCCAAGAAGCTCTACCTCCTCCTCAGTACCAGAACACTCGTTGCGTTTGTTGGCAGAGATGATACCATCCACCCAACTACCCAAGCCGAACATGTTGGCAATAGGCCTTAGTCGGCTCAGGTAGTCGCGGCAGACTGACTGTAGCTTCTCGTTCCTCATCTTGTGTGGATGATTTTCTCGAACTCATGTCTCAGTGCGCCGTCGTCCATGTAGTTGTCAACAAACAGCGCGTCGCAGAGAACGCGCTTAAGGTCCCACTTGGGGAGGGTCTTCAGATAGGAGGAGACGATAACGTTCTTCTCCTCAATGGACATCTCATTCCAGATGATGTCAAAATTCTCATAATTTTCCATAATCAAAAATTGTTTTCGTGAATAATATCGTTACAAGTCTCGAATCCGTACTCGGTAATCAGACGCCCCTTCCACACATCAAAAGGGGAGATTGTCTGGGTTATCATCATCAGACTGTTCTCCTTCGGGAGCAGGAACTGGATTCTGTGCCCGTGAGGCATCATTATTCGGTTGTGCATGCTGCTGAGCGCCCTGCTCAAGGCATACGGCCTTCCATGCGGAGAGTTCGGTAAAGTACTTTCCCTGCCACTCGCGGGACTCGACATCGAAGGATACGTTATACTTCATACCGACCTTGATAGCCATCTTCTCCCATCTGTCCTTGCCCATAACGGAGAAACAGACTGCCTTGGAAAACTCTCCTTCTGTCTCGCCTACGAACGAGTGTTTCTCCCATGCGTTACCTGTTTTCTGAGACACTCCTGATAAGGAGTCCAGAATCTTGATTACTTTGATTGTAATTTCCATAATCGTGTTGTTGTTTTTTAATTGTTATTTACTAATATTTCTTTCCGTGGAGCTTCACGCGGCTGGCATTGTAGTCCATCTTCTTCTCTATATGCCAGAGGAGGTCGATATTATGGAACTCCGCAAAGGCAAAGCAGAAGGAAAGTACCACACTGATGTTGTCTGGGATGACGACGCCACGATTCAGGATTCGCGTGACCGCAACGGACATATAGAAGCACTGCTCGCATAAGGTCTTCTTCCCATGGGCATCCATGAACAGGTCGTATGACCCAACAACTGCGGGATAGTAGCCTATCGTTCCGCAGAAATCGAACAGGCGGATGACAACGTCGGCAAGCTCATCAGAAGTACTGTCTTTGATATATTCCTCGAAATACATATTGAACCGTACATCCTCGTCTAATGTACTAGAACACTTCTCATACTCCATCATAAACTTCTTCTTGTCGGCATACCTTCTCTTTCGGTCTGCCTCTACCATCTCGCCAATCTCGGACAGAACAAGCATCAGGAAATGCTCCGCACTCTTGTCCTCGTCATGGAAACCGTGCTCGCAGGCAATACGGTATGCACGGTCTGTTAACTCCTTTGTCTTTTCCTTTGTAATCATAACTATTTGCTTGTTTGTAATTCCTGTTTCTTGTACTTTTCCAATGTTTCCTTCGCCTGATATATCGCTATCGCCTGCATGCCCTTGTCACCCTTCCACACCGCCTTCGCCATGTCTACCATAGCGTCATACAGATGGTCAGCGCAGTACGGATAGCTCGGTATGTCTGGGTCGACAACTGGGAAATAAGCCACCGCCTGCTTTCCGCATACACAGCACTTGTCGTCCTTTGCTTCCATGCTCATCAGTCGCTTGAGTCAATACCGTACCAGAAACCGAGCTCAGGGCAGTTGTACTCATGGATACAGCGACCACGCTGGTAGTCCTTCTCAGTCCACCCGCTGCCCTTAAACTGCTCACAGTAAGATTTATAAACCCACTCAAGCAGGTCTGTGCACAGGAACTTCCTGAAACCAGTACAAGAACCCCACCGACGGTAGAAGTCGATACCGTTCAAATCACCGATGTCGCCTATCGGGGCCAACCTGCGCAAGTCACTAAGCCCAAAAATGCTCACCTTGCGGTACAAATCCATTAACTGATTGTCTGACATAATGTAATTGTTTTCGTGAATTCGGCTGCAAATCTAAGCAAAATCTATTATAATCCGTATAAAACGAAAGCAATTTTAACTTCTCACGCGCAAAATTAACATCCTTTTATAAATAGTATACTTATTACGTAATATGTATTCTTTACCATAAGAGTATACCAGTAATAATAGTATTCTTATTAATAAGTATACTCATTACACGCGCGTGCGTACGCGTATAGAACCAAAAATTCAAATACTATGACTGGGAATTATACCGCAAAATCACCAAATTGGCCGTTTTTAAGGCCGTAGGACGCGTTTTATGCCTCAGGTGGATAACTATAAGGCCCAAACAAAAATAAATGCTCTACGGGCTCTAAAATGCGTTTTTTTTAAAATCGAAAATTTAAAAATTTAAAAATCAAAAATTTGAGTGTAGGCACCATGCTCTTTGGCGTCGCGCACACCTCCCCCTCCCCTTATATGTTTTTGTGTTTTTGATAGGCTCAAAATATGTCTTTTTTCGCTCGTTTATATGAACGTTTGAGAAAGTAAAAATACGTTTTTTCGCTTTCCTTCGCTGATAGTGAAAAACGCGAAGACATAAACCAAACCACCAAACGACAAAAACGGGCTCAAAAGATTGCATTTGCATTTTGCCAAATTTGCCAATATTATATTATTTCATTCTTTATCTTATTTATATCTTATTTTTTAGTATTTATTTTATCCTGAATATTATATTAATTTTCTTTTATTCTTTTATTATCTCTATACTGATAATATTATATTTATTCTATCCTATAATATTAACAACCTATATATTATAACAATCATAAAAAAAATAACAAAACAATATATACATATAGTATATAAAAAGAAAAGTATATAAAAGAAAAAGAATTGTATAAAAACCTTCAATAATTAATTATATATAATAATGTACACGTATAATTTTTGCCTATTTTGTAGAATATTCTTTAAAAATCGATAAAATACGGCATTTAGTCTATATTTTGAGCCCAAACGTATATTTTGTTTTGTAGTATTTAAATTTCGTCGTAACTTTGCACCAGAAAAATTAAAAAATAGTATTAACGAAACAGACAGACAGACAGACAGACTTTTTCCGACCTGCTGCGAAATGCAGCGAAAAGGCAGGGGTTTAAATAGGAATGAAAACCCAGCAACAGAAGCAAAAAGCAACTACCTACAGTGTGGACCACACCACCAGCAATGTCAAAGGCGTATTAACTTATCAAAATAGATAAGCGAGGCGAAAAGGCAGAAGGCAAGTAACACTAAATTCCACGGAATGCGGTGCGGAATACTGAAAAGCAAAAGCGGTTACACCCAGTAACTATGGGGATGCAAAGTAAGTTAACTAAAACCTTCGGGGAAAGACAAACGAAATACTTTGCAAGGTATTGCAAGGCAGCGAGATTATCTCAGCGAAGAAGGCAAAGAAATTTAATGTTTCACATGAAACCAACCAAATAACAAAACTTTTGCGAAATGCAAATTATAAGTTTTGTTTTATTTGCGTTTTTAATACTTTTCCAAAGTTACGAAACGAAAATAATGATTTGAAACAAATCTTTGGCGGATTTCTGGAGGAGGCTGATGTTTCATGTGAAACATTCTTTTGGTAAGGTAGGCAAATAATCGGTGTACCTGTAGCGAAAACAGGCTACCTACAATTTTTATTAATAAAATTTAGTATTAATCTTTAAAAACTTACAATTATGAAGAATTTTGATTTTATTGAGAGTGCAAATGTAGTGTTGAAGAATGTAGGCGCAGACTTGCGCGGTGGTAACAAGGAATACACAAGCATCAGCCGCGTATTGAAGGATATCCAGAGAAGGGATATGTTACGCGCTGGTTACGGCAAGGTATTCGAGGCATTAGGTTTGGAGGCTGGAGGCATTACGCCCGCAGATTTCTTTGCAGCTATACCAGAAGGAATGCACGGCACAGACAAGAAGGGCAACGACTTTGTCGGACTGTGGGGCTGGAAGGTGTTGGAGCGCGACGCAAACGGCAAGGTGACAAAGCGCGAAGCCGTATTGCGCAAGGTTACGTCGTGGAGCCCGAACAAGTTGTTCAAGGTCTGGGCTCAAGCAAACGAGTTGAATAAGTAGTGTTGCAGCTCGACTATGCGAGGGTAAATAGGCGTTAGGCATAGTGCGTTATTAGGGCATGGTGTATCCTTTTGGGTGCATTATGCCCTTTTAGGTCGTATTAATCTAAAAGCAGGAATTATGACTAAAAAAGTAGATTTTAAATTGCGTTGTGCTTACATAGCACAAATGTACATCCTTTTAGCAGAGCGTGCGCTAATAGATGTAAAGTATTGTTACGCATTACAAGGACTTTTGTACGATGACGAAAAAGATTTGCAGCGGTACGACGTATTCGCAAGCAAAGCAAAAAAGTTCAACGAGTTAGCAAAATAGCATTATTGTAAGCAGGCGCAAAGCAGGTGCGTTCACTCTCACCATGCCCGCCCGCCAGCGTCATATAGTATTAACTTTAAACAATTGTAGAGATGAGAGCAAAAATCAGTTGGAAAATCGGCAACTGGGCCGTTTATGGTGTTGGTTGCGTATTGTTGGCTCAAGGATTGAGCGAGCGTTTTGCGAGAGAGTGTGTTAACGACCTCCGTTCGCGTGGTCAAGTAGTAACTATGACGGAAGAATAATTATGTTGTTCGAGATTATATTGTCGGTGTTAGTCGTCGCTAATGTTGGCTTTGTATTGTTGTACGATGCTTTGTCGTACGACTGCAAGGTGGATGCGTATTGCAAGGATGCGGATGCGTTTTGCAAGGATGCGGATGACTTTTGCGACAAGTCTGGCAATATCAAATGGAGAGTTAGGATATGAGAAACAATTTCGAGATTTTGGTATGCGTGCTCGTTGTCGTCGGCTCTTTGGCTACGATGGGCGGTTTGTGGTTCTGTGACCTTCGCGTGTTTGTCGCTGGTCTCATCGTTGGCGGCTTGTTGCCTATATTGTTGGCTGGTATTGTATGCAATATGAAGTATTAATGTTATGAAGAATTTTCGTTCTTTTGATGCGTTGATGGCTCAGCTTGACCGCATCTACAAGTTGTATCTGAAGGGATATGGGAGCTCTAAACTGATAGAGCGTGCGGATAACTTTATGTTCCGTCGCTTTGGTAACGTCGGATTAATGGTGTGATATTATGTTTGCAATGAAAGTTACTAAGCTTGTATTGTCTATGATTGACAACAAGCAGGTTGTTGTGCCTATTGTGTTTGCTTGTGCATTCATTCAGTTCTGCGAGCACGCACACATCCCTTGTTATGGTGGTGCGTTGAGCAGTGATTTTACTGAGCAGATTTTCTACACGGATTAAGATGGCTGAAATATGAGACAAAAGATAAAAGTATATCAGGTGCAAGTTGTTCGCTTTGATAAAAAAGGAAACTTTATCCCTAAAGATTTGCGCAATCACAATGTTGTCTGTATAGGTACTGTAATAACACCAAAGGGCAAGCGTGCTTTTACTGAGGAAACTATCTGGGATTTGTTCAACTGGACTTGCTGGGGTTGGGGTAAGCTAACAGGGAAAAGTTGGATATACGGCATACGCAACGGCATAAGACGTGACGGATTTCGAATGTTTCCAACTACACGCGCACAAGGTTACTGCAATTCCGACATATTCTTCTTTATGGATGGAAAGTGGTATGCAGCAGCGCATTGTGGTTTTAAGTGCTTCGATAGCAAAGAGGATGCTATTGAGTTTTGTAAAGAAAATACACGCAACTAAAAGCAGGAAGACTGAATATGGAAAGAGTAAGATGCGAAGAAATAGTGCTTGACTCGTATGCAGTTGGCACTACGGATATAATGGACTATGCGGATGCACATCCTAACGAATATTTCGACTATACGGATGTACGCAGCAACAAGACAAACTTTGGCAGGCTCATGGTCAGCGAGCACGAACCATCAAATGTGGAATTAGAGTGCGACAGACGTGGATTGACTGAGTGGCATGAATTGTACAATGGTTGGCAGCGCACAAGCAACTGTCTTGGTGTGTGGGTGTGCAGGAAGAACGGAAGATACATTATTATAACAGATTAAATAGTTGAAGTTATGAAAAAGAAGTTAGCAGAAACAATCGTTAAGCATTGGAACGAGTATTTCGCAGGTAGTACGGATGCGACGAAGACCAAAGCGGTGTTATATTGTGCACGCAAGGGTTATTATGATGTAGAGATTATCCCAGACGGAGATAAGAATGACGGTCTCGTATTCCACCATATTGAAGAACTGAACTCGGTATGTAAGTTTTTCAGAGTTAATTGCTATGTATCCGTTTGGAAAGGCAAGGCTATTGGTAATATGTTTTAATAACAATATGTTGGACGAATTAAAGAAGATGTTATGAACAAGCGAGAGTTGACAAAGATGTTCCCGTGGCTTACATCGGGAAAGTTGGACTACGAGTTGAAACAAGTCCGCAAGACCTACAAGACTGAGCGCGGATTCTTGAACCACCTCAAGTTGGAGAATGACAAGAATGCTGACAAGTTCGGTATGCCAGACGTCAAGCGTATCTATATCGACATCACTTGGAAGAAGTCGCGTACATGGGGCAACTGTCCGCACGCAGAGTGGGAATGTTGGTTCAAGGACGGTTCGTACAGACACGGCAAGACAAGTGCAAGCGGCTGGGGCTATGACAAACACAGTACAGTAGTCGCAAACGTGATGAATGCGGTTGCGAAGGGTATGGCGTGGCGAAAGCGTAACTCCCGCAAGGTCGCTCCGTATGGTCTGGAGCACGTCGGCAAGGGTAAGTCGAAGGAATGGCCACCATATTTCGAGGGCGGTATCGGCATCAGTTGCTATCCGCGTATCGTAGAATATCTCGGTGGTAAGATGGAGAGCCATGCAGGGAAGGTTTGGGATGAGCACATCATCACGTTCAAGTAAACTCTATCGGGCAGGGTGGCGAATCACTATCGTCGCGCCCGCCTGCCGTCATCAGACAAACATCATTTAGTATTAACTTTTAAACAAACAAGGAGAAAAGAATTATGGCAAGTAATGGAACTATCGCACACAGATTTGCGAACAAGGATTACAATTTCGAGAAGGGTTTGAAGGGTTCATCGACACACATCGACGGACGTAACTACTACTCATATTCGACCGTATTCGGCCAGTGGGTAGACGAAAAGGTCTGCTTAGTATTCCACGGAGATACATCTATCACGTCGCACAAACATTTCCTTTGGGGTAGCGACTTCCCTAAAGACGTGATACTCCTCCCATACGACGACGGAGGACGTGGTGGTTATTATGGCTCATGGCATGGTTGTGACCTCCTCGGTTGGTCTGGAGAGTGGAATTTCACCAAGCGCGTTGAACTCATAGACTACTACGTCAACAAAATATACAATTCTCTCGAAGCCATCAACGGTGGCACAAAGAAGAATCTGGAAAACAATGCCAGTCGCACGATTGAGTCGTATTGGGGCTACGTCATGAAACTATGTGCCATGTATCGTGATACGACAATCAACAAGTGGCTGAGGGTTAAGCGTACCGACCTTGACGGTGAGTGGAAACGCAAGAAGAAACTTGTAAAGGAACTGGATGCTCAGAATATGGATGTGCAGTCTTTGGTTGACATCGTGTTCGGTGAGGGTACGTGGAAGGCTTACTACGACTACTGCGCACGTTACCGCAAGGCTGCTGACAGTCGTGCAAAGATTGAAACGTTGTGCAAGCGTATTGGCATTGCAAGTCCTTATGAGAAGTGGGGTGGTTACGATGTACTTGACCACGAAATGAGTGCCGACGACATCCGCAAGCTGACTGCAAAGGAGCGTGTTGACCTGCACTTCCGAGCACTTGCATTCAAGGAATACAAGGAGCACGAGAAAGAGCGCGAGGAGAAGTACAACAAGAATTTCCGCAACGCATACAAGTGGATTGTAGACTCTGAGCCGAAACAGAAATCTTGGGGTGGTGGCTACGAGAAAGATGTCCACAACAACTGCATCAACAAGGACAGCGGTGTTGTATATGAGTGCAGCGGCAGATACATCTTCGGATTCTACTGGTGCAAAACCAGTGTGTCGTTCGACTACGATTCGTTCCGTAAGAGCGAGGACAAGGAGCAGTGGATTGCAGACTTCTATGCAATGTGCAAGGAAGTTGCCGACAACCGCAAGGCAATCGGAATCCTTAGACGTATCAAGGCACATGTCAAGGATAAGGTACACTATTTGGACGATGACGTGTACCTCAACGATGATTACCTGCGAGAGAACACGAGTCCGAGTGAGTACATCCTCTGTTCGCACTTTATCTACTTGCAGGACAAGCACTATGCTGACGAGGAGGCTCGCAGACGTGCGGCTGAAATTGCACGCAAGCAGAGAGAGGAAGAGGAGCGTAAGGAGAAAGAGTTACAGGAGCGCATCAAGCAGGAGCAGATTGATGCCTGCATCGAGCGTGGCGTTGACGGCTATCGTGACCTGTGGAGACTGCACTATATGGATGTGTACGGAGCAGAAAGCCAGTCGTGTTCGGATGATTTCTTCTATGGCGGTAACGTCCTGCTTCGCTTCTCCATGAACAAGGACAAGATTGAATCCTCAAAGCACATCCGTCTGACGATTCCAACATGCAAGGCTATGTGGAAGATTGTCAGCAAGTGGCACAACGACCCGAAGTCATTCAAGGAGATGAATATCAAGACGCTCGACGGCAGCTACACCATTAGCAGCTATCGCAACGACATCCTGACCGCTGGTTGTCACGACATCGCGTACGCTGAAATGGAGCACATGTACAACGAGATTGTTAAACTTGAGAACGAGGCAGCATGAAGTACAAAGGTTATAACATCGGTAAACTCTCACGTTCGGTCTATGAACTCGGACGTGAGGGTTATTGGTGGAACGTGAACAAGGACGGACGCAACGTACACTTTGACACACTGAGAGAAGCAAAGGAGTGGATAAATAAGCAAAATGCAAGCAAATTACAAGCAAATGAAGTACAAGGAAGTTAAGACGCAGAGCAGCACTAACGATTGCGACGAGTGCTGCTTTGCACTTTCCTGCATCAACCCATGCAGGTTAAATAGAGGTTATCATTACGAAAAAGTAAAATAAAAAAGTAAGATTATGACAAAAGAAGAGTTAAAAGATTATTTGGTCTGTGAAGCAGGTTACTCAGACGAGGAAGTTAAAAGTATGACAGACTTCGACTTGGTTGACGCATACCTTACATGGGAAGGCATCATTGGATATACAGAAATCATTGTAGATGTAGTGCGTCACGCTTTTGGCGACATGTCAGACGACGAAGATATTATAGATATTTTATATAACAGCTAAAACACTACAACTATGGAAAATAATTATGAAAAGAGATTCCTGACAAAGGACGGAAACACAAGAATCAGTATCTATCGTGAAGAATATGCAGAGAATCCTCGCGACACGACCGACGAGCCTCTGCGCTGCGAGGACTGGTCAAGAGACTACTCTATTATGAACAAGCATGAGAGAGAAACAAAATCTGAGAACGCCTGCAAGTGGATTCGTTACATGCTTGAGCGATATGGCAACACAAAGGAAATCGTCAAGGTTCTACGTGAAAACGCGAAAGCCGAAAAGCATGAAGAGGATGACGATGCTCTTGTGTACGACGCATCACGTCGTGAGTGGATTCTCAAGTGCTGGATAGCTCGTTGGACTGATTATAGCGGTGAGATTCACGGCAACTGCTGGAGTGAAGAGGTGTATTGGGGAATCAAGCTGAAAGACCTTGAAGCATCAGACATAGTTCCGTACCTGTCAGACGATATGATTGAAGAGTTTTCTGATGAGAAGTATTTCACTGACGGCATAAAGATGATGTCATACGGCTTCGGCTACCATGGAGATATATCTTTCTACCGCGAGTTCTCTACCGATAGCGAGGGCATTGCATGGATTGAGAAGGACGAGTTCTTGAGATACTCTGGCAATGGCGAGGACTATTGGAAAGACTTCGATTGCTATGACATCGAAAGATGGTTGATTAAAGCGTTGGAGGCTTGGGGCAACAACGAGGTCTATGGCTTTGTTGTTGAGGACTGTATCAAAAGCAAGGTTCACAAGGAGTACACCAATGTAGACAAAGAGGACGAGGACTACGAAGAAGAAGAGTGGGAAGAGAAAGACTCATGTTGGGGATTCTACGGAGAACTTGACGACAAACAAATCGGATACATTCTTGAGTGTGCAGGTTATAAGATTGAAGAACTTGACGAGGTGGCGTGAATCACTATCACGCGCCGCCCGTCGCTAAACGATACAATTATGACACATGACGAAATCAAGGCAGCGGTAAAGCTGCTCAAGGCAAATCCTATAGAGGATTATTGGAAACCGAAAAACATCGGAGAGTTTACCGCACAAAGAATCGAGGCCAACCATCTCGGATGCAGGATGTATCTTCTTGGTCAGGAGAACGGACTCGACGACCTATACTGCTACGGCACTGGATGCGTCTACCTGCAGATTAGCCGTGTGCCGAACACTCACTGGCTCAATGAGAGCGGGTACACATATATGGTTTGGAAAGAGGTTCGCGTCTCACTCCAGTGATATACACACTGAGGATTCAAGACGTATCCTTCGAGGATGAATAATGAAAGGAAAAGATATATCTCATTTGTTTAAGTTAATACTAATTTTCGGGTGCGTGGCGTGCTGCTGCGTACCCTCCTTTTTGAAACAACTTTTAAAACGATATAATTATGAATTATCCCGAAGAATTAAGAGAAAGATGGAATGAGTGCCAATTTGATGACCGCGACATCATTCAGAAGTTTTTGGAAAAGCAGTACGACATTCGCTATGGTCGTCAGCGTGACACATGGCACTTTGAGCCTGCCGTTGAAGTCGTTGCACATAACGGCTCACTTGTCCTTGTCCACGATATTAAATTGGATAAAGACAGGTTTGTCGTATTCTGCGTAGAGGCTTTCTGTGAAAAGAATGCTGAGTGGGAGTGTTTCGACTTCGCATACGGAGAGTTAAGCAAGGTTATCGAAGCTCTTCCTGATGCTGATGAGATAAATAAGAAAAACGCACTTGATGACCTCGTTAAAATGAATGATAATCTGCGCATTGACCTGTTGCTTGGAGAAAGCCCATTTATCTACAACACAGACAAAAGGATATGCTGGTCTGAATTTGTAGATGGTAGTGCTTTTAACTTCAACAAACTCGTAGATGTTTATGGAGTAGACTTTATCGTTAAGTTTAGAGACCACATCAACATAGAGGTTCTTCACAGGAGCAAGGAGTACAAGGAGTTGATGGAGTTGCTTTCACTTCAAGAGAATTTAAGGTTCGAGTGTCAGAACTACGGAGACGCAACATTCGTTATTGACGGAACAGATATGACGTTTAACGTGTCATCGCTGAGGAGAGACGACAAAGGTAATCTTGTTATCTATGGCGGTGATATTAACGCAGATGTGTGTGACGGAATTACATTGACCGAAAAAGAAATCAAGCCAGAGTATCTTACAAGCATCATTGAGTGTATGAAACCAAAGTACACCGACATCATGAACACATACAACGGACACAACCCAGAGCTTGTTCGCAAGATTAACGATGCGTGGAAGAATGAAAAGTATCACGATTCGTTTGGCGACATCTTGTATGCGATTGCTTGCAGGGACATGGATGAGTGGAAAGAAAAGTATGACGATATTATTCACGACTCAGAAGACGCAATGTATCACGCTGATGAAATCATGGAGGGTGTCTGTGACGATTTGGATTTGAAAACAATTCTTAACTTTATCAGATATGAAGAAGAATAGTGTTTTGAGTATACTGCTTATACTCCTGTTTGTATTACTTGCCTGCGCATCGGTTGCCTTCTTGGTCATCGGTGCATGGTGGAACTCTTGGGCCATAGCTTGTATTGCGGTACTGATTTACGTCGCCATCCGCGAGTGGTAGGGTGTATCGCGCACACGCATAGCTATAATAATTATTAATATTTAATTAATTAGTATATACTATTATGAAATTTTACAGTCAAATTAATTTTGGAAAAATTGCGTGCATCCTTACACAGGCAGCACAAGGGTTATCGTCAATTACAGGTTGCAACCTTATCGTATCGGACATGGTCTACTCTCTAACAGACCTCAGCACGAATCTTCATGGCGGAGGTTTCAATGAGCCGTATTTCATAGCTATAAGGGAGATGGGTACTGAGTCTGGTAACAAAGAACACTGCATCGAACGTTGCAAAGGTCTTGGCTATCCTCTTGTCATTGCGAAGATTGAGAAGGACAAGGTCTGCGACTGCAATATGACAATCATGCTCACCCATAACTGGATGAACGGAGACAATAACTATATGGAACAGGAATTTAATTCGCTTTAATATGAACAATGAAGAAATAAAGAAGGCTCTTGAAGCACTTGAAATCGCTGACAAAAAGCTATATAAAAGCGAGGAGTGCTCTTTATGTCTTTACAATGAAGTGTCAGATTACATTAAAGTTGCAAAAGATATATTAACGAGAGAACAGGATAACAGACGTTCACACTCTGCGCCCACCGACGACAAACATTAATATTAACATTAAAACAACAACAATTATGAACATCAAAATTGCAGCGAACGATTACGTTCAACCAAAAGAAGTGAGAGAAAACGTCGTACAGACATTGTGTAACATCATTATGGCCGACTACCTTGACAGGAACATGTCAATCACGGTTCACGTCAAGCACGCAGAGATGTATATAGGAGTACACAAGGGTGGTGTGGATGCGACAAACATTCCCTACCTGATTACTCGCTCAACTCTGAACAGCAACTACGTATACACAAGGGTTAACTCCTGTGAGGTCGACGAGGCGTTCAAGGCCATCCAAGACGCAGGGTACTTCATTTATCTCGAACGAGACAAGAAGACAAAGGACTCTGTGTACACGTTCTCAAAGAAACCAGTACGCTATGGTGTGACCGCAAAGAATATTGAGTTTGATGTATTTATTGATTAATTATAGGAGACAAGTTTATGCTAAGAGTTAATTATCAGATTGTGTTCGGAGAAGTGTTCGGAAAGAGCAACGGAATAAAGTGGAAGGTTCGGTATCACCCAGCCAATTGCAACCTTGGTGCGTTCATCTACCACTACAAGAACGAGAAAGGTGAGAAGATGGCTCAGATGTGGAACTTCCTCAACGACAAGCAGCATGTCAATAACATCATGAAAGACAAGTATTGCAACGGCAAGCTGTTGGGTGACGAGGTTTACAAGGTGCGCCTAAATGTGTACTACAAGCAGGCTCGCGACATCATCGAGGCTTGCGCCAAGTCTGGTTATAAAGTAGAGTGCTATTACAAGGAACCAGAGACAAAGAAGTAATATGGCAAAGAAAGAGCGAAAGACGGTCTGTCTTGACTGTCATAAAGAGATAAGCGATGTTGAGTTCATTAGGTATGGTGGCATGTGCATCTCATGCTGGCACAAAGATAACGAGAAAAGGAAAGGAGGTGTTGGCAAGTGACAATATTCATACTATTCGGTCTCGTAGGCTGGGTTTTGACTGGTTCGTGGACGAAGTGCAAATAAATCACTATCGCCACGGACACAGCGAACGTTAACAAGAGTATTAACATTAAACATTAAATAATTATGAAGAAATTTTCAGTGGACGTGGACTTCACCATGGCAAAGACAATCGAGGTTCTTGCAGAGAACGAAGAACAAGCAATGGAAATTGCAAGTAGCAAGATTGACGAGAACCCTTACGGATATGCAAAAGGGTTCTCTCACTATGTAGGTTATGAGATTATTGACGCTAACGAGGAGGATTGAGTATGTATCAGCAGATGGTTTGTAATGAATATGGCGAGCCGATGTACGTTGAGAACGTAATGGACGCTCAAGAAGAACAAGAGTTCTATTGGGAAGAAATGCAGATGCGAGCCGACGACCCGTATTATGCACAGATGCGCGAGAAAGAAGAATGGATTGCACGGGCAACAAGAGTATTTGAAGATAATGGATTGAAAGTCCCATATTATGTCAAAGAGGCATGGGTAAAAGAAATGAGGAATCTGCAAAGAATGAACGAAGAAGAGAAAGTTATGTCAAAGGTTCGACCTCTTGTAGACTTTCTTAATCGCATGATGCCAAATACAGAGTGGTACGCAAACTACTACGGTGAGACTCCTGATGAGGAGGCTCATGTTGAAGTGGATTATACTCATGCCCCTTACAAAGAGGATTATCTGCACGCATTGGATGTGTGGCATGAAAAGTATAAAGACGATGATGACATGTTGTATGTTCCAGACGATTCTTTGGTGTGCTCTACGAGATATATGAAAGAAAAAGAAAACATCACAAATAAATAAGATTGATTATGGACAAGGAAATGATAAAGCGTCTTGAGAAATTCGGACGCGTAGAATCAGATTCAAAAACGTGGGTTCACCCTTGGAAAACCTACTGGCATCTGTACTGCAAGAAGCATCATGACCTTCTTATAAAGGTTCTTAGCAAGATGTATCCCGAGTATCTATTCTATCGTGGAGAGTGTCATATATGTGGCACAATCTATCAAGTAATCGAAATATCAAAGAAATAATCAAACAACAACAATTTTTAAAAATTAAACATTATGGAAGAGAAGAGAATTTGCAAGGTTTGCGGACGCGAGTTAGAAATTTACAAGTTCCTCAAAAGTGGAGGAAAACCAACAAGTGTTTGTAAGGAGTGTGCTGCCAGAAAGAAGGCTGAGACTTGGGCAAAGAAGAAGAACGACAAAAATCTTGAACATGAACTCGAAAATGCAAAGAATCTGCGCCTGCAGGACTTCACCGCACGGGAGCTGTTCGCTGAAATCAAGCGTCGCGGATACGAGTTCAAGGCGACGTACACCGAGGTTCACACAATTAATTCAAAAGACTTCTAAATATTACAACTATGGCAAAATTTATCAAAGTAAACAATATGCTCGACATGAGCAAAAAGGCTAACCCAAAGCCTTCGTATATCAATGCAGACAACATTATCTTCTTCCGTGAAGCAAGTGATACTGAAATCCGCATCTACAATTCCAGAGTATCCGAGATTGTCGTCAAGACAGGAAACGGAACAAGGACGTACACAGTTCAGCAGACTGTCGATGATATACTTGCACAAATAATTTATTGATATATGAGTGTTAAAAAATTCGTCGGATGGAGGCGCGTCAGTACAGCGAAACAACGCGGCTCACACTTAGGATTGGAGGCTCAGAAGTCTATTATTGATTTCTTTGTCGAAAAAGAGAAAGGCGAACTGATTGCAGACTATGAGGAATGTCATAGCGGAACTGACCTTGCAGGTTGTACAGAACTAAAGAAAGCAAAGGAACACTGCAAGAAAACAGGCGCAACCCTAATCATCGCAAAGACTGACAGATGCCGTGATACAATCGAGGCTCTTCAGTTGTACGAGGAAATGAATGGGCGTATTTATTTCTGCGATTTGCCTCACACAGACAAGTTTACTTTAACCTTGTTCTTCAGCCTTGCAGAGCGAGAGGCCATGATTGTAAGTCTAAGAACAAAGCAGGCACTCGCAGCATTAAAGGCTCGTGGAGATGTAAAGCTTGGAGCATCTAACCAAAAGTATCGCGAGACGTACGACAACAAGTCCGACGAAGAAAAGGTCTGTATTGCCCAGAAAAGAGGCAGGACTAAGACAGGAAACTATATCGCATCAAGAGATGTGCAGGCGTTCATCAAGGCTCTGCGTGCAACGTTTACAGAGGCAACGCAAGGAGAACCTACCGAATGGACTTGGAACTGCATCAACACCAAGAACGGGCCACGTCAGCGTGTCCTCGGAATGATGAAGAACTTCCAAGACCTAGACGGAACTTTGTTCAGAGGGTGGAATTTCACCGACCTGAACTCCACTAAGCTGCAGGTGAAACTTGCAAATCAGATTTCATGCCTGAGGCGTAGTGTAAAAGCATTATAAATTATCAAGTATTATTAACTAATTAACAAGTAAGATTATGAACAAGCAGAGAAGAAAGTGGTTAACCGACACCATCGAACAGTTGGAAAAAGCAAAGGACGAGTTGGAGTCAATCCGTGACGAGGAACAAAGTGCGTTTGACGCACTGCCCGAGAATATCCAGTATTCGGAGCGTGGTGACACCATGCAGGAGAATATTGATGAGATGGAAGACGAGATTTCCAACCTCGAAGATGTGATTAGTAACTTAAACGATATTGTTGATAAATAAAGCTATGAAGATTAATTTTGAGATTAGAGAGGTCAGCCATGAGAATCTGGTTAACCTTTTCAGTACGGCATTGTACGGTAACAACAAATGGTGTGCTGACTACGACGTGGATACATACTTAAAGTGTGACGGCGCAGAGAAGAATGAGTGCTTGGAAGACAAGCTTGCACGTATGCTTCTGAATGGATATCCAGTTCAGATAAGCGACATGTATGCAGAGGATGAGACAGATTTCCACGGTGAACTAAAGCACAGGTATGACAAGGAAAATTGCTGCATGGACTACGACGTGTACATGTCCGACATTATTGCAGGCCTCAAGAAGGCTTGTGATAAAGGTGAGTCTGTTAAGGTTCTTGACCTAGCAAACGAGCCAGAGAACCTTGACATGTGGGATGCAGACATACTCCTGCAATACATTGTATTCGGAGACTACATCTACGATTAACACTCTTTAATAGAATTTGTTGCAACAAAGTTTGCATATTCAAAGTTTTATCCGTATCTTTGCGGAAAATTATCACAACTAAACAATGTTTTTACTATGGAAGAAGGTAAGAAAGAACCACTATCAACAATCATGCGCTGCCACTACTTCCGCAACGATGACGGCATCTGCTGGTGCGAGCTTGACGATTGTATCGCTAAGACAAATAAAGAAAAGACCGACTGTATCTGCAAATGTAAGTACAGACACGAAGTAAAATGTTTAATAACAAAATAAAAAGTTATGAAGAAAAAGATTTATTTTTCAATTGCCAATGTAAGACTATTTGGCAAGTTCACATCAAAGGTTCTCACATTCTTGTGCGTCCTTGTTGCGTTTGTTGACCTCTATGCAGTTGGCGATTCCCAACGTGCTACTTTCTGGATGACCTGTGCAATTCTAAACCGTATAGTAGCAAGCGAGATATGACACAAGAAGAAAAATTCCTATTACTACAAGACCTCAGTGCGAGGTTGCCTTACGGTGTAATAGTAGATTATAAAGAGCATGAGCATGATATACGTCATTGGAAGATAGACTCCTTACACACTCCAACATATAGCGAAAGTGGTATTCTGATAGATACAGACTATGAAGGTTGGATTCACTTTACAGAATATAAAGGGTGCGGTATGTCAACTGGTTCAAGGCCATTACATATTGAAAAAAACCTTCCGTTCCTACGTTCAATGTCAAGTATGACAGAGGAAGAAAGAAAGGAATATTTGCATATAACTTTATGTGATTTTATTGATTGCGAAGCATGGAATGAAGTTGATTGGCTTAACAAAAATATGTTTGACTATCGTGGATTAATCCCTATGGGGTTGGCTTTGGAAGCAAAAGAAGGTATGTATAAATTTAAGGAGAAATAACTATGGTAACAATTACAGAAGATTACGTTAGCATTGAAGTTGCAAAACTCTTGAAAGAGAAAGGGTTTAAAGGACATAGCATCATTACCATATATGATGAAGATGCAGCACATGTCTATATTAAGGAACTGCAAGAAAAACATTTACCATATAGCTCAGATGACCCTAAACTTAAAGAGTTTCGTTATACTAGGCCAACTCTCCAAATGGCAATGAAGTGGTTGAGAGAAGTACATAATATTCATATCGACACCTGTTCTATTTGGGACGAAATTCATTGGCTTTATCAAGTTTTTGTTATTACGCCTAGAACTGCGCGTAATTCTTATGTAGATAAAACACTGTATGTTTCTTATGAAGAAGCTTGTGAAGCAGCAATAAAGTATTGTCTTGAAAATTTGATTTGAATAACTATGGCAACAATTAAATGGTATAAGGTAAAATGTTCTTTTTATAAACAAACAATAGGTTTCAAAACATGGCAGGATATAATTGACTTTATGTCTAAAAACATTGGTTTCGATTACATTATAGAAGGTCAATATAGTGAACCTTTTGTTGGTGTAGATGCTTATTATGATACAAAAACAAAAACGTTTGAAAAGTTATGAAATCATACACAGACCTTTTCCAGAGCAAGAAGTTGGCAGAGATACTGCCGCTTGAAAGTGCAGATATGTATTATGCCTTGTCAGAAGATAAAAGTACGAATATGATAAGCTTTGGAAAATCACAAGGCTTTTTTGATAAGACACAAGTTGCTTGGAGTCTTGCAGCATTGCTTGGTGTTTTGCCAGAAGGAACAAGATTACTAAAGTCAACAAATATATCGTCTATAGGTGATGTCAAATATTATATTGAATGTCCTAAAGGAACTATTAATAAGTGGTTTGATAATCCTGTTGATGCTTGTGTAGAATTAATATTAAAGTTAAATGAATTATGGAAAGAAAAGAGGCAATAGAGGTCATTAAAAAGAATTGGCCTGATAGTAGTTTTACGATGTTACGTGAGGCACTTGAAACACTTATACCCGAACTCAAAGAGAGCGAGGATGAGAGTGTTAGGAAATTTATAATTAAGATTTTTAAAGATTCTCAACGTGATGGAATTTCGGAAGTTATAATGCCCGAACAATATGATAAGATATTTGCCTGGCTTGAAAAGCAAGGTGAGCAGAAGCTTCCGATAGAAAAATTATCCTCCGAGATGAAAACCGTCGGAGAAAGCCTTGGTTTTACAAATCAAGAAGAATGTAATAGATATAATCAAATGGTTACAGACCTCATTATGGTCGATGATGATAATGGTGAACGGAAGCCTGCTGAATTGCCAAAAGGTGAAGATTATGGTATTGACGGGTTATACCATGCCATAAGAATACTTGAAGAGACTCTTGGTAAGGTTGATGGCTACCAAACCGACGATGGTATCTTGGAGCATAAGTGTGCCATTAGTGCTGTAAAAAATCTGTACGAACAGAAGTCTTCTTGGAGTGAAGAGGATGAGAAATTCTTTAAAACAGCATTATGGCACATAAGTAATTCTATCAGCAATGACACAAACACAGATATACATTGTGATACAACGGAATGGCTCAAATCCATCAAAGAAAGAGTACAACAACAACCAAAACAGGAGTGGAGTGAAGAGGATGAAGAGTCCTTATTAGACCTTATAAAATTCATTGAGAACTGGAAGGCTAAAGCGAAAGACTTTGGAGCAAAACTTGCTTTATGGACTGGTGATGAGCAAAAGTGTGACAGATTACTTACATTTTTAAAATCCATCAGACCTCAGTCCACTTGGAGGCCGAGTGAAGAGCAGATGAAGATACTTAACGAAGTTCTTAATTTTGCTGCGAACCATGAAAGTCCTTATTGGAATGATTACATATTCGGAACATTGAATAATCTTATAAGACAATTAAAGAAACTAAGGGAATAGTTATGAAACAACCTTTAATGTTACAGAGCAGTTGTGTTGACTGCAAACACTATGATGGTTTTGGCCAGTGCTTAGAACACGGCAATAACTTAGTTGAGAATTGTAAAGATTACCAAAAAAGGATAAAGTTATGAAAGCAAAGGAAGCACCAGAGAATAACAAAACAAGAAAAGCACCAGTGCATGATGGTAGAATGTTCTGTGTGTATAAACATACATTACCAAACGGAATGTACTATATTGGTGCAACCTATAGAGATGAAAAAAGATGGGGCAAAAATGGCTGTCATTATAAGAGTTCTAAAATATTTTATTCTTCCATTCAAGAATTTGGTTGGGATAATATAAAGCACGAAATTCTTTTCTATGATTTGTCATCAGAAGAAGCAAGGCGTATAGAAAGAGACTTGATTATAGAAGCGCAAGAAAAGGGATTGTCTCTCAATAAAACAAGAGGTGGCTATAACGCTATATACAAAGAGAAGATGCACGAAATTGTAGGACTTAGGAGATTGGGACTATCATACCCACAAATAGGTCGTTTGTATAACATTCATCCCGATACTGCGTATGCTATATGCAAGTATAAATACTATATGAATTATTATTCCAAAGAAGAATTTGATGGATTAGTCTCTGATTTTATCACCAAAAACAAGGGAAAATATAAGAGAAACGATGGGCTGACTCCTAATCATAATGGGCATCTTTCAAGACGTGTCATCAAGAAAGATAAACAAGGCAATGTATTATGTAGATACGAATCAATTACTGTTGCAGCATTGAAAAATAATGTTGCAATAAGCCAAATTGGTCACAATGTGCATGGAGAAACAAAAACATGTGGAGGATATGTATATGAATATGAACAATAACGCGCCAGAAAAAATATGGATTGACCCCGCAAATGACTTGCCAAAGCTAAGTGGTCATATGGACAAGAATAGTGTTGAGTACATCAGGAAAGATGCCTTTATTGAGAAAGTGCTCGACTTCTTTGAGAACGACTTGTGTTGTTACATTGAAGCACAAGATTTTACTATTGAACACGAAAGATTAGAAAATGATTTTAAAAACTATATAAGACAATGAAACTGATAGACAAAGACGCTTTAGTAGCGGAGATAGAGAGAAGAAAGCATAAGTTGCTCGACCATATAATATGTGAAAGTGATAAGGAGTGGGTTGTGAGGACAGCACATCAACTAAATAGAATTATTATGTTCCTCGACACCCTCGAAGTGAAAGAGGTGGACTTGGATGAGTGTGAGTACAGCAAGAAAGAAGAGCCTGTAAGCGAGGACTTGAAAGAAGCGGCACAAAAATATGCAGACCTAAGGATGTCAAATTATGGAATTGCATTTTATGCTTTTATGTCTGGTGCTAAGTGGCAAGAAACAAAACTAATGAAAGATGCCACAGAGGTTACAGTACACATTGAAGCTGGCAACTACCCTTACATTCCGCAAATGGAACTCTATGACTATGACAAGGATGTTCCTTTGGCAAAGGAAGGAGATAAGTATAAGGTAATTCTAATTAAGGAGGACTGATGTATGTGTATTATGTTCAAAGACAAATATTCGTGCTTTGACTATCGAATGTACATAATTGACGCATACACACATCCTTACCCTTGTGATAAATGTCGTTTAAATACAAATAAAAAGAAATAGAACTATGAGTAAGGCAGAAAAATTTATAAAAGAAAAAACAAGGATTGGTAGCAATACGACTAAAGGGTGGCGTAGAAATGGTGTATCTATCCCTTCGTATAGTTTACCTTGGCTCACTCCAGACCAAGCAAGAAGGGCCGTGGAGATTGCAAGGGAAGAAATCTATGAGTGGCTAAGAAAAACCACGAAGAGTATCAGTATAAAGCACCTTATAATTATTTTGATATAGAGCAGTGTATTGACGACTTAAAACAAGCAATTAAAGATGAGTAAGGCAGAAGAAAAAGCGAAAGAAAGATATTGGTTAGAACCAAACGATATTGAAACTCAGGAAAAATATGCTGCTTATATTGAAGGCTACCACCAAGCAGAGAAAGACAATGAGCTGACTTGGGAAGACATAAATAGAATCAAACTAATAATAGAGCAGGTTGAATGCGATTATGTAGAACAAGATAAGAAACTTTATACAAAGTATTTTTATAAAGAAGTATTGAAACGCTTTAGGAAAATGAAATAGTTAAAAATGTTAATTGCTTTGCATATTCAAAACAAAATCACTAAATTTGCAAAATAATTCACGAAAAAGCAATAATGGGTAAGATAGTATACCAGAACGAAGTGTTCCTGCGTGGCATTGTAGCTGACAATGTCATGTACAAGAAGGCGTCTAACGGGAAAGATTACTGCACATTCTCCTTGGTCGTCAACCACGACAAGACAGAGCTCAGCGAAGGCGAGACAAACTCTAAGGAGTTTATCAGGATATTCGTTTTCAACGGAAAGAAAAAGAAGCTGGTTGACTATCTGAAAAACATGGGGTTCAGAAGAGGGCTTTACGTCGGCATATACGGCCTGCTTCGTACGACCAGCACAGAGCACAAGGGAATACCAATTGTACAGATATCAGTAGGGGTTAGAGATATTTTTATTATACAAACAAAACCAATAAACAACAATTAATATGGAAGATTACAAGTGTGAAATTGCGGCAACCAGAAAGGGTTGTCTTGGTGGTAGTGACGGAAACATACTTGAACGTGTTGCGTCACTTGGAAGTGTTCCAAAGGCATTGTACAAGCGACTGGCTGTTGTTAAAGGCCTCATAGAGAACGACAATGTCACGACAAAGGTTATGGCATTCGGCGACTTTATCGAGCAGAGCATCTATTCTGCTCTCGCAGCTACTAACCCAAACTACCAGAGCAATCCCATGTGGGTGTCTGGCAAATATTCACGGAAAGACCTGAAACTCATCTGTCACCCTGATTACGTCCTGTTTGACGAGGACAAGAAGATTCTTAATGTCTACGAGATGAAGGCTACTCGTTTCTCCGTTGCACAGACACGCGAGACTTACAAGAACCAGCTATTCATTGAGTGGACTCTCGCAAAGGAAATTATAGCTGCGCGAGGTGAAGGCTGGAAGGTGAATATGTTCCTGTGTCACTACAATACAGAAGGCGTCGATTTTGACAAGGCGTTTGAGTATGACCCACAAAGACTGACGGTGCATAAACTCAGGATGAAGGATAACCTGTTCGACATAGCAAAAGCTATGGATATAATGAGCGATTTCCTGCAGACGTTTGATTATTATTCAGAGGATGATGAGATTCAGGCAAGATACCTTCCTGAAAAGGTAAGGGCTGAATTCGATGCCATCTCAAATGTCCTGTCGGAAATAAAGGAGCGTGAGAAGACTATCGACGCTTTCAAGGCTAAGATGGTAGAATTCATGCAAAAAAAAGGAATGAAGGTTATTAAGTCGGAGGAATGGAGTATTACGCTCGTTGAGGCATCGGAGTCTGTTCAATTCGACCACAAGAAGTATCTAGCCGACCTCGGAGACAAGCATCCTCGCAGGGCCAAGAAGCTTCGCAAGGAATACGAGAAGCGTGTCGCCAAAGGTGCATACGTTAAAATATCGGTTAATAAGAAAGATAACAACAATAATTAATTTTTACAACTATGGCAGAGAATAAAGAAAAGAAGACAACTGGTCTGCAGCTTTTTAACCAGACCATCACAAGCCCAGCATGGCAGAAGTATCTGGAAGATATTCTGAAAGAACGCAAGGGCTCGTTCATTAACAACGTTACCGCACTTGTGGCAAACGACGTAAACCTTCAGGAATGTGTTCCAGCAACCATCGTGTTCGCTGCCCTGAAGGCAACGGCTTTGAACCTTCCTCTTGACAAGTCGCTAGGAATGGCTTTCTGTATCCCATACAAGGACAACAAGAAAGGTATTACGGTAGCGCAGTTCCAGATGGGTTACAAGGGAGTTAAGCAGCTCGCTCTACGCAGCGGTCAGTTTGCTATTATTCCTAATGCTACTGAAATCAAAGAGGGCGAACTTGTAAGCCGCAACCGACTCACGGGTGAGTGCAAGTTTATATTCATAGACGACGACAAGAAGCGAGCAGAAACGAAGACCATCGGCTACGCCAGTTATTTCAGACTGCTCAACGGGGCTGAATCTACGCTGTATATGTCCGTAGAGGAGATAGAGGCCCATGCGCTTCGTTACTCACAGACATATCGCTCAAAGCACGATAACGTCAAGCAGTCGAGTAAATGGACGACTGATTTTGATGATATGGCAAAGAAGACTGTCATTAAGCTAAACCTGTCAAGGAACGCTCCTCTTTCTGTGGAGATGCAGGATGCCATCAAGGCTGACCAGAGTATCCAGTACGAGGAAGGTAAGTACGAGTACATCGACAACGAAGAAGATGTACAGCAGCAGATTAACGACGCTCAGAAGGCTCAGGAGGTTGCGGATAAGTTTGCTGACTTCGGCGATGAGAACGAACAACCAGAAAACGGTAACCCCAAAAAGAAGTAGTCATGAGTAGGAATATTGATTTCATTCATTCGCATAGCGCACTGGAACGGGAGCTTCGTATGCCGAAGCATCTCGTTCTGGTGGATGCCAAGTACGCGACGACATTCATCACGAACGGATTCCCTGTAGAGAACTTCAGTTACGGCGGAGTCGACTATATCAAAGTCCCTATCTCTGGATTCATAAAGATGGGCGGATTGTTTAAGAACTTAATGGGCTAGTCTATGGGTATTTTCGACGGATGGAGCAAACGGCGTGCCGAGAAGAAGCACATCGAGAAGATTCAGGAGCGCATAGATGACGCAAACAGTATATTCCAGATAAAGGAATACGAAGGACGTATCTGGCTCACTTTTTGCGGAAACAGGGTGTGTCCTACTGAAATGTTCGAGCAGAAAGACCCTGTTGAGGTTTTGAACAAAATAAGGGATTTATACATAAAGGAAGACAAGAAATGGATACAGTATGCAGAGGCGAACGGTGCTCAGTTAGGTGTACGTGCCTAAGACATAGCAAGTACCACACGATAAACGACATCACCAATGTCCTTGTGGTCAATAGTTGCACCAATCAGAGAAGATATGTACAGGACGAAATGAAAGTTAATAAAGATGGACAACCGTAAGATAGAGCTTCACTGCAGCGTTGATGTCGAGAAAGACGTCGAGCGCAGAATCAAGAACGTCGGTGTCAGGGGCCTTCGCATTGACGTAGCAAAAGAGATGGGTGTGTTCAACCGTATCTCCATGATGCTTTGTGTCATGCACGCAAGTGTAGCTGCCGCATACAGGGCCTTCGGAAATATAGAGGCACTGATTGACAGCTTCGGTGGAAAGAAGAACGATATTGCCAAGGCATGTAGCGATTTCCATAAATCGTACGAAAAGTGGCTTAAGTTCTGGTCGAACTACTACGCTGACGAAAAATCAGCAGGTAGTATAAACGACGAGACAGAGGCACTGTATCATGAGATTATGCGCTGGGCTCAGGTTCCAGAAGTATGGCATCTGGGTGATGACCAGAGACTGCATGATGACACTGATGTTGTCATCAAAATTGAAGATGTATTTGATTCTGTCCTTAAGTTCTATCAATGTACAATCGACAAGAACGTAAATACTATTGATGAGTCTTGGTGTGTAATGAAATACGACACACACCTGCAGAAGCAGTACTGTGTTGAAACGGATGTCGATAAGAGTAGTGCGCTTATGATAGCCAAACGTATGAGTGCTGACGACCCGTCAAACGTGTACGTGGCTTCTCAGGTCATTGATATCGAAAAAGAGGAGACTGTTATTACACCTTTCAAGACGTTCGTAAACAGTATGGAGGTTGGAAAGAATGTTGAATATCTAAAGAAATAACAAACATGGCAGCAAACATAGCAAACTGGGCTACCGAGTTAGCAAACAAGGACAAGTCTGCTGAGGAGAAAGCCCTGTCTAAGGCAAGAAAGATGGAGAAGGATTTGGCGAAGATGGGCTGGAGATGGTGCGAGGTCAACAAAAGACTGAAAATCTTCGTTCCATGTGATAAAGACGGCAATCCGACTCCGCTTGGTCAGGAAAAGATAAGGAAACAGAAACTTTTGATGGGTATTTAAATAAAAAATCCTAAAATATTTTTGAATATTCAAAATAGTTTCTTACCTTTGCGACGATAAATTCTTTTTATGGCATTTTTTTTGTGTTTATGGCAACGAACCGCCGAGAGGTCAAGTAGTTGCTTTTCAATAAATCATTTACTAAACATTATACATTATGAAAATTGAATTCGAAAAAGAAGTGTTACAGTTCTTGAACCTGCCGAGCATTCCAGTAAAGGAGTTCGACGGCAAGTCTGTGTTCAAGGACGGAGTCGCCATAGTTGAACTTACAGGCGACAGGTTGGGATATGCAGTCGCTACGTTCACAGAAGAGGACAAAGAGCCGCGTATCAAGAAGACGTTCTCAGTTGAGCCGTTCGGCAAAATTACGAAGATATTCGTCGTACCTCCTTACATGAATGTCGATATCGAGCACGCAGACGTGGACAACGATTCAAAGAAGGCCATGGAGCAGCTTGCAGAAGAGGCCGCTGAACTTGAGAATGAAGGTGTTGACGAAAATAAGACAGACATTCCTGAGAACGAGTGGTGCTTTGACGAAATCCACAACATAGACGAGGCAAAGGCTTGGCTGAAGTCCTATAACAGCAGAAACAAGATTCGCGGCAAGCTGCCAAAGGACGAGGAGACCATCAAACTCCGTCTTCTCACCATCTGGAAGGAATCACACAACAACAAACAATAAACGAAAACAATTATGGAGAAAAAGAAACCAACAAACGCCCAGTTACAGAAGAGACTTGACAGGGCCGTCGTACACGTAGACATGACAAAGAACGTGCGTTCAATATTCTTTGGAGACAAGGGACTCAGACTGACAGACGCAGATGAAGTCGTGCTTGTCCAGACTGCATTCCACACACATATATTCCAGAAGGCTACGAGCTCTGGCTACAGCCGTCCTGCACTGTATGTGGCAAGGGTTATCGACATCGCACTGTCAAACAAGGAATATGAGAGTGTGTCGAAGGCAGAGTACGGATATTCGTATTCCAAGCTGTTTGAAATCCTGAAGAAGCAGGAGGACAATACCGAGTACAATATCTGCAGATACGTCGACTGGTGGCTGTTCAATATATTCCAGCCGCTGTACCAGATTGACGAGAATGATGCGAGCCAGTTCATGACGTACTACAACTACATGAGCAACGTCGCAGCCAACACGGTCATTCTTGAGGAGCATAAGGAAGGTCTCACCAACAAGCAGTTCGTTGAACAGAGAAACAAGCTTGTTGACGAGTTCCTGAAGAACGTCACGGAGACGACTATTCTTGAACCCATGTCTGACGAACAGCTGGCCAAGGAGAATATGAAGGCCATACAAGAAGAGGAGATTGAACAGAAACTCAAAGAGAACTAGACTGCTATGGAAGAATGGATGTCAGTATCGGAATATGCACGTAAGGTGGGCAAGTCTACCACCTACGTGTATTCTCTGATTCGGGATAAGAAAGTGGAATACAAATCCTTCAACCGAGGGAAATATATCGGATATCTAATCAAGAAAAATTAATTATGGTAGCAAAGTCAACACAGTACTATCGCACGCATCCGAAGGCGCGTGAGAAGAAGAAGAAGTACGATAGTGAGTTCGAGAAGAAGCCTGAGCAGGTAAAGAAGCGCGTCGAGCTCAAGCGGGAGAACCGTGAGCATGACGAGAAGTATGGCAAGGCATCTCGCAAGGGCAAGGATTTGTCACACACCTCTCATGGTCTTGTATACAAGTCAAAGTCCGTTAACAGGGGGAGTAAGTCAGATACCGCAGGAGACCGACGTGCTCGCGGTGGCAAGAAGAAGAGATGAGCGTATGAACAACAATCTTACAAAAGGACATCTTCAAACCCTCAGGGAGAATTACGAGAAAGCGTGTAATGAGTATATCAACACGCTTCTCAATCTCTGGGAGCTTTCACCAGAAAACGGATGGTGGGTTGGTGAGGTAGGCAGTATATATTGTCACGAAGCGAATGTATCCATGAACATGGAAGAAATAATATACTGCATAGAGCACAGTGTTAGTCTTAACACCTACTATCAATTTATCGACTACACAGAAAAATGTGACGAATACAATTTCAACCGTCTGTCTCTGAAAAGTTTCTGTGAAGGTGCTCCACGAGTACCACAAGAGACGTTCGACAGATTCGACGCTCTTAAGCAGGAATTAAATAAGTGTATTAACGACACCAAATCTAAATTCTGATGGCGACAAAAGCAAGGAAACGAAAAGGAAAAATCCGTATCAAGCAGAGAGTCCTTATCGAGAAGAAGGACAAGACCAATGTTGTCAGGCCTAATACGACTAGGTATCCTAAGGCAAGGACGAAGGTTCCTTCGAATGGTGTTGTGTTCAAAGTAAAGCTGAAAAAGAAACAATGATTCACAATCTTGCAAACGGAGCAAGACGGTATCTTATCCGTATTGGAAAAGCACTTCCGTTCTTGCTCTGTTTTATTCTGTCTATATGTTACGCAGAAAACGCGTTTTCTTTGGCCACAGGACGTTTTCTAGAGTTCGATGGATACATTATACTATCGACGCCGATTTCGACGTTTATAGCCGAGTTTTTCGAGTACGACATTTTGATTGTGATTATTACACTTATCGTAAGCATAGCAATCGAGGCCTGTAAGTGGAACCTGTGGGCGACGTTCTATCTGGGTGTCCATCTGGCAGAGAAATCATACTTTACCTTTGAGCTCGAAATATGGCAGATATGGGTCATAATTTGCGGAAATTTCCTCGTATCTGTATTATTTTGTTATAAAGGAATGAAAATTTTAGTTAAATAGTGTTTCAAAATTTGCATATATAAAATATTATTCCGAATTTTGCAGCGTGAAACAAGGTGGCGTACTTGTGTAACGGACATACGAATTATCATTTGAAGGCTCAAGCCAGACAATATAAAAACGATTTCCAACAGAAGTGACGCCACACCGAAGTTGGATTTCTTGTTTTATAAGGTCTGGCTTTTCTTGTTTTCACTCGCTAAGACAATAGCAAGAAACATGGTGCAAGTCATACGATATTGTGAGTCAAAGCCGTCAACGCAGGGATTATCGGGGTCATCTTACGTTTACCCTGTAGGACGAAAAGAACCGCCAAAAGGAACATGGGATATATGCACGAATGGCGGACGCTGATGGAATAAGGATGCGTGTGCGCAAGTGGAAATTTGTAAAGCCTGACACCCGACGTTTGAACCACCAACCGAGGGGCGATTGAAAAAGCCGATTCCCTAATGCGGAGTTTCAAGAGCAAAATCATCCAATTCTCACCGCTGAATTAATTTTCTCGGTGGGTAAGGGGATGATTTGCGAAATCCCCTACACTTAAACCCTTTGCGGTTAATGTTTTAGTATGATAATAATTTAAACAATATAATATATGACAAAAGAAGAAAAACTTAAAGAACTTATAAATCATGTTGAAAAACTTGGTTTAAAGTATTCAAAGACAAAGTTTCCAGAAATGCACTCTTGTCATCTTTTTGTTTTGCCGTACAAAATTGCAGTACACCTTTGCGGTATAAATGATGACGAGTTTCGGAAGAAATACAAAAAACGTATATTTATACATGACGACATTTCTATTGAAGATATTATCCACAACTTTGATGAATTAGCAAGCAAACTTGATTGGGCTTACGAACATCGTGACGAAATTCGAGCAAAGAAAGAAAAGAATATGCAGTATCATCAAGAATGTTGGCAGCGTCACCTTGACAGACTTGCACGACGTGAGACACACGAAAAGAAAATGGCTGAGATAAAAGCAAAGAAAGAAGCAGAAAAACCAAAGCGTAAACGTCAAAGAATTGTTAGATACGAAAAAGTGTAATATTAAATAATACAAAATATGGAGATAAAAGGAAAAGTACATTGTTTCTTCGAGCAGTCGGGGACGTTCAAGCGAGAGTTCATCAAATTGGGCATACCTGCCGAGGACTACGACATTCAGAACAACTTCGGAGAGACTGACCATGTTACGGATTTATTCGGAGCAATAGATGATGCTTACGACGGGAACCCGTCAATAATAGACACGGTTACTGAGGATGACTTAATCATAGCATTTTATCCGTGCGTTTACTTTTGCCAGATGTCGCAATACATGCAATCGTTAAACTCCGTCAACTATCGGTCACTAACCGATGCACAAGCCATTGACAAGATAATCGAAAGGCAGATGAAACGAAACGAATATCTTGTAAGACTTACGAAGTTTGTAGGGGTTTGCCTTCGTCGAAATCTTCGCATGATATTCGAGAATCCAATAACGGGGTCATTCCTTAACAATTACTTCCTGAAATCGCCAACTATCAAAGACAATAATCGAATGATGCGAGGCGATTACTACGTGAAGCCAACTGGCTACTGGTATTGGAATTGTGAGCCTACATACGGACAAAGTATTCAGCATGACAAGGAGCAAAAGTTGATAGACAAAGCAGAAAGCAGATGGACGCAAACTGCTGGCTTATGCTCCGAAGAGCGCAGCATGATTTCGCCCGACTATGCCCGCAACTTCATCTGCGACTTCATCATCGGCAAAGAGCAAGAGCAACTTGGAATACAACTTTCACTATTTTAATAATACACAATATATTATTAACAAAAAAAAAAGTAACGATTATGAAAATTAACAAGACGTTAGTAAAGAACATTATTAAGTCGATTTTCTTGAACGACAATTTGTTCTCGGTAATTGGAGTGGTAGCTGGTGTTGTCGATGGTCTTATCCGCTATTTCTGCGGACAGACCGACAAGGCAATCTTTTGGATTTTGGTTGCGTTGGTATGTCTTATGAACCTTAAGGAAACGCCAAAATGAAGCATTTTAAGGCTACTATCAAGGAAAATGGGAGTGATGGCGTGATTCGTCACGCCTTCCCAGAACAAACAATAAGGCTATGGATTTGATATTCTATGCACTACTGATAATCTCGCTTGCCTACCTCTTTGTTAGCGCAGGCGACGAAGGAAATGGAAACGAATGATAAAAAGACAACAAGGCTATGGAAGAAATAAGATTTGGAGACATCAAGAAAATGGACTACAACGACGATTTGTTGTTCAAGTACGTTCTTGTTGACTTACTATACAAAAAATTGATTGACGTAAACTTTGTACTTTCATGCTACACGGATGCGCTTGACAAGGAACGCCACCTGAATACTATGCGTTTCAACGAGGCTTGTGTTAATCTCACACAGATGCTTGGAGGTAATTTCAAGGGCAAGGAAAAGCAAAAAGCAATTAAGCGTGCTATTCACACATTCAACCTCAATACAACGCTTGTGCCGCACGTACACGACAAAAAATACGGGTACACTTGCGAGGACGAAAAAGAGTGGGATGAATTTTGTAAGAACATATACGGAACAGATTTAAGAAAATAACATGCAGGAAATCAACGACAGGGCATACACATTGAGACTGGAACCTATACCAGATAACGGTAATGGTAAGTTCAGGAAAGGACACACTCCTTGGAATAAGGGGATGACTTGGAAGGAGATGGGTATGACTGATGAGCAGATGCAGAGTAAGATTGCCATCCTGAGGGAGAACAAAAAGAAGAATACCTACGCCCACATCCCTGACTTGGTTGCCATGCATGAGAAGCCAGTCATACAGATGGATGAGTACGGCAACAAGCTTCACTGGTACAGGTCGAGCGCACAGGCAGCTCGGAAACTCGGACTCATAGGCAGGAATATTAGGAAGGTGTGCAGCGGAGAGAGATACAGCTGCGGAGGCTTTAGATGGAAGTTTGATGAGAGATTTTAGGTGCTGAACGAAAAAAGTTCCAGAAATATTTGGAATATTCAAACAAAGTTCGTATCTTTGCAGACGAATAGGATTTTTTGCTATAAATAAAGTATTTAAAGGTTAATACTACCAAGCCAAGGTGCTGTGAAGCATAGTAGGCTTTTACGAAGTGAAATGTGTGCTTATAAATTATATATAAATGATTTTACTCGATTAGTTACACAGCCGAGCGAGGTTTACGTAGAATGTGGTGATTTCATATTCTTTATAGTTTTTACAGCCGATACATTGTGAAATGCAGTAGGCTTTGTATTGGATTCATTATCCTTCAAAACAACATATCTATATTTTTCTGCTAATTGATTAATAAAGATGAGTTGTCTCAAGCTGAGGCGTTGCGAAATGTAGTAAGCTTTGAACAGATATCGCGGTAGCAGTGTGACAGTCGCATGCTGGGCTCATAATCCAGAGGTGGGAGGCAGGTTCCACTACCGCAACAAATAATTTCACGGAAACAATTGTTAAGCTATGAAGATTTCATTTAAAGTAGACGACGTACTTCCTATGATGTCGCAGGCGGCATCCGTCGTCAATCCAAAGTCACCGATTCCTGTCCTTACCAGCCTTGTCATCAAGACACGTAAGAAGACTGGGAACGCAACAGTCACCGCGTCCGACAGCAACACATGGATAGACATGCTCATGCCTCTTGTCGGAGAGGAGAAAGGTGATGATTTTGCATTCACCGTAAACTCGAAAGACTTTGTCGCGGCCCTGAAGAATCTGTCTGGCAAGACGGTCACACTTGAGCTCAACGAAGAGTCTCACATTGCAAAGGTTACGTACGACAACGGTTATTTCAATATACCGTACGACTCTGCGAACGACTTCCCGAGGCCAGTGCCAAGCACGGGAAACAGCGTAGAGTGCTTGGTGGATGCAGGCGTTTTGTACGATGCGATATCTTCGGTTGTATTTGCGGCGGCATCCAATCTCGTAACCATGCCTTATCTTAACGGAATACATATAGACGTAAGAAATGACATGCTTGTCGCTATTGCTTCAGACTTCAACCACGTGGTGCTGTTCAAGGACCATTCGGTACGTTCTGACACAGACACTGGAGACGGAATCAATATACCTAACAAGCCAGCGCGTATCGTCGAGTCGATTACGAAGAATACTGAAGGTGTCGTAAAGCTTTCGTTCTGCGACAACACGTTCTCTGTTTCATGTATGTACTACAGGGTGATATCACTGCTCAACGAAGGCAACTATCCAGACTTCAACAGGATTCTTCCGAAGGAGAGCCCAATCAATGTCACTCTGACAAGAGAAGACCTCCTGTCTGCATTAAAGAGAATACAGCCGATGAGCAACACGGCCAGCGAGCTCGTCGTATTCAACTTTACGGAAGGCAACCTCAATATCAGCGTTGAGGATGTTGACTTCTCAAAGTCGGCAGGAGAGGACATCAAGTGCGACTATACTGGAGACGGTTTCCGTATAGGACTCAAGTACAGCTACATGGTATCCCTTCTTTCAAACCTGTCTGGCGATAACGTTACCATGAAGATGTCGCTTCCACAGAAGCCAGTCGTAATTGTTCCAGATTCTCAGGGAGAGACCAGAGAGGTTATATCAATTGTCATGCCCATGAAACTTAACGGAGATGTACAATGAACAACAATACGCCTACACTCATGCAGAGCGAAGAGGAGCGTGCTCCTTGGAACCAGCCTTTGAATGAACTTTACGACTGGTGCGATAAAGAGGAAGACGAATGAAAGACGACATCGTAAGCGGATACGTGGAGCGCAAAGGAGAGGGCCGATACGAGGGCGAGATTCTCGTCGAGCGTGTCGACCTGTCTCCTATTGAGGCTGTGTTTTTCAAGCAGAAAGAGGATATGTATCTCTGGCTGAAAAGAAAGCCTGTTCTCGAATATGACAGGAAGGCGATGAAATACAATGAACGCCATCGTAACCCACAGTGGGAATGCTTCCTGAAGAAACAGATGGACGGAGACGCAGTGGCGTACAAAGGCGAGTTCGTATTCATGCATTTCAAATTCTCTATCGTAGGCGTATGGGATACCGTTCTCGGAACAGACAAGAAGGCAAGACTTAACCTGTTCGTTGAACGTATGCCGATGTCACAGCAGACTATCATAAACAGTATAAACGAAAGGAAAAAGAATGAAACAGGACGAGGAAATAAGGGATGAGTTAATTGCAAAGGAACACAGCAGTACGGAGGATATATGCAGGCTCCTGAGAGAGCATGAAAGCGATATCCATTCGTACCTTGCACAGTTCGTTGCCTCCATCTGCGATGTCGACATAGACCGTATGATGAACGACTGTGGAGATAACGCGAGATATACTGCACAATGCAGGTGGCTTTTCTGGCTTGCATACAGGTATCTGACAAGCGAGCCATACGGAAAGATGGCAGAGAGGTTGGGAAAATACGGCAAGAAATTCACAACTTCTGGAATCAACTTCGGCGTCAATAAGATGTCGCAGATGGTCGACGAGGATACCGTCTGGAAAAAACGCTGGATAATGGTCAAGAGAATCGTCAGGATATACAACGAGTCAACCAATATTCCGATGCAGACCGAACGCCAGCGTGACAGCATAAAGATTGTCATATATAAGCCAGCAGACGCGGATGTAAAAGTCGAATTCAAAAATGAGTAGCATGAAACATGAACAAGTAATATACGGACAAGCTCCATCAAAAGCTAACACATACCGAATCATTACCATAAACGGTCATGGCAGTCTTGGAAAAACAACTGCAATGAAGAAGTATGAGCATGATTTTTTTCTTCAGTGTGGAGCATACCGTAACAAGAAAATAAGCGGATTTTTTGAGCTGTACTTGGATGTATACTTTAAGAGTAACCAACCAGACCTTGATAATTCGCTTAAAGTGATTTTGGATTGTCTACAGGAATGTAAGGCCATTAAGAATGACCGCAACTGCGTAAAGATTGTGGCTAATAAATTTGTCGACAAAAATAATCCGAGAATCGAATTTACAATCGTAGAAGTAGGAAAACAAGCAACAGAGGACAAATAATATGGAATCATATATTGACATTAAATCGTCATTACACATTCGCGGAATAGATATAGACGAGAAGCAGTATTTCTTCGTCCTGTCGTGCGTGATAGGAGAAAGGCCTGAGGTCGCCTATGCGATGATATACGACACAAAGCTATTCAATCATGCCATAGAGACAGAGGACGAGGAAGAATACCTTTCTTCTGTGAAGGGTGATGCAGAAATAAGACTACAGCAGCAGGATGAAAAGCAACTGTTTGATATACTTGAGTCTGATTACAAGGCAGATATTCAAGCAAAGGCAATGAATCTGGAAAATTATTCGTTCACAGCAGGTCAGGCAATCCAGATTCTTCAGAACCTTCTTCATGACAGGGCAAATGACATTTCGTCATCTTCTGCAAAGGATATCATATCAATCATCAACTCTCTGGCTGCGCAGGGTGCTCTACAAAGTGGAGATAATTTCGACAGCCACTTTGTCCACATACATGACAAGTTTAACTCCCTTTGTGTATGCGGAAGAGAGATAGATGTGTTTGCTGGACTTGACTGTATATGTCCACATTGCGGTCAGGTGTATAAGTGGAGCGAGGCTGAGAAAAGATTCTATCCTGAAGCAACAAAACTATGACGACTATGGAAACAAAAGGAATTATTATCAGTAAAGAAGACTACGAACGCCTAACTGATGTTGAAAAGAACTTTAATGATAAAGTTAAAGAAAACAAGGAGTCGTTCAAGAAAGGTTTGGAAGATGCTATAAAAGGCAATCTTGTAAAGGTGCTTTGGATAAATGATAAGTATTATGCAGACCTTATGGGATGCGATTTGTCAGATGAAGGCATTGACAAGTTTATAAGACGTGAGGATGCGGATTTTGTAGATAATGTGTCTGCAAACTGGTCTTATGATAGGGATAAACTTGTAAATGAGCACAAAGACAAAAGAACCACACAAGAACAAATAAACAAATTTGGAGATGCCTATAAAGAACAAATCATAGCAAACCAAAAGAAATCCATTCGTAACCTTTGGTGGGCTTTCGCTATTATGTCTATGGCTTGGCTGGTACAACTAATTGCGTATATAATGAAATGACAAAACTTAAACAGAGAAAACGTTATGCAAAGCACAGTAATTCTATTAAGACAAAATAGTCAAGAAATCCGCGACGCAATAAAGGCTGGTGGCATAGACGTTTGTATATGCGCTAACTTTGTCGATAGCGTTTGGCTTGACTACTACCCGACGATTGGTAGTGTACATGGCATTGGCTATCCTTACGAGGGCATGACAAGCGAACAGACGATTGCGTTCATTGAATACGAATGGAAGCAATACAACACTAAGGTGATAGAATGTAAGGACGTTCAAGAGTTTATCAACGAAATAAAAAAGTCAGAATATGGAAACGAAATTGAACGAAAACGAGGTAAAAGAGGTTGCTAAGATGCAAATGAAGATTGACGCATACGAGTCCTTTATCAGCACTATTGGCGTAATGTTAGCGACAAAGAAAACCAACTTGAACTATCTTGTGTTCGATGGCACTCCGTTTACAAAAGAGATGAACAGAATATGGCGGTTTGTAAAAGAGAAAGTCAATGAGGGTAAGGAGAATAACAGGAGCGTGATTTGATTAGAGCGCATTTTTAGGCTCTCTGACGGCATTTTACCGCATCGCCCTATAAGTTATCCGCCGAAAGAATTTTAAACGCTCAGAATGAAAAATATTAAAAACTGTGTAAAATGCATAGAAAACAAATAGGCTCGCTTCCGACGTGGTTGCAAGCCTATTATGAAAGTTTAACCCTTCATCCTTTGCTTCTACAAAAATTATTCGTAACTTTGCAAAAGAAATAAACGCTTATCCACCACTAAGCGAATATATAAGACTAAATGGATTTGTCTCGTTAGATGCGTGGTGGCTCTTTCGGGGCATTTCCGTTTTTATATTTATGGAAGAAATTTGGAAAGACATTGAAGGGTTTGAGAATGATTACATGGTTTCGTCTTATGGGAGAATTATGATGAAAGAACATAGTTGTTTAATGCCAAATGGAGGGACTAAGGTAATTCCGAATCACATTCTCAATACCATAACCACAAAAAATAAATACGTTTGCGTTTCTTTAAAAAAAAGAACGTATTATGTTCACAGACTTGTCGCAAAAGCGTTTCCAGAAATATGCGGGTTATGGTTCGATGATTGCCAAGTTGACCATATAAACACAATAAGAAACGATAATATGGCAACAAACCTTCGTGTTGTGTCAGCACACGAGAATAGTACAAATCCCATAACCATCAAACATCAAATGGAAGCAAAGTTAGGCAAGAAGATGCCGATTGGTTTTAGAGAATTGCAAAGACAAATACATTTAGGTAATAATCTTTCTTGTCAAACAAAAGAGAAAATAAGAAATTCTTTACTGAATAATCCCCTTATAAGTAAAAGAGTGTTGCAATTGGATTTAGATGGTAAAGTGATAAAAGAGTGGGCAAGCAGCAAGGAAGCCGAAAGACACGGTTTTCATCACAGCAGTATAAATTTGTGTTGCAAAGGAATTTATAAACAACACAAAGGTTTTATTTGGAAATATTTATAAACAACAACAAAAAAGAAAGAGCCTACACAATGAGGCTCTATCTTATATCTGCAATTTCTTCCATAATTCTTTGGAAGATAAACCCAGACAAATATGCAAAGTCCTCTCCAGAGCAAGGCTTATTGTAGAATGCTGTTATAGCAGATGCTGTGTGTGCCGTCTCATGTACAATAGTATTTAAGAATTGTCCTTTTGATGTGGCTCTTCCTATGAACATTGCAGACATTCTCAAATCATCACTACTTACAGTCATTCCGCTGTTAAAAGTAGAAAGAACGTTAAGTGAACGGTTTATTGAACGTCTATTCATTCCGAAGCTTCTACACAACACTTCTATATCTCTGTAGTCAGACTCGTTAAAGTCGTAACAAAAAATTATTCCCCAAGATTCTTCTGGGATTTCGATATAAGCTTTTTTCATAGACTTAAAAGAATCTTTCCCAATAAATAGGAATCCCCATTACGTCCATCTTAGCCTTAAAGCAAGCGAGAACTGCTGTTGGCTCACAGTCTGGGTCACATATTGTTTCTTCGATAAACAACGCACGATGCTTGTCATCTTCAAGAGATTTTTTATAATCTGCTTCACACATGTGCATTAAGTAATATCCGTCATAGTAAGACTCGTCTGGCAGCTTTAGCTTGTTTGTCTGCAAGAACTCATCGTATTCTTCCAATGTCTTTTTCTTTACTGGCTCTAACATTCCTGTTGTCGGGTTTTCTTTTCTCATGTTAGAGATTGCCCACTCAGCTAATTTTTTGTTGAAGTGACAATGATATTTACTGTTGTAAATCTCTTCCTCTTCGCTTTTATATACATAATATTCCATTTTTTTGTTCCCTTTCTTTTTTATAATGGGGAAAGGGCAAAAACACCCAATCCCCAAAAGTTAATTACTAAAGATACCTTCCACGGCTATCGCGCTGACGACGGTAGTGTTCATCTTCTGAATCTTCCCATCCCGCACGATACCCGTGCTCATACATCTTATCACGCTCTTCTTCGTGGCGCATCATTGGATAATAGCCATCACCACGCATCATTCTGCGCATGTTGTGACGAACGCTCTGCATTTCATCGTCACGGTCTGTGTTGAAAATCAAATATCCCACTTTGATTACCCTTTCTTACTTTTGTGGATTAAACATTGCTTGGCGAAGGGGAGTCCAACTTCTGCAAGATTCCAAGGATTGTGTCGAGTTTCTTGTCGGTCTCTGACTGACGGCGTTCAAGGTCTGTAATAGTGCGAGCCTGTTTCTTGTTTTCCGCATACTGAGGGTTCAATACCTCAAGCATCTTTTCCGATTCGGCAATGACTGATTTGTGATAAGCGACCTGCTCCAAAGCCTTTTTGGATGTTTGCAGCATGTTGTCAACGGCTTGCAGCATTGCCTCACGGCTACCGCTGAATGTAACATTGCCCTTTGCGGCAATTTCTACACCAACAGGTATGTCGTTGTAAGTTTCGTCTTTCCCGTTCAACGACACAGTGATGTCTATGACTTGTTGTGGCTGCAAGCCCGTCATAAGATTCGGGGTAGATGTTGGAAACTTAACGTGAGGCTGTGTTTTGGCCTTAACTGTGCCAACATCGAGAGTTGGCTTTTCTCCTTGACGAAGAATGTAAAGAGGACTACCCTGTCCAAGTGATGAAAAATCCATATTGATTACTTTTTTTATTGTTAAATACTAATTACACTACGGTACGTGACATTAACATCAACGAGCCGTTGAATCTGTCATTCAACACCAAAATTGCACTTACGTTGAGTAATTCTGCGGCAGTGACGTTTTCGCCGTTTGGGAGTGTCAACTGACGTGTAGTGCCATTTAGTGTTAAAGTAACAGGTAGTGTCGTTGTAGCATCGGCAGGTATCACATCCGAAATACGGAGAGTGAAATAGCCAAGAGGCTGAATCCTGCGAAAGCCCATTGCAATGTCGATAGTCTCAGTACCAACAGTGGTCTTTGTTGAAACAAGTAGTGGAATACCACCCATATTTGTTGCAATATTATTAAAACAACTCATACTATATACCTCCTATCCACTAAATGTTAGAAACCAAAACCGTTTCCGAACCAACCGTTTCCGTAGAAGCCACCCATATATGGAGTGTTGTTTACGGCGGTAACATTTGGATATGTTACGGCGATGGTGTTTGGCATCTTGTTCTTGATGTCGTCAACTTGGTTCTGGATTCCTGCGAGCTGACCAAGGATAGGTGCAACTGCCTGCTGAACAACACCAGTAGTAAAGTTCTGAGACTTCAACGAAGCAACCTCGGCTGTCAAAGCGGTAATCTCGCGGTCTTTGCGGTTCGACTCCATAGCGTCGAGCTTGTTGTCGATAGCAAGGAAGTTACGGTTCATGTTGTCCGTCAAAGCGTAAGTTTGCTGGCACATAGCCAATTGGTCGGCAGCAGCCTTTGCCTGTACCTGATTACCTACACCATTGATTGCGTTCTGCAAGGTGTTGGTCTGCTGACAAGTAGCAAGCTGTTGGTCGCAGCAACACTTCTGGAATGCGCTGATAATGCTTGCGTCACCACTCTGGATGGAGTTGATAATCTGAGGAACGCTTACTGCCTGCTGCAAAGCAAGGTTGCTAAGAGCGGACTGTACATTGTTGACAGCACCGTTTACAAGATTGAAATCCTGTCCGAGCATAGTGCTCAGTGTCTGAATAGCCGTGCGTGAAGCCTCGCCTTGGTTGGTGATAGCGTTCATTATAAGTTCACGGCCAGAATCGTTCGAGAGCTGATTAGCCAAGAAAGCCGCGCCTGAGTTTCCTCCGCCAAAGCCTCCATTGCCAAATCCGCCATTGTTCCAGCCGAACATTGAAGCAATGATAGCCAATCCAAATAAGTCAGCAATCCCGTTCATGCCGTAGTTACCGCCGAACAGGCCACCACCCATACCGAAACCGCCGATGGGTATCGAGAATGGAATATTGCCGAAACCTCCGTTGTTTCCTGAATTTTCAGGAAGTTGATAAATCTCTGCCATAGTTTTTTTTCTTTTGTTTTGTTGTTAAAAAAGATGTTAGTTATCTCAAGTGTAACGTTACGCTGGCAAAGATAATGTGTTTTTCTGTTATGTTAAACGCGTACTCAATTAAGTCCGTAGCAATAATGAAATACGGACAGCACAAAACAAAAGAACGCGTCACAATGGCGTACTTTCACAAGTCCAAAGTGAAAGTAAAATCCCCCCATAAACAAAGGCTTTTCCCCATATAATTTTTTATAAAGGGATATTTTTCTGCGATATTAAAAATCGTATCTACTTGATTATCAATACGTTATATTATTATTTACTAACTAAAATTTTTCAAAACTATGTCACCAAAGATTCGTTACCGCCTTGTGTTTGAATACGCAAAAAAAGGAATCACTAATAAATGATTCCCTTTTTCTTATTATGAAAATTTGTGGATTTCCACTTTAATTTATTGAATTAACACAAAATCGCTATCACTATAGCCTTTTTTATAGACAGTTGTAGTTCCATCTGATACTCCATGAAATTCCATTCTACCTCCATTATAATCTTTATAAATTGTAACAAATATATTTGAATCGGCAGGAGATATAAGAAGAAAGGCGACACTAGATTGCATTTGATTTAAAAAATAATCTTTTGCTATTTCCAGTCCTGTTTTGTTGCTATCAGCAATTTGTATCAGAGCATGATTTGTAGGGTATTCTCCCAGCGCGTTTGCAAGACTGGATAAATCAGTATAGTCCTTGTAAAATGAAGGATAACCAATAGCCACATCTTGCCAATTGTATATTCTGTCACCACCACCACCATCTCGGTATATTTTGGTTTGTCCAGTTACAATATCAAAAGCAAAAGCCATTACAAAACGGGTTCTAGCCCAGTGTGTTTTATCTATTGAAACGACACAATATTGAAACGGAAAGTCGTATTGACTATGGCCGTTGCTATCTTGGTCAACATAATAAACACGCCTACCATCTGTTAAATTTGCCATATTTTCAAAAGAGCCTCCAGTCCATGCTCCAGCAAATTGCTCACCAAGAACACTTGCAAGGTTAGCCATAGTCATGTGACCGTCTGGCGTACCATCGTTACCACAAAGCATGACGTTAGAGCCTGTAGTCTTTGCTGTTGCGAATATTTCTTTTATTCCATTTACTAAAGTTCCCATAATAAAATATCTTTTTAAATTGTAAAATTATTTTCTTGTAAATATCTTTTACATAGTTATTTTCTTCCAAGTGACCGTCGTATTCGAACCATGTGTGACAAGTTCACCATTATGCGTAACGCTTGAATTGTTGTGCGTCACCACATGGCTAGGTACGCCCGTAATCTGCTCGGAATTGATAAACACCTCTTGGTTTACGCCTATAAGCGAATGTTGCGCGAATGTCGTATCTGGCGGCGTGTTGATGACCTGCCCAATGATTTTAACCTCGTTCTTAGCCACAAAGCTATTGTACAAGGACTTTAGTAATCCCCATACCGTCGTAAGACCTGCGCCATCGAGTTTCTTATCAGCCGTTTGTACTGCCATCGCCTTTTAAGTGTTGTTGTTATGTTCCGTTCGGTGCTATATGCTGCGAACTTACGGGGAACACGTTCTGCGTTAACAGCGTCTTGCATATTCCCCATAAGTCGCCTAGCCCACGACCATTTAGTTTCTTGTCGTCCGTGCTTACTGGCATATACTCTGTATTTCAGCCGTAGAAAGCACTTCCACGTCATCTAACTTTGCATAGTTAGACATGTCAATGTAACCTTGGTAGACATCGAACTTGTAAACGGCGGGCGTAGAACCCTCTGCTGGCGTGTTCTCGATGACATAGACGTTAGTACCCTTTGGATAGGTCTTTGTCTTTCCCGATTCGTAGTCCTTAAAGCGGTCGTCGATAGTAAAGCTATCCTCCATGTTCCACATCCAGCCTTCGTTCGTGCTAGCGGGTGTAGGCAGGTTGGCAAAGAGAATACCGCCCTTGGGTTTGATAACGGACTGCATCTTTGAGTCAATAGCAGCATTGACTTGTGCAGACGTCTGATAGCCTGCGCCATTTCCGATTTCAGAGTTGTCGGTAGGCACTGGAATGTTTACCGCCTTAGATGATGGTGTCAACGCCACGTTGTTCACCTTAATGGTTTCGATGACGTTTGCCTGCGCACCAGCTGCGATACCGTCCAACTTGTCTTTCAACGCGCCAGTAAAGTTCTGGTCGGTATGCACATAGTTGGCATCCGATGGAAAGTTCGAGTCGTTCGTAAGGTCGCTTGTCTTGGTGGGAAATGAAAGCGCGCTAATAGCATCGCTTACAAGTGACTTTATCAAACCCCATAAGGTTGACAAGCCAGCACCATCGAGCTTTTTGTCGTTTGTTTGTACAGCCATAGTTGTATAAAATTTTTAAGTGTTATGTTTATTTATCTGCAAATCATTCGAATTTCAAATTCCGAAAGGGTTTCTCCCTCTTCTTCTACCTGCTGCTCGACGTTGCGTAACGTTTGCACGTGTTCTTTCGTCATCAAGCCGCGTTCACGGGTGCTGGCATCTGGATATATCGTCTTTTGCTCGACAGCATCCAAATCGTCCTTTACCTGTTTTCCGTATTTGTCTAACTTGTATGCCATAGCTTTCTTCTATTTTTTACCTTCTTACCAAAACACATTGACCGTCGATAAGCATGATAACACCTTCGTTGACCAACAAGAACTCCCATTCGCCTTGCGATGTCCTACACATAAGTGATGTCTTGATGGTTAGCCCGTCGCCGTCCTTTCGTTCCGTCGCAACGTCAACGCCCGTGTTCTTTGGTTCAAGGTCTATCGCCATCCTATGCGTCATATCCATAACATCTACACTTGGTGCTTTGTCGTTCTTAAGCCATGCGCTAGCCGACATATCACCACCACCTTTGTGCGTGACGGTGACTGTTGTACAGCCATGAATGCCGCAACTATAACCGTGTGTTATGATGTCACTTTGCATAAGAATGTCTTTTGTACCTCTTGTCTAAAGCCGTCATCGAAATCCGCGTCGGGAACTTGCGCCAACGTCGTAAGATAGTAGTCGCCAGTACCTAGCGTTTCCGTCGGCAACGTGAATAAGAACTCATCGTTCTGCGTAAGAATCATTTCCCCCTTGTCTATCTCCACCGACTTTTGCATGTTGTTAATGATGACCTTAAAGTCATCTTCCAACATGTCAAAGCCCTCGGCCTCGATATTCAACGAGAATTTGAGTTCCGTCCCCAAATAGATGGGTCTTTCGACAATTTCGCTTACATTATCTGCCATATCGCCAATCAAATACGTATTTACTAAAAATTGTTATAACGATGCAAAAATAGCATATTATTTTTAATACTACAAATTTTTTATCGTTTTTTTATTGTTTTTTTACGATTTTCCTCGAAATAGCGTCACGAACGTACGATTTCTTGAACAAATAACGTACAAAAGAGTAGAGTTTTCGTTCGTAAGGATATGACAGGTCGTTTTCGTTCAAATACGCTTCCTGCTCGAACGAAATGTTCTTATATGCCAAGTGACCGTCAAAGCCATAAGCTACCCAACGTACGAACCATTCAACACCATACCACACAAAGAATAACACCCAAAGCATTTCAATTTGTTGCTTACCATGTATCGTTTCGTGATTGATGTCATTATTTTTAAGGGCGCGTGCATCTTTCCTAACAAAGATGAAAGGAAAGACACACATTGCCAAGTAACCCTTAAACGGTATAATGTTGTTATAAACGATTTTCATAGTGCCTATCTATTGTGCAACCAATGAATACCATAAAGGATAAGCACCAACGGCCAAAAGATGCTGAATACCACATTTTCAAACTCGTTGTTGTCCCATTCCTTAATCTTGTTATAAGCAACAAAGATACCGATAATGTACAATGATAAAATAATAATAATTGTTGTTGTCATAATGATTCTGTTTTTTAGTTATTAAAATATGTTACTTGTCGCGCGTGTTATGCACAGTCGTACTCCTTCCACCTGAACTCGCCGCTATAATAGAAGCCTACGAATATTCTTGGTCTCTGCTCGTTGAATTCATGGCCGCTTGAGGATGTCGAGTCTTCGTATCTCAGAGTGCTTGAGTCAGACTTGTAAACATAGTGGCTAGCCTTCACGCTCTTGCAGTTCGGAGCAAAGATAACCATGCCGCTCTCTGGGTTGGCAGGAAGATTTACGTTGCTTTTCAAGACGACATTCTGTGGCATGGCAACAGGCAAGGAACCATAACCGCTTTCATAGCCTTTTCCGATTATCTTATTCGTCCTTACCTCATTTGTATCCACATAGGAATAGCTTACATGCGTCTGTGTAGTCTCGTCAACCCCTCCGATTATTTCATGGCGAGTGAAATAAGCACCAGCACCGCTGATGGTCGCATATTCATAGTTGGAGCTGTTTTTTGCTCTGGTTATAAGATTCACAAAGCCTTTTTCATAGACAGAGCTCTGCTGTGATTCCTTATGAACGCCTATCGCTGCGATGACCTCGTTATTGGAATTGTCCTTGTCGTTACGACAGAATAGTCCCCTGTCGGTAATGTTTATCCACCCGCTACCTATCGTCTGGTTATCCTCCTTGACGACAACCATGCCGTTCAACGTAGACATCTGGCCTCTCACAAATGCGTCGTTCTGATATGTCCTACCTGTCATGCCATCCAAAGCAAGCATTGGCATAAATAACACTCTAGTCAACGACCATGCGTTTGTTTCACCGCCTGCGGTAATTTCAATACTCGACGGTAGCGTCGGTTGGTACATTTCAAGATAGAAATAACCGCTCGTCTGAGGTCTAAACGTAAACGTTGACGATTCATAGTCCGACGTGCTTGGATAATGCACCGCATTCCAAGTGCCATTACTACCATTTGTGCTACGCAAACGGACGTAGACGTCATAAGAATTGCTATATCGCCTACCTTTACATTTAAACTTGTAAACACAATCTGAACGCAGATATACCGTCGCGATAGTCTTTGTGTTCTCTTGATTACCAATAACGACCTTATCGGTAGAGTCGCCAGACGTGACAACAATTGTTTCTCCTAACGGGTGTTCTTGGTCAAACAACGTATAACCTTTGATAGAGAAACTACTTGTGCCACTACTTGTAATGACCGTACCACCAATGTTTGCACTATTGTTGTACGTTGTACCGTCGATTTCTCCGTTCGTAGACAATTGCCAGTCGCCATTAAAGATAAACGAACCAAGGTGTGCATAACGTGCAAACATAACTTCCGACATAAAGAACTGTTGCTTGTTATACACCATCAAGTGCCAATTGGAATCATGCGATGAAGGATAGCCCATATCAGCCATAGAGTAGTATGTCGTGCTTGACGCGTTCGGTTCAAATACCCAATAATCGTTATTGTACAAGAAATATGGTGCTTCTTTGTCGTTCACATAGAACGATACGTCAGACGTATATGAGTATTCACCTGCGTTGTAATAGAAACGACCACCAACACGACCAACGGTAGGCTCTTTTGAAACCGCAATTGCACCATCCTTGACATATACTGTGATTTCTGCTGGCGCATCTGTAGTTCCCATACCGCTTTGCACTTGCACGGCTTGACCTTTAGGCAACCCTTTGTAGCCAATAAAGGCAAATGGAACACGATAAGCCGTTGTGTCGTTCAAGCCGATAGAACCAAAGTTGCCAAGAGCATCTATCAATTCTTGCGTCCATCGGACTGCATCCCAGCTTACAAGGCAAACGAAATAGTCCGATGTTATGATGTTAATAGCTGCTGCAAGGTTGGCACAAGCAGATTCGCCATAACCTACGGTTTCGCCATATACATCGTATGTCATTATAGATGAAATGGAAAGGTCTGAACGCAAAATTTTTATAAGCGTAAGACCACGTGACGTTATAGAACGCGAATCAAGAGTAGTGCCATTGAATGCTTCACAAAGTGCTGTTTGGTTATTGTTTTGACCAGTACCTTTTAAGTGGATATACATTGCGCTAGTACCTGCATTACCTGTATCTCCCTTGTCGCCTTTATCGCCCTTTCCTCCAGTATCACCTTTATCACCTTTTGCACCAGTATTACCATTTTTTAAAATGATAATTTCTTTCTTTGCAAGAAATGTCGTTGTAGAAAAAGAAGATGTGGAATAACAAAAGATAACAAGGGCATCGTTACCTGCTGAATATGTAGTTGGTAGGTTTATGGAACTTGTAGCACCACCACTATTGTAGCGTGTTAGCTGTGTTCCACTTTTCCAATACAACGACCAATAAAGCGATTCAGAAGAACGCGTAGAACCAACAATTTTATTGAATGAAGCGGTAGGCGTAGAGGAAAGTGTTGTGTCGGTAGAATCTGCTGGTATTCTCACACTTTCTATTGTCGGAACGACTTCGTAAAACGTGCCTCCAGTACCAGTATCTCCTTTTTCACCCTTGCCACCTTCATCAGAACCAATAAGTGCAACGGTCACTTGTGCCGTATAACTCTTTCCATTGTAAGAACCAGTTACGTTTAAGACAACGCCATTTGAAATACCACTAGACGTAGCACTTGTACTAATCGTAATCGTAACAGCATTAGTTGCAACACCAGTAACCGTAACGCCACTAGGTGCAGATTGGCGTGATACGGCAGTAACGCTTGCAGCGTGCGTTCCAACCTTCATCGAGAACGTAACGCTCTTGACCATTTCAGCTTTGACATTTCCGTTGTTGTCGCAAGGAACGGAAATCTTATCGGGTGTGGCAAAAGCCACTGGCGCATCGTCACCATCCTCACCAGTAAGTCGAATATAACGAGTGCTATCAATAACATAGTCTTGCAAAGCGTCATTCCACACTTTCTTTTGCACCCTAGACCAAAGGTAAGGTTTTGATGATGTAACCGCCAAAGGTGCATCTTGCCAATCGCTACTTGAAATATCTCTAGGTGCGGTAGTAGCACTTGATGTAGTCTTGTGTTGAGAAATGGCAAATGTATAATCCGTTTCGTCGCCACCTTCGCCAACTATTCTATGCCAGTCAGACCACACGTTTGAGTCGGTAGAGCGTGTACGCATGTACAAGTCACCGTCCTGCCATGTGTCGTGTATCTGACCAGCAGAAGGGTTGGCGTTGGGCGCGTATTGTGCAACAACGCTAACTGGGTCATCTACCGTGATGACCGTAAAAGAATTTGATATTGACCTTCTACCAGACATAACTTACTCTTATTTTTAGTTTGACTCTACGTGTGCCGCGATGACAATACCCGTCATGTTCTTTTTTCCGTAGACGGAACTTGCAGCAACACTGTAAGGAATAGTTATAGTAGCCACACCTGCCGACATTGGCAACGTGCGATAGCCACTTGAATCAGCATCGGGAATACCGCTACCGATAACCGAACGTCCGCTATCACCACTACCACCAATAATAAGTCCATCGCCATCAAGCAATTGCACCTTATAGCTATTGTACGTAGGATTGACCGTGCCACCGATTACCGTTGGGTCTTCGCGCCTACCTACCCAAATATCGAAACTTACGCTTTCGTTCTTTCTTAGGCTTGCTGCGTTACCATTCGCGCCATTGTACTGAATATACATAAACTCTGGGTCTTGCATATCGTCAACACTTGCGTATGCCGTGTCAAGCAAGTTGTTTGAACCATCATAGAACTCACAACGAATCGTAGCATGGTCAACAACCGTTTGCTCGGAAACTTGGAAAGCGTTTGCATACGTCGTGCCATCTACCGTGATATTCGTACCAGTAGTAGGCGTAACGCTATCATTAATATACCACTTTGTAGTAACGCCAGTGATAGCACCACCACTAGAATTGTAGATAGTACCATACATTGTGATAACTTGACCAGCCTCAACGATATTGCTTTCTCCATTGACAAAGCTAATAAGTCCGATGTTACCATTAGCGGTGATTGCAGAAATACGAATATGTGCTTCACAAGCAAAGTCGATACCGCTACCATTGATAACATAGCTACCTGCAAAGCGAATCATATCCACGTCAACGTTAGCGGAATTTGCAAGGTTTGCCTTGATTTTCAAAGCAGGCATATTCTTTGTCACATTGTTGTATGTGACAACGTGCGTAGTCTTTTCAAAGCGCGTATCGTCGTTAGCGATTTCAACGCCATTGTAGTACCACTTATAGCCACTTGCAGGCTCCACCAAGTCACCACCAGAAAGCAAGGTAAGATATATGACGGGTTGCTCGGCGGCTATCGTCCAGTCTGGGACAGCACTTGTGCCGTTCCACGCTTGCGACAAAGGCTTTGTGCTTGAAAGGTTGCCGTGTAAGGTCGTACCATCGTCAAGTGCCGTAACGTAAAATCTATTGCTAATCTGACTCATACTTTATTCCTCCTTGTTTTCTTGTTCAACATTTACTTCGTTTTCGTTTTCATCGTCGCCACCACCAAGGACTTCTTCGACGCTACCAGTATCTTCTGGCGATATTGTTTCCTCGCTTTCGCTTTCCGTTTCCTCTTGTTCGTCAACGACTACGTTTCTATTTTCGTCAAGACCTTCGTAGCCAAACTTGTAACCACCAAGCGCGATAAGGGTTTCGGCTTCGTTTTCAGTTATCTTTTCAACACCACTTAAGCCATTGATATATTCATCTGCCGTGAATCGTACACGCGACAAATCCTTGTTATCCAAAATCCAATGTTTGTTGTCTGCCGTACGATAACGTTCTGCGATAAGTCCGCTACGTATCGCAATATCCTCTGTAACCTTGTAAAATGCTATTTCCAATGCCATAACTATAATGTTTTAATATTGTTATTAATCTACGTAACGATGGACTACCGCAGCATCATTATGCGTAACGGCAACACCATTGTGTGTAACCTGTTCAAACGCTCCCAAAACATAGACGATAGGATATACTGCTGCGCTACCCGCCGAATTGGTGCTACCATTGACGTTTCGCAATGTTGCTGCATCCACACGAATACGCTCGCCCCATCCCAAATCGTATGTTGCCGATTGGTTGTTCTTGCGATATTTCCAATTGAAACGCAAATTCTCTGCTTTCTTTTGGTCTGTCAAAATGTTTTTACGCAAGTTTACAACGGTAGAGAAATCCAAATACTTTGTGTTAGAACGAATCGCAGCACCACCTTCGCTAATGACGTTGCAGTCAATATCGGGTATCTGCCAAAGAACGCTACGATAAACCTTGTCGGGATAAAGGTTTGCAGCACTTGAACTTTCCTTTGCACGCAATACCAACTTGATTTCCTCGCCATACATAGCGTCAACGGTCAACGTCGCCGTGTTTTGACCACTAACGTACCAAGGCATCGTGTTAGCCAAAACCTCCACCGTACCGCTAATAGCATACCATACAAAGTACACTTGGTTGGTGACATCGGTGTCGCCTTTCTTTGCCTTTGCCGTAAACGTAAACGTGCTTGTGTTATCTACAAGAGGGTTAAAGGAGCGCGTAGACGGATTGATGACATCAAGCGTAGGATAGATGATACCAGCATCGCGGTTCGTAGACAACGTTACGGTTTCTTCTACACTATGCGTCAACCCTGCGTCGCGTGGGTCAATATACGTCGCCATACAACGAATCTGAACGGCACGCGTATAACTAACATTCTTTTTGACCTTTAACGTATTGCCACTCTTGTAGTAGTCTACATTTTGACCATCGCTTGTACCTGTGATTTCGGTTTCTACGTACGTACCAGCGGAATCGTTATATTCACGCACATACCAACGTGGCGCGGCACTAAACGACGGCGTGTAAGACCTATTAGTGTCGGGGTCAAAAGCCGTAATCATCGGTGTAAGCGTCAATGGTGTAGTATGACGGTTAGGCGCATAAGCACCGCTATTGTCATAGTACCATTGCTCTAACTGCCCACTAGGTGAAAGGTAAAAAGAATCATCAAGAGGCGCAAGTTCGGTATTGATGACCGCTGGCTGTGATATGTTTAATCTTCTTCCCATATTCTATATTGTTATGATATAATTTGGTTGTCTACAATCCTAATGTTCTTACCATCGTTAACTTGAACGGTGAGCGTAAAGATAGCCTTATTCGATGATGACCAGTTGGTCGGCATATCATCGTTAGTAATGCTTATCTGCTTAACGCCCGTGTGTTGTGCATCCCATGTTCTATCGGCGTCCGTCTTTCCGCTTTCGCTTTCACGCGTCCACGACCAATTCTCTGCCGCAACATCGTTCGATATATCTACGTTTCCATAGAAAAGGTGTGGCGTTACGACTGTGTTCACATGCCCGCGACGGAAAGAATAGCCATTCGACGAAACAAACTCAATCGTCAAGTTATCATTACCGTCTACCAAACGCCAATAAGGACTATTCCATTTTGGTTCGTAGTAAGTGTCAACACCGCCACTCCTTACGGGCTGATGTTGCAAGCATTGCCAACGACCACCCATGTGTCTTACCTCGTGGATTTCGTATTGCAGCGTCGTTTCGTTATACTCGTTGTAGAAATATATACCAAGACCTGTAGTTGGCGTTTGCATCGTGCTACCGTCCACCCAATCACCGCAGAACACGTTAACTGGCACGGGTATTCCCTCGCGGCTTATCTTTACCATGCTCCCGATGACAACACCTTGTGCATAAAGCCAATCGGTATGTTCGCCAACTTCATCAAGAATTGCTCTTACATCTGGGTAGTTCTTAACGAACTCTGGCAATTCACCAATCGTTACGCCATAGTTGCCATTCTTAAGGATAGGTGCGTCAACGCCCGTGTACTTGACAACGCGACCATCCGTAGTGCTAATCATAAACATACGTTGGCGACGTATGATGCTAGCTTTTATGGTATCATAGTTTGGGTCATCGGGGTTGCTATAATCAACACACCCCCAACGCGCTATCGTCATCAATTCGCACGGCTCAAAGTTCTTTCCAGCAGGTGTGTAGTCATCGCCGTAAAGCACAACACGTATTTGGTTTACACCAAGCGTATTGTCTGTATTATGTGTAGCAATAACACGCATCCAAGACGTGTAGTAGGTATTGCTTCCATCAACCTCAACCGTTTGCCCTTGATAGTCACTAACGCCCGCTTGTTTTGCAGCAAGAGTGTTGATAATACCCTTGATGACATTGCCGTACATCTGGCCAGTAATGTAGCCTTGGTACTTTTCTTTCAAAGATAATACGTAAGATACACTTTGGTCGGTTTCGTCAACTACCCTATCTACGCGGTCTATTTGGTCGTTGTCGCTAAATACTGTGTCCCCCTCTTGTGCTTGCAAGCGGTTTACCAATAATTCAACGACTTCGAGAAATGAGCGTATTCTTGCACTTTCAAACTCGGCATTACCCAATTGGTCTATACGCCACCCACGTCCTGTATATAGTCCGCTTGTAAATTCTGGGCTACGTAATTCATCATGGAATATTGCGCTGCCTATTGAATCAAGACCCTGTTGGAAAGTGATACGGCCTTGGCAAACATCATCAACGACCTTGCTCAACTTTTCGTTGATAGCCTGTATAATGTTCTCGGAATAGTATTTCTGCAATTCAGAAACTTGCACACGCATACGGCTTACATCGTCCGTAACCTGTCCTATTTGGTTCAAGACAATCTCAACGTCATCGGTAAGCGTAATATCGTATGTTGGCAGTATTCCACTATACTTTATCGTTATCTGCTTAACATACAATGCCATTGGAAGTTCGCCTCCGTATTGGAAGCGCACAATGGTATTGTTGCGTATCTGTGAAAGAATGTTGGTGTGTGTTGCAAGGAAATACTCATCGAATTTCAACGGATATTCGTAATAATGCACGTTGTTTTCGCGCATATATTCCTTTGCAGCGTCATCAAGTCTTGCTTCGGCATTGGTAACATACGTTGTAGGCAAAGAAATACCAAGTATTACAAATTCGTCACCACTATGCGGTTGCTGATACGTGTTAGGCATCAACGTTCCGAAAGTGTCCAAGTCTTTCTTGACAACGAACGTTACCTGACCCAAATTTGTCTTTGGGTATTTTGTCAAGTCGCGTTGTTCTCCATCAGGCACAAAGTTGCCATCGGAATCGTAGAAGTTTTTCTTGTAGTCATCCCAATCAACGGCAATATCAAACGTACAGCCAATGCAAGCACCACTACGCATATTGATTTTCATTTCCTCGGTTATGCTTGCACAAGCATAGAGGTCGAAATCAAGTTGTGGCAAAGTCATCTTGAAATAACTCTGCTTGTAGTTGCCGTCATCATCAATATCATCAATCCATTCCGCTGTGGTTTCTGGTGCTACTTGTCCCTCTTTTAATGCTGCCAAATCATAGTTTACGTTATCGGAAACATATTTGACGTAGTAGAAATTTTCATCGGTTGTAACATCGCAAGAAAATGTGTAAGAACCACCTGTATTTGAATCGTGATAAGAATCAGCTCCGCTATTGACTGCGTTGTACAGTCCAAGAAGTGCTGCCTTTTCATTTTCGTTTTTAACCGTTGTAATCTTGTTGAGCAAAGAGCCGAGAAATGCGTTAACATACGTTATTTCCTTTACGCCAATATCTTCTGGAGCATTGTAAGGTATTGCGTCGGCAACTATTGATGTTTCGCCAAATTCGGGTTTAATGTCTTCAAATTGATGTATTTCTACTGATTCAGAACCTTCAACAACAGGATTGACATAGCTTCCGTCTGCATCGTAGTAGTCTACAAGTTCAATGGTTGGGTCAAAGTTTGGATTTAACGTGCCATCTGGCATGTATGGGCTTACCTTGTTGAACAAAGTTTCCCTGTACACAGACGGCATCAGAGTCTTGCGTGTAAACGGATGCTTGATGAGGTTGACATATTGTCCACCAAGAATACCCTTGTAGATTGGTAGTGAGCCTTCAGCAGACAAATCATTGTTGACGGTATATTTCCAAGTTTGGTCTCCAAACCATTGTATTTGAGGATAACCAAACGGAATATTGTTTTCACTACCATAACCTATAATACGTGTGACGATTTTGTTGTTCTTTGGTGTGCGTGAATTGTTCTTCAAGCCAACACCCTGTCCAAAGCGGAATATATAAGGCTCGTCTTGGTCATCAAGTATTTCGTTTGACGGAGTTCCAAACAATATCAAGAAACGCTTTCCTTGTGCGTAGCGTGCATCCGTAGAAGCAATTTGGTCTACAACAAAAGGTATCTCCCATGTTTCATAGGATGTCTTCAAGACTTCACTCACGTAGGTCTTGTCAAACGAAAGAGGCTCATCTGGAATCTTTGCGGCCTTTTGCCACATAGGGGTTTCCGTTACACCATCTTGCTCGTAGTGTTCTATATTTGTACCAACTATCCATTGTGTGCCTTGCAAATTCTTGTTCAACTTGGCAACCATATCGAAAAGATTGCCAATCCAATTGAACGTCTTGCTATTTGAAAGGTATTTCTGTTCGTCTGACGATACTGCAACATCCGTAAAAGGAAAATTGCTTACGGCACACATTGGATGGTAGAACACAAACGAATACTTCGTCATTCCACGAAGTTCTGAGTTGTCGGAAACAATACCTTCGCGTACAACCGTTGGGGGATTAACAAGAACAAACTTTACGGCTTCGCTGTCCTCGTTGCGTTTGTATTCTATATATTCCGACATCGTGACGGCAAGTGTATTGTCCCTGTAATACACGTCACCAGTAACCTTGTCACCAAGCGACATCACAACACTATCAAATGTAGCATTGTGTAATACAAGTCCATTGAACGGTGTGCCGTCAGCGTTATATATCTGGAATACAAGATTCCTTCCTATCGGAGTTGAAGCCATCTTACTACTTTTATGATTGCAAATATAATAACTAAAATCGAAAAACACATGGAAATCCAGAAAATTTTAGGAATTTTTGTCTTTTCAGTTACGTTTTTTTTATATTCCGTCACAACGCTATCGCGCCAACATGTGTCGTGTTTTTCTACAACTCTATCCCTCCACTTCGTCACCTCCTTGTATTTGGTGGCAAAGACCGTATCGCCTTTCTGGATGATAGAAAAGTACACGCTGTCAGTACTTTTTTCCACAAGTGTGTCGCGTACGGTGTTCGTGATGTAATGGTTAACATCCCTGTCACGATACTCAATCTTCGTTTTTGTAGCGCACGACGACATCAGTATCAGTGCAAGTGCAATTACTGCGATAACCTTTGTAATCTGGCCTGCACAACCATGACTTTCAACTACCTGTTCAAAAATCTTCTGCATATACTCTTCTCTTTTCATTTTTACCGCTTCTTTATATTGTTTGTGGAATCCAAATAATAAACCTCCTTTCCAATAAACATGTTTGCTTCCGCTACACGTCTACGTTTAAGTCCAAGAAGAGGCTTGTTACCTGCATTATGCCATTTAATCATCTGGTCTGTAATATCTGTGTCAGACGCTTTAGAAACAATCTTCTTGTACATGGTTGAAGATTTGAATTTTCCCTCACCAAGATTGAATATCCAAGAAACAAGTGCATCAAACTGATTTTGTGTAAAATTTACACCAATTCTATTCAACGCCTGTTCACACGGCTTCAAATCGTCCTTCAGAAAAGATTCTGCCTGCGACTGTGTGATGGACATGCCCATCTTGACGCCCTTTGTGTGACCATAGCCTATTGTTGGTATTCCGACTGAATCCCTATACGCATAAAGCTTACAGCCTTCAAATCCCTTGATAAGGTTTATTCCGTTTTGTGATGTAGTCATAAGTGTCATTCTATTTATCTTTTCTTGTTGTGAAACTATCATCATCCACAGGACTAAGAAATACCCTTGTGCGCTGTTGGCAGTTTGACTTCCCGCACATCATTTCAGTTACAAGTTCAAGCCGATGTTCAAGCGACTCTATCTTATTGTCCTGTGCAGTCAGTTTTCTATCATACTCCTTTATCTTCTCATCCTGTTCGCGTATCCTGTTTTCGTTCTCAGCAACACGTTTCCGTAATTGTTCGCATTCGACGCTTATCTCGGAGTTGTAGCGACGCAGCCTTTCGTTGTGACCCTCTATGTCTTGCAGCATCTGTTGATACATATCCTGCTCAGTAATGGTGGCATTAAGTTCTGTTTGGCGAGCCTCCGCACTCTCCTTGCGCTTTTTGGCCTTCCAATTTATGAACCACCCTCCACTACATATTAACGTGAGGATTGTTGTGATTGCGGTGTAAATCTCCATTCCATCCATGACTCACCTCCTTTCTTAGTTAACACCTGTCTTTGCCTTGTTGTCAACAATCTCGTCACTTCTGTTCACGCTGATACGTTGAGCCTTGTCAGTACCTTCATCAATATCAGACGCTCCTTGAGGGATAAGGGAGCCACGCTCCTCTATAATGCGGTCAACCTCGTCTGGGGCTGCGTCAGGAGACTTCTCTATAATAGTCTTCATAGACAGCCACTTGGCCTCCATTGCGAGGTTCGTAATCTTTGTATTGTTTGTCTCAAGCGACCAAGGAATAATCTTTGCACCGATTCTGAGTTTTGCATTCTTGTCTACGCCGTTATTTTCCAAGTCAAGCCCTTCCTGATGCAAGTAAACCATATCGTTGGCAAACTTTCTCCAGTCAAGAGCGGACTGTGTGGCGAGAGCGAAGTCGTTGGACATCGCAAGTGCAATACCGTTTCCTCCACTATTGGTCATCGAAATATCCTTTGGAGTGATGAACGTCGTAGAACTGAACAGAGATATCTTCTCTTCCAGTGTTTTCAGGTAGTCGTTCATCGTGGTTGGCTCTGGGAACTTGAGCACGTCTGCTGATTGCTTTCCGTTTTGTGTGTCGCTTGACAAGTTTATGATAAGCGTGCTTGAATCGCGCTTGAACGAATCCTTGTCCATGTCGCCAGTAAAGACAAGCGCAAACGTACCAAAACGCTTCAGTGCAATGTTGTTGATGTTTGTCATCAGCTCCCACATCTCACAGGTTGACTCTGCGTACTCCCAAGCAACAGGGCCTCTATGCAAGAGAAGTGGACAGCGTGAAAATCCATGGAGCTCACTCTGTACCTCCCAACCATCATCACCCTGTACACACCTGTAGTGTTTCTGGTTGTCGTATGTATCAATGACTGTCTTGTTGTCAATCTGGTATGCAATACTCCTAGCAACCTCATAACCGTATTCGTCATAATTTGGGATAAGCTGGTATCCGTCTTCATAAGAATATGTCGTTACAATGGTTTGGCCAGCAGTCTTGTCAAAACTAAACAAGAGACCGCAGTTTCCAACCATCTTACATGCATTTACGGCCTTGGAGAAATACCACTCCATATTTCGGTTACTCCACTCTTCCTTGACATTCTCAAACAGTTTGATACCACCCTGCTCTGCATCTGCCTTGCCAAGATTAAACTCAAACGGGTTTGATGTAAGAGAACGGACGTGCGCGCTGTGAATAAGCTTCTGGAAAGAGCACGTCTGTGTCATATCCATCATTCCAAGGTTAAGCGGTTGCCCGTCAATATTAACCTTGATATGCGGTATAGACTTGTTAAGTAGTATATTGTGAAGAGACGGCTTGTACTCTGTGATGTATGTATCCTGAGAGATGGGCAGAAGGTCTAGGCTACAGAAACCCGTGTCTATCATCGTGTTGTTCAGGATAGGTTCAAGCTCCCAGCCGTGCTCGTTCATCTTACCGCCTCTCGTAAAAGGCTTCATCATGAGCAGTCTGTTCGGCTCTTCCATATACCAATTGATGTTCTTTAATCTAATCATCTTATATAGTACTTAATATGTTTAATATTTCACTTGCATTCCGTATCTTCTTGACACGATGGATTCTTGTATCCACATCTTCCTGACCGTTGACGTGCAACATGGCAAGCATGTCGTCAGCCTGCATCTTCCGTCTCATGATACCTGCATCATCACGCAGCATGTTGTAGCATGTGTGATAAAGTCCTCCGCAGAGCATGATGACGTTATCAAACAGGTCAGGAGACATACCCTTGAGAATGGAGTGCTGCTTTTCCTTGTCAAGCATTGTGATACGTCCGTTCGGCGTCTTGTTGAATTGGAATATAACGCTTTCGAACTTCATGTGCTTGAGGATGGTTGTAGCACCCTCACGCTTCATATTCTGATGTACATAGCGCATGTCCGCAAGGCTTGGGTCGTAATGGATAAGACCGCTTTGTATCATTTCCATTGCCAGATGGGCAGCTTCGTCTTTCTTGGTCTTATACTGAGCCTTGCTTCGTTCCGTTGGCTGGGAAGCACCAGCAAAGTTGATGGCCCGAGGGAAGCAGTCTTTAAGGAATCCGAATCCTTGTACGTCGATAATCATTTCCCTCTCCTCCAGATTGTGTTTGTCCTTGAAGTCAATCATCATCATGACGGCCTCCCTGTTCGTGTTCTTCATGCAGAACTTAATGTCCTTGCATACAAACCCGAAATGCTCCCACAGCTCCCAGTATTTCATCGCTAGGTTATCAAAACCAGTGGTTGCCATATCAACAGTCATGAATCTCTTTATGCATGTACTGCCGAGTGGTGGCTCCATCGGTCTGAACATTCGCTCTATATCTGTTGTGTTGAGCTGAACGTTCATATTTATATTGTCTTCAAGCGTCTCATCCGTCAGCGAGTAGTTCCAGTTGGCTGCATAAGAAGACTGTGCTGTTGTTGAGTTTGCGGCAAAGCCCCTGTAAGACTTATTCTTTGACAGCATTTTCTTATTATCCCTGACGTCAAACGTAAAGAATGCCATAGAAAGAATAAAGTCCTCGTAAGACATGTCTGGGTCAACTGCCAGACGCTTGTCAATCTCTGCTTTTCCTTTTTTGTATACCTCTTTCTTTGTCCTACCCCAAATGGCTTTTTCATAATCGCCGTCTGGCATGAAGAAGAACATTACAACACCATCCATCTTCTTGTCTACGGTTCCGTCGTCATTAATCCATCCGCCTCCGTGTTCACCCTTGCCGCACATCTTCCGCATGAAGCATTCGCGTTCAGGGTTCTGTGCGAGGAAGACCTGAGCCTTTCCATCTGCATCGCTTCGAAGACGTGGGAAGAATGCGGATATTGTTCTCCACATGAACTTATTACACTCGTCGAAAATAAGAATCTTCGCCTGCAGACCCTTCGTAATCTTATCAATCACGATTGGACTTTCATTATCCAGCTGCTGAAACTTAATCTCGGAGCCGTTGCAGAGTTTCATACCCATATCCCTTTCACCTCTAACGACCTCTCCGATTGGGTCGTGAGGCTGCTTCTTGACTGCCCTGTCTATAAGCGGATACATTTTCTTGAGTGTATCGTTCACTTTACCTGCGCCCCAGAAGTCTGAGATATTACGCATAAAGCAAACGGTTTTTGCGTTGTCGTTCATGGCAAGATACTCTATGGGGGCGTAATAAAGCGCGACGCTCTTACCTCCGCCCGTATTCCCAGTAAAGCATACGATGTCCGCGTTGGAACGAATGGCATATTTCTGGTTGCCATCCTCCAACGGAGCAAGTACGAAATCGTTTCTCTTTCTGGCCATAAAGCTGATGTTTTTAGAAATTTCTCGCTGCAAAGTTATGGTTAAAACTTTTCGTTTTAAAGTACTTCACCGATTATGTACTGGATTTTGCGACCATTGTGAGTACTTTTATCGTATAGTATTTGGGTGTATTTTGTACATCTTACTATTTTTGCACCGAAACATTTTTTCACCTTATTAAAAATAGTAGAGAGCTATGACAAAAGAAGAAGTTTTGCAGAGAGCAAACGACTATTGTAACGAGAGAAGTTACGACAAAGAGACTCTGACCGATGAGTTCAAGGACAAATTTGCTGAGTTTTTTGCCAAGAGGCATGAGAGCGCAGGTATCGACGATGAAGGTATCCTTGACGAAATCAAGTTCAACCTTGACACAGCCAAGAGCGCAGCAGCCAAAGGCATCACACTTAAGCAGACTGGGTTCAACTCGAAAGAGAGCGAGTACAAGAACAAAATCACAGAGCTTGAAAACAAAATTGCAGGTATCCAAAAACCTCCAAAGCCGCAAGAGCATCAGTTTGAGCTTCCTCAGGATGTTAAGGACAGGCTTGAGCGACTGGAGCAGTTCGAAAAAGAACAGTCTAAGCAAGAGAAGCGAAAGACTATAATGGAGCTGGCAAAAAAAAGTGTCAGGGAAGATTATCACAGTTCGTTTGCAGAATATGCAGCAGACTTTGAGGTTGACCTGACCAAGGATGACAAGGAACAAGCTGACGCTCTTGTCGCTAAGTACCAAAAGGTAATGAGACCGACCATAGGCGATATCAAACCTCTTGCACCAGTACAGGTACAGAAGAGAGATGAGGAGGCCTTGTCGTCCATCCCGAAGGTAAAAGTATGTTAAACTCTTAATTTTTTTTATTTATTATGGTAACGAATTTAGCTTATTTCTACGAAACCTCCAAGAAACTTCGCGGAGGCAAGTGGGTGTGGGTTAAAGACAGTAACGGCGAGCAGCGCGGTAACGTGCTTCTTGGCGGTACTATCCTGAATGCCAAGAAGGGCTTCGACCACCTGTATGCAGCACAGCTCGTACAGTACACCCCTGCAGAAGGTTGCCTGATTTTCCGTTCTTTCAAGACGAAGACGGACACCGCTGCTAATGCTACTACCGTTGTCATTGAAGGCGACGGTTACTCTGACGCTCCAGAGGTCGGAATGTATCTGATGGTTGCTCCTGATTCTCTGACTGTTGAAACTCTTGAAGCAGACACAACGACAGGTGAGGTTACAAAGACAGTTGCAGACTATACGGGAACCTACGCAAAGGTTACTGCTGTCGTCTATGACGAAGCTAACGAGAAGTTCACTCTGACTATTGAGAACGCTCTCGCTTCTGCAAAGATTGACGCAGGTACAATCCTTGTTGAAGCCGATGCAGCCGCAGACGTAGCCTTGGATAATCCTACTGGTGTTTGTGGCGTACTGGTTCCGAACCCCAATACGTTCATCGAGGCTGACCGCGACCTGATGCCTACCGAAGGCTATGGTATCAAGCCCGACACTGCGAACTACTCTATCTCTACCGTCTACAACAAGCAGGCTTGGATTGCACGTATGCAGCCGCTGCCCAAGTACGTTCTCGCAAAGAACAAGTCGTACATTGACGGTATCTTCTGGATGTAATCATAACATAAAGAAAGGATACAACTATGGCACAAGCAATGAAATATCAGTGGTCGCCCGAAGAGGCGATTGAAAAGCTTTACCAAAAAGGCTTTATGGATGGTACTAACAGGGGTTTCCTGCAGACTCTGATTGACAACACAATCGAGATTGAGGAGAATACGTTCTTCTGGCAGGAGCACTTCCGTGTCGACAGCTCGGAGTATACCATCGACCTTGCTGACCTGAAGAAGAATCCTGCTTGGACTGTTCGTCAGAAGATTAATCGTACCGTGCCTATGGCCGATGCAATGGCTCCTCTGGCAGAGACCATGCAGCTCGACGCTGAAGGAGGTGAGGAGTACACTGGCTCTATCTACCAGTATGGTAAGGGCCTGTTCGAAACCTCTATGTCTAAGGAGGAGTTGAAGGCTCGTCTGGCCGCTCTCGGCCCCGATGAGAATCTGGTAACTGGCTTCGTACGTGGCGTTGCCGACCTGATTAAGACCCACAACCTCCGTGCGTCTAACATGGCAGCTATGACTCTGTCTCGCGGCGGTGAGTACGGCAACCAGATTGCTCTCACCAAGGTTGGTGGCGGTACTGCTACCACTCAGGGTTTCAGCGGCGTCAAGACCCACCAGAATGCATACATTCCTCTTGCTAACTACAAGAAGGCTGGTGCTAAGGTTTGGACTGACCCGACCTGTGACATCCCTGAGCAGATGATGAAGATTGAGTACGACTTCAAGGAGGCCAATCTTCTTCCCGACGAGACCCCGTTTGAGTGGAATATTCCTTGGGATATGATGGTCACCGTTCTCATCAAGAACGCTGCCTTCATCAAGGAGGTCAACCGCTACCTTGCCCTCGGTGCTCCCGACAAGGTTATCATCGTGAACAACGGCCAGTCTACCACCGACGTTGGTTCTATCACCGTAGACCAGCTTGTAGCTTACAGCCGTTGGGAGTTGTCTAAGATTTCGCCTATCCGTATCGTGCGCGAGCAGCAGCAGGTACAGGGAATGACCACCTACCATACCGTAAAGGGTTGGAAGGCTGGCGTCGCAGTTCTCCGTCCGCGTGGATTTGCAGGTGTACTCGTACACGCTCAGGTTCCAGACGTAGAGCTCATGCGCTCTGGCGAGGTCAACGACACCATCAGCTTCTCTCTGGCTAAGGTTCAGAGCTTCCTGAACGTCATCAATAAGATTGTTCCTAACGGAATGCTGAAGTCTTATCACACTGACGTTCTCGGACGCTACGCAACTGTACTGGACGAGTCCCTGTATCACGTATGCGTTGACACGACTACGGCAGACGAATAATCGAATTGTTTTAGGTAATTGTTTTTGGTTTTAGATTGAGATAACGATGACGGTACTTGAATGGCTTAAGAAAAAGACACGTTATAGTTTCACCGAGGGCAACTTCGAGGTTATCGCCCTTGATAGGGGTGTTCAACCAATGGATGACGTGTACGGCGCGAACGTAACAAAGCGAATACGCGACCTTATGGAAGCTGACATCATTTTTACAGCCGTACTTCTTTCGCCATCAAATACCGCATCGTTGTCACAGTCTCATAATGGTTATCAAAAGACCATCGGACAGGAACAGGACTTTTACCAGAACGACAAGATTAAGTATGCCATAGGCATCTATCAGAAATACGGAGACGACAAGGCGGACATCCTGATGAACATGCAGAAGAAAATCCGCTTTATTCCAATCGAAGATGTAGACTCATTGTAACATGAAGCGTGACGAGATTCTTGAATATCCCTACACTGGAACTATCATCCGCGTAATCCAAGGGAAGGGGAGTAAACCTGACACTGAAGTTATCCTGTACGACGGTGTTATGGACGAACACATGGTAACGGACGAAGAGGGCCGTACCCTGCAGACGTCATCATACATCATCAGTATCCCACTGACCAAGGACGAAGAAGGACAATGGATAGTGCCTCGCAAGGGTGACAAAGTCACTATCACGCGCTATGGCGAGACGTTCAAGCTCACTGTGGATAACGCTGACCCGTCACAGTTAGGTGGCGTCAGCATCTATGCAACTCGAAACAGCTGGTAATATGAATAAAAGCAGGGTGACAGGGTTTAACCCAAAACAACTTACTGAACAGCTTATGGCAAATGCTGTCGCTGAACAGACGCGTCGCCTTGTGGAGTACGCTAAAAAGGAGATTATCCGTATTGGTGACATGATTCAGACGTACAACAGTGCTAACCACATGGACAGGACAGGTAACCTGTTAAATAGTCTTTGTTGGGGTGTGACTTATGACGGAAAGATGTCTGAATGCGGATTCTACCGTGCTGAAAGAGTCAACATTCGACTTAACAGGTGGAATCAGATACAAGGAATGGGACACAAAGACTCGTACGGTTCTTTTCTCCATGAATGGAGTGAACAGATGGGCGAGTCTGTTAACGGAAGAACGATGGCTGAAGAATTTCTCCTCTCAAGACACGGTAAACGTGGAAAGTGGACAGTATTCTTTGCAATCCTAGCTCCGTACTGGGGTTATTGGGAAAGCGGATTCACTTTGCGAGGAGGTGGAGGCGACTCTGGTATTCCAAGGCATTCTCGCTTCATGCAGTTCCAAGTGATGTCACATGTGTTTGATGACGTAAGATTAGCACTTAAACCTGCAGAAACACATCTCACAGTTTATGTTCCAAAGTATTCCTACAAAGCAAACAGCTCGAAGGGTAAGAAATACAAGAACAGTAGATTTGTTCCAAAACTGTAACGATTATGATTGACGATTCAAGAATAGGCATATACGAGTACGTTGAAAGTATCATGGAAAGTGTTACTGAAAACGTCTACCTGATGAACGAACCTCAGGAGCTCACAACGAGCGACACGGAGGAAGGTTTCATTGTCATCCTTGTCGGTGACTTTGTTGATGCCAGCGAGTTCAAGGGTAACGCCTACGCAGCAGCAAGGGTGTTCGTACAATGCTATATTCCGCCAATTACCAGAGGACGTTTGAATAAAGAGCTTTACAAGAAGTTCGAGGATGACGTCAATGCCGCTATAAGCCTTGCAAGCACAAGCGACAACACTGGGAAATACTGGATTGACGAGGAAAGCTTCATATCCGCAGACATGGGCGAGGATGACAACGCCAACAACGCTTACTATATGTTCGTAAAGTCGTTCGTAGTCATGGTAGGTGACGAAGGACAATAACAATTTTAATAACTAAAAAAAATAAGAAAGGATTTTATTATGGGAAAGACAACTGTAAAAGCCGTAAGTCTTAAGTACGGTACTACTGGAAGCACTGCTTCTACAGCTCTTATGGGTGTTCTGAAGGGCCTGACTATCGGTCAGGATGAACCAGACGCAACCGAGATTGAGGCCGAGTTCTACGACAGCCCGTTTGACATCTTCTACGACGGTAACCCCGTTACCATGACGTTTGAGTTGGCAAATTACGACCTGTCTGAGCTTCCTGCATTGTTCGGTGGTTCGTACGACAGTACGAGCAACACTTACGAAGCCGCAGCCAACGCATACACCAGTGAGCATTCTTGGCAGCTTGACTTCGGACGTGGACATCAGGCTCTGTACATCTACAAGGGTCTGACTATCGGAACCATCAAGAAGGACGCAGACGGTGCATTGAAC
>Ga0310697_10000239_pt1 | contig 79256 bp, 63 predicted proteins | sample 172DNAGHGlowgp2_FD_203883 | JGI IMG/M metagenome (GOLD analysis project Ga0310697, IMG submission 203883) | Sheep rumen microbial communities from Palmerston North, Manawatu-Wanganui, New Zealand - 1728 DNA GHGlow gp2 (v2) (version 2) | ecosystem: Host-associated > Mammals > Digestive system >...
TGCAGATGGGACTAAAAGTATTACGCGAAAAGACCGATGACTGCAAGCGGCTGATGGGTGTGACTGAAGCGGAACTGCAGCAGTTCGGCTATAATTAGGATGCACATCGTTCCTGTCCCCATGTGCATCTTTTTGCCTGAATATTTGGCTATTAGGACAAAATGAGGTAACTTTGCAGCGGTTAATGATACACAAATGAATAAACAGAAGGAGAAATACAGGAAATTCAAGAAATGGCAGCATCAGCCTCATCAGGTGGCCCCGCTCTCTGAGGAGCAGCACGAATGCGCTACCTGCGGCACTCGCTTCGAGGGCAACTACTGCCCACGTTGCGGACAGTCGGCCAGTATAGGGCGCTACTCCTTCAAGAAGGCATTCCTGCTGTTTCTCGATGTCTGGGGCGTAGGCAACCGCGGTATGTTCCGTTCCCTTCGCGACCTGATACTACGACCTGGCTACATGATCCGCGACTACCTCAGAGGCATGCAGATGGCTTATTTCCCTCCGTTCAAGATGCTCTTCCTGCTCTGCACTTTGGCATTCCTGGTGGATTCAGGCCTGAACATCCAGGGCGTGAATCTCATCAAGCAGAACGAGACGGAATTATTAACGCCCGAAGAAGTGAAAAAAGATGAAAAAAAGATCGACCATACAAAGAAAAAACTCACTAAAGCGGAAATAGAAAAGCAAAACAAGAAAAAGGAACTTTTCCGTCAAATAGACTCAGGAGAACTCTATCTAAAAGCCTATCAGTGGGTCAATAAGAATATTTCGCTGGTGAGTCTCGCATGTCTGCTGCTCTTCTCAATACCGCTCTTCCTGCTGTTCCGCAAAAGTCCGGACATACCTGACTTACGCTTCTCGGAGTGCTTCGTGGCAATGGTTTATATCACCAATATGCTCCTTGTCTACAGCACATTCATCACGATGCTGATACCCAGCGATACGGGCGACTACATATTCTACGCACTGGGTGTACCGCTGGTCATCATCCCCATCAAGCAGTTTTCCGGCTATAGCTACTGGAGCACCATCTGGCGACTGATCGTGTCATTCATTCCCTTCTGTATCGTTGTTTTATTGCTGATACTCGTTATCTTTATCATTTACGCCTACATCTTTATCAACTATTAAGCACACCAGCAACGGGCACTTAATTTACGTAATAACGTAAAAACCTTGCAAAATCATTGGCTAGGAATCTCGGGGTCGGTTCTCCTGATCATATTCAGGAGTCTGATATCTCTAATCTTTATTACTTGTCTCATTCACATTTCACTTAATTTGAAAAATGATCAGAAGAACCGACTTTTACCTTTGCATGCTGGAATCTGAGCAGGTCTAAGTGTGAAGGAAGCTTAAAGCGAACTGGTAACTTTTTGGGATGTGCTCCGTAAAGGGATTCAGGCATAGCCCTTCCTTGCCCTTCTCCAGATTCCTTTATAAGTTAATTTGTAAAGGAAAAAGAAATGAGCTACAAACTGTATTTTGGGGTGGATGTGTCGAAGCTTTGGCTTGATATCGCCTATTATGACGGAGTGGATGTTGACTGGAAGCATGGCCACATCCGAGTTGACAACGATGAGAAGGGGTTCGCCCAGCTGGGAAGGTGGCTGGACAGACTGGGTGTGGGCAAAGGCACCTGCATTTTCTGTATGGAGTACACGGGCTTATACAGTCAGGAGTTCCGTCAGTGGCTGGAGCGCATGAAGATTGTCTATGGTATGGTATCTCCCCGCAAGATGCACCGCTTTGAGCCGGACCTTGGAGAGGACGAGCGTTCGCTTGACCGCATCAAGACTGACGAGATGGACTCGTTCCGCATAGCGATATACTGCAAGGAGCACTCGATGAAGATCCGCCGCAAGCCCTCACACCTGCCCTCAGATGCCTACTTCAAGTTGAAGCGTCTGCTCGCTGAGCGCAGGCAGTATGTCAAGCAGTCCACGCTGTACAAGCAGCAGCTTCACGATATCGGCAAGTACGACACGGAGGCCTCGCGCCATAGGAAGGAGGCTGAGCTGGCAAGCCTGACGGAGAATGCCCTGCAGACCAGCAAGGAGATGGAGGCCATCATAAGGGAGGATGCGGATATAAGAAAGAACTACGGCCTGCTCTGCTCCATTAAGGGCATTGGCCTGATAGTCGCTGCCGAGACTATCGTGCTGACGGAGAACTTCACTTCAATCACCAATCCCCGCCGTTATGCCTGCTATGTCGGTATCGCTCCTGGCAGGAAGGAGTCTGGTGTAAGCATACAGGGAGGCGACCACGTTGGCAGGAAAGGCTTCACGCAGGCCAAGGCCGACTTGTCAATGGCAGCTCTGCATGCCATACGTTTTGATAAGGGCATCAGGGCGTACTGGCTCCGTAGGAAGGCCGAGGGCAAGCACTCCGGTGTGGTGCTCAATGCCGTCAAGTTCAAGATAGTGCTCCGTATGTTCGCCGTCATCAGGAGGCAGAAGCCATACGTGGAGATGGAAGAGTACGGGAAGAAGTAAGCTTAAAAGGCGGGCGTGAACCAGGGAACCGACTAGCCCAGTCACCTATGCCTCTTCGGGGATTAGGACGTCCGCCTTTCCATTTTTTTCACTACCTTTGCACCCGCTTTCAATAGAAAGGAGAGAGGCGGGGCAGAGGAGTGAACTTACTTTACCCGTTAGACGCCGCTCTTACGAGGGATTTAGTCTCCTCCGCTTAGTGCGTGGCCGCAGTACCTGTTAGAGAATTGACGTGCTCGTAACACGCCTTTAAAAGATCTGGCTTACGGCCCTGCACGCAGCCTCTCTCCATAACTTAAACGCCGCAAAGGTATGAATAAAAATTGGTTTATCGGCATTGATGTCTCGAAAAAAACGCTTGACGCATCGATTTTCGTCGCAGGCGAGGTGGTTAACAAGTTTCCCCACGTCCAGATGAGGAACGACAGGCAGGGCTTCAAGGACTTGCTCAGATGGGCGAAGGAGCAGGGTGTGAAGACGAAGGACACGCTATTCGGTCTGGAGTTTACCGGGTACTACTCCGACGCATTGGAACAGTTCCTGACCAAGAAGCAGATCTGCTACACCATGCTACCCACAACGGTGGTGAAACACTACCAGCGCGGACCGCATGACAAGAACGACAAGATCGACTCTGCAAAAATAGCAGACTATCTGTTCCGCTTCAACGGCACGGAATGTATCAAACTGCGCGTGCTGCCATCGAAGGCCATGCAGGAACTGAAGGCACTGAAGAGCGAACGCAAGTTCCTCGTGCAGCAGCGCGTAGCCTGCGAGAACCGCCAGAAGGTCGCCAAGTCTAAGGGCGAAGAAAAGCACCTGCAGAAGCTCATAGATCTCTACAAGACGGAAATCGAACAGGTGGAGCAGCAGATTGCCGACGTGATAGTGCTGGATGAGGAAATCTACACTACCTACAGGCTTCTGAACTCCATCCCCGGCATCGGCTTCGTCAATGCCGTCAACACTATTGCCAATACCCAGAACTTCACGGCCTTTGAGACTGCAAGGCAATATGCGAAGTATGTGGGCGTGGCCCCGTCGGAACACTCATCAGGCACAAGTGTCCGATGGCGGCGACGACCGTCACCGCACGCTGACCTCCAGGCGAAAGCCGACCTGTCGATGGCTGCCTTGCACGCAATTGAACTGAGCGCAGAGATAAGACAATTGTATGAACGTAAATTAGGAAACAGAACAAAGGATAAAGACATGCAGAAGAAGGCTCTGAATGCCGTCAAATTCAAACTCATCAGGGAAATGTTCTCCGTAGTCAAACAGGCAAAGAACTTTGAACTGAGAGGACTGGACAATGCACAGACCGAGGCACATAGCACCGAGGAGTGAGTGAACTAAGGCAGGAGTGCCTCCTGTTATTTTAGTCTCATCCGATAGGTGGATGCGGTTCACTAATTAGAAATCAAGGACAGCACTGCTATTAAAAGAGCAAGACCGCATCATTTTGTAACGAAAACGGAATTACGCCCTCCTTTCGCTACAGCAAAAACCGTTGTCTCAGGCCTCAAAACAAAGAAAATGAGGCTTCTTAACATTTATTAAGTGCCTCATCCTTGGTTTTGTCTTAGAAATCCCCATGATTAACGCTTTTTGTCGGAAGCGATTTCAGACTAACCGCGTAAAAAAAGTGCAATTATCCGCTTATCCGCAAACTCCACTGAGCGTCAGATGGTTAGCGCAAAATTATCCGCCAAGTATCCGCCAAGTATGAGCACGATGACTTGCAGCAGCATCTGGCCACGAGAGTTGGGATGAAAGGTAAACTTTACCGTAAGCAAACCAACAGTCCGACGGGCACGGACAAAAGTCCGCGCCCGTCGGACTCTTCCTAAATGGCCGTTACGTTTCAGCGACAAAGGGCGAAGACAAAGGCTCAGACGGTATAGGACAAAGGGGCTGACGGTATAGGACAAAGGCTAAAATGGTCGGAAAAAGCGTCCAAAGAGGCAAAATTGGCGGATAATTGGCGGATAATTGGCGGATATTTCTCGCTAACAATCTGACGCTCAGCAGAGTTTGCGGATAAGCGGATAATTGCGAGTTATTATTATGGCGCGCAGCTAAAACTTTAAAGCTAAAAGTCAAGCGGAATGTCGAGCATCACCTCATAGGTGTCAGCGGTCTCGTTGAATCCCAACGAGTAGTTACTCCCGTAGATGAGATTCAGGCGCTGGCGTATGTTTGCCATACCCACGCCGCCCTGTCGGGGGATGGTGGTTGTTTCCGGTTTAGTATGTTTGCTGTTGCGGCAGGTCCATAGCAGGCGGTCATGGTCGAGCTTGTCTTTGTAGCGCTTGCTCTCAATAGCAATGAACGAAGGTTTTTGGTAGCTGACACCGTGCTTGAAGGCATTCTCTACGAAGGAGATGAAGAGCAGTGGCGGTACGGTGATGCCTGTCACATCGTCGAGCAGGCTGGTGCTGAAGGACAGCTTGTCGCCGTAGCGCATGCGCATCAGCGTGATGTAGTTTTCCATGAATTCGCGCTCCTTCGACATGGGCACCCGCTCTTGGTTGCTCTCGTAGAGCACATAGCGCAGGATTTTCGACAGGTCGATGACCGCCTCCTTGGCTTGCTCAGGGTTGATGTCTACCAGGGCGTGGATGTTGTTCAGCGTGTTCATCAGGAAGTGGGGGTTCAGCTGGTACTTCAGGTACTCCAGCTGCTGCTCCAGGTTCTTGTGCTCCAGTTCGGCCAGTTGTCGCTGGTCGTGCCGCTGACGGAAATAGAGCTTGATGCCAAGGTTGGCGGCAAGCATCAGTATGAGCACGACGATGGCAATGATGTCGTGCTGGCCGAGGGCGACGGGTGGCCGCTGGCCGTCGGGCTTCATCTTTGGCTCCCGGTCTTTAGGCTCCGGCGGGCGGTGGTCTTCAAACTCAGAGGGCTCCCCGTCTTCGAATTCCGGCGGGCGGTGCTCCTCAAACTCCGGCGGGCGGTGGTTGCCCATCATCTCAGGGCGCGGACCTCGCCTTTCAAGTCTGGCGGGCTCGTTGCTGCACTGGTAGAAGGTGAAGAGCACGACGAGGACGCCGGAGATGGAGAAGTAGGCAGCCTTGCGCTGCTTGTAGACCAGCAGCGGTGCCAGCAGATGGTTGTGGACGAGGAAGAAGGCAAAGTAGATGCCGTAGCGCCGCCACACCATCATGACCTCGCTCCAGTCGAACGTATGGCCGCTGATGGAGCGTATGTAGAGACTCATCACTGGTGTTATGAAGAGTATTCCCCATAACACCAGATAGATGAGTGTTTCCTGACGATGCTTATTGAACATATAGAGCTAAACTACTTGGCTGTGAAGCTGGCGACGCTGGTGGTGCCCTTAGCCGACGAGCCGAGGTAGAGCCCGTGCCACGAGGTGGTGGCGTCGGTGGGAGCCGTGGTCGACGACTTGATGGTGTAGGAATCCTTGCTGACCATGCCTGTGGCGGTGATGAACGTGCATGTGCTGCTGATGGCTACGGGCAGTTGGAAGGTCACGAGGTTGTTGCCAGAGGCATCAGCCAGCGTGTTATAGGCGTTAGCCGAGAACTTGACGGTGCCGGGGAAGGCGTAGCCCTGTGCAGCACCAGAGACAGTGCCCGTGGCGCTGCTCTGCTTGCCGCCTGCGCCGATGGCGATGCCCTTTCCGGTAATCTGGATGTAGCTGTTGTTGTCGCAGTCGAAGGCCTCGTCGGGGTCGCCCTTGGTCTGGTAGGCCATGACGACGCCGTTGCCGATGGTGATGGCCCCCGTGGTGCCGGCATTGGAGTCGATGGCGTCGTTGCCTGTGGAGTAGCAGACGGTGACGCCGCCGTTGAACATAATCTTGCCGGTGGAGTTCATGCAGTCGTCGTAGCACTTCAGGTAGTGCTTGCCGCCCTGAATGTCGATGCTGGTCTTCGACTCCAGCCCCTCAGCACCGCTGGCTGACGTGGTGATGGTGGTCTCGCCGCCGTAGATGGTAACGGCACAGATAGCCTTGATGGCCTTGGCCGACGACGAGCTGTAGGCAGCGCCCGTCTGCGTGACGGTCAGCGTGGGGCCGTCGCCGTTGCTGGTGCCCTGGGTGTACGAGCCCTTGACGTTGGTCCAGGTAGTGCCGCCGCCCATGCCGCCGCCACCGCCACCGCCGGGCCATCCGCCTCCGCCGCCGGGAGCACGCCATCCGCCGCCGCCGGTGCTGCTGGACGACTGAGTGCCGTCGCCAGCCTTGATGGCCTTCGAGGCATTGCCGCTCATGGTGATGCTGATGGTGCCGGCGTTCAGGGCTATGTTCAGGCCTTTCAGACCCTTTGCCGACTTCACGTCGCTCGAGATGGTGGTGGGAGCCGCACTGTTGTTGACGGTCAGGCTGCCGCCGTTGGTCTCAATATCGTAGGCTTTGATGCCGCGTCCTGCCGTGCCCGTGACGGTGGCGGTGATGGTGCCGCCGTTCTGCACGAACTTGCCGGCGCTGACGGCTGCCACATACGACGGGTCGGTAGCGTCGCTGGTGTCAACGCCGCCGCTGCACTTGAAGGTCAGCGTGCCGCCGTTGACGATGGCCGTAGAGTCGGCCTTCAGTCCCTTGGCACCTGCGGCGGTGGTGGTGATGGTGAGCGTGCCGCTGTCAATATAGGCATTGCCCGAGTTCTCGTCCTCGTGCTTGTCGGTCTGTCCGGTCACGGTGTCGTCGCTTTCAAATTCCACCTGGATGCCGTCGTCGCCCACGCCGCTGATGCTGACCGTGCCGCTCTCCATGAGGAAGTACTTGTTGCAGCTGATGCCGTCCTTGACAGCCGACTCGACGTTCAGCGTCAGGTTCTTGACGGCCACATAGTCGCCGCTCTTGATGGCGTGAGCCGTCTTGCCGTTGACGGTGAGCGTGCCCTTGCCCTGCAGCTGAATCTGTCCCTTGCTGTAGATGCAGGCCTTCTGCGAGCCGTTGGCTCCGTCGGTCAGACTGTTGACGGTGCCGTTCTTGGCGCTGATCTGTATGCGCTTCTTGTTGCCGATGCTGATGGCAGCGCCGCTGGGGTTGGTCAGGGTGAGGCCTGCCAGCTGGACGGTACATTTATACGAGCCGTCGAGTGTCAGGCTGCCGTCGGTGCTGGTGCCGCTCAGCAGGTAGGTAATCTCGTCGCCGTCCACGTCGGCGGTGTTCGTCTGGCTGATGGTGACGTGGGCTCCGCTGACGGTGGCCGTGACGTAGGATGCCACGTTGCCTGCAATGACGACGGTGGCTGCAGAGCCGCTGTAGCTGACGCTGACGGTGTTGGCCGTGACGCTGGACTCGTCGACGCTGATCTTCGTGATGTCGCTCACGCTGAACGCCTTGCCCTGAACGGTCAGCGTCTTGCCGCCGTCGCTGTAGGTCATGTCGTCGGCGTTGGCCGTAAAGACATAGGTGACGTTGCCCTGTGCCACGTTCATGGTCTGTGCCTGAGCAGCGGTGAGTGTTGCTGCCGCCAGTGCCAGGGTGATGAGTGCATGTTTCATTTTACAATAATTTTCTTGGTGGTGTTACCGTCTCTGATGATGTTGAGCCCCTTGTGCAGCGTGGTGCGCTGACATCCCTGCAGGTCGTAGTACTGAGCGCCGTCGGCAGTGGCGGTGCCGTTGCTCAGCACGGTCTCTATGCCCGTTGTCGCGGTGTCGTTAGTGTCGAAGTTCTGCGTACCGCCGGTATAGCTGATGGTGCCGTCGGTCTTGATAGCCTTGCCGCCGTAGCCGCTGATGGCGAGCGTGCCGCCCGTCTGGTAGAAGTTGCCGGTGTCCTCGTCCTCGTGGCCGGTGGTCACGCCGGTGCTGGTAGTGCCGCTCAGTTCCACCTGTATGCCGTCTTCGGTAGCACCCGTGATGTTTACCTTGCCGCTCTCCATGAGGAAGTACTCCTTGCAGTGGATGGCATCCTTCTGTGCTGCGGTGATGTTCAGCGTCAGGTTCTTCACCTCAATATACTCCTTGCTGTAGATGGCGTGCTTGGCGTTGCCAACGACGTTGAGCGTGCCCTTGCCCTTCAGCTTGGTGTGGCCCTTGCAGTGGTAGCAGCCGTTGTAGGTCTCGTTGGCCCCGTCGGTCAGGGTGTTGGTGGTGCCCTTCTGTGCACTCAGGGCAATGCGCTTGCCGTTCTGGATGTTGATGGCGGGCCCCGAGGGGTTGGTCAGCGTCAGGCCGTTCAGCTCGACGGTAGCCTTGAAGTTGCCCTCCAAGTAGAACTCGCCGTCGGTGCTGTTGCCCCTCAGCGAGTAGATAATCTCGCCGTCCTCATTGTCGGTGGTGGCATCGACGCCTGCAAATGTTGCGCTCTGCACTATCTTGACGTGCGACGACGTGCCGCTGCTGACGGTGACATAGCTCTGTATGTTCTGTGCCACGGTGATGGTGGCCGTAGCGCCGTTGTACACTATTTCGACGGTGTTGTTGTCGATGGCGGCCACGCGGCAGGCGGCAGCCATGACGAGGGCTGTAAGCATCAGAATGCGTTTCATTTCACAGTTACTTTACGCGTTTTACCATTCTCCTTAATCAGATAGACGCCCTTGCGCAGCGTGGCGCCTTGTGGCAGGCGGTGGCCCTGCAGGTCGTACACCTCGGCATTGCTGTCCGGCAGGGCGTTGACCTCGCTGATGCCAGTGGTCGTATCCTGCTTGGTGTTAGAGAAGTACATGCGGCTGACCTCGCTCAGCGTGAACGTGGCCGTCTCCTGGCCGTTGGTAGCCGTCAGCTGGGTGTCGCTGTAGCTGATGTTCAGTCCTACGGCGGTCAGCGAGGTGGCTGTGCCGTCGGTCTTCTCGATGGTCAGGTACTGGTAGTCGGCAGCCTGTGCCGTCAGCGTACCCGCCAGAATCATTGTCATAATCGCTTGTCGTTTCATATAGCTATTTTTCACTCTTCACTCTTCACTCTTCACTCTTCACTATTCTCTATTCTCTATTCCCTATTCTCTAGCTCGCGAAGCGAGCGCCACTCCTCACCACCGTCCGCCGGGACCGCCGTTCATGCCGCCACCGTTCATGCCGCCGCCGCCACTGTATGACGAGAGACTGACACTGGAGCCGCCGCTGACGGTGCTACCCGTGTAAGCCATGCCGAAGAAGGCAGAGGTGCCGCCGCTGACGCTGACGCCCTGGGTGAGGGTAGGGGTGCCTGACGTGGAGACCACCAGGGGTGTGCCGCCGCTGGCCGGTGTCTGGAAGGCCAGTGCCAGCTGGCCGTCGTTATAGAGGGCATACCAGGTGTTCTGGTTCCATGTCGATGTCTGGTAGCAGGCTTGGGTGAGACTGGCCCCCGACTCCATGCCGCCCACGGACACGATGGTGCCGCCCTGCACGTAGAGCTTGTAGCCGCCCTCGGTGTTGGCGTCGATGCCCAGTTCCGGCGATGTCTTGCCGATGGCGTAGACCGTGCCGCCCTTGATATACAGGTTACCGTTGGCGTCCATGCCGTCGTTGCCTGTAGAGTAGCCCATGACCATGCCGCCGCTGACGGTGAATGTGGATGCCGAGTTGATGGCGTCGTCGCTGCTGACGCAGCTCACCGTACCGCCGCTGATGTCGATGGTGCCCTTCGACTCTATGCCCTCGCTGCCCGAGCAGTAGACGGCCATGTTGCCGCCGCTGATGTCGAGCACGCCGTGCGTGTTCTTCGTACCTATCTTAATACCCTTGGGCGAGGCGGTGTCGCGGCTGTAGCTGTAGGTGCCGCCGGTGGTGATCACCTTCATAGAGCCGCCGTTTATGTAGCACTCCCAGTCGGCATCCAGGCCCTTGCCGCCGTTGCCGGTAGCCTTCAGGCACACCTCGCCGCCGTTCTGCGTGTAGACGGAGTCACACTTCATGGCAGCAGCGCCCTTGGCCTCGCTGTCTTCGTAGACACCTCCGCCGGTGGCTATCACCGTGGTGCGTCCGCCGTTGACGGTGATGTTGCTCTCGCAGTTGATGCCCTTGGCGCCGTCGGCCGTCACTTCCACGTTCAGCACGCCGCCGTTGATGTAGATGCCGTCGTTGGCCTTGATGCCATGGTTAGCCGTCGACTTGGCGTAGATGTTCATGCCGGTGCGGGTAACGATGTAGTCGGCACAGTGTATGGCGTTGTTGTAGTTGCCGTAGACCTCCAGTGCGCCGCTGCCGTTGAACAGCAGCTTGCCCTTGCAGTAGAGGGCACCCTTGTGGTCGTTCTTCGACGCGGTGCCGTCAGTCAGGGTGCTGGTGCCGTTGAGCACGACGTAGGCCCTTTTCCCTGACAGCAGGTTCAGGGCGGCAGAGTCGGGGTTGGTGATGCTGACGCTGTTCAGCTGCACCTCGTATTTCTTGTCGCCGACTACGGTGAGCGAGCCGTTGGCAGTAGTGCCGCTCACCACGTAGCACACAGACTTCACCGAGCTATGGTTGGCTGTGATGTGGCCTCCGCTGACGCTTACCGTCACGCCGTTGTCGTAGGTCTTTGCCGTGGGGTTCGACAGGTCGATGGGTATCTCGGTGGTGAACGAGTTGTTGGCCAGGTTATCTTCAGAGTCGGGGAAGTACTCTGCCACGGTGGCCGATGGCTCAGCGGTGATCTTGTCTACCGCCACGCTGAAGGTCAGCAGGTCGCTGCTGGCACTGCCGCTGCTGTTGTTGCCGTTGTAGTTAGCGTTATTGTTGTCGCCGCCATAGCTGGCATTGTTGTTGTTGAAGTCGCTGATGGGGTCTTCAGTAGAGCAGCACTGTAGTATGCTGGCCGAGACGATGACAACCAATGAAAGCATTATCTTCTTCATAATCGTTTTGTATTTGTGGTTTAAACTTTTATGGTGCAAAGATAATGTGAAATGTTAAACGGGGCAAATCCGTTCAACGAATGCCCCGTTTTATTCAGTGAATCGTTTTTTAGGAGTTTAGGAGTTAAAGGAGTTAAGGAGTTAAGACAAATGTTTTGCCGGTGACTATTGTCTGCGGAGCTTTTTGAGTTCAGAACTATTGTCTTAACTCCTTAACTCCTTACCTCCTTAACTCCTTGAATTATTACAGTCCCAGAGCCTTCTTAGCCTTGTCGGCAGCCTCGTTGGCAGCCTTGTCAATCTCGGCGTTAGCCTTCTCCTTGGCAGCTTCCACCTGCTCGTTGGCCTTCTGCTTGGCAGCGTCTACGGCATCCTGTCCAGCCTGCTTGGCAGCATCCACGGCATCCTGTCCGGCCTGCTTGGCAGCGTCAACAGCGGCATCGCCAACGGCTTGGGCACCGTCGATAGTGCTTGCCAGACTGCTCACGATGGCATCGGCGGGGGCATCTGTCAGGGCGCTGACGGCAGCCTTAACAACTGCATTATCGCCAACGATGGCCTTCACCTGCTCGGCATTCTCTTTCAGGTAGTTCTGCACCTTCTCTACATAAGCCTTGGCAGCCTCGGGATTGGTCTTCACCATCTCCAGCACCTTCGCCTGCACAGCCTCGATGGTCTGCTGCAGCTTGCCGGCGTCCTTGGCCTGAATCTCTTCGGCCAACTGGGCGGTCACCTCGCCTACGATGCCCTCAACGTCGATGGCTGCTGCCGTAGAGTCGGCTGTTACTGCTACCTCGTCAGCAGGAGCCTGCTGAGCTTTGTTGCCACACGCTGTGAAACCGATGGCCATAGCTGCCATCACCATCATCATCATTTTTTTCATAACAATACTTATTTAAAGGGTTAAAAATGATATTTTAGGGGCAAAAGTATAGTTTTTTTCATTATCTTCGCTTTTTCTTTTGCTATTATTAACTTTTTTATTAATTTTGCACCCTCATTTTTCAAGATAACAAGTATTTGTCATGACAACAATGGAGTTTAAACCGCAGTTGATTGCGACACTCAAGAACTACAGCAAGAAGCAGTTCACCACCGACCTGCTGGCCGGTATCATTGTGGGCATCGTAGCCCTGCCCCTGGCCATTGCCTTTGGCATAGCGTCGGGCGTCACCCCTGAGAAGGGCATCATCACGGCCATTGTCGCCGGTCTCATCGTCTCCGTCCTGGGCGGATCGAAGGTGCAGATTGGCGGTCCTACGGGCGCGTTCATTATCATTATCTATGGCATCATCCAGCAGTATGGCTTCGAGGGCCTTACCATTGCCACGCTCATGGCCGGTGTGTTCCTCATCATGTTTGGTGTGCTCCATCTGGGCACCATCATCAAGTACATACCTTACCCCATTGTGGTAGGTTTCACCAGCGGTATCGCCCTCACTATCTTCACTACGCAGATCAAGGATTTGCTGGGCCTGACCATGGTCCAAGTGCCCTCAGACTTCATCGAGAAGTGGATAGCCTACGTGGGGGCGCTGCCCACCATCGACTGGTGGAGTGCCGGCGTAGGCATCGGCTCAGTCATACTGATAGCCCTGTGGCCGCGTCTCTCGCACCTCGCACCTCGCACCTCGCAGCTCGATAAACTGCCCGGCTCGCTGATAGCTATCATTGTGATGACCATTGCTGCCCTGCTGCTGAAGCAGTATGCCGGCGTCACCTCCATCGAGACCATCGGCGACCGCTTCTCTATCAGCAATCAGCTGCCTGAGGCTCAGGTACCCGCCCTGTCGTGGGAGGTTATCAAGGGCCTGGTGTCGCCAGCCATCACCATCGCCATCCTCGGCGCCATTGAGTCGCTGCTCTCTGCCACCGTGGCCGACGGTGTTATCGGCGACCGTCACTCATCCAATACTGAGCTGATAGCCCAGGGCGTGGCCAATCTGGCATCGCCACTCTTCGGCGGCATCCCTGCCACCGGTGCCATTGCCCGCACCATGACCAACATCAACAACGGCGGACGCACCCCCGTGGCCGGCATCATCCATGCCGCCGTGCTGCTGCTCATCTTCCTCTTCCTCATGCCGCTGGCACAGTATATCCCTATGGCCTGCTTGGCCGGTGTGCTCGTCATTGTCAGCTATAACATGAGCGGCTGGCGCTCGTTCACCTCCATCCTGAAGAATCCTAAGAGCGATGTCATCGTGCTCTGGGTCACCTTCCTGCTTACCGTTATCTTCGACCTGACGATAGCTATCGAGGTGGGACTCATCTGTGCCTGCCTGCTCTTCATGCGCCGTATGGCCGAGACTACTGACGTGAAGGTTATCAGCGACGAGATTAACCCTGCCGAGGAAGAGAGCGACTTCCAGTTGGGCAACCTTGAGCACCTCACCATCCCCGAGGGCGTTGAGGTGTACGAGATTAACGGTCCTTACTTCTTCGGTGCCGGTAACAAGTTCGAGGAAATCATGGGAGCCCTCCATCGCGGTCGCCGTCCCAAGGTGCGCATCATCCGTATGCGTAAAGTGCCGTTCGTCGACTCCACGGGCATTCACAACCTCACCAACCTCTGCCTGATGTCGCAGAAGGAGGGCATACAGGTGGTGCTCTCCGGTGTCAACGAGACGGTGCAGGCCGTGCTCCACAAGGCGAAGTTCGACGAGCTGGTGGGTAACGACAACATCTGTTCGCACATCAACATTGCCCTGGAGCGTGCCCGTCAGCTTAATGCTTGAACACGGTCAGCATATATAGTTGTTATAAGCAGAAACGAACTAAAAGGTGGATTTTCTCTTTCAGACGGTTAAAATTGATTTAAAATATACCTTATTACAATAAGATAACGGAATTATTTCGTATCTTTGCAGATGCATTGTGGCTGCTGCCCATGTTGTAGTGACAGATGGGTGGCATGAAAAGGCTGCGGTGCAGACATCATGGACATAGGCGTTTTCTGACGCCTTGGTTTTGACGAAGTAAGAATCTCGCAAATTCAAAAGTCGGTCAAAAACAAGGCAACGGGGACGCCCCTTGGGATGTTTATAGACAGCCCGTATTGTATATGGACGGTTCGTAGGACTGTTTCATAACGTGTGGGTATTACTATAGCATTCTGCGTGGGGCTTTCCGCGTTGCTCGTTTCGACTGACTGGGCAATGCGAGAGCCTTTACTTCGTGGAACGGGCAACAGGACTGGCTCCACGTTTTTTATGCTCCTTGGTGTCGGGGATGGCAATCCTCATCTAAGAACCTATTACTAACCTCGCAGCCTTCAGGGAGCCTGGCCGCATATTCGGGAACTAAAGATTCCCTCTCGTGAGCGATGAGTACCCAGGCATCAAGCAAGAAGGTTCTTTTCAACTCTGGCATCAATATACTCGGCAGCATACCCGATTATGCAGCCATGATGGACTATGCCGTGCGTAGTCTTAGGAGCGACCCCAATGCAGACTTTTCTTTTCGCACGGAGAAGTCGGGGATGCGATTTATATCAGCTATCAATACAGAGATACTGTCATTCCATAACCAGCAGCACCGAACGATTATTGAAGCAGCTCTTGCTACCGACGAACTCCGTCTGGATCAGAAACTGCTGGTTGTTTTCTGGCAGTTGTGCATTAACAACCGTCTCTTTTCGCTGATTACTGAGAACTATTTCATGAAGTCCCTGTTTGCTGGACGGCTGTCGCTCTTTCCCGATGAGATTTTAAGTTACCTCTACGAACTACGACACACCTATCCGAATGAATTGCAATGGAGTGATGCGACGTTGAAAATAACGGCATCCAAGTATCTTACGCTGATGAAGAAGTTGGGACTGGCTACAGGCAGTCAGACCAAGGAAATCAAATACCCTATTATTGGTGACGAGGTTCTTGAAATCCTTGTACGTCTGGCACTATCCGTTTATCCCGAAACACAAACGGAACAGAATCCTCTGTTTCAATTCTCGTTTCTTGATAATGCTTCGCTAATCAATAAGCTTAAGTCCATTAAGTTTACGGAAAAGTGGACGATCTCACAATTAGGTAATAACATTAAAATTGAGATTATCTCATGAGCAGTACTTTCAAATATGACCACAATCGCCTATTCGACAATCTCGAAAGCGCATTGAAAAACGACCTCGCTTCTGTTGCCGTTGAAGCCAATGGCGGAAAAAGCATCTTGTTCGTCTATCCCCCCATGGAAGATAACGAGTATATCGAAGAAGGCAAGCGTAGACTTCCTTCAGACCAATATACGTTTGTCGATATTCGTCAGGCGTTGTCCGATTATATGAATGAGATAGGTCAGGACACCTTCGAAGCCATGTATGAAGAATTTGGCAAAGAGGTTTATCGGAGTGAGAATAACTCAGAAGACACCTTTTTTGAGTATTTGATGGAACGTATCGTGCAAGTGTTCAATGAGGGGAAGTCGCCCGTCATCGTCCACACAGGCTCGCTCTACGATCTCGACATCTTCAATATCCACATTATGGAAGACAAGCGAGTGCTTAGTGCCCATCGTCAGCTCATCGTGTTCTATCCAGCCACTGTCGAAGGAGAGAAAATCATGTTCTTGGGCAAGGTGCCTGCATCCCGCTATCGTTGTATCGTCATCAAATAACAGCTAACAATATGAATCAGATTAAAGATATTCTTACCATCAATCTCGATGATGAAATAAAGAGCGTCATCGACCTTCATGCGCAAAGCGACCGCGAAATCATTACCGAACTCGATGGTTTCATCCTGACAGAGAGTCTTGCCAAGCACCTCTCGGATTTCTGCGATGAATATGTATCGGGCCAGATGCAGTCTGGTGTATGGTTGAGCGGATTCTATGGTTCCGGTAAGTCCTACTTTGCCAAGATGTTGGGCTACCTGCTCCGCAATCCCCTGTTGGAAGGTACCACTTTCCGCCAGCGATTTGTTCCCAAGTTGACGGGTCTCCCCGATGTCGATGTCCTTGAGAACAACATCCGGGGACTTGACCGCATCAACAGCATGGTTGTTTTGTTCGACTCGGCCAAAAGTACCAACACCTACGGATTACCCTATATGCTCATGGCCAACTTCCTCCATGCTCTTGGCCTGCTTGACAACTGGATTGGTCTCTTGGAATATGAGCTGTTGCTCGATGGCAAATACGACGAATTCCTACAGATTGTACAAAAGAACGAGGGGGCATCCTGGCAAGAGGTACGTAAGAGCATGAAGAACAGTCCGTCTGTTTTCAAGCGTGCTCTTTCCGACATGGGCATGTCGTCAGAGGAGATTGAGGAATCAAAGAATCTCGTCACCCAGCATCGTGCCGAATACGATGCAGCCAAGTTGCGCGAGGACCTGCAGCGTTATCTTGACAAGAACCCCGACAAACGTATCGTGTTCATGATAGACGAGGTGAGCGAGGCTATCAATCAGGACAAGATTAACCTGCTCGACCTGGAAGGCATTGCTGAATCATTGGCATCCCTGGGTCGTAAGGCATGGACGATTGCCATTGCCCAGTTGAAATTGGACGATGTGATTTCCATGAAGAATGTCTCAAAGAACCTGCTAACCAAGCTTCGCGACCGCTTCCGTACCACCATCGACATCAAGGCCGACGAGGTGGACGTGATTATCAAGCAGCGACTGTTGGCAAAACATGATGATGCACGTGAGGAACTGAAAGACTATTATAGCCATAACAGTGGAGCCATCCGCGACATCACGAACTTGCCCGGCCTGAATCTCCGTCCTACGCAGGATGCTGACACATACGCCGATTACTATCCCTTCCATGAATACCAGTTCCGTATGCTTCAGTACTTCCTCTTTGGCTCCGGCCAGATGGTACAGACAAAAACGGGCGCACGCGGCATGATTATCTCTGCTTTTGACGTGCTGAAGAAGGAGGTGAAACGCGACTATCACGAACACGCCCATGTCACCGCCACCCAGCTTTGCAAGCAGGCAGAGCTGACGACCGAGGAAGAACAGCGGGCACGCTACCAACAGGCATCCGACACCTTGCGCGATAAAGGCTATCAGTACGTGGAAGGAACAAGGCTATTGCAAACCATACACTTCCTCGCCAAAACGGAGGTTACACAGACCACCGCAGAGAACATCTGCAAAGCATATATAGACTGTCCCGATCTTTACTATAAAGTACTGGCAGAAATCAAGTCTGCTTTAACGGTCTTGGTAGAAAACCAAATCGTGCTGCTGGCAGGCAATCAGTACCGTATCACCAACCAGACAGAACAGCGCATCCTTGATGATATGAAGGCATACGACGTGCCGCCATTTGTCATTCGCAATGAGGTGACACGCTGCCTGAAAGGATTGCCCCTGCTGCGTAGTGTGCAGTCCATCAACGTGGAGAATGTTCCCGTCAATTTCCTCATTGCCCGAGAGGACGGCGAGCCGGTCATTGGCAACAATGGAGAATTATTGAAGGTCATGCTCCACGACATCTTTATAGTCCGCCAGAGCGGCGACACCACACAGTATATAAATAATGTGAAGCAGGAGTCGCAACAGCACAAAGAGGCTATCTATATAGTGCCCGACATTGCAGATGCCAACGAAATTACATCATTGGTGACCGACATCAAGCGTATTGAGTATATCAACGAGAAGTCGTATCTGACAGAAGAGGAGAAACGCATTGTTCTTGGCTTTACGGCAGAACTGGAAACCAAGAAAGACCGGCTGACCGAACTGCTTCGAACCGCCTACGCTTCTGGCTCTGCCATCTATGCCTATCAGGTCTATCAGCTCAGTGAACCGCAGTTCACGGGGACGCTACGAGATCTTCAGTCTCGTCTGTATGACAATATATTCACCAAACGTCTCTCTGCCAAACTTCCCGATACGTTGGCTCCTAAGGTGCTCACAGAACCGACCAACCGTCTGCATGCTCTTTTCGGAACTGCTGACGACTTCAATTTCTTCGACACCAAAGGGAATTTCGTTGGAACGAATCTTTCTGTTTCTATTGAGATACTGGCCAAGGCTGCTTCCTTCATCTCTGGAGCAGAACTAGAAAAGCAGTTGTCTGCCCCACCAACGGGCTATAGCATTGGAACCATCATGTGTGCTGTTGCGGCGCTGTTCCGTGGCAACAAGGTCATCGCTAAGTATGCTGGTCAAGACTTCAACAGTGTCAATACAGAAGGGTGTCGCGACATTTTCCAATCAACCCGCAACTTTGCTAAGGCCAGTTTCAAGGCTGTTGCTCAAAGTCTCACTTACAAAGAGCGAACAGAGATTATTGACATTCTGAAGGAGGATTGTAATTACAAACAATGGACGGGCGACAATCTTAGCTATCAGTTGAACGACTTCGATGTGGTGGATGCTGTGCGCAGTCTCTCTAAGGCAATTTTGTCGAAAGTCAATCAGGAGATAGCTTTAGATGATCGTATGAGCCGCCTGTTTGCAGGATCTATTCAAACGAAGGCTGTGTTCCAGCCTTTCACTATTGCTGTCAACGAGGCCACTTGTTTCTCACAGGCTCGTGCCTTCCTTAGCCAGCAGGATGAATTTGTCAAGGCTGTTGAACGAGTAGAACAAGACCTTGACTTTATCAAGACAAAGTTCCGTGAGATTGAAAGTATAAAGGAGTATATCTCAGAAGTAAAGGATGAAATCATTCAGGCAGAGTGTGACCGCAAACTCATTGACCCCATCGTGGAAAAATTCACACAGTGTTACGAAACCAATGTCGTCAGCAACTACAAGACCATCCAACAACTCTCACAGCAGGCTCGCGATGTGTACCATGCACTATTTAAGGGTAAAAAGGAGATAGTTACGAATCTTTATGTTGACCTGCGAGTAAAGGCTGAGCAGCTTAAGACCCAACTCAATACATACCCGCATGAGTGGAACACTGATCTCTATAACAACATTGCAGAATTTGATCGAAGTTGCAAACGCTATGAAATTCACGGAATCGACTTCCCACAATATGACATCCGTTGTCGCAAGTGCGGCTTCCAACTCCGTGACCTGACGTATGCTGAGAACATGGCACCCCAGCAGGAACAGAAGCTGCTGCTCTGGCAGACAGAGATAGTGACCTCACAGCCAACACCTCCACAACCCCAGCAGTCTCATGGGTCTCAGCAGTCCCAGAGGCCCCAGCCCCCCAAGACCCGCAGCATGCGCTCACACTTGCCGCAAGGGAAAATGAGCGTCAGCGATTACCGCTTGTGGCTTACGCAACAGATGTCGCTCATCAAGAACTTCAGTACTACTGACGAGTTGGACTTCAATAGCTAAATCCTTAAATCGTCAAATAAATAGTAAATCGTAAATTCGTAAATCGTAAATAGAATAGATGAATTTAATAGATCACGTACTCAATATCCGAGTCCTTATCCACCGTGCGCTTGAAGCACAGATGGAACGTAGCGGAATGGATGCAACAGAGCGAGAGGAGAAACTAAAGCCCTGTGTATTTACACTCTTCAACCGCCTGGCTGCTATCAAACTGATGGAGCAGAAGGAACTGTTCCCTGAAGTCATCAAACAGCGTGCAGAGAACGGTGGTTTGTCAGCTGCCCATCAGGCATGGCTTGAAGAGCATCCGGAGGGTCGCTCGATGGAACGCGATGGTTTAGTGCCTTTCCTTGAGGATAAGTTTGAGGAGATGGCTGAGATGAATTTCCGCATCTATCAGCGCGACTATCCGTATGCCATGATGCCCACGGCAGATGAGTTGAACGAGATCATTGCTGCCTTCAACGCAATTGAGAATGATCCCGACTGTGCTGACACGTGGCAGAAGGACGACATCTTAGGTTGGCTTTACGAGAATTTCAATACTGCCGAAAAGGTGGAATTTAAGCAGAGCGGTGACAAGACGGAGTACGACAAGGTGTCACTCCAAAGTCAGGTCTATACGCCCTCATGGGTGGTGAAGTTCCTTGTTGACAATACACTTGGCAAACTCTACTTGGAGATGTTCCCTGAAAGCGATATTGACAAGGCAGATGAAGATGGTAATCGCCGATATTCCATTGCCAATCGTCCCACAACAAGTGTCAGGCCCCAGAAAGACCTGCTGCAACTACGGTTAATCGATCCAGCCTGTGGTAGCGGCAACTTTCTGCTCTATGCCTTCTCCATGTTCTATGACCTGTATATGGACCAGATAGAGAATTTCGGAGCGGAATACAACCGCAGGGAAATTCCTGCTATGATTGTAGAACACAACCTTTATGGTGTCGACCTTGATGAGCGTGCTGTGCAGCTATCACAAATCGGCTTGCTAATCAAAGCACGAGAGATGGGAGGACGGCGGACTCACATGCCGAAATATACCAATGTGGTGTGTACCAATTTTGTGTTGCCCGATTATAAGGCTGTGAAAGCAGAGTTTGGCTATGATGCGAGCTGGGAGCAGCGGTATGACGCTGTGGCATGGAAGATATGGACGGATTTGTCTGAAGCGCATAAGTTCGGTACGCTGGTTCGGGTGGAAGAGCAACTGAAGTCTATTGTGCCCACGGATGACAATCACTCGTTGTTCTCGGCAGAAGAGATGACTGACATGTTTGACGAGAAGTATAAAATGAACCAACAAATTCATAACCTCGTGAACAAATATAGCGAGCACAACAGCAATCCTTACACGCTACTGAAGATGAGTGAGGCAATGACCTTCCTTGATGTAATTACTAACCCGTTCGATGTGGTGGTGGCTAATCCTCCATATACGGATAGTGGCGACTTTGGCACGGAGCTGAAGGCATTTGTGGAAGAGAACTATAAGAAGCCACTGAAGTTTAACAGCAACCTTTATGCGTGCTTCATTAAGCGGTGCTGCGAATTGGCAGGGGATGATGGCAAAGTTGGCATGGTCAATCCTCCAACATTTATGTACATTAAGACTTTTGAGGATACAAGAAAGTTTATTCTTGATAAGACCCATATCAATTTGTTTGTTGAATGGGGTTATCTTGGAATGTTCTCTTCTTTTGCAAGAGTTGATAGCGCAATGTTCATCCTTGAGATGGACAAGAGGAAAGAAGATTCCACCTTTATCAAGCTAAACGACTTGTACGAGATGAAGCGTAAAGAGGTTCTCTTCAAAGCCTTTGCTGATTATTTGGGTGGCATTCCTAATGACCGTGTTTATACTTTACCTCAGAAAAAGCTAAAAGGTATCAAGTCCTATCCTTTCATCTACTGGATTTCGGATGAGTTTAGAAAGAAGTTTGGTGGCAAGACAGTTGATGACTATATTGATGTTGTCAAAGGACTTACCACTTCTGACAACAATCGTTTCTTACGTTATTGGTGGGAAGTATCTGCTGAAAAAATCTCTGATGATTACAAGAAAGACCATAAGAAATGGGTACGTTATGTAAAAGGTGGTCCATATAATAAATGGTATGGAAATATGTGGACGCTTCTAAACTGGGAAAATGATGGATATGAGATAAAGAATTTTGTTGATGAAAATGGGAAACAGCGTTCTCGTCCGCAAAATACCTCATACTATTTCCGTGAAGGTATAACATACTCTGCTGCAGGATCTAAAGGGGCAACATTCAGATATCTACCTTTTAATTATGTTATTGATGCCGGAGGACCTGGCATCTATTCTAATGAATACACAAATGTATGGTATCAGTTGGGGTTTTTCAATACAAAACTTGTTTTCTATATTTGTGACTGCCTTAACCCAACGGTCAACATCAATCAAGGAGATCTTTGGAGAGTTCCTTTTGCAAAGCCAGATATGAGACAAGAATTGCTCGTAGAAAGATTATCAAAACAAAATGTTGATATCAAAAAAAGCCTTAGTTCACATTCTATTATTGAAGAAAACTTCACTTCCTCACCAATATACGGAGGACATGATGTAATAACATCTATAACCAATTATTACAATATCGAGAATGCATTTCTAACTCTAATCCTTCTCAACGAAAGTATCAGCAATAAGATAGTTTTCGATGTCTATGAGTTGAGTGATCACGACCGCCAAATGGTACTCGATAAAGAAGGTATCCCCGTTGGTGACCTGCCTGTGAGCCATGATGCAAAGGAGGCATATCGCCAGTGGCTGACAACGGAAAGTGAGTTTGCGCCCTCTAATGATGTATTGAAGCATTTGGACAGCTTGGAGGAACGCGACGATTTGCCACGGGTGACGGACTTCGAGGTGCTCTATCAGACCAACAAGGAATGGGAGGAATTCTGCATTCAGCATAAGATGAACCCTGTGGAAGTGTGGTGGCAGTTCAAGAATGCTGGCATCCTTCCCCCTCAACGGACACAAACACTGGCTTTCGAGCTAATTACCGATGTCATCCGTTCGCTATTGGCCAAGGACGATGATGGCGTGATACCACTCGTTGGTAATGCTGGAGAGGTGCAGTTGGCACCACGCATTGAGGCAGAGATGGTGGAACGAGGCTACAGCGCAGCACAGATAGCACAGGTATTTAGTCTTTTAGGTAGCGGGAACCTGCAACGCTACCTGCAAGAGCGATTCTTTGCACAGCTGAGCGACCACCTGAACCTCTTTATGTATCTGCCCAAGACACCGTTTATCTGGCATCTCACCTCTGGGTCTCACCATGCGCTGGAACTATTCGTGAGTATCTATAAGTGGAACCGCGATACGCTGCTGCGCATCAAAAGTGTCTATGCTGCAAACCGTGAAGCAGCATTGAACGACCGTCTGCAAGTACTGATGCAAGGTGATGCCACTCAGAAGGCAGAAGCCGCAGAAGTACGTACACAACTGAAAGAGCTGGCTACATTCTGTGAGAAGATAGACCAACTGCTTGCCTCTGGCTACAATCCCAAGTTGGATGACGGCGTAGGCAAGAACATCGCTCCCCTGCAGAAAGCCGGTCTCATCAGCTATGAGGTGCTGAAGAGTACACAACTGAAGAAATATCTGGAGGCTGACTGGTAAAAAGCATAAACTCTGTGAAATCTTTGGTGTTATCAGAAAATAGTTGTACTTTTGCAATGCCTATCCAAAAATCGCGGAAATGTGTATAATACATCATCTGAGAAATCTTGGAAATGTGTATAAAAGGAACGTGAATTAGGATGGGAAACGTGAAACGACAATAGCTGAAACGATGATGAAACGTAAGATTTACGATAGTCTTGTAAAATGGAAACGGGAAAAGGCTGGTACGACAGCATTACTGATAGAGGGTGCGCGACGTATCGGAAAGAGTTATATCGCAGAAGAGTTTGCCAGAAATGAGTATGATTCCTACATACTCATCGACTTCAGTAAGGCTCCCGCGCGAGTGAAAGGGTGGTTTGACGAGTATCTGGAGGATATTGACACACTACTGCAGAATATCCAGTTGCACTACAAGAGGCAACTGACTCCCAGGAAGTCGCTGATTATCTTCGACGAAGTTCAGAAATGTCCTCGTGCCCGCGAGGCTATCAAGACACTTGTGGCAGACCACAGGTTCGACTATCTGGAAACGGGATCGCTTATCTCGATTAAGAAAAACGTAGAAAACATCGTCATCCCATCTGAGGAGGATGGTATTGACATGTACCCGATGGATTATGAGGAATTCCTGTGGGCCATGGGCAACGAGGTGATGATGCCATTCATAAGACAGCGTTTTGAGAAACGACAACCGATGGGAGAGTTCCACCGTGAGGCAATGCACTATTTCCGCCAGTATCTGATAGTGGGGGGCATGCCTCAGGCGGTGGCGGAATACGTCTCGTCGCGTGACTTTACGAAAGTTGACGCTGTCAAGCGCCAAATCCTGCGTCTTTACAAGAATGACATCAACAAGTATGCAGGAGGTGCCAAGGCACGGGTTGGTGCCATTTATGATGCAATTCCGGGGCAGTTGCAGAAGAAAGAAAAGAAGTTTGTGCTTTCCGCTCTGAAAGATGAAGCCCGGATGCGAGAGTATGACAGCGCATTCTTTTGGCTTGAGGATTCAAGGATAGCAAACATCAGCTATAATACGACTGCACCAAACATAGGCCTGCAACTGAATGAGGACAGGACAGTGCTGAAATGCTATTTTTGCGATACCGGACTGCTTATCTCGCTGGCCTTCAGTGCCCGTGGTATTGTAACCAACGAGATTTACCAAAAGCTGATGTTCGACAAACTGGAGATTGACGAGGGTATGCTGGTTGAAAATGTTGTGGCACAGATGCTGAAAGCCTCTGGCAACGAACTGTTTTTCTACTCAAACTACGACAAGGAGGAAGCAGAAAACAGAATGCAGATAGACTTTCTGATACAGAAAGAGGTAGTAACCTCACGCCATAACATTTCTCCTATAGAAGTGAAAAGTGGTACGAACTATACACTTACGTCCATCAACAAGTGCATCAAGAAGTTTGGACAGTATTTAAGCACCCCATACGTACTGCATACCAAAGATGTGGAGACAAAAGACGGATTGGTATACCTGCCGTTGTATATGACACCACTATTATAAAGAAGTAATTGGACACGGTTTCCTGACTGATAAAGCGGATTCAAGAAACAAGGTATATGATTGGACAATGGTTTTTAGATAGGGTAAAAGAGCTGACAGACGCTCACCACCGCTTAGTGATTACTGACACACAAGGCGACGGGGCTTTCCTGTTGGCCTATTTGCCTGCACGAAGATATATAGTGCTGACAGCTTCGAAGCCCTCCGAAGAAAGGCGCGTCAGGACGGAGGCAGAGCGTGACTACCGTGAGAAGAACGTCATCTTCCACACCACTATTCCGCAGAAAAAGCTGACGGCTCTGCAAGAATACGCTGCCACTTGTGGTTGCATTGTTCTCGACGACATGGAAGCCTACATTAAGCAGACATTGCACGTCGAGTTGGGACTTCATACACACGTTGATGGGAGAACGCTACTGCTGGCTGCCAAGATGAGCAGAGGAAGAGATGAAAACTGGTGGCGAGGTATCGCAACGGGCATCAACAACCCCTTGCAGCCAGCCCAGTTGATTACTGATTTCCTGAAAAACCCCGAGCAGTTTGCACAGGAAACGGATAGCGATGTGTATGCCGTCATGCAGGAGGAGGCGTGCAAGATAGCAGGAAAGCCAAAGACCAATCAAACGCCGGAAGTGTTGGCTACAGAATTCATGGCCTCTCTTTTCCGTAAACTGTTAGACGGGACAGCTGATAGTGAGTTGTTGGACATCTACTATGCAATGGCAGACAGCGAAGAGATGAAAGAACAGATGCAGGCGTATATTGATGGCTTTACGCTTCCCACTACAGGATGGAGTCCATATACCTGTCATCCAGACCACCCCTTTGCCGCCATTGATAAAGTGATGTTCAGAAACCTCTCCGAGAAGATGAAACGAAATATGGGGATTGGAGAAGATCAGAGGTTTATTGCGTATCGTTTGTCTTCGAAGAAAGCACAGCGCTATAAGTTGTCTTGGCTGAAAGAAGTTCAGACACTGCTTGATTTCAACATCGGACAGCCACACATGATCAGTTCGCTTCCACAGTTGGCTGAATACTATCGCGATACTTTTGCACCACTCGACACTGCTATGCGACGTATCTACGTGGAATGGCTGAACGAGCCGGAGGTGCTGCGCCCAGTGCAGGAGCATTACGAAACGCAAAACAAGCTGCTTTTAGGTGCGTGGTTTGGGCTGACAGACCGCTACGAACAGACGCAGCAGGGATTACTGACGAAGATGTTAGCCCATGGGCGCAACAAAACAGCCGTCATCGTCTGCGACGGTCTGCGATTAGAGATGGCAGAAGCCATTGCCAGGCGGAAGTTCCATTCGGGCATCACTATCGAAAGAACAACGGCATGGAGCAAATTACCTTCAGTTACGTCCAATGGCATGAGTGCGCTCTATGGCTTGCCTTCAGCTATCGGAGACAGCTCTGCAAAACGTCAGGCAGCACTGAAGCAGGAAGTCCCAGACGTTGAAATCATTTCTTTGGATAAGTTGAACAGTAGTGTCACGGCAGCAAAGTTGGTGCTGACATGCGGCAATATCGATGAGATAGGTGAGACGCTGCAAATGGCAGGACTGGCGGAAATATCTGGCTATGAAGAAAAGCTATATACGGCTATCCAGCAGTTGCTGCGCATGGGCTACAACGATGTGTTCCTTACGACGGATCACGGCTATGTGATTACTGGCATCCTGGATGAAGCGGACAAAGTACCTCCACCAACAGGAACTTCCATCGATGAACGCTTTGCCGTGTCAACAGATCCTGTGCAGTGTGGGTTGATAGAAAGAAACGATGAATGGATCAATGGCAGTTATCAGTACTATGCACAAACCGACAAGCCTTTCCGCACCAGAGGTAAGTATGGCTATGCACATGGAGGCATGACCCCACAGGAATGTCTGATACCCGCCTACCATTTTGCCGAGAAAAATGTCAAGATGGGACTGAAAGTCTCAATTGCTAACAAGGCAGAACTTGGTGCTGTGACGGGACAGTTCTATACCATCAAAATGATGGGAACTGGAGATTCGAATAATGTGTTTGAGTCAGAACGGAAAGTGCAGTTGCTCTTCTACCGAGAAGATGGCAATGAAGACTCTAAGTCAAGCATACTCAGGATAAAGGCTGATGCCGTCCTGGATTTTGAAAACACAATGAATACCAGTCTGCTGAAAGTGGTAGTCATAGATGCACAGACCACGGAGCAGTTGGATGTCTGCGTTATTAAGAAGTCTGTCAGCCGTGACCTTGACGACCTGTTTTAATCATGAATTCTGCAACGTGAAACCAAAGAAGATATGATAGAACTCGATAAGAAACTCCTGGATGCGTTCCAGGGATACGTAGTAAGAAAAGACATCGTCCGCTCTGTAAAGGGAACGGCTAACGTGCCCGTGTTTGTATTGGAATATCTGCTGGCCAACTCATGCAGCACGGATGATGAGGAGAAAATCAAAGAAGGTGTTGAGAATGTTCAGCGGGTATTGCGCGAGCATTATGTCAATCCAGACGAAGCGAATCTGGTGCAAGCCAAGATTCAGCAACGCGGCTCATATAAGGTTATCGACAAAATCAGCGTGAGGCTCGACCCCTCTCGGGATAAGTACTGGGCGCATCTGTCGAACCTGAACATCAAGGACGCCAACATCTCTGAGGATTTGGTATCCAGCCACGAGAAACTGATGACTGGTGGCATTTGGGCTATCATCGATATTGACTATGACCCGCTGCAAACCATCGGCTCGAAAATCTATCCTTTTGTCATTGCAAAGATCAGGCCCATACAACTGTCAAACTTCGAGGAAGAGCGAATAGCGAAGTCGAGAGAGACATTTGATAATCAGGAATGGCTCAATGTCTTGCTTCGCAGTGGCGGTTATGAGCCTGAGTCGGAGGGCATCACTCCGAGGTTGAGGATGCTGTTGTTGTCACGCTTTATACCACTGGTGGAATCAAACTTCAACATGGCTGAATTGGGGCCTCGCTCGTCAGGAAAGTCCTTTGTGTTCAAGGAGCTTTCACCATACTCCATGCTTGTGAGTGGTGGTCAGGGTACGGCTGCATCATTGTTTGTCAATAATTCCTCTGGTCAGATAGGTGCCGTAGGATTATGGGATGCATTGTGCTTTGACGAATCTACCGACGAACTGTTCAAGGATAAGGAGGTGGTGCCGCTGATGAAGGACTATATGGAAAGCGGCAGTTTCTCGCGTGCTGGCAAGGCTGGAGAGAAAGCCGCCAATGCCTCTATTATCCTGAATGGTAATATCAACCAGCCTGTTGAAACAGTACTGCAGACGAGCCACCTATTTAGTCCGTTCAGTGATAAGATTGCCAACGACACGGCTTTCCTTGATCGTTTGAGTTTCTTCCTTCCAGGATGGGAGATTATCAAGTTCGCTCCGCATCATTTCACTAATCACTTCGGATTCTCCACAGACTTCTTCAGTGAATGGATGCACCATCAACGGAAGAAGAGTTATGTGAACGCGATTGACGATTTCTTCATCCTTGGGTCACAGATGAAACAGCGAGACACGAAGCCTGTGCGCAAGACGGTTTCAGGCTTGATAAAACTGATGCATCCAGACGGTAACTACACCAAAGAAGATGTACGTCAGTATCTGGAATTTGCCATTGAGATGCGCCGCCGCGTAAAGGAACAATTGAAACGCATTGGTGGGATGGAGTTCTGGGACACGAACTTCTCATATATCGACAAGGACACACAAGAGGAAGCGTTTGTTACCCTGCCAGAAGAGCGTGGCAACAATCTTATTGAGGATGTGCAGCTTGCCCCCGGTACATGCTATACGGCAACCAGTGATGGCGACAAGGTAGCACTGGTGAAGATAGAGGTGGTGTCGATACCTGGTAATGGAAAACTGACTATTTCCAGCAATGCCTCTACAGAAGTAAAGGAGGATGTACGCAACACCTATAATTATATACGCGCGAACGAGAAGACCATTCTGTCGCAGCAACACTCCTTAAACAAACTGGACGTGAATATCCAAATCACGGCCTTACTGGGTTCTGCTGTTCACAAAGGAATTGGAGGAGCTGTCTTCACGGCACTTGTCTCGTCAGTATTCAACCGCTCTTTGAAACCTGCATTGGCCGTGTTGGGCAACATTAGTATCGGTGGAGCCATAGAAAGAGCCTTGAATTTCAGCGACCGTGTGTCTCTTTTGTCAGAGAACGGTGCCAAGAACGTCCTTGTTCCAATGGATAACCTGCAAGAGATGGCCAGCCTTCCAGCCGCCATCTTAGGTAAAACAGATGTACCTTTCTATTCATCCTCACAGATGCTTATACAGAAGATATTATAAAGCTATGGATAAACAAATCCGCAAGCGACTGTTAATCAGTTTCTTGCGGATTTTTAGAAGTTCTCCCGTTGGGATGAATGAAGCTTTTCGCGAAAAAGAAGCGCTTACTGCATGTCGTAGACCACCTGCATGAGGCGCTTACCCAGTTTGTCGGCCTCCTCCATGGTCTGTGCCTCGCTGTAGACGCGGATGATGGGCTCGGTGTTCGACTTGCGCAGGTGTACCCAGCGGGTGGGGAAGTCGATCTTCACGCCGTCGATGTCGTTGACAACGGCTTCGGGGTCTTGGGCGAACATCTCCTTCACCTTCACCAGGATGGCGTCGACATCGGTGTCGGGCGTCAGGTCGATGCGGTTCTTGGCTATCTGATAGTCGGGGAACGTGCGGCGCAGTTCTGAGGCGGTGCAGCCCTTTTGTGCCAGCGACGACAGGAAGAGCACTATGCCTACGAGGGCGTCACGGCCGTAGTGGCTCTCAGGGTAGATGACGCCACCGTTGCCCTCGCCGCCGATGACGGCTCCCACCTCTTTCATCTTCGTGGTGACATTCACCTCGCCGACGGCCGCAGCGGTGTACTGTCCGCCGTGCTTCTCGGTGACGTCGCGGAGGGCACGGGTAGAAGAAAGGTTCGAAACGGTAAACCATTTCTCATTCTCTCCATTTCTCATTTTCTCATTCTCCAACACGTAGTCGGCCACGCTGACCAGCGTATACTCCTCGCCGAACATACGTCCGTCCTCGCAGATGAAGGCCAGACGGTCGACGTCGGGGTCGACGACGATGCCCAGGTCGAAGCCGCCGCCGCGCATCTTCTCCATGATGCCCTGCAGGTTCTTCTCCAGTGGCTCGGGGTTGTGTGCAAACTGTCCGGTGCAGTCGCCGTTGAGTATCTCGTAGCTCACGCCGAGTGCCTCAAAGAGCTGGGGCAGGATGATGCCGCCAACGCTGTTGATGGTGTCGGCACAGACGCGGAACTTACGGTTGCGGATGGCCTCGACATCGGCCAGGCGCAGCTGCAGCACGGAGTCGACGTGGCGCTGGTTCATGGTGTCGTCGCTGACGACGCGGCCCAGACGCTCCACGGGGGCGTAGTCGAAGTCCTCAGCCTCGGCAATGCGCAGCACCTCGGCACCGTCGGCAGCCGTCAGGAACTCGCCTTCGCTGTTAAGCAGCTTCAGGGCGTTCCACTGCGTGGGGTTGTGCGAGGCGGTGATGATGATGCCGCCGTCGGCCTCATGCCAGCGTACAGCCAGCTCGGTGGTGGGGGTAGTGGCCAGACCAATGTCGATGACCTCATAGCCCATGCCTACCAGTGTGCCGCAGACAATGTCGCGCACCATGGGACCCGAGATACGTCCGTCGCGTCCTACCACGATCTTGCGCATATCTTCGCACCTCGCACCTCGTACCTCGCACCTCGCAATAAACGTGGCGTATGCCGTTGTAAACTTGACAATGTCTAACGGGTTGAGCGTATCGCCCGTATGGCCTCCTATAGTGCCGCGGATGCCGGAAATAGATTTTATCAGTGTCATAAGTATGATTTATCGTCCTCTTTGGTAAGTAATGTCGTAGAAATAAGGCTTCACGTTGCTCTTGGCATTGCTGGTGGTGCCCTGTGAGTGGGGCACAATCAGGCGCACGTGGGCCTTCTCGTCCTCGGGTTTGGTGAGCCGTCCCAGCTTGATATACTGCAGGGGAGCCAGCCAGGCCTCGGGCACTGAGCTGCCGTAGGTGCTGTACATCCGTCCCTCGGTGAAGTTGGCGGTATAGGTGCTGCCTGTGCGTGTGACGCTCATGATGTCGGGGTCGAAGATGTAGTACCTGTTGTTGTAGAGCGTGGTGGTGTCGAGTATGGCCTTCTCAATGAAGCGGCAGATGATGTTCATCGACTCGCCGTCCTTGATGGCCTCGCCGCAGCCCTTGCTGAGAATCTGCATGTAGACGCCGCTCTTGTTGAGCAGCACAAACTGCTTGGTGCCTATGGTCATGTCGCCCTGACTGTTAAACTGGCTCTCGCCGATGATGACGAAGCTGGAGTCGCTGATGAACCTGTCGATGCCGTCGCGCTCCTTTTCCTTCAGGTCGCCGTAGGTCTCATAGTCGTTGCAGGCAAAGGTCATCAGCATCGTTGCCAGTGCCATGACGGTATAGATGGTCTTTCTCATTCTTGTTGTTTTCTTGCTGGTTTATAATTTCGCGTGCAAATTTACGAAATAATCCTCAAACGGCGGCAATATTAGCCTACTTTAACAGCTCTTCGTAGGCCTGGATAGCCTGTTGGGCCACTTTGACGGCCTCGTCGACAGAGCAGTGGAGCTTGCCGCCCGAGGCGTTCAGGTGGCCGCCGCCGTTGAAGAATTCGGCAGCCATCTTGTTGCAGGGAAACTGGTCGACGGAGCGCAGCGACACCCATACCAGGTTAGGCTTCTCTGTGTCCTCGCGGAGCGAGATGCTCAGCTTGTGGCCCTTGATCTGCAGCGGCATGTTCACCAGTCCCTCGGCATCGCCCTTCATGAAGTGGAACCGTCGGAGGTCCTCGCGCCGCAGGGCATAGTAGGAGGCGTGGCGCTCGGCATCGACCACCAGCCGCTCCAGCATGACAAAGCCCGACAGCCGCAGCCTGTCCTCAGAGAAGTTGTGGTAGACGTTGCGGTAGATGCGGTCCTTGTTGATGCCCTTGGTCAGCAGCTGCGAAATGATGTAGTAGATGGCCGGATCGCACGAGTTGTAGGTGAAGCCGCCCGTGTCGGTCATCATGCCGCAGTAGATGGGTGTGGCAAAATGGCGCGTCATCTGCTCAAAGGCCCCCAGCTGCCACACGATGCGGAAGATGAGCTCCGAGGTGGACGAGGCGTCGGGGTGCGACACGCTCAGCACGGTGGGCACGTCGGGCCCCAGATGGTGGTCTATGAGCACCCGCTTGGCCTTCGACTGGCACAGCGACTGCTGCATCTCGTCGACGCGGCTGGGGGTGTTGAAGTCCAGACAGAACACCAGGTCGGCAATCTTCAGCAGCAGGTCGGCCTGCTCGCGGTGCTTGTCGTAGCGCACAATCTTCTCCGTGTTGGGCAGCCAGTGCAGGTAGTCGGGATACTGGTCGGGCACGATGATGGTAGGCTCCTTGCCCTGCGCCTTCAGGTATTCGGCCCACCCCAGGCTCGACCCGATGGCATCGCCGTCGGCATTGGTGTGGCAGGTGATGACAATGTTCTGGCTCTCGCTGATAAGCGTCCGCAGCAGCAGCTGCTCCTGGTCGGTAAGTATGTTTTCTAACATGAGTTATCTTGTTCTTTTTCTTTTGGGGTGCAAAAGTACGAAAAAAAAAGCATAAAACACTTGACATGCCGAAAAAAGTTTGTACCTTTGCACACCGAAAATAAAACCTATTAAAGAAATATGTACAGGACAAATACTTGTGGCGAGCTGAGGCTTGCCAATGCTGGGCAGCAGGTGACGCTGGCCGGATGGGTGCAGCGCACCCGTAAGATGGGCGGTATGACCTTCGTTGACCTGCGCGACCGCTACGGTCTGACGCAGCTGGTGTTCGACGAGTCAGACGATGCCTCCCTCTGTGAGCGTGCCAACAAGCTGGGACGCGAATACTGCATTCAGGTGAAGGGCACCGTCCGCGAACGCGAGTCGAAGAATGCCAAGATGCCTACGGGCGACATTGAGATTGTGGCCCGCGAGCTGAACGTGCTCAGCGAGAGCCAGACACCGCCGTTCACCATTGAAGACCAGACCGACGGCGGCGACGACATCCGCATGAAGTACCGCTATCTGGACCTGCGCCGCTCCGTGGTGCGCAAGAACCTTGAGCTGCGCCACCGCATGACCATCCTCATTCGTAACTTCCTCGACTCGCTGAACTTCATCGAGGTTGAGACACCCATCCTCATCGGCTCAACGCCAGAGGGTGCCCGTGACTTTGTCGTGCCCTCTCGCATGAACCCCGGACAGTTCTACGCGCTGCCGCAGAGTCCGCAGACGCTGAAGCAGCTGCTCATGGTCTCAGGCTTCGACCGCTATTTCCAGATAGCCAAGTGCTTCCGCGACGAGGACCTGCGTGCCGACCGCCAGCCGGAGTTCACCCAGATAGACTGCGAGATGTCGTTTGCCGACCAGGAAGACGTGCTCAACATCTTTGAGGGACTGGCCCGCCACCTATTTAAAGAGGTACGCGGGATAGAGCTGCCACCGCTGCAGCGCATGACGTGGCACGAGGCCATGCGGCGCTTCGGCAGCGACAAGCCCGACCTGCGCTTCGGCATGGAGTTCGTCGAGCTGATGCCACAGCTGAAGGGAACCGGCACCTTCCCCGTGTTCAACGAGGCCGAGTACATCGGTGCCATCTGTGTTCCCGGCTGTGCTAACTACACCCGCAAGCAGCTCGACCAGTTGACCGACTTCGTCAAGCGTCCGCAGGTGGGTGCCAAGGGTCTGGTCTACGTCAAGTTCAACGAAGACGGCACCGTGAAGTCCAGCATCGACAAGTTCTACGAGCCTGAGGTGTGGCAGCAGGTCAAGGAGGCCTGTGGTGCCAACGACGGCGACCTGGTGCTCATCCTTAGCGGCGACAATGCCAACAAGACGCGCATCCAGCTTTGCACCCTGCGCTTAGAGATGGGCGACCGCCTGGGACTGCGCTCCAAGGACAACTTCGTCTGCCTCTGGATTGTCGACTTCCCGCTCTTTGAGTGGAGCGACGAGGAGCAGCGCCTCATGGCCACACACCATCCCTTCACGCTGCCAAACCCCGACGACATACCCCTGCTCGACACCGACCCCGCCAAGGTGCGTGCCGTGGCCTACGACTTCGTGTGCAACGGCGTAGAGGTGGGCGGCGGCTCACTCCGTATCCATGACGGTAAGCTGCAGGAGAAGATGTTCCAGATTCTGGGCTTCACCCCCGAGAAGGCCTTAGCACAGTTCGGATTCCTCATCAACGCCTTCAAGTATGGCGCTCCCCCACACGCCGGTCTTGCCTTCGGTCTCGACCGCTTCGTATCGCTGATGGCTGGCCTCGACAGCATCCGCGACTGCATCGCCTTCCCGAAGAACAACAGCGGGCGCGACGTGATGCTCGATGCCCCCGGATTCCTCGACCAGAAGCAGCTTGACGAACTGAAGCTGAAAGTTGACCTCAGCGACGAGCAGGCGTAAAGTATAAAGAAAGAGGACGAAAATCTTCAAAAATCTAACAAAAATCTGTTCACGCGCAGCTATTTTCGTTAGATTTTTGAAGATTTTCGTCCTTTAAGTGACCGTACTTAATTAACGCTATTCAGGAACCGCTTCACCTGTTTGGTGTATTCAGCCTTGTGGTTCAGGTACGACTCAGCGTGGGCAGAGCCGTCGGCAATCCATATCGCCTTCTTGGTAGGCTTGGCATCATAGAGACGGTGTACCATGAACGTCGGCACAAAGTCGTCGGCGGAACCATGGATAAACAGCATCGGGTAGTTGCAATGCCTGACACCCTCAAGAGCCGACGCCTCGCCGAAGCTCCAGCCACAGCGTAGCTTGCAGAGCAGGCTGGTGGTGAACATCAGCGGGAAGGGCGGCAGCCCGAACTGCTGCTTCAGCTCGCCGGCAAACTCATCCCACACGCTGGTGTAGCCGCAGTCCTCAACAAAGCGCAGGTCTTTGATGCCTTTCGGCATAGTCTTACCCGACAGCATCATAGTGGTGGCTGCACCCATCGACACTCCGTGAACCACCATGGTGTCTGTCTTGAACATCGTGAGCCAGTGAAGCACGTCGTCGCTGTCAAGCAGTCCCATCTGTATCAGGTCGCCCTCGCTGAGTCCGTGGGCATGCAACTCAGGCATCAGCACGTTATAGCCCAAATCGTGCTCATAGAGACGTGCCAGGAACAGGAAGTTGATAGCGCAGTCGCGCCAACCGTGAATCACCAAAGCCGTCTTCCGGCTACCTTTATTAATATAGTACGCATGGTGGTGCTCACCTGTGGGCATGGTCACCATCGTGTCGTGCAGGGCATGACAGCCTCTCAGACTGTCGACCCAGGGGCGGGTCTCGGGATAGTCCGCAAACTGCTTGCGCAGATACATTGCCGTATCCGTGCGATCCGGTTCGGGAGCCAGCGAATAGTCAAGCATGTAAAAACTGCCCCCGATAGTAGCCACCGTCAGCACCGCCAGCACAATACCTGTTAATAGAAAAAAGCGTCTGTTTATCATGATTGTCTATAAAGTTTATGCAAAAGTAGATATTTTTCTGATAAACTCCAAATTATTCGTCACTTTTTTTGGTCTGCCTACGGCAGCCGCAGACCGTGGGGGCGCACAGATGCAAATTGACCTACGTCAAGAATTATGCTTCTTTTGCTAAAAAAGCCTAAATATCAGTAAGTTGTAAAAAAACTTGAAGTAACTTTGCACCGCAAAAAAAAAGAGAAGAATTCACTTCAATAAGAGTATTAATTTTTTTAAGCATTATGGCAGAAAAGAAAGCAACAACTAAGAAGGCTACTGAGACAAAGGCTACAGCAGCTAAGAAGACCGAAACCGTTAAGAAGACCGCCGTCAAGGCTGCTAAGGCAACTATCGCAGTGAATGCAGAGAACGCCGGTTTCAAGGCAGGTGACGTTTACCAGGCTCTGGCAGCAGCTGAGAACGCTCTCTCTGTTAAGGAGATTGCAAAGGCTGCACAGATTTCTGAGGAGGAGACTCTGCTGGGTCTGGGCTGGCTCTTCAAGGAGGGCAAGCTCGTGAGCGCTGACGACAAGGTAACATTGGCCTAATCATTTTGCAACAATAGAAAGAGGTCGGTAAGCACAGATTACCGGCCTTTTTTTACATCAATGACCTACGACAACTACATACTACAGATACTGGCCGACGTCGGCGAACGCGGGATAGGGGTGAGGCTGCTGGCCAAGCACGTCTATAACATGAGTTGTACGCTCTTTTCGCAACCCGATTTGCACGAGGTGCACAGCTACGTGCAGAGCTATCTGCTGAAAAACTCGAAGTCGCCGCAGTCGCTGATAGAGCGGACGGAACGCCGGGGGTGGTACAGGCTCAACACACGCAACAATGCTTATGCACGCCAGCTGAGACAAACATTCCAACGGCCGCGGAATGTTGACGATGACGGTGCCGAGGAGCCGCAGCGACCCAGTAAAGACTTGTCGCTGAGCCTGTTTGACTAAGATAGTAAGTGACAGCTGCTGACTGTCAGTTCTTTAGCTGTTTTTGATTTCGCGGTACACCGCGTTGTAGAGGTTGAGCAGTTGTTCAGCCGTGAATTTCCAGGAAAACAATTTGACACGATTGAGACCCAGTTGCACTTGCTGCTGGTAGAAGGCTTCGTCGGTCTCCAGTCTTAGCAGCTGGTTGCAGATGTCATCGGCACTCTCGGGGTTGACGAGAATGGCTTCCTGCCCTGCTATCTCGGGCATGGACGAGGTGTTGCTGGTGACGACGGGCGTGCCGCAGGCCATGGCCTCAAGGAGGGGTATGCCGAAGCTCTCGCGCAGCGATGTGTAGAGGAAGGCGAAGGCGGCGCTGTAGACGTAGGGCAGGTCGGTGTTGGCTATGTAGCCGGGCATCTCTAAGCAGGGCCTGATGTTCTCAATGTGGTTGCGGCTGATGATGTCGTCGAGGTACTGGCGGTCGAGGTCGGCCATGAGCAGTTTACGCTTCACGGTGGAGCGCTCCAGGTATTTGGAGTAGGCAATGAGGGTGCGCTCGGTATTCTTCTTCGGGTCGGTGTTACCCAGGAAGAAGAGGTAGCCACGCTCTGCCATGTATTTGGCGAAGATGCAGTCGGGGTCGTTCATGGGCCGGAACCACTTGTTGTAGCCATTGTAAATCATGACCACCTGCTGGCGTGTCAGTCCCAGTTTCTTCACGATGTTGCCTTGCTCGAACTCAGAGACGGTGATGATGCGGCGGCACTTCTTCAGGATGCGGGGCACCACCAGCCGGCGGTAGAGCCAGCCCATGTTCTGGTAGAGCGAACGGTTGCGCTTGTCGCGGGGTTCCAGGAAGATGATGTCATGCAGGGTCAGCACAAGCGGAATGTCGCACCAGATAGGTGCCGTGTTGCTGGTGCAGTGGAGCAGTTCCACGCGGGCCTCGGCGGCGGCTCGTGGCAGTGCCCACTGCTCCCACAGGGGGTAGAAGTTGCCGGGAACGAGGATGACGTGGACGTTGGGCGTGTCGGTGACGCAGACGTCAGGGCCTGGTGCCACAAAGACGAAATACTCATTGCGGTGGTCCATCTTCTGCAGTTCCAGAATCTCTTGCAGCACGACGTAGTCCATGCCGTGCTTGTTCTTGCGGAAAATGCGCTGTGCTTCGATACCTATTCTCATAGTTCTTTGATGATTTTTGCCGGAACGCCGGCGACGATGCTGTTGGAGGGAACATCACGGGTGACCACGGCACCGGCGGCTACCACGCAGTGGCTGCCAATGGTGACACCGGGCAGGACGACGGCATTGGTGCCTATCCACACGTCGTCGCCGATGGTGACGGCCTGTGTGCTGACCCCCTGCTGGTCGATGCGGCGGCTGGTGTCGCTGAAGTTATGGTTCAGGGCGGTGACGGTGATGCCCTGTGCCAGGTTGACGTGACTGCCGATGGTGACGGGGCCGATGATGGTGTTGTGCAGTCCGATGCGGGTATGGTCGCCTATGACGACGTCGCCCACGGCATTGTTGATGCAGCTATAGGACTCCACCACGCTGTGCCGTCCCAGCGAGAAGTGGCGGTAGGGTGGGGTGTCCATGCGTACGGAGCGGTAAATCTTGGAGCCCCGTCCCCGGTGCTGGTAGAGTGGTGCCAGCAGGCGGACGTACCACCGTGGGCGGGCGTCGCGCTGGTTCATGATGAGCCAGTCGAGTGTCTGTTTCAGCCGTGGGCTGTCTTTCAGTCTCTGGCGTGTTGTTTCTGTATTCATCGTCGTGCCTTTGCGTAATTCTGCTACAAAAATACAATTAAATTTGGAATCATCCAAAATTATTTGTATTTTTGCACAAAAATGTGCAGGTAATGAAAATTCTTTTCCTTGTCTATCATGGTTTTTCGGCTGTGAGTGGTATCAGCAAGAAGATACACTATCAGGTTAAAGGCTTCCGCGAGAATGGTCATGAAGTCCATTTGTGCTACTATGATTTCTCGGCAGAGGGACATCGCTGCCGTTTTGTCGACGGCGAGGTGTTGCAGGACTATGGCTCGGGCTTTCTGGCCGCCGTGCGCCAGCGTACTGGTTACGGGTGCGTCTATGATTATTGTAAGGCTAATGGCATAGAGCTTGTCTATGCCCGCTGTTTCCAGAATGCCAACCCCTGGCTTATCAGTCTCTTCGGACGGTTGCGCCGGCTGGGTGTGAAGGCCGTGACGGAGATTCCCACGTACCCCTATGACCAGGAGTTCAGAACCTTCCCTTGGACCACGCGGCTGGGGCTGGCGGTAGACAAGCTGTTCCGGCGGCGTTTGTCGGGCCGGATGAATGCCATCGTCACCTTCTCGGATGCCGACACCATCTTCGGACAGCGCACCATCAGGATAAGCAACGGCGTTGATATAGACAGCATACCCCTGCACCACTTTTCGGAGCCGGGCGATGGCAGTATTCACCTGATAGGCGTGGCCGAGGTTCACCTGTGGCACGGCTATGACCGCCTGATAGCCGGATTGGGCGAATATCTCAGGCATTCACAGCATCCGCGTCAGGTCTACTTCCATATCGTCGGAGGTGTGGGCGACTACGACATGTATGGCGATGCCGGCTATTCGGGTATCAAGCCTGTCATCGACAAATACGGTATTCAGGACAACGTCATCTTCCATGGCCAGCTGTTTGGTGAGGAACTGGACCAGGTGTTCAACCGCTGCCAGTTTGCCATTGGGAGTCTGGCGCGTCACCGTAGCGGCATCACCTATATCAAGACGCTGAAGAACAGGGAATATGCCACCCGTGGCATACCGTTCATCTATTCTGAGGTAGACAGTGATTTCGAGGACAAGCCATACGTGCTGAAGGCACCTGCCGACGAGTCGCCCATTGACATGTGTCGCATCATTGACTTTATCGACAACAGGCATTTTGAGCCGCTGGCTATCCGTCAGACAGTGGAGTTTCTGTCTTGGAAAATACAGATGCAGCGGGTTATTGACCAATTATAGACTTCCACTTGCCGATGATACCATCAACGTCAAACCGATGGGCGATAGCGATGGCTTCGCGGCTCTTGGCTGGCCAGTCGATGCGGGTGGCTTCTTGAAGTTGTCGGGCCAGCGACTCGACATGGCCATTCTCAAAGTAGAGGCCAAAGTCGCCTAATATCTCAAGGCTTGTAGGCAGGTTTGACGAGACGACCGGCAGTCCGTGTGACATGGCCTCTACCAGTACCAGCCCGAAGCCTTCCCAGCGCGAACTGAGCACGTAGACCTGAGCCTGGGAGTAGTAGGCTTGTATGTCGTTGGTGAATGGGTGTATATGAACCCGGTCCTCCAGGTGTGATGTCTTGATGAGTGTCCGGTAGAGTTGCTCTTCCTCTCCCTCGCCTACGATGTCTAATTGCCACTCGCTGTCTTCGGCGGCAAAGAGGCTGAAAGCCTTTATCAGCAGGTCGAACCCCTTATGCTGGTGCGAGAAACGGCCAACGGCGAGGAAACGCCTGGAACTGCCGTCGGAGCACTGGCCCGGCGTCAGGGTCAGGGGGTTATATATATAAAGAGGTGTGAAAGCAGGGTCGTATTGCCGGTAGGTTGTCACATCATGCTGGCAGAGCAGTACCACCTTGTCGAGCTTGCGGAACTGGTAGACGTAGTGACGTTTTATCTCTGGGCCTATATACAGGGAACTTTTTCCAAACAGGGCTTCAAACGAATTGTGCGACCACCCTAAGAGCCTGACACCCGGCAGCTGACGCCTGAGGGTGGCCAGGCGGGCTGCCAGGGGGGCATGTACCCCCACGATGACATCGTACTTACCCTGCCTGAGTTCTTCGGCCAGGGCATTCCGCAGTTCCGAGGGGAACGAGCTGAGGGCGTACAGGTCGGAGGCCCATCTTGACTGCAGGCGCAGCTTGCGGTAGACGGCGCTGTAGAGGCGGCAGCAGTTCTGCTTGAGTCTGCTGATGCGCGGATAGGCGAAAAAACGGTATTTGAGGTCTGCCTCTTCCAGACGGTACATGGACGTGTCTTTTGTCTGGGGCGGGTCAAATGTGACAATAGTCACATTGTAGTCTCTGGCCAATTCCTTGGCAATGACCGACGTGACTCGCTGTACGCCACCGAACGAGAAAATACTGTCAACAAGGAAGCAAATACGTTTCATCAGCTGCAATTTTCTGCAAAAATACCTTTTTTTTCGGAAATAGCCAAAGGGTTATAAATATTTTTTGTATTTTTGCATCGGAATGGCAGACTATGTTGTGACGATAGGTATTCCTGTTTATCAGGTAGAGAGGTATATCAGACGTACCTTGGAGTCGGCATTGGCGCAACTGTACCCCAGCATAGAGTTTCTTGTGGTGGATGATGGCTGCACCGATGGCACCATGCGTGTCGTACACGAGCTGAAGGCCACTCATGAGCGCGGGAGCCACATACGCATCGTGACACACCCTGGGAATCTGGGTGTGTCGGAGGCCCGCAACCGCATTATCGCCGAGGCCCGCGGCCGCTACCTGTATTTCATGGATTCCGACGATGTCATCCGTGCCGACACCATCTCGCTGCTGATGGGCGAGATGGAGCGTTTCGGTGCCGATGTCGTCTTTGGCTCGTATGAAAAGATGATGACAGACGGCCGGCGACAGGTGTACCAGTATCCCAACCAGACATTCGAGGGTGAGCATGAGTTTGCCATCTACGCCTACCGTAAGTTTGCCGGCATCCAGGCGTCGGCCTGCAATTATCTGGTGCGCCTGTCCATTGTACGCGACAGCGGTCTGCGCTTCTTCAAGTCTGATTTCTGGGAAGACACGGTGTTTACCCTTGAACTGGTGACGCATGTCAGACGGGTGGTATTGCTCTCCGACATCACTTATACTTACATGGTGCGTGAGAATTCCTTGTCGAACTCGCAGGATGCCCGCCAGATAGCGAAGTCTGACATTGCCAAGTATTTTGAAGCGATAGAAACGCTGAAGGCCACCGGACCTGTGGAGCGGGCGAAACCCTATTTTGCCAACAGGTGCTACATAGCCCTGACGGCCGATTTCTTCATCATCTGCAACGTGCTGAAAAAGCGTCACTATATGCAGGATGCTTTCACAGCCGCTGAACTCATGGGCTATTTGCACCACCCTGCTACGCTGGCCGAGATTTGCTCGTTCAGGTCGTTCAGGCTGCATAATCTGGCATTCTACATCATTGGCCATCTGCCCCCGCGCTTAGGTGTGTGTGTAATCCGGCAGATAGCTCGCATCAAAGGTTTTATCTAACAAAAAATATCAGTATGGCTTGGTACGAAAAATATATGACCATCTACGGCAAATCTTTCAGCGAGGTGCCGCAGGACATTATTGAGGATACCCGTCGGCGGCTGGCTGCCCTGCAGAGCGACAGTCCCATAGCATCGATTGTGGTCATCGGCTACAACGAGGAAACCCACCTGCAGGCCTGCCTGTGGGCTATCAGCGAGATACAGTGCAAGTACCCGGTAGAAATTATCGGTGTCGACAACGACTCCAAGGACCGCACGGCAGAGATTTACGCCAAGTCGGGCATTCCCTACTATACCGAGTATCAGCACTCTTGCGGCTATGCCCGCCGCTGCGGCTTGCAGCATGCCCGTGGCAAATACTATTTCGACGTTGACAGCGACACGCTCTATCCGCCCAAGTATTTTGAAATCATGCTCGACCATCTGCTGCGCCCCGGCGTATCGTGTGTGTCGGCCAGCTGGGGCTATTTCCCTGACGCAAACCACTCGAAATTGGGGCTGAAGATTTATGAGATGACGCGCGACCTGTTTCTGTGGATTCAGCATTTCAAGCGCCCGGAGCTCAGCGTCCGCGGTCTGGTCTTTGCCTATAATGCCGACTACGGTCGCAAGGAGAAATACCGTGTAGACATTATCCGAGGCGAGGACGGCTCCATGGCTCTGGCCTTGAAGAAGTATGGCAGGATAGTCTTTGTCAGAGACCGCCGCTGCCGGGCCATTACGGGCTATGGCACCATTGGCTCCAAGCCGTTGTACGTCAGTTTTGTTGAGAACATCAGGACTCAGCTCAAAGGTATAGGCCGTATCTTCCACAAGACCGACCACTATGAGGATTCTGAGGATAACCTTGTCAAGAAGTGAGAATGCCGCTATGGAGCACAGACCGTTGAAGATTGTCTACTGTACGCCTGCCCTCTACATGGCCGGCGGTGTTGAGCGGGTGTTGACACTCAAGGCCAACTACCTGGCTGAGCACTACGGCTACGACATCACCGTCATACTGACTGAGGGAAAGGGCAAACCCCTGTTCTACCCGTTGTCAGACAAGATAAAGGTTGTCAACCTTGACATTAACTTCGAGCAGCTGTGGAGGTGCTCGTTCGTGCGCAAGATTGCGGTCTACCTCAGCAAGCAGCGCCGCTACAAGCGTCTGCTGACGGCAGAACTGATGAGGTTGCGCCCCGACATCACCGTCAGTCTGCTGCGCAGAGAGATCAACTTCATCAATGAGATAGCCGACGGCAGCCGCAAGATTGGTGAGCTGCACGTGAACAGGGCCAACTACCGTAACTTCGAGGCCAACGACACGAACATCGTGAAGCGCTGGTTCGCCAAGTTCTGGATGTCGAGGCTGCTGGTGCATCTGCGCAAGCTTGACCAGCTGGTAGTGCTGACGGAAGAGGACCGGCAGTCGTGGCATGAACTGAGTCATGTCAGTGTCATACCCGATCCACTGGCATTCGTTCCCGGGCAGCAAAGTCCGTTGACTGCCAGGCGCGTCATTGCCGTTGGCAGATATGTCTACCAAAAAGGCTTCGACTTGTTGCTGCAGGCATGGGCAAGGGTAGAGCAGGAGTGTCCTGACTGGCAGCTGGTCATCTTCGGCGACGGCGACCGTGCCCCCTATCAGCGGCAGGCTGAGGAGTTAGGACTGCGGCATTGCCAGTTAAGAGGCAGGACGGCTGACATACAGGCAGAATACCTCAACAGCTCGCTCTTTGTGTTCAGTTCACGTTTCGAGGGCTTCGGCATGGTGCTCATCGAGGCCATGGCCTGTGGGCTGCCCGTGGTGTCGTTCGACTGTCCGTGCGGCCCCAAGGATATCGTCTCTGACGGGCAGGACGGTCTGCTGGTACCCGCCGGAAATGTTGAGCAACTGGCGCAGGCCATGATACGTGTGATGAAGCATACCGACCTGGCCCGGCAACTGGGCAGGCAGGCGGTGGAAAAGTCAGAGCAGTATCATATAGAACTGTTAGCCGAACGCTGGCGCTCACTGTTTGAGCGTCTCAAATAGGTCTGTCCACTGCTTCATGACCGCTTCCTGCGCATACCGCTGGATGTTCGCCTTGGCTTTCCTGCCTATTTGCTGCCTCAGTTGTTCATCGTCCATGAGCAGACTGATGTGGCGGGCCAGTTCGGCGGTGTCCAAATACTTCACAAGGAACCCGTCTTCGCCGTTGTGCAAAATGTTGCGGGGCCCATGCGGACAGTCGAAGGCCACGCAGGGCACGCCGCAAGCCATGGCCTCAAGCAGTACCATGGAAAAGCCCTCGTATCTGGAGCTCACCACGCAGATGGAACTTTCCAGGTATTTCTGCATGATGTCGTCGGTGGGCTCGTTCATAATCATCACATCCTGCAGTCCATACTCATGGATGAGTGCCCGCACCTGCTCCTTCAGTTCGCCGGAACCGTAGATGTTGATTTTCCAGTCGGGGTGCTGTTGGTACACCAGTCGCCAGGCCTCAATCATGTATTTGTAGCCCTTGGCATTGTTATACCTGCCCACGGCAATGGCCAGCTTGTTAGCCAGCGTGCTGGTGGTGCCGGGGTTGAAGGGCAGCGAGTTGGGGATGACGTAGGTCCGTGTGGTGCCCTTCCAGCTGTCGGCATCCTCCTTGGTAAGCAGCACCAGGGCGCTGAGCTTGCGGGTGTTTCGTTCCATTTTTTTGCGCCACCACTTCACTATCAGGCTGTAGACGCCCCCTCGCTGTTCCATCAGGTGGAAATTGCGCAGGAAGTGCTTGGTGGTGTGCGCCTCGCCTATCACTGTGGCGCTGCCGCTGATGTCGGTCAGGAAGTCCAGGTCACGTCCCATGGTGGTGATGATGATGTCGGGTTTCTCCTGCCTGAACACCCGCGCCATGGCACGCTTGTACTGCCGCATCAGCTGGTAGTAGAGCATGGTGCGTACCACAATGTTATGGCCGTACTCCTTGTTGAAGTCTATATCCAGATTGATGAGCTTCACTTTTGGCGACAGGGGGAACACCGGCGGGCGCCCCATCTGGGTGTCGGTGATGATGCCAACTTCATAGCCATGCTCCGCCAGATAGTTGGCCTTCTCTGTGAGTACCCTGTCAGCTCCACCCTTGGTGAGCAGCGCGGTATAGATATAGAATATTTTCATGAACGCAAATTGTTTATTTGCTGCAAAAATACTGCAAATCGGCGAATAAAGGAAATTTTCGTCAGATAATTTTTGTGGTGCAGAGTTTTTTTTGTATTTTTGCCAACAAAATTCACAGCTGATGACAATATTATTTGTTACAGACAGCTTTGCCATTTGGGGAGGTATAGAGCGTGTGTTAGCCAATAAGATGAATTTCTTGGCCGATGTCTTCGGCTACGACATTCACTTTGTCACGGCCAGCCAGGGACTTCATGCCATGCCCTATGGGCTGAGTGCCGCCATACACCATACCGACCTGAACGTTCGCTTCCATACGCAGTACCGTTTCTCGGGTATAGCCAGGTTGCGCAAGGCCCTGCAGCTGCACCGTATGTTCGTCAGCCGGCTCCGAGAGTATATTGAGCGGGTGCAGCCAGACATCATCGTCACGCCCAACTTCGAGCTGGCAGGCGGCATCCGCAAGGCCAAGGGCGTCTGTCCCCTGGTCGTTGAGGTACACTCCATCTTCAGACACTCGCTCTATGAGCGGCCGTCGTTTCTCAGGAACCTCTATAACCAGTATTGCCGGCTCAGTGTCTACAAGGCTGATATGATAGTCACGCTGACGCAGGCCGACGCCGTAGACTGGCGGCGTAAGAGCAGCCGTGTGACCGTCATCCCTAATGCGGTGACACTTAACGACAGCGGCACCTACGCCACAGGCACCTCGCCATCGGTCATCTTCGTAGGGCGCTTTGAGACACAGAAGGATATTGGCAGCCTCTTCCGCATCTGGAAGCTGGTTCACCAGCGGCATCCCGACTGGTATCTGGACCTCTATGGCGATGGCGAGCAGAAGGCAGAGTTCACAAGGCAGGCCGGCATCCTGCAGGCCAATATCCGCATCCACGAGCCAGCATCCGACATCTTCGACAAATACCGTCACAGTTCGCTGCTGGTGCTTACCTCGCTCTACGAGCCCTTCGGCCTGGTGCTGCCCGAGGCCATGAGTTGCGGTCTGCCGGTGGTGTCCTTCGGGTGTCCCTACGGACCGGCCGACATCGTTACCGATGGCGTCGACGGCTTCATTGTAGGCGACAGGAACATAGAGACCTTTGCCGACCGCGTGTGTATGCTCATAGAGAACGAGTCGCTGCGGCGGCAGATGGGGCAGGCGGCAGTCAGTGCTGCCCAGCGTTACCGACGGGATATTATCATGCCGCTGTGGAAGGAATTATTTGAAAAAGTGGCCAGGCAATGAAAAAGATAGTCTATATTGTGGGCGGGCTCCTCACCCCCAACGGCATGAGTTCGGTACTGAGCAGCAAGATCAACTGGCTGGCTGCCAACACCGACTACGAACTGTACATGGTGCTCACTGAGAAAGCCGGCGAACCCTGGTATTACCACATCAGCGAGAAGGTGAAGTGGGTGAACTTCGACGTCAACTTCGACGAGCTTGACACCATGCCCATCTACCAGAAGGTGGTTAGCTACGCCCGGAAGCAGCGCCGATACAAGCGGCTGCTTACCGACTACCTGATGCAGGTGCGCCCCGACATCACCGTCTCTGCCCTGCGGCGCGAGATAAACTTCATCAACGACATTGGCGACGGCAGTCATAAGGTGGGCGAAATACACTTCGACCGCACATACTACCGCCAGTTTAACAAGCCCTGGCTGCCGGGCTTTGTCAATAAGGCCGTTACCCGTTGGTGGGTAGGCGGGCTGATAGACAGCCTGAGACGCCTGGACCGCTTTGTGGTGCTTACCCATGAGGACGAGGCACACTGGCCGGAACTGGATAACAAAACCGTGATTCCCAACTCGCTGCCCTGCCTGCCCGCAGAGCAGGCGGCCCTGGTTAACAGGCAGGTGATAGCCGTGGGGCGCTACTCCTGGCAGAAAGGGTTCGACCTGCTGATAGAGGCCTGGGCACTGGTGGCAGAGCGGCACCCTGACTGGGTACTGAACATCTACGGTCCCGGCGAGAGTGCGGTCTACCAGAAGATGGCCGACGACATGGGACTGGCAGGCAAGGTGTGCTGTCATCCGCCGGTGAGCCATATCTATGAGAAGTACCTTGAAAGCTCTGTCTTTGTGCTGAGCTCACGCTACGAAGGATTTGGCCTGGTGCTGGCCGAGGCCATGTCCGTGGGGTTGCCCGGCGTTTCGTTTGCCTGCCCCTGCGGCCCCTCTGAGATAGTGACCGACGGTCAGGACGGCATCCTCGTGCCTGCCGGCAGCGTTGAACAGCTGGCCGAGGCCCTAATACGGCTGATGGATGACAGCCAGTTGCGCCACCAGTATGGGGCGGCAGCCAAGGCCAATATGCAGCGTTACGCCCAGTCGGCCATTATGCAGCAGTGGGTGACGCTGTTTGATAGTCTGGAAAAAATATAATGATGAATCAAGTATGAAGAAAGTATTAAACGTGGGTTTTGGCAGTAAAACCCTTTATCAGATGTACCGCTCGGCCGACATGTCCAGCCGTCTGGTGTATGGTCTCGACCTGTTGAGCGATAACTATCAGGTAGACTTTGAGTCGTTCAAGCAGTTTACCCTCAAAGGTCATATCAAGAACAACCTCATGGTGCTGCGTCCCTACGACGTTGTGTTCCAGATATATCTCTATATCCAGCCCATCGTGCTGCTGGCCTGCCTGCGCCGCCTGGGATTCTTCCGCCGGCGCAAGCTGGTGGCCATCAGCCATGTGCCGCTGAAGGTGGGCAAGAGCCGGCTCCAGCACTGGGCCCTGCAGTTCATCTACGGTGCCTTCGACAAAATACTGTTCCACTCGCAGCGCAATCTGGAGGAGAGCGTAGAGCGTGGCATGATCAAGGCCGGCAAGTGTGAGTTCCTGTACTGGGGCGACGACCTGGACTATGTTGACAGTCACCTGACCATTACCCAGGGCAACTACTTCCTGTCAACAGGCCGTGAGTGCCGTGACTACGACCTTATGATATCGGCTTTCAGCAAGACGCCCCGGGTGCCGCTGCACATCTACACGAACCGCGTGAACTATGGTGCCGACTACAGTTTCCTGGAGCAGTATCAGGGGAAATACGACAACGTCCGTCTGGAGTTTGTCGAGAAGAGCACCGACACCACCCGCTTCCTGCAGCAGCAGACCGCCGGGTGCCGCTGCATCGTGGTGCCCATCATTGTCAAGGACATCTACTATTGCGTCGGCCTCACGTCGGTAGTCGAGGCCATGGCTATGTCGAAGCCCGTCATCTCTACACGCAACCCCTATTCGCCTGTTGACATTGAGAAGGAGCGCATAGGCTTCTTCGTCGACGACGAGCAGTCGTGGATAACGGCCATCAATTACCTGGCCACCCACCCTGAGGAGGCCGCTGAGATGGGACGTCGTGCCCGAAAGCTTGCCGAGGAGAAGTTCAATGTGCGGCGTTGTGCCGAGCAGTTGGAAAGGGTGTTCGGCGAGTAAACCAGAGTCTTCAACCTAATAGAGCGCAACATGAAACAGCCAGTGAAATTCAGCGTCACAATACCTGCCTATAAGGACCAGTTCCTGAAACAGGCCATCGACAGCGTACTGCAGCAGACATACACCAACTTTGAACTTGTCATCGTCAACGATGCCTCGCCTAACGACCTTGACAGCATTGTGGCACAGTTTACCGACGACCGCATACGCTACTTTAAGAATAAGGTGAACTGCGGTGCAGAGAATGTGGTAGACAACTGGAACATCTGCCTGTCACACGCCACGGGCGACTATATGATGTGTATTGGCGACGATGACATGCTGACGCCACGCTGTCTGCAGGATTTTGCCGACCTCATTGCCAAATATCCGCAGGCAGAGTTGCTGCATGCCCATACTGACAGCATCGACGAAGACTCCAACTATGTATCGAGTGTGCCCAAGCGGGCAGAGTGGGAGTCGGTCTATTCGCTCGTCTACACTCTCAACGACTCCGGACTGGGCTCTTATCTGTACAACGTCGAGGCCCTGAGGCGCGACGGGGGCTTCTTCAAGCTGCCCTATGGGTGGTCGAGCGATTTGGTCAGTGCCATCATCGCCGCCCGCAGGCACGGAGCGGCCAACACCCAGGAGCCGGGCTTCCTTTACAGGGGCACGCGCCATTCCATCAGCCACGACATCAATTCGATAGAAGGCAAGGTGAAGGCTAACCAGATGGCATGGGCCTGGATTCGCGATTTTATCAGCCAGACGCCGGCTGTGACGCCCGAGGACAAGCAGTTGGAGCGGCTTATCCCTGCCAGAATTGACGAGAAGTTCTTCCGTAAGATTGACGAGCTGATAGAGTTCGACATACGCAAGAACTTCGGGCAGCGAGCACCTTTCTGGCTCAGGAACAGGCGTGAGTTTGGCTTGTCGCTGAAGCGCTATCTGCTGTGCGTGCTCCGTAGTTTCAGGTACCGGCTTTAGCTTTCCGCCGGCCCAGGAGCAGGGGAGCATGATGGCTGAGCCAGGCAATGGGCGGCAGTGACAGCAGTAGGATGACGATGGTAAGGCCGACGGCCTGCGGAATGGTGTAGACAATGTCGCCGATGGCCAGCAGCCTCTCCATGGCGAAGTCGATGACGCCCATGACCATGCGGTGTGTGCCGAAAATCAGCATGGTGCCGGTGGCGACGGTAGTCACTGCCCAGGGATGCAGGGACTGCAGCGAGCGGCAGATGAAGATGCTCCCCGGTATGGCCAGGAAGCTGGAGGCGTAGTAGAGCACGATATGCTGGGGGAAGGCCGGTGTATGGATATGCCAGTAGAACAGCGCCAGGCTCCCTGCGAGTGCCGTCAGCCCCAGAGTCAGGCTCTGCTTTGCAGGCAGTGGTTTCAGCCAGTTCTCGCTTCTGGCTGCATAGCCCAGGAAGAAGAAGCAGAGACTGCGTACGAATCCGTTGTAGGTCAGGTTCTGGGCATAAGGACTGTATTTGTTCAGGCCGTAGAGCACCATTGCCGTGAGTGCAAGCACCAGCATGGCAGCATACGTGTGTCGCAGCGAACGGCAAAGCCCACAGAGGCAGTGCATGAGGAAGAGCGACAGCAGGAACCATGTCACGCCGTTCAGTTCGCACGACATGCTGGTGTTGAGCTGTCCGAGGAAGGTGCCGGCAATGGGCTTCAGACAGTCGGTAAGCGCTATGTCGCCCTGTTGCCTGATGTAGAGCTTGCCCAGCCAGAAGGGGTAGTAGATGGCGTTATAGATAAGGTAGGGCAGCAGCAGCGTGTAGCAGTACTGCCGGGTGGGCTTTGGCGACGAGCTGTTGGCTTTCAGAAAGCCTGATATGAAGAAGAACGTGGCCAGGTTGGTGCCTGCCAGATATTGCAGCAGGAAAGGGCTGCCGTCGTGGGGCGTATGGTCGAACACGACGACGCTGATGCACCAGGCCTTAGCCCAGTCAATCCAGTAAATGCGCTCTTTCATGTTGCAAAAGTAATATTTTCTGCCGTAAAAGCCAAATATTCGTTTTTTTTTCTGTAATTTTGCATGGTGTTATGCGTAGCGTCAGCCCTTTGCCCTCCACCTCCGACGTTATCAGCCAGCTCCGCCTGCCGCTGATAGTGCTGGTAACCTATGCCCACAGCTACAGTGCCGTGCCCAGCGATTACAGCCTGCTGACCTCGGGGTGGGACACGCTCGAGGTGCTGAGGCTTCTTGTCAGTCAGACTATGGTCAAGGTGGTGGTGCCCGTGTTCTTCATCATCTCCGGCTATCTGTTTTTTGCACGCATGGAACGGTGGAGCCTGCGGCTCTGGCGCGACAAGATGCTCAGGCGTGCCAGGTCGCTGCTCATACCTTATGTGGCGTGGAATCTGGTGATGGCGGCCAAGTTGCAGCATTTCAGTCTCAGCATGCTATGGAACTACTGGCCACAGGCAGGGCAGCAGACCGACTGGCTGGGCGGCGACAACTGGATGACGGCACCGGCCAACCTGCCGCTGTGGTTTCTGCGCGACCTTATGGTGGTGTCGCTGTTCACCCCTGTTTTATACTGGCTGCTGAACCGCCGCATGGGCGGTGTCGTCATGGCGGTGCTGCTGGTGGTCTATCTGTCGGGGGTGGGGGCTTTTGCCTTGCCGGGGCTCTCGGTGTGCTCCGTCTTCTTCTTCAGCCTCGGCGCCTACGTGGCCATCCGCCGCCGCCGGCTTGTTGACGAGGCCCTGCGCATGGAAAAGCCGGCCTACGTCTTGTCGGCCGTGCTTGCCGGGGCCATGGTGCTCAGTTACCACACGCAGGTCTTCTCATCGCTCATGCTGGCCTTTCGCCTGACGGGGGCGGTGGCCGTGTTCTGCCTGGCCTATAGGGTGCTGTCGGCTACCTGTTATCGCATACCCCCGGCAGTGGCCGCATCGTCCTATTTCGTCTATCTGGCCCATTTCGTGCTGTTCTTCTCTTTCCTCGACCGTTTCATGCTTGGCACCTTAGGCGTAAGCCCGGCAGTCCACTATCTGTGCGCCCCGCTGCTGAAGGCCCTGCTGCTGGTGGCAGTCTATCGCTTGTTCCGCATCAGCGACAGCACAGAGTTGAATTCCTCTCGATTGAACAGGTAAGACACTCCTATATAGTAGACTGCCCCCACCACGAAGCCCGTACCCATCTGCACGGGTAGCGATGCGATGTGGCTGTTTACCAGCAGGATGACGCCCCACATGCTGACCGATATGGCGAACGTAGGCAGCAGGTCCTTCATCTGCTTGAAGAATCCCAGCCCGATGAGTTTGCCCGTATAGTACGTATTGATGACAACGGCCAGCACCGAGGCCACGATGACCGAATAGCACAGGGCCATAATGCCTAAGGGCACGCAGCCGAAGAGCAGCAGCACGCCGATGATCTTCTTGATGACCTCTACACGCAGCGTCAGGTCGCTGCGCCCCTTGACCATCAGCAGGTTCAGGTTAATGCTGTTGATGGGAAACCACATCAGTCCGAAGCAGATAACCTGCAGCATGGCGGCGCTTGCCGTCCACTTGTAGCCAATGATGAGGATGATGAAGGGGTAGGCCAGTGCCGACAGGCCCATCATAAGGGGGAAGATGACAAAGGCCGACAGCTTGAGGAACTTCCGGTAGGTCCAGGCCAGCTCGCCGTCGTTGCCCTGCATGCGGCAGAGCACGGGGTAGGTAACGCGCTGCATCACGCCCGTCAGGCTGTTAGAGGGGAAGTTGGCGTAGGAGTTGGCACGGTCGTAGCTGCCTAAGGCACTTGCCGAGAAAGCCTTGCCTATCACCAGCGAGTAGAGGTTGCTGTAGATGGTGTCGATAAACTGCGTGGCCAGTATCTTGGAGCCAAAGCCGAACATCTCGTTGAACGATTTCCGCGAGAACACCAGCGTGGGACGCCACTTGGAGAAGTGCCAGTAGAGCGACGTGTTGACGATGCAGTAGACAATGTTCTGTATCACCAGTGCCCAGTAGCTTAGCCCCATCCATGCACAGATAATGGCTACTGTGGCAGAGATGACGATGGTGACGATGGCAATGGGCGTCTGCGTCTTGAAGTCCAGGTTGATGGTGAGCAGCGTCACCTGTACGCTGGCAAAGGAGTTGATAATCATGGCAATGCCCAGAACGCGCAGCACCACCCTTAACTCGGGCATGTTGTAGAACGCGGCCACAAGCGGCGCTATGGCAAACAGCAGGCAGTAGGCCAGCGCGGCCACACCAATGTTGAAGAAGAACACGGTGCAGATGTCGGCGTGGGTGCGGTCCTGCTTGCGTGTCAGGGCGTTGATGAAGCCACCGTCGACGAATACCGAGCAGATGGCAATGAATACTCCTAACATGCTGACGACACCGTAGTCAGCAGGTGTCAGCAGGCGTGCTAAGAACAGGGTAGTGATAAATTGCAGTCCTTGCGTAGAGAACCGCTGCATGGCGCTCCAGAAGACGCCTTTCTTTGTTTGCTGTTTCAGCTGTTCGTCCATAGTGCTGCAAAAGTACGAAAAAAGTATGAATAACCAATAAAAATGGAGAAAATACTTGCCAATTCATACTTTTTTCGTACTTTTGCAGGAAAAAGTCTTTATAAGGTTAGAAAAAAACAGAACATCATTATGCAGGCAATCATCCTTGCTGCCGGAATGGGCAAGCGTCTTGGCGAATATACCAAAAATAATACGAAGTGCATGGTGCCCGTCAATGGTACACCGCTTATCGACCGTGTGTTGCGTCAGTTGGCGCAGCACGACATCACCAAGGTGGTCATCGTCGTCGGCTATGAGGGGAAGAAGCTGATGGACTATCTCGGCCCTGAGCGCAACGGGCTGAAGATAGAGTATGTCAACAACCCCGTCTACGACAAGACCAACAACATCTACTCGCTGGCACTGGCCAAGCACAAGCTGCAGGACGACGACACGCTGCTGATAGAGAGCGACCTGATATTCGACGACGGCATGCTGGACCTGCTCCTCGACAATTCCTATCCCAACCTGGCCCTCGTGGCTAAGTACGAGAGCTGGATGGACGGCACGATGGTGCGTATCGACGACGACAACAACATCGTGAACTTCATTACTAAGGACGCCTTCAGATACAGCGACACGGCATCGTACTATAAGACGGTCAACATCTACAAGTTCTCAAAAGAGTTCTCACGCACCAAGTACGTGCCCTTCCTTGAGGCATACACCAAGGCCGTGGGCAACAACGAGTACTACGAGAATGTGCTCCGCATCATCTCGTTCCTCAACAGCCACGACCTGAAGGCGCTGCCCATTACCAGCGAGAAGTGGTACGAGATTGACGACAAGCAGGACCTGGACATTGCCGAGGCACTCTTTGCCGACGAGAAGGACGTGCTGCGCAAGTACTATGGCCGCTTTGGCGGCTTCTGGCGCTTCCCCAAGATGCTCGACTACTGCTATCTGGTGAACCCTTACTTCAACGAGAGTCGCATCATCGACGAGATGGAGGCTTACTTCCGTACACTGATTTCCGAATATCCGTCGGGCATGAAGGTCAACTCCCTGCTGGCCAGCAAGTGCTGGGGGGTGAAGGAGGAGTATATCATCCCCGGCAACGGCGCCGCCGAGCTTATCAAGGCCCTGATGGAACTGCTGCCGGGCACTCTGGGCGTGACGCGCCCCACCTTTGAGGAATATCCCAACCGCCGAGACCCCGGCAGCCTGGTCACCTTCATACCCCAGGACCGCGACTACCGCTACACGGCCCGCGACCTGATGGACTATTTTGAGGCACACCATGCCGATAGCCTGCTGCTCATCAATCCCGACAACCCCTCGGGCAACTTCATACCCATCGACGATGTCATTGCCCTGGCAGCATGGTGCCAGGAGCACCAGACGCGCCTCATCGTCGACGAGAGCTTTGTTGACTTCAGCCAGGGCTACGAGAACAACACCCTCCTGCACGACAATATCCTGGAGGCCTACCCGCAGATGGTGGTCATGAAGAGCATCAGCAAGAGCTACGGCGTTCCGGGCATCAGGCTCGGCATCCTCTGTTCGGCCGACACCGACCTTATTGCCAGGATGAAGAAGATGGTAAGCATCTGGAACATCAACTCCTTCGCAGAGTATTTCATGCAGATATTCACCAAGTATGAGAAAGACTACAAGCGGGCCTGCGACCGGTTTATTGCCGAGCGCGACGACTTCGGCCGGCAGCTGCGCAGCATCAGCTTCCTCAGGGTGATGCCCTCGCAGGCCAACTACTTCCTCTGCGAGATTCTGCCGCCCCGGAGTGCCGGCGAGCTGGTGCTCACCATGCTCAAGCGGTATAATATCCTGGTGCGCGACTGCTCTACCAAGCAGGGCTTCGACGGCCGCCAGTACATGCGCATAGCCGTGCGCAGCCACGAAGACAACGCCCGGTTTATTGCCGCGTTCAAAGAATTAGAGAAATAGCAAATCTGGTATCGCGTCTATGAATATCACTATTTGTGGCGGAGGCAACCTGGGCCATGTGTGTGCCGGCTTCCTGGCTGCCCACGAGGGGCATGAGGTGTCGCTGCTGACCACCCGGCCGCAGGCATGGGCTGGTACTGTTGACGTGGCCGACTGCCGGGGGCAGGTGTTCCACGGTGTCCTGAGCCGCATCTCAAACCGCCCTGAGGACGTTATCCCCGGCGCCGATGTGGTGCTGGTTTGTCTGCCCGGTTTTGCCATCGGGAGCCTGCTCTCGTCCATAGCCCCCTGGCTCCGTCCGTCGTGCCTGGTGGGTACGGTGGTGTCCAGCACCGGTTTCTTTTTCGAGGCCTTCAAGCATCTTCCCGGTACTCAGCCCCTCTTTGGCTTTCAGCGTGTACCTTTCATATCGCGTATCGTCAGCTATGGGCAGCAGGCCGAACTGAAGGGCTATAAAGACTCGCTGAGTGTGGCCGTTGAGCAGACCGATGACAAAGAGTCGGTGAGGCAGATGCTGCAACGGCTCTTTCTCACGCCGGTCCGCCTGCTGGGCAGCCATTATGAGGTGAGCCTGTCAAACAGCAACCCCCTGTTGCATACTTCCCGGCTCTATACCATGTGGCACGATTGGAAGCCCGGCGTGACCTACGACCGCGTACCAGGCTTCTACTCTGAATGGACGCTGGAGGCCTCCAGACTCTACATAGCCATGGATAACGAACTTCAGCTGACGCTGAAGAGCCTGGGATTGCCCGCCGGCTGTATTCCTACCGTGCTCGACTATTATGAGAGTACCGATGCGGCATCTCTGACAAGGAAGCTCTGTTCTATCGCTGCCTTCCAGGGCATACCGTCGCCGATGCGTGTCTGTCAGGATGGCCGCTATGAACCTGACTTTAATAGCCGCTACTTTACCGAAGACTTCCCCTACGGACTGCGTTTTGCCCGCGATGTGGCCAGGCAGAACGGTGTGGCCTGTCCCCACATGGACGAGGTGATGGACTGGGGGCTCTCTCGTCTACAAAGCGTGTAATAGGCAGAAACATTTTTTTGTTGCAATTTCATCTGTTATCTGTCATGTTCTTGAATATGTCATTGATGCACAGTTGTTTACGAAGAAATTTTCCGTTTTATACCGTCATATACTGTCATGACAGTATATGACGGTATATGACAGTATGTTTTGATATAAAACGCCTATTAGTCAGTTGGTTATCTCAAAAACATGACAGATGACAGTATGATAACGAAAAAAAATGAGAAGCCTGCAAAATATCGCGAGAGGCTTGGAAATTTCCATGAGAGGCTTGGAGATTTCCATGAGAGGCTTGGAGATTTCCATGAGAGGCTTGGTGCAATCCATTATAAAAGAATCGGAGGGACAGGTACTTGATTCCTCCACAGAATCAGGTGCCTGTCTCCTTGATTTCTGCCCCCAAACCTACTTCCCCAGCCTCATGCCGAAGAAGGTACGGGCACGCCATTTGTTCTGATTGACCACCACCTTATCGTCGTCGAAGACTGAGTTGTTCATCACGAGGGTGGCACCGGCGAAGTAGCGGGGCGAAAACTGATAGACCACGGCGGCACGCTCGTTGAAAATCATATTGAAGCGCATGTGCTCAGCCTTCTTTTGCTCGCCGCGCACGGTCATGTTGTTGCGGTTATAGACCACGAATGTAGGCAGCATGGATAAGTGCAGCAGCCACCTGCGGCCCAGCACCCAGTTGTAGCCGTAGCCGCCACCGATGCCGACGTGGCCTACGTAGATGCGCGTTTCGGGCGCGTTGGGATTCCTTGCAAGCAGGTCGTCGGTGGTTTTGATGCTGCCTCCCTGATAACTGATGCCTGCCAGCCACGAACCTGCCGAGCGCCGCTGGATGTAACTCTGCGTGAAGGCTGCGGGGAAGGAGAAACGGCGGTGGTTGAAGGTGTAGTAGACCGCCGCGTTGAGCACCTTCATCGTAGCGTCACCCTGCTCCAACTGCTTCGGCACATCGTCGAACAGCAAGTCGCCCGTTAGCGACTCCGACCGCTGGTAACTGAGGTCGAGGCTCAGGCGGCTGCTGTAGTAGTTGAGGTTGAACTCATAGTCCTTATAGACGCCTCCCCACTTTGCGGGGTTGATGGCCACACCCACACCGATGCCCCGGTAACTGGCCGCCAGCGAAAAGGTGGTCTTGTGACTGGTGCTAAGGTCTGCCTTTGCATGGACGCCGTTTACCGTACCCTTCGCGTGGAATGTGTTGCCCGTCTGGTTCATCCGCACCTTCAGCGTTAATCGCCCTTCGGGGCGCACCACGTAGCTTGTGTCGTAGGGCGTCTTGTAGTATCGCAGCATCAGCATGCTGTCCACCCTTGCCCTGCGTTCTGCACGGCTCAGCGTCTGAGCCGTCATGGAGGCTGTAAAGACAAGCAATGCCGCTGCCGTCAAAGTCATTCGTTTCTTTTTCATCGGTGCAAAGGTACGATTTTTTTTCAGAACGAACAACCTTCCTGCATTCTTTCTCTTCAACCGGACACGGGGGCTGCGGAATTAGAGGGGACAGGCACTTGATTCCTCCACAGAATCAGGTGCCTGTCCCCTTGATTTGTAAAAAGCCCCCGGTGAATGGTTACACCAAGGGATGGCTTGTTGAAAGCAGTGTCGTAAAAAATGAAGCTCTATACAACAGCCAATAATTCACGGCCTATTTTGTGGATTCCGTCCACGATACGCTGCCGCTGCTGTGGACGTGGCTGCTTCAAACCGTTGGCATAGTGTGACAGCAGGTGCTGGTTAATGCCTGAGGCACGGCTAAGGGCAGCCAGTGAAACAAAGGGTTCATAAGCCCGAAGAACGGTGGCCACATCTATCAGGTTATATTCAAACTCATAGTCTCCGTCAATCAGCCACTGAGGGACATCATCCCCATCTGACAGCATCCCCTCCACGTGGAAGCGCAATGTCTCAGGAACCTCTCGCAGAAGTTCCTCGTATGTTTTAGCGGTCAGCACCACTGCACCAGGAACGTTGTCACCCAGTGAAGCTCCGAAATTCTTGTCGCACCATGCGACGTCTACCTTAATCTTCTCCATATCTCAGTCGTAAATAACATGTGTTCTATAGTGTGAAAGCAAGGGTGGTCATTTGTCTGTGGTCGCCCTTTGTTGTGTAGAGATACCAACCGTCATCTTCCAATAGCTCGATGACTTCTCTAACTTTGTACCTTTTCATTGCTGTACTCTTTATTGTTTGACAATGCAAAGGTAGTAAAAATAATACTATTTTTCAAATCTTTCAAAACAAAAAGTATTATCTTTAATACTATTTAAGAAACAAAACGGCCGGGAATACTACTTCCCAGCCTTGATATACTTATTAGAGAATCGGAGGAACTGGTACTCAGGTGCCCCTTGTTTTTAGACAGAGGGTCTGTCTGTGTCGGATGGCAACGGCGCGGACGATGGCACTGTCGAGCCGTGCCCGTCCGGCAGCATTCAGGTGCATGCCGTCGTGACGGTACAGCCGCTCTTGACCGTCGGCGAAGTCGGCGTTCCATGACTGGCAGCTAACGATGATGAGGCTGTCGGTCCAGTTACGCTCGCTGACAAGCTGCCGGAAGGTGTCGCGGAACAGCTGGCGGCAGTCGAACGGCGTCTGGTTGACCAGCATCGACAGTTGCCGCAGCACTTTCCGTGAGGGGGCCTGAATGTCGTAGGCTCTGTGTACGTCGTAGTTGGGAATCTCGATGACGACGGGGCAGACGTGGTTGTGCAGGAGGAACCGGATGATGCCGGCCATGCTCTGACGGTAGTAGCCGGTGCTCATTTTACGGTAGGTGTCGTTGATGCCGGCCGAGACGATGCAGTATTGGTAGCTCCGGGTGGTCAACAGCTGTCTTAGGGGCTTGTTGATGAACAGGGCACGGTAGATGTCCTTGCTGGTGTGGCCGCAGATGCCGTAGGAGTAAAGCCCGACGGGCCGCTGCAGGGCTTCCTCTAACATCAGGGCCAGCCGTCGGTCGTCAGGCTTGTGCTCAAAGGCCCAGCTGTCGCCGATGAAGGCCACGTGTAGCGTGTCGTCGGCAGACTGTGGCAGCTGGTAGGACTGTACCGGCCTGGGCGGGCTGTTCAGCGGCACGAACCAGTACAGCACGATGCCGGCTGCCATGACCGTGAGCAGGAGGGTCAGGAGGATGGCTTTTTTCATCGGTTGCCAGATAAGAGCTTCTTGACAGCAGGCAGCCACCGCTCAAGGGCCGTGCAGAAGGCCAGGCTCAGCAGCGTGACAATAACAGCCGAGAGAAGGTAGAGCAGGATGTGGGCCGCATCTGAGACGTGGCCGAAGTGGCTGATAATCAGTTTGCGCAGGGGGACGACGAGGGGATAGTGGACGCAGAACACGATGAAGGCTTTGTCGGGCAGCGACTTACAGGTGAGACCATGACGGAGGCAGGCATCGGCCAGCAGCAGAAGGGCAGGGATGTTGAACAGGAGCGACAGACGGTGCAGCTGCAGGTTGACGGGTGTGGGCAGGATGGTGTGTGACACGATGTCGCCTATGGCGAACGCGGCGCAAAGTGCGAGCAGAAGCGGCTTCTGCCTGCAGGCCGTTTCAAGCGGGTTGATGCCGTGGATGGAGAAATAGGCACCGAGGCCGAAGAACAAGAGTGTCTGCTGGACGAAGGCGTTATGGTAGGTAAGAAGCCACCATATGCCGACAGCCGCCAGGAACGGTATGCCGGCCCGCTTGATGACAGGGTAGAGCAGGGGCGACAGGAGGGCCATGATGAGCAGGTTGCGGATGTACCAGAGGGGGCAGAGCAGGGGCACGAAGTTGCCGAGGTCGAAGTGGCCGCGGTCCCAAAACAGCCGCAGGTAGTCTGTAAACCCGTAGTCGGCCATGTTGCGCCCGTAGATGTCTTGCGGATGTCCCAGGGCATAGGCTGCCAGATAGAGTGCCAGCAGCAGCATGTTCCATAGCAGGTAGGGCAGCAGCAGCGTGTGGAGGCGCGTCTTCAGCTTTTCGGCATAGCTCTTGCGGCTAAGGAAGAACAGATAGCCTGAGATGAAGAAAAAGGCCGGGACGCCCGTCTCGCCCAGCCAGAGCGACAAGGGGTAGATGAGGCTGAAGTAAAGGTTGTGCTGGCCTGGCAGCGCGGCTACGGAGTAGCAGTGGAGCAGGATGATAAACACAATAAGGGGGAACCGGAGCCAGCTGATGGCGCCGGACAGGCGGGTGGCATAGCTGTTGTTTGGCATAGGGCGGTGCAGGCAGGGCTAATGGGTTTGACGTTGGCGGTTTACATAGAGTATCATTGCCGGCAGTAGGCAGATGACGGTGGACAGGGCTATGTAGAGCAGACGCTGTACGGCATGGCTCTCTACAGGGGCGAGCAGACGGCCGATGAGCATGCTGACGGTGGCGTAGTAGAATATCTGGAACAGGTACACCTGGTATGAGTAGATGCCTGCCTGCTCGATGATGGCGGCCAGCGGCCTGAAGCGGCTCACCTTGGCGTAGCCCCATTGTAGCAGGCCGAGGAAAAGACTGGCTATGTAAAAGTAGCATATCCAGTGGCAGAGCGGCCAGTTGCCAAGGTTGGTGCAGAACAGCGGCTGCATGTCCACACCGGCATAGCTGAAGAGGAAGATGAAGAGCATGCCGACGATGCCGAGGGTGATGGTCATCCAGTTGAGCGTGATACCCCTGGTGGCCAGCAGGTAGCCCAGAAAGATGAGGAAGATGTAGCGGAAGAAGGTGATGCGGTAGATGCTGTCGGGACATTGGGTGAGGCTGCAGACGGTCTCGGTGATTTGTGACAGTACCAGGAACAGGACGAAGAGCCACCCCACCGACAACCGCCTGAACAGGGGGGCCAGCAGCGGCAGCAGCAGGGCGAACTCCAGGTAGACGAAGATGTAATAGGACCCGGGGCCGCGCTTGTCCCAGTAGAGACTGAGCGAGAAGGCCCCCTGCGTAGCATCATAATACAGAAAATATTGGAAGAGGAACATGGCGGCCAGCATGGCCACGAACGGCCACACGATGCGTCTCAAGAGCTTGAGGGGGCTGGGCATGCGTGTCGCCGTGCCTTTCTTGAAATAGTGGAATACCTGAATGAGCAGGAAGAGGGGTACGGCCGTGTCGCCCCAGTAAGGGAAGAGTATGGCGCGCAACTCCTCACGATACATGCAGTGAGTCCAAACGACGAAGATGATACACAGTCCCTTGATGAAATCAATCTGCGGGTCGTGGGCTGTTTTGTTGAATTCGATGGGCTTCATAAGAAAGTTTTTGCAAAGATACAGTTATTTCTGTAATTTCTTTTGTAATTTTGCAAAAAAATGAGAAAGATAAGACATCTTGCCGTCGGGGTGGCTGCCGCCGTCATGCTGTGCGGCGGCACCGTACTGACGTGGTACCGGTATCAATGGAGGGCCATCTGGGAACAGACGGCCTTTCGTCGTCCGTATGCTGTGGCAGCCCACGATGACGACACGCTGCGGGTGCTGATGATTGGCGACAGCTGGGCACAGATGCATCAGGAGAATGGATGCGACACCATGCTGAGCCGGATGATTCACGAGCAGACGGGGGTGCCTGTGAAGGTGGCATCGAAAGGGCGGGGCGGAGCCGTGAGCAAGGCGGTGTACCATCTGATGTACGGCGAAACGGCTGCCGCTGACAGTGCCTGCTGCATGGAACAGATGCTGAAGGGGGGTGCTGACTATTGTATTGTGATAGCGGGTATTAATGATGCCGTGGCTAATCTGGGACCGGCATTCTACGTCAGGCACTATGACCTGATACTGCGTACCTTGCAGGCGTGGAATATGCGGCCGGTGGTGATTGAGGTCCCCGATGTGGGCATATATGACATGTACAGCCGGAAAGACTGGAAAGACTTGGCTCTGGACAGGCTGAGGGCCTGGATGACGGGGGCGGCAATGTATGACGTGGGGCTATACCGGCTGGCTCTGCGCGACAGGCTCTTGCCGGCCGGCGACAGCATCGTCTACGTGCCGCATGAGCAGTGGGACGGGGAGCGCGGCAGGGACAGGAGCCGTCTTTACTTGAGCGACCAGATACACCTGAACCGTCAGGGCTATCATGCGTTAGACTCGTGCATTGCTGTCTGCATAGCCCGGGACTATCTGTCAGATACCGATTCGCTGAAAAAGGCGATGGGCGGCCAGTCCCAGCAGGGTGCTGCCGATAATGAGTGAGATGGTGAGTGTGTCGTGCCAGATTTCCGGCACTGACAGCCGGCCGTTGATGATGGCAAAGAAGAAGGTCTGCTGAATGAGATAGATTTCCAGACTGGCAGCCCCCATGCGGCCTATGAGCGGACGGGTGAACGGGGCGAGCTTGGAAATAGTGCAGAAACAGAGGATGAAGGCTGGCATGAGGAAGAATACTGACAGATACTTATAGCGGTAGACGGCGTGGTGCTGGGGGTACAGCCAGATGAAAAACGGAACGGCCAGCAGCGTAATGACAAGAAAGGTGGCTGGGCTGATGCCATGCTTCAGCCAGTAGGCGCACACCATGCCGAACAGGAAGGCAGGAATGCGATAGAGGAGGAAATAGTGGTCGTTGTCAATAAGATGGCCTTTCTCTACTAAACAGTAGGAGATGACCAGAACGGCTATGCTGAACAGCAGGACAGCGGGCAATAGCCGGGCTGTGACGAACTGCTTGAACAGTGGTGCCAGCAGGTAAAGGAATATGATAGAGGGGATGTACCACTCAAAATAGGGGCCGTTGGTCCAGAAACCTAAGGTGGTGTAGCGCAGCAGACAGGTGAACAGACCGTCGTGGAAGACAAAGAGGCTGGTAAAGATGCCAATGGCAAAATAGGTGGGGAAGATGCGGAACAGCCGCTTGCGGTAGAAGGGCAGCAGGCGGCTGTCCTTGTCTAACGAAAACCAGAGTCCAAGGCCTGACACGAACATGAAGATTTCAACACCGGCGAAACCGTACTGTGCTATGAAGCCCAAAGGACTGATTTGGGTGAAGGTGAAGTGGAGCATCATAATCCATACGATGGACCAGCCCATCAGTTCAGAACGGTAGAGGGAAAGATCCTGTAACCGGAATTGCGTCAGCTCTTTTATCGACATAAGGCTACTGGTCGTGGGTGGTATGCAGGAAGTCGGTGTTCTTGCGGTCGATATGGAGCAGGTTCTTCAGCATGCGGAGCACCAGGCCGGGAATGGCGATAGCCTTGCCGAAGAGCGAGCGTGAGCGCATCTGCGACGGAATGGCAATGTAGAGCGCCAGGGCCAGAACGGCCAGCAGCCACCACCACTTGGCGCACCACGTAGGTACCAGAACGGTCATGAACAGGGCCATCATGGTGATGATGACAATAAGCATGGAGCGGGGGATGAGTGCCTGCTGGATGGTCTTGTCGATGAAGTTCAGGTTGCCGTGCATAATGGCATCGGGAATCTGGGGCAGCTGGCGCTGCAGGCTCTGTACCTGCGCCGTCATCCAGCGCATGCGCTGGCGCTGGAAGTTGTCTTTGTTGCTCACTTTCTCGTCGAAGACATGTATCTCGGCAGCATACTTGATGAACACTTTCTGGCGCAGAAGCAGGGCCTCCATCTCGCGGTCCTCGCCGGCGGTGGAGAGACGGAAGACGTTCTGCCTGAACAGCTGATAGTCGAAGCACATGCCCGACCCGATGAGAGCCGAGGAGAGACCTAAGCGGTTGTGGGCCTTGCGAAAGATGGTGTTGTTGATTTCCTCGCTGGCACCGTCGAGGGCGGCAACGTCGCCCGCCGTGTTCTTGGCGCAGCGGTGGCACTGGATGGCCTCATAGCCGGCGTTGCAGAGGATGTTGAGCTTCTGCAGGAAGTCGGGCTCAACGACGTTGTCGGCATCGAGCACCACGATATTGTCAAAACCCCATTCCCCGTTCCCCGCTCCTTGTTCCTCGACATAGTTAATAGCAAACTGCATGGCCTTGGCCTTGCTGCTCTTCTCGAAGACGGGTGTGAGCAGGGTGATGGGCATGGCACTCAGCTGCCGGTTGGTCTCGTCGGTCATGTGGTCGGATATGACCACCACCTGGAACTTGTCGGTAGGGTAATCCTGATAGAGGAACTTGTCGATGGAGTTCAGAATGACACCGTCTTCATGATAAGCGGGATAGAGAATAAGGAAACGGCGCTGACGATACTTCTGCAGCACTGTGGCATGGGTGGAGGCGAAGTCGTCTTTCTCGTAGAACAGCGAGATGATGGCGAAGAACACGACATAGGCCACCGAAGCGGCAATGATGACCCACAGCGTGATGTCGATGGTGTGCAGGATGGTCCAGAACATAGGCTGTCAACTCTGTTCTTGTTTCTTGGTGAACTGCTGTATCTTGGCGAAAATGCCTTTGGCTACGTAGACAACCGTGGCTATGGGCAGCATGAAGAAGTCTTTGTCCCAGTGCTTGTCGACCAGTGCGTTGGGGGTGGCAAAGGACAGTGAGAAACCCCAGATGATGGCGATGACCCACCACTTGAGGGCGAGGGTGAGATAGATGAAAGGCAGGGTGATGCTCATGACGAAGACAATGGCGAACATGACAGAGCGGGGCAATAACATCCACTGGATGATTTTGTCGACCCAGTCGTACTGCTTGTTGAAAATGGCCGAGGGAAGGTAGCGGATGTTCTTGACGAGACTTTTTACCTGCTCTAAAATCCATTGGCGGCGCTGGCGGTTGAAGTCTTGCACTTCGCGACGGCGCTCGTTATAGACGTAGATGTGGTCGAAGTAGTCAATGTAGTAGCGCTGGTGGACGAGGGCGGCCTCCAGCTCCTTTTCCTCAAAGGGCGTGCGCACCTTCATGATGTTGCTCTTAAACCACTGGAAGTCGTAGGCTACGCCTGTGCCCTGAAGGGCAGCGGAAAGGCCGACGGTGATGTGGCCGCGGCGGAAGATGGAGTTGTTAATCTCGTCGAAGATGCTGCTCAGCCGGGCCGACGAGGTGTCGCGGTTGCGTGGCATCAGATGGGGGACGACGGCCTTGGTGCCGGCAGCCTCATAGGCATCGTTGAGCTGTTCAAGGAAATCCTGCTCAACGATGGTGTCGCTGTTGAGTACAACGGCCACGTCGTAAATCTTGAACTCGGGCAGGTTGAGCATGGCATACTGCAGCGACTTGGTCTTGGCACTCTTCTCGAAGTTGGGGATGAGCAGGGTGACGGTGTACTGTGCCAGCCGCATGTTGGTCATCTCCTTCTGGTGGTCGGAGATGACGACAACGTCGAACAGACGCTGTGGGTAGGTCTGGCTCAGGATGGAGTTGACGGTGTGCAGGATGTTGGCATCGCTCTTGTAGGCCGGAATCAGCACGATGAAGCGGTTCTGGCGCTTGGCCTTGGGGGTGTCCTGCCGCTTGTTGATAAGCGAGGCCAGTGAGAAGAACGTCACATAGGCGACGGTCAGCGTAACGAGTGCAAAGAGCACGATGTCAATGACATATACAATCCACCAGAAATCCATAGAGAGGCTTATTGCTGTTTGTTTTGTTTGTTAAGACAGAAGTCACGGACGCCATGCCAGACGGCCTTGGCCTGAAGGGGGTGCGACCGCAACAGATGCCTGACACTGTCCCGGGCAGCCACAACAAGCGTCAGGTAGGCGTAGGTGGCCCACTGCTGCAGACCGCTGCTGTTGCGCCGGGCAAAGAGGAGGCGGTTGCGGGTGATATAGTAGACCTTGAGCGGACTGTCGATGCCGGTGGAGCGGCTCTCCTTGTGGAAGATGGTGACGGCGGGCTCGTACCAGATGTCGTAGCCGGCACGGCGGAACATCATCGACCAGTCGAGCTCCTCGTAGTAGAGGAAATAGCACTCGGGCATGAGACCTGCACGCTCCAGGGCCTCGCGGCTGACCATCATGGCGGCACCATGGGCATAGGGAGTGGGGTGGGGGGTGTCGTACTGTCCGCGGTCGGCCTCGCCATAGCCGATGGCACGGTTGCGCAGCGTTACCGGCGTCAGCGGGGTGTAGCCGGCAAACTGTATGGGACAGTCGTCCCACGCAAAGCGAATCTTGGGGCAGACAATGCCGATGGTCGGCGACGCATGGAGGCGGTCGATGAGCGGCTGGGGGGTGAAATGCCTGAAGACGGTGTCGTTGTTGATGAATAGCAGATACTGTCCGGAAGCCTTGCTGATGCCGAGGTTGTTGCCACCGGCAAAGCCGAGGTTCTGCTCGCTCCGTATGGCGCGCACCTGCGGATAGCGCTGACGGATGACGGCGGCCTCGTTGGCGGTAGAGCCATTGTCAACCACAATCACCTCCAAATGGTCGTTGAAGGTGATGGAGTCAATCAATGCACAGGTGTCGTCCAGCCCATTGAAATTGACGGTGATGATGGACAGCTCAATTTTCAATTTTCAATTTTCATTTTTCAATCTTCAATCCCCTAAACCCTTGATGCTTTCTTCTTCTCCAGCTTCAGACGACGGCGCTCCTCCTGCTTGGCGAATTGCTGCTCTTCTATCCGGTTCCATTCAGGTTCTATGAAAGGTAGGAGGTAGACAATGGTCATGCCTCCATAAAACAGCAGACCGTTAGGATATTGCAGGAGAACCTGATTGCCGTAGCCGCCTAAGTGAATGGCCACAAAGGCACAGCAAAAGCCTGCCCCTATACCCATCAGGCTCCGGTTCTTGATTTTGAACATCACGATGCGCGCTCCTCCGACGAAGATGATGAAATTGGCAATGAGAAAAACGGTAATGCCGATAGGACCCGTGCGCTGCCATATAAAAACGTATTCAGAGTCAGGGGCAATGGTGGCAAGCTTGCGGAACTTGTTGTTGGCTGGTACGTTATCCTGACCCATGCCCAGGCCGATGCCCCATGGTGCATCACGGATGTATTTCTTCATGGCCTCCTGGTTGATGGTACGCACATTAGACGATGCGTCTTTCTTGTTAAAGGCTGACCTCATGCGGCGGATTTGCTGGTTGCCATTGCCAATGTTTGTGAAAACCAGGAGGATGGCGACTATGGCAAACATGATTGAGAAGGGAATGGCTATCTTGAACGACTTTGACAGGATGACGTATGAGGCAAGACCGGCTCCCAGGCATGCAATAGCGGTTCGCGTACCGGAGGAGAACATGCCCCAAATGACGAGAATAGCCAGAACACCCCAGAGAATACGTTCTTTGGTAAGCCTTGATGTAATGCCAAAGATGACGAACGCGGTGGCTGTAGCTGCGGCGTTACAACCGTAGTTGGCGGCATCGCTGAAGGTGGAGAAATATCTGATAAGACTGCCACCATTAATAATATGCGTTACATAGCCAATATTATTAATCCAAAATTCTTCGGGGTAGGTGAAGCCAATATATTGCTGCTTCCAGGCCCAAAAGACAGAGAAGAAGGCAAATGCCGCCCAGGCGTACAGATACCGTTTAAGAATAACAGCATCAGAGATGTAAATGGTGAAGACCAGGAAGATATACATCAGCTGGAATGCCATGCCACGGGCTCCGGTGTACCATGCACCGACGTTTATGCCAAGGTTGCAGGTGTCGTTGAGCACCTCTAAGGTGCAGAAGCCGCACCAGACAGTGAGTGCCAGCAGCATCATGTTGCCTGCTCGTTCGAAATGGGGCATTTGCCTGACATCGATGATGGCAATGGCCAAAAGCAGCATTTCGAACATCTCATTGTACAGCGAGGTGGGAACACCTGGAGGCAATAAGGAATGCTTGCCTAAAATGTGGATGAAGTAGTTGATGAAAAACAAAGCCCAGAAGGTGGACATGCGATACTTGAACCCCACATAGACGCATAGGAATACAGCCGGCAGCAGGCAGACCATGGTGAAGGCACTATAGCCTGCCGTGTAGAACTGGTATAAGGCCAATAAAAACAGAAGAAAGAGTAGAATAACTCTTCCTCTGTTTTCAATTGGACGTGTTGAACTGTTGTCTTGCATTTACTTAGCGTGACTATTTTCAACTGCTGTCAGACCAAGCTGGGATATACGATAGACGAAATTGTTGAACCTTGTATAAGGAGGCAACTGGCCTACAAACTCCTCAACAGCATAACGCTGTGCCTCAGTGAGATACATATAGAGCGAATCCTTGTTCTCCAGCTGCGACTGAAGCTCTTTCAGCGCTTTCTGGTCGACATCCTTCCACGTGCGGTTGGCACGGGTCACCATCAGGTTGACGGTACCCATGTTCAGCAGGGCCGGCGAGATGGAGTTGTCGTCAAGGTTGGGGTATTCTACAATGGCTATCTCGTTGGGCAGGATGTCGGGGCACAAATCCTTAATGCCCTTGGCCATGATGAACTTGCTGTCCTCGGCCAGGAAGTCTTCATCGTAGGTCAGCAGGCGTACCGGCAGACCGATAGATACCCAGTAGTTCTGAAGCTCCTGTGCCAGATAGCTCTTGCCGTTGGCGGCATCGGTAGACAGCAGGTTGAGCACGTTCTGCTGACCCTCCTTGAAGTGGGGGAGCAGGGCCTTCGACAACTGGCGCAGGGCCATGTCGTTGATGGTCTTGTTGTAGCGGCGGTAGCGCAGACTGCTCTCCTTGGGGAAGCAGCCCATGACGGGAATCTTCGTGATGCGCTCGGAACGCATGCGGTCGCGCAGGGTGCGGTCGAGCAGTTCGATGATGAAGAAGTAGAGAGCCGTGAACAGGAATGTGAGCATGAAGGCACCCAGCAGAATCATCAGACGATTAGACGGTTGGGCGTTCATGGGGAACATGGGCGGGTTGAGCACACGGAGGGTTGCGGTGGACATCTGCAGGTTGCGCTGACGCAGGCGGGCTGCGTTCAGGGCTTTCAGCATTTCCATATAGTTGCCCTCGATGAAGCCGATGTGACGCTCTTTTCTAAGAATAGTGGCACCTACGGGAGCATAGTAAAGTATTTCCTTGTCCAACTTCTGGCGCATGATATCCTGAGCCGACATCTCGGCCTTGGTCTTTTCAAGCAGCAATACCTGGTCGAGCCATTTGGCTATCATGTCAGAGGCGCGCACACCAGTCTCTGAGCTGTAGGAGCCGGCCTCAATGTCTTTCGTGAGTGCTTTGACGTTGCCTGTAGCGTTTTGCAGCATTCGTTCGGCTTTAGCCAGTTCTATCTGAGCCTCGTTGTTGGCACCGCCCTCGCTGTTCATCAGACGCAGGTTGGAGATGCGTGACTGGATGCGGGAGATATCTGTTATCTGGTCGGTGAAATCCTTGTTGGCACGGATAATCTTGGCGCGGTTGCCTAACTGGCGCTCCAGATAGTCCATCATGGCTTTACTCGTCGTGTAGTTCATCAGTTGCTCGTTGTCAGACGTCTTTTGAGTGGCGTCCATCGCAGCTACCATCTTGGTCTGCTCGTGGTAGTTGATAATCTTACGGTCTACATTGTAGCGGATAAGATCATCCTCGGCTCCCGTGAGAAGACGGTAGAGACGGGCTACCTCGCGCTCGAAGAACTTGATGACATTGTTGGTCTCGCCAAAGCGCAGGTCCTGGTACTGGCGTGCAAAGACATCGTTCAGAATGTCGAGGGTGTTGTAGGCGATGCCGGCATCGTTGGCTGAGTAGCCAATGTCAATGATGTCACTGCCCTTAAGCTGCATGACCTTCAGACGGCTGGTGATGCTGTTGATGCCAAAATACTGATGGTAATTAAGGATTCCGAAAAGGAAATTATCCTGTGTGGGTTTTTCGTAAGCCTTCAGATTGGCGTAGGTGGCGTTCTCGTTATTGTGGTTAATGAGTGCCTTCACCTCCATGGGGACAATAGAGTTCAACTGGCGGAAATGCTCGGCCGAGATGTAATTGTTGTCCTTGTTGGCATTACCATACATCATACAGCGGGCAAACAGGCGGAGAGACACCTCGTGGATGGTGCGGTCGGTGGTGATAATGAGCATCAGGTTGTTGATGTTCGTCTGGGGGTTGCCACCGGCAATACCCGTGCCGCCCTCAATGTTGTAGCCCGTAATCATACCTGTATAAATCGTCGTGTTGGTGTCGTAGACTCTTTCCATATTGCGAGTCAGAAACCATGCAACGATCAAGGCTATCAGAGGCAGAATAACAAGATACCAGCGTATCTTGAACAAGAACCGAACGATATATCTGAATAAGTCCATATCTATGAAAACTTTAGGTTGTTATTGTTTGTTTTTCTTGGCTGCCTTAGCCTTCTCGTTGGCGGCCTTCTTTTCTTCTTTCTCCATCTCTCTCATCTTTTCCTCTTCTTCCTTGACGGCTTTCCTGATACGCTTTTCAACAGCCTTGTTCTCCTTTGCTATCTGTTTTTCCGTCTTTTGGATGTTGCTGTCTAAGGTGATTTCAGTGGTAGAGTTGGTGAGGATAGGGGTGTGGGTGATAATCTCCAAGGTAAGGATGTCGGTCGTGATGGTTGACTGGAGCTCTTGATAACTGGCCACCAGACTGCTCTCGCGCATCTTGGTATATGCATAGTCCTGAATGCTCAAATTACCGTTTTGGAAGTCTTCAAGATTCAGGGTTCCGGCACCTTGGTAGGCGGCTGCACCCTCGCTGAGGGTCTTCAGCGATACCAGATTGTTGGTGATTTTAACATAGAGGGAGGCTATCTGTAGCTTCAACTGGTCGTAGGCCAGGTCTTTTTGAAGCTGAGCCTGCTCGGCTTCCATCCTTTTACGCTTGACGGCAGCTCCCAAATCAAGAATGTCTTCTACAGGCACAGCCAGATTGACGCCAACGTTCCAATAACTCTGTTCGCTGCCCTGGAACTGCATGATTCGCAGATTGTAGGACGTGGAACTGTTGCCCCACATGTCGGAGACGCCATAACTGTAGCTGGCATGCCCCGTGACGTATGAGAAGATGTGGCGCTTCTGTTTGGCTACCTCGGCTTCTGCTATCTGTTGGGCCTTTGCCAGGGTCAGGATTTGCGGTGTGGACTTTGCGTTCTCAAAAAGAACGGCAAGTGGTGGCAGGTGGAATTCCGAGAAATTGATGCTTTTCTCTTCGCTGGAGTCGAAGAAACCTGCACTGATGCCACTGTCGTTGAACTGGGCAAAACTGCTTGTCGCTAACGAGGCCAGCAGCATGAAAAGACCAACGCGATTCGTCTTGTTCATAATAAATATAAAAATGTAAGATTCTATGATTGAGATTGTGATTGTTTTGATTAAACGTTTTCTTTCTGAACAAATGCTGAGAGCGTCCGGAAGATAATCTTCATGTCAAGCAGGAAATTGTAGGTCTGGCCGTAGGTGATGTCAAGCTGCTTGCGCTCCTCGGCTGACATCAGACCGCCTTTGCCACGCTCTTCTACCTGCCACAGGCCTGTCAGACCGGCAGGGGCCATGAAACGGTCGATACTGGAGTCGGCCGTCAGTTTTTCTGCCTCGTAGAGGGGTAGGGGACGGTTGCCCACAATAGACATGTCGCCCTTGAGAATATTGAAGAGCTGGGGCAGCTCGTCGATGCTGTACTTGCGGATGAAGCGGCCAACCTTAGTGACGCGTGGATCGTTCTCAATCTTGACGAAGGCATTGTTAATCTCTTCCTCCTTCTGCTTACTGAAATCGCTCTCTGCCACCACGAAGTCGTCGCCAACAAGCATGACCTCTTCGTCGCTGATCATCATATCTGACTCCATACCCATGGACATCATGGCCATCTCGGCCTCGTCGCCAAGAGGTGCCGTGATGGTGGCCTTCTGCTTCTCATCGTCCTCGCTCTTATCAGCATACTGGTTGCCGGCCTCCTTGCTGACTTCCTTCAGCCGCTTTTCAGCATCAGTGTACATGGAACGGAACTTCAGGAAATCGAAGATGGTGTAGTTGGTGCCTACGCGCTTTGACTTGAACAGTACGGGCCCCGGACTCTCCAACTTGATGGCGATGGCAGTGATGATGAAGATGGGAGAGAGGGCAATAATGGCCAGTCCGGAGAACACAATGTCGAATACCCGCTTCCAGAGGGGAATCTTGAACTTCAGGATGTGCTTCTTAGATACCTGGTCGTCGAACATGATGGCCTCGCGGTCGCTGATGAACTGTATCTTCTTGTTCAGTTCTGCAACGGAGGCGTTTAGGTTCAGCGTATCGTTAATGCCGCATCGCTGATAAATCTCTCGGTCCTCGCTGTTCAACTGGTCGGTCAGCAGGATGATGTAGATGTTGGAGCACTTCTTGCGCAGATAGGTGATGGCTGTGATGTCCTCAGCACGAACATTCTTCTCGAAGAAAAGGATAAAGTGCTCGTTGCGCACGTGCGGAGCACAAGCGGCGGCAGCATCCTTATAGGTCTTGGTCAACTGAACAAGACGGCCTGGGATATATTTCAGACGTTCCTCGGTTTGAGGGTTGTTGCCTAAATATATAATACCTATCATAAAAAGTGCATTTGTCAGTTGGGAAGTATCTTCTTGACTCTGATTTTCAACTCCATCGGGTTGAAGGGCTTGACAATGTAGTCCTCAGCACCTATTTCAAGCAGGCGGATGCGCTCGCTGGTAGAGTCCTCGCTCGATAGCATAATGACGGGAATATGACGGAACAACTCGTTCTGCTTAATCCACTCAAGAAAATCGTCGCCCCGCATGCCCGGCATGCGGATGTCGGAGATGATAAGGTCGGGCGTGTTGCCGGCCTGAAGCCATTTTACACCCTGCAGCCCGTCGGGCAGCCACTGCACATCGTAGTCACTCATCAGGTAGATGGAGAGCACCTTTGCGATGGTCTCTTTGTCGTCAAGTATCAGTATCTTCTTTTTCATATATGAAATAAATTATTCGTTTCTAACGTGCAAAGGTAAAAAAAATATTTTAATTGTGCTCAAAATAATGTAAAAAAATGGCCTTTTATGCGAAAAAAGTTGTTAATATGATTTTTTTTAAAGAATTTTGCAGGTGAATTGGATTACTTATGATTAACTTTATTCATTATCAAAATGGCAAACAGGTATTTGTTAGGCTTTGACGTCGGCAGTTCGTCGGTCAAGGCATCGCTGGTCAGTGTTGACAGCGGAAAGTGTGTGGCTTCGGCCTTTTACCCTGAAAAAGAGGCTCCCATCATGGCCGTCAAGGCAGGGTGGGCAGAACAGAATCCAGACTCGTGGTGGGAATATGCCAAGCTGTCGCTGAAGAAAATCATGAGTGAGGCTGGTGCAAAGGCCGATGAGGTTGAGGCCATCGGTATCTCCTACCAGATGCATGGACTGGTGTGCATTGACAAGGAGCTGAAACCGCTGCGACCAGCAATCATCTGGTGCGACTCGCGGGCCGTCCCCTATGGCGAACGGGCTTTCCGCGACTTGGGTGCTGAGCAGTGTCTCACGCATCTGCTGAACTCGCCAGGCAACTTCACTGCTGCAAAATTGGCGTGGGTGAAGGAGAATGAGCCAGAACTCTTTAGTAAGATTTATAAGGTACTGCTGCCAGGCGACTATCTGGCTATGAGACTTAGTGGCGTGGCTAACACAACAGTCAGCGGACTCTCTGAGGGTATGTTCTGGGACTTTAAGGAGAACCAGCCGGCACAGTTCTTGCTGGACTACTATGGTGTGGACAAGTCGCTGATTGCCGACATCGTTCCCACCTTTGCCGTGCAGAGTAGTGTCTCTGCCGAGGCTGCCGAGGAACTGGGACTGAAGGCAGGCACCCCCATCACCTATCGTGGCGGCGACCAGCCCAACAATGCGCTGTCGCTCAATGTGCTCAACCCTGGTGAGATAGCTGCTACGGCAGGCACCAGCGGTGTGGTCTACGGCGTGCTGGGCGATGTTAACTATGATCCGAAGTCGCGTGTGAACACTTTTGCACATGTCAACCATACGGCGGAGCAGACGCGCCTCGGTGTGCTGCTGTGCATCAACGGTACGGGTATACTCAATGCCTGGGTGCACCGTAACATCACGCCAGACGTCTCTTATGCTGCAATGAATGATCTGGCTGCCTCTGTCCCCATCGGAAGTGAGGGTGTCACCATCGTCCCCTTCGGCAATGGTGCCGAGCGCGTGCTTGAGAACCGTGAAATAGGCTGTTCTGTTAACGGTTTGAACTTCAACAAGCACAACAAGGCTCACCTGGTAAGGGCCGCACAGGAGGGTATCGTCTTCTCGTTCTGCTACGGCATGGAGATTATGCAGCAGATGGGCATGGACATCAAGAAAATACATGCCGGCAAGGCTAACATGTTCCTCTCTCCCCTGTTCCGCAATACGCTGGCGGGTGTCAGCGGCGCTACCATCGAGCTTTACGATACTGATGGCAGCGTAGGTGCGGCCAAGGGTGCCGGCATTGGTGCAGGCATTTACAAGAACAGCGAAGAGGCCTTTGCTACTCTCGAAAAACTGGAGGTGATTGAGCCTGACATGGCGTTGCGTGCAGAATACCTCAGTGCTTACGAGGCTTGGAAGAAAACTTTAAGCAAGCAGATGTAACGGCTTGGAATTATTGCTATTATAAATAATCCCCCGAAATTGCAGTTTCGGGGGATCATTGTTTTTCAATGGCTTGCGGCTTACATGTTCATGCCGCCATCCACCTGGATGACCTGACCGCTGATGTAGCTCGACATGTCGCTGCCCAGGAAAACTGCACACTTGGCAATGTCGTCGACAGTGCCGCCACGGCGAAGGGGTATCTTGCCTATCCACTCCTTGCGGATGTCGTCAGACAACTGCTGTGTCATGGCTGTGTCGATAAAGCCTGGGGCAATGGCGTTGGCGCGAATGCCCTTGGGCCCCATCTCCTGACCAATACTCTTAGCCAGAGCTATCAGACCGGCCTTTGAAGCAGCGTAGTTGGCCTGGCCGGCATTGCCATGAACACCCACGACGCTGGCCATGTTGATGATGCTGCCGCCACGCTGGCGCATCATGACGGGCACACAGGCATGGATGAAGTTAAAGGCCGACTTCAGGTTCACGGCTATCACGGCATCCCACTGCTGCTCTGTCATGCGCAGCATCAGACCGTCTTTGGTGATGCCGGCATTGTTTACCAGAATGTCGATGCTGCCGAACTCCTCCTTTACTGCCTTTACAACCTCCTCGGTCTGGGCAAAGTCGGCGGCATTCGAGGCATAGCTCTTAGCCTTCACGCCCTTGGCGGCAATTTCCTTCTCTGTCTCTTCGTTCACTTCGAGGTCGGTGAATGCAATGTTGGCTCCTTCCTCGGCAAATTTCAGCGCGATAGCCTTACCGATACCGCGTGCTGCACCTGTTATCAGGGCAGTCTTACCTTCTAATAATCCCATTCTTTTCTTGTTGATATTGATTGATTAATGTTTGTTAATCTTTCCTAAGGCACCGTACACAACTTTGGCTACCTGTGGTTTGGTGGCTTCCTCGGTCATGCCGTGGGCTATGCGACCGTAGATGTAGGGCACTTCCAGCCCTTTGATGCAGTAGTGGGTGATGTCGGCTACCAGGTCTATGTTGTCAATGTCGAACTCGCCGTCCTCCTTGCCCTCGGCATATACCTTGCGGAACAGTTCTATCTCGGCATCGTCAAAGTTCTTACGAACTTTTTCCACCATCCAGATGTTTCGGAAAAATTCGGCACGCAGGTTGCCGTTGCGTACTACCGTCTCGCGAATCATGTTCAAGTGGGTGTATATCAGTTCGATAACCTTGTCCTGAGGACGTATCTTCTTGGCCGCCACCTCGTCAAGCTTGTCGCTAAGGCGCTCCAGTTCGCTCTCAATGACGGCATAGTAAATGTCCTCCTTAGACTTGAAATAGGTGTAGAGCGTACGGCGACCTTTACCCGATGAGGTGGCTATGTCATTCATCGTGGTGTTCTCAAGTCCGTTTTTGGCAAACAGTTGGCGCGCTACGTCTACCAGCAGTTGTCTAGTCTTTGATATCGACATATTTTTTGCACATTGGTAATATCGTGTGCAAAATTACCCCTTTTATTTGAAATAGCCAAAAAAAATGCATAAAAATTTGCGGGAATGAAAAAAAAGCAGTACCTTTGCACCCGCAAATGAGGGAAAGCCCTCTGGCAGACATCGCGGAGTGGAGCAGTTGGTAGCTCGCCAGGCTCATAACCTGGAGGTCGCATGTTCGAGTCCTGCCTCCGCAACAAGTGAAGTCCGATTCTATCGGACTTCTTTTTTTGCACAATTATATCCCCCTCCTTGGAAAGGAGGGGTTAGGGGTGGTTGATAAAAAAAACCGGTTGGCAAGCACCTTCGTCTTTGTCAACCGGTTTGTATCAGACTTGCAAATAGAATTCTTACTTCATTTTGCTCATAACCTTCTTGTAGTACCTATTGGTTGCGCGAACACTGTAGAATACTCCCCCGTTCCAGGAGCGAATAGCCTTTTCAATGCTATTCATCGGGTTATAATGCGATTGAAATAGTAGGAACATTTCTTTCGATTTCTCTACACTGTAGCGGTCGGCCAGCGTGTAGCGCTTCTTACTCTTTTTCTGCTGTAGGATTTGGTTGCAATCCTTTACAAGTATCGGAGTAATTTGCATAGCGCCTACTGAGTTCCCACTCACGGCGTTAGGATTCCCTTCGCTTTCTACTTGAATAATCGCATCCATCACTGGATTCCAGTCAAAGCCCTTGGTCTTTGCGTTCAGCAGAAGCACCGTCAGGCTCATACTTACAATCATTAAATTTTTTTTCATAACTCTATACTTTCTGCAGCCTTCTCATCGCGAGAACCTGCGTTATCCTTTAGAATTTCGGTGCAAAGTTATGAAGTTTCAGCGAGTTATTCAAATGTTTTAAATATTTTTAAGAATTTGTGTGTGCGCACACTTAATCTAAATCCACAACCGTGATGCCTGCTCCGCCGAACTGTACGTGCTCGTCGCGGAAGTTCCTCACGTTGGGAATCGTGCCCAGATATTGGCGTATCAGTTGGCGTAGAATGCCAGTTCCCGTACCATGTAATATGCGTACGCGTGACATACCTATTAATATAGCATCGTCAATAAAATAGGTGACGGCATTGATGGCTTCGTCGCCGCGCATGCCCCTCACGTCGATGTCCTGATGGAAGTTCAGCTTGCGGTTGTCGATGACGTTGCGCGTCTCGTTCGAAACTGTAGCGTACGAGCCTGCTATTTGGGCGTTGCGTTCTTCTGCCTTGCTTCGCTCTTGTGCCTTGGGGGCTTCAGCGTGCTCCAACCGTTCTGCGCGCATCTTGGTCTTCATGCCGCCAAAAATGACGGTGGCCATCTTGCCGTCAGTGCTTTCCACCGTGCCGACACTCGTCAGCCCTTTGATGCGCACGGTGTCGCCAGCCTGTATCTCGTGCTTTTTGGCTGGTGTGGCTTGAATGGTGCTCTCGGAGGCTGTTTCGCCTGAATCTTTCCTTGAGAGTTTCTCTTGCTTCCGCCTGGCCTGTCGCTCTTTACGCTCTTGAATCTGACGTATCTTACGCTCTATGGCCTCGTCATTAGCCTTCGTGTCGATGTCGGCCACCTCCTCCTTGAAGGCGTTCAGCTCCTCACGGATGCGGCGGGCGGCCTCTTTCTCAGCCTGCTGCTCGCGTATCTCACGTATGGCGTTCTCAATCTTCCGGTTGCTCTCGCGCAGCAGCTCCTCGGCCTGCTCCTTGGCACGACGCAGTATCTCCTTGCGCTCACGCTCTATCTCCTCAATGCTACTCTCATAGCGGGCAATCCTGCCCTCCAGCGATTTCTCGTGCTGGTGTATCGTCTGGCGCTTGCCCTCCCAGTAGCGCTTGTCGCGCACAATGTCCTGCAGGTATTTGTCGCTCTGTATGTAGTCAGAGCCTACAATGTCTGAGGCATCGCGGATCACCTCCTCGGGGATGCCCGTCTTGCGGGCTATCTCTATGGCAAACGATGAGCCAGGCTGGCCTATCGACAACTGAAACAGCGCCTGCATCTCATGACGGTCGTAGAGCATCGCCCCGTTCACCACGCCCTCATGGTCCTCGGCAAAGTGCTTCAGGTTCTGGTAGTGGGTGGTGATAACGCCAAAGGCCCGTTTCTGCCAGAACTGCTTTAGCATGGCCTCGGCTATGGCACCGCCGATGGTCGGCTCAGTGCCGCCGCCAAACTCGTCTATCAGCAGCAGTGTCCTGGGGTTGGCCTGGCGCATCATCTGCTTCATGTTCATCAGGTGCGAACTGTAGGTCGACAGGTCGTTCTCTATGCTCTGCTCGTCGCCTATGTCTATCATGATGTCGTCAAACAGTCCGCAGGTGGAGCGCTCGCCCACAGGTATCGGCAATCCGCATTGCAGCATGTACTGCAGCAAACCCACCGTCTTCAGGCAGACAGACTTGCCGCCGGCATTGGGGCCGCTGATGATTAACAGACGGGACGCGAGATTGTTTTTCTTGTCAGAACTATTCTCGTTCCTCCTTCCTCCCTCCTCGTTCCTTGTTCCCCGTTCCTCGTTCCTCGAATCTTCCAAACGTATATCCAGCGGCACCACCTGCTTGCCTTGCTTTGTCAGCGACAGATCTAGCAGCGGGTGAACGGCTCGTATCCAGTCAATGTGGGGCTTCTGCCAGATTGTCGGCTCAAAGCCTTTCGTCATGTCTGCAAAACCTGCCTTGGCGTATATCAGGTCTATTTGAGCCAGGAACTGATATGAACCAAGAATCTCCGGCACATGCGGACGCACCTCGTCGCTGAACACCGTTAGAATCCTCAGAATTTCACGACGCTCCTCGGCCTCCAGCTGGCGCACGCGGTTGTTGGCCTCTACTACTTCCGTAGGTTCTATAAACACAGTCTTGCCGGTAGCCGACTCATCGTGTACAATACCACCGATTCGCTTCTTCAAGTTAGGCGCAACGGGTATCACCAGACGGCCGTCACGCAGCGTTGGGGCGGCATCCTTGTCCACCAGACCGTCCTTCTGGGCCGAGTGCAATATAGTATATAAGGTACGCGATATGCTGCCCTCCGTCTTGGCCAGCTCATGGCGTATCGAGGCCAGAGTCATCGAGGCCGAGTCCTTAATCTTGCCGAACTTGTCAAGGATAGAGTCTATCCGGCGTATCATGGCAGGAAATGTTACAACACCCTCCGTCAGTCTATGTAGGGCAGGGTAGGGATACTCCGCTTCCTCAACAGTGCCTTCGCTCCGGTTCAGATACTTCACAATAGCCGCTATCGTATCCAGAGAGCGTCGGAGATCCCAAACCTCGTCTTCCTCCAAGTGAGTACCTTCAAGCCTGATGCGAGATATAGCTGCCCTCACGTCAAAGAAATACTGCATCGGGAAGTCATCGGCTTCCTGACGGAGACGTCGGAACTCACGCACTTGCTCCAATTCTTCGCATATTAGTACATGGTCAGTTGAGAAAGATATCTCGTCAACTTTTTCCTTGCCTAGTGTACTCAGACAGTGTCCTTTCAGTAGAGCCCGTATTTCGTCAAATGCAACCTTATGCTCGAAGTTGTTTGGGTAAATCATGGTGCAAAGGTACGAATAAGTGAGCAAAATACCAAATCAATTAGAAAAAGTTACCAAAAAATTTGCATAATTCGAAAAATAGTCGTAATTTTGCAGCCGCTTTTCAGAAAGACGAACACTTGGAGAGATGGTAGAGTGGTCGATTACAGCAGTCTTGAAAACTGCCGCACTGAGAGGTGCCGGGGGTTCGAATCCCTCTCTCTCCGCTCACAAACTTTGAAACCCGCTGAAAATCAGCGGGTTTTTCATTTTCCTGCTTTAGAGGTTCCGTTTTAGGTTCCGTTTTTCTTTTATGAAAGTTTAACCCGCATTGCAGATGAAGTCTACGTAACTTATTGGTTCTCAGGAGGTGGATTTTTTGGAGGTGCTTTTGGGTGCACCATGGATTTTACCTTCCCAATCGGGTTCGGGTTAACCTCCAGCAG